>FWPV01001627.1_pt1 | contig 61062 bp, 53 predicted proteins | sample 2228371 | NCBI WGS metagenome assembly FWPV01 (sample SAMEA103939776, study PRJEB20133) | metagenome
GGGGGGCGCGGGCGCGGGCGCGGGCGAGGGCGCGGGGGGCGCGGGCGCGGGCGCGGGCCAGCCGCGCCCCTACGGGTTTCGGGTGGGCGCGTATGACCCAGCCCTCCCGCTGGTGATCGACCCGGCGGTGCTGGTCTACTGCGGCTACATCGGCGGCGACGGCTGGGACGATGGCTATGGCGTGGCCGTGGACGCGGCCGGCCACGCCTATGTCGCCGGTTTTGTCGCCTCGACCGAGGCGACATTTCCCGCGACCGTCGGGCCCGACCTGACCTTCAACGGCGACATTGACGCCTTTGTGGCCAAGGTGCGGTTCTTTGCGCCGACGGCCTGGGTATTCCTGCCGGTGGTGGTGAAATAGGAAGAGGAGGAAGTTGAGGAAAGTGAGCCATAGGAGGTTGACGATGCGCTCGCGAACGCGCCTGGTGGAAAGCCTGCTCGCTCTGTTCGCCGTACTGGCGATTGCCTCCCCATGGGGGCGCTCCGCCGCGGCAAGCGGGCCGTCCACCCCGGCCCAGGACACCGCCTGGGAGGTTTCCTGCGTGGACTGCGCCAAGGACATGTTGCCCAGCTCCGACCGCGCCCTGCGCCTGGACGCCGCCGGTCACCCACACATCGCCTACGGCGGCGACCACCTCTACTACGCCTGGCACGACGGCACCGCCTGGCGCACCGAGACGGCAGACCCCGCTGCCGGGGTGGGCGCCTACGCTTCGCTGGTGCTGGACGGCGAGGGCAACCCGTACATCAGCTACTACCTGCAACCCCACTACCTGGTCAACTATGGTACGCTCAAATACGCCCACCGCAACAGCGCCGGCGTGTGGACGATCCGGACGGTGGCGGCAGGCAGCGAGAACGACACGGTGCGCTATTCGGCCATCGGTCTGGACGGCTCCGGCCGGCCCTGCATCGCCTACGGCCAACACTTTCTCATGTCGCACGGCGAACTCCGCTACACCTGCCTGGACGGCGACGCCTGGGAGACGCCGCAGGTGGTCTACATGAGCCCCATCCTGGAGGTGGGCCGCCTCTCGCTGGCCTTTGACTCCCAGGGCCGGCCGCACGTGGCCTATTACAACAGCAAAACGATCGAAGACCGCCTCAAGTACTCCTATTATGTAGGCCCAGGACAGGGGAACTGCTGGCCGGAGTACAACTGGAACTGCGAGGACGTCGAGGCAAATTATGGCGGCGGCATGAACCCTTCCCTGGCCCTGGACAGCCAGGACCGGCCGCACATCAGCTACGACGCCAACCGCTACGCCACCTGGTGGCTCAAGTACGCGTCCTGGAATGGGATCGCCTGGGACATGGAATGGATCGGGGAGGACGGTCGCACCGGTTCCTCCTCCCTGGCCCTGGACGGCCAGGACCGGCCGCGCATCGCCTATGTGCGGGCCTATGACCCGTACTATGACAACTCGGCGTTCCGGCTGGCCGCCTGGACGGGCAGCCGGTGGGACATCCAGACGATCAAGGACCATATCACCGACAACCGCACCGGGTCATTGATGTCGCTCGCCCTGGACGCCGCCGGAAACGCCCACGTCTCGTACCAGGAGCCCTCCGGGCTGGGCCACCTCTATGGGGACGGCAGCGCCTGGACGGACGAGCAAGTCGCCCCCGGCATCGGGAGTATCGTCATCGTCGCTACCGGCCGCCACAATTCCCTGGCGCTGGATGCCGCCGGCCGGCCGCGCGTCGCCTATTGCGGCTATAACGCCCCAGATCCCTGCCTCAACTATGCCTCCTGGAATGACGCCCTGGGCCAATGGGACATCCAGCAGCCGCTGGCCGGCACGCCGGGACCGGCCGGCGAGTATCCCTCGCTGGCGCTGGACGCGGCCGGATCCCCGCACATCAGCTACATGAACACCAACGACGACTATGAAGACCTGGTATATCTCTACAGGGACGGCAGCGGATGGCTCTCCCAAGTGGTGGACGACCGGCTAGTCATGGGCTTGCACACCGAGCTGAAACTGGACGCTTCCGGCCGGCCCCACATCGCGTACACCGTCGTGGCCTCCACGCCGCAGGGCTCGGCCTATGCGCTCACCTATGCGGCCTGGACCGGCAGTGCGTGGCTCACCCAGACCGTCGCCCCCAGCGTCTGGCAGGACAACTTTTCGCTGGCCCTCGACGCCGCCGGCCGGCCGCACATTGCCTATACCCCCTATGGAGCGTACGAAGATGCCGTCCCAACCTATGCCTACCTGGAAGGCGCGTCCTGGCTGACTCGCACCATCGATGGCCCGGACTGCTCCGGCGCCGGGGGCGGTCTGGCCCTGGCGCTGGACGCGGCCGGCGTGCCGCACATCGCCTACAGCGCCTGCGGCAGCCCTGGGCGCATCATGTACGCCGTCTGGACCGGCAGCGAATGGGCCATCGAGGAAGTCGATCAGTTCCCCTACATCGGCACGCTGTACTACCTCGACCTGGCGCTGGACGCGGGCGATCACCCCCACATCAGCTATACCACGGGCGAGGGCGGCCTCAAATACGCCGCCTGGACCGGCAGCGAATGGCGCCGCCAGGCGGTGTGCGCCAACCACGAGGTCTGGCACAACTCCCTGGCCCTGGACGCGCAGGGGCTGACCCACATCACCTACCTGGATACAGCCGACGGCGACCTGTACATCGCCCGGCAGACGTTGCCGCCGCTGACGCTTTCCAAGCGGGCCCGCCCCGTTGACGGGCTGCAGGCCGGCCACGCCGTCACCCTCACCCTGGACTTGGGCAGCGCCGGCCTCACGGCGGCCTTCTACGACCCGCTGCCGGCCGGCCTGACCTACGTGCCCGGCAGCCTCACCGGCACCGTCTCGCCGGCCCCGACCTACGACGCCGGGCAGGGCGCTGTGCGCTGGCAGGGCGCGCTCGGCAGCCCACCCCAGACCATCACCTTCCAGGCCACGTTGGATACAGCGCAGAGCATCGTCAACACTGCCTGGCTGACCGACACAATGCACGCGCGCACCGTATCGGCCGCAGTGATCCTGAACCCGCGGCGGGTGTATCTGCCGGTGGTAGTGAAATAGAAGTTGGAGGCTGAGCTCCGGCCCCCGCACCTGCCGCTGGTGACGCACAACCGCTAGGCTCGAGCTCCGCCCCTTCTTGCCAGGTGCCAGGCACTTCGGAAGCACCTGGCACCTTGATTTTCCCCCCAGAAAGTGGCGTGGGAGAGCGTAACACCCTGGGAACAGCCAGGGTTTTACGCTCTCGCGGACCAGCCGCCGGCCCTTTTTTGACAAGGACGCCTTTCTGTCTTACAATATCGATTCAAGAGTAAGAAACCACAGGAGGGGAACCCTATGCTGGCCAGGCTGTCGTCCAAAGGTCAGGTAGTCATCCCCAAGGCGATCAGGCAGGCATCAGGCCTCCGGGACGGTACCCAGTTTTACGTCCGCCTGGATGAAGGCAAAATCGTCTTGGAGCCGATCACTACGTCGCCCCTTGAGGCTTTATACGGTAGATATCAGGACGTTGATCTTCTTACCGCCCTGGAAGCAGAACACCGGCAGGAAATAGAGCGTGAAAAGGCGGTTCGTGCTTGACGCCTGGGCCATCCTGGCCCTGCTGCAGAAGGAAGAGCCGGCTGCTTCGCGGGTCAAGCAATTGCTGGAACAAGCTGCCGCCCAAGAGAGTGAGGCTTTCATATCTCTCATCAGCCTGGGCGAGGTGATCTATCGGATCGGCAAGGTCAAAGGGGAACAGGAGGCCGAAAAAACCCTGGCCGACATCCGCCGCCTGTCCCTGACGATTGTCCCTGTCAGTGAGGAGGCGGTCTGGGCAGCCGCCCGGTTCAAAATGCAGTATGCCATCTCTTATGCCGATGCCTTGGCCGTAGCGGCGGCCGACGAGCTAAAGGCTGTCCTGGTTTCCGGAGATCCCGATCTGGCCCAGCTGCAAGATCGCCTGTCATTGGAAAGGCTCAAGGGGAGCTAAAAGAGGAGCACACCTTGGGGCTGTTTGTCACCTTTGAGGGACCGGAGGGCTGCGGCAAATCCACCCAGATGCGCTTGCTGGCCGACTACCTGCGGGCGCAAGGGGCCGATGTGCTGGTCACCCGCGAGCCGGGCGGCACGGCCATCGGCGAGGCGGTGCGGGCCATCCTGCTTGACCCGGCCCATGTCGAGATGCTGCCGGTCACCGAGTTCCTGCTCTTTTCGGCAGCGCGGGCGCAACACGTGGGCCAGGTCATCCGCCCCCACCTGGCACGGGGGGGGATCGTCCTATGCGACCGCTACGCCGATTCGAGCCTGGCCTACCAGGGCTATGGCGGTCAGCTTGACCTGGAGGCGCTGCGGGCCATCAGCCGTTTCGCCACCGGCGGCCTGGTGCCTGACCTGAGCTTCTACCTCGACGTGCCGGTGGAGGTAGGACTGCGCCGCAAGGCCAGGGGCAGCGGCGATGCCTGGAACCGGATGGAACAAAAAGAGATCGCCTTTCACCGGCGGGTGCGCGCCGGCTATCTGGCTATGGTCGCACAAGAACCGGGGCGCTGGGTGGTGGTGGATGCTACGGCTGCGATGGACGCGGTGCAGGCCGCCATCCGCCAGGCGGTGCTCGCCTATCAAGAGGCCAGACACTGAAAACCGGGCTGGAGAGGAGAGGGGAATGAAACTGGTTCTAAGCATCGTGCAGAGCGACGATGCCGGACGCCTGGTAGAGGCTTTGACCCGAGCCGGTTACCGGGCGACTACGATCAGCACCACGGGCGGCTTTTTGCGGCAAGGAAACGCCACCATCCTGGTCGGCGTGGAAGATGACCGCGTGCCTCACGTACTACAACTGGTCCGTGAGAATTGCCACAGCCGGCACCAGTTCGTCAACCCGCTGCCGCCGGTGATGGAACCGGGGGAGATGTACCTGCCGACCCCGGTGGATGTGCATATCGGCGGGGCCACCGTCTTTGTCCTGGATGTCGCCCAGTTCGCTCAATTTTAGAAGGGACAAGGGACAAGTAGCAAGTTTCTTACCGCTTGTCTACTTGCGACCTGTTACTCCAGACCATCACCGAGCTCTTGACCCAGGTCAGGCATGGCCTCTTCGATCTCTTCCGGGCTCTGGCCCGCTTCCAGCCGGTCTATGACTTCGTCAAACTCGGGCGGCATCTCCTCGCCAACCTCGGCGCTCATCTTGCGCATCCAGCGGGCGATGCTTTTGGGATCGTTTTCGTCCAGATCATCCAGCATCCCCGGGTCGGTCAGGTCGTCCAGGCGGCTTTCCTCCGAGCGGACGACCGCCACCCGCGAGATCAGCCGCGTCAGGCGGGTGCCTCCGCAGCGAGGGCAGGTGGGCCGGTCGTCAAGGGCGTCGAATGAGCGGAAGAACAGGCTCACCCGGCGACGACAGTCGGAACAACGATACTCGTAAATCGGCATGGCTCACCACCTCGATCCTGATAGGTACCCGGCAACGGGACCTTTGTGTGGTTGAAATTATACTGCAAATTGGGCCTGGAGGCCAAGTTTGTATCCCTCTGAGGCGGAATAGATGAACGACATTTCTACCGCAGACGATCCATTCCGGCACAGGCACTCACCCTTGCTGGTCGTCATCAGCGGCCCGTCGGGCGTGGGCAAAGATTCGGTGGTGAAGCGGATGAAGGAGCGGGGCTTTCCGTTCTACTTTGTGGTCACCGCCACCGACCGGCCACCTCGCCCCGGCGAAGTCCACGGCCGCGATTACCTCTTTTACACCACATCCGCGTTCGAGCAGATGATCGCTGCCGGGGAATTGCTGGAACACGCCTGCGTCTATGGCCAGTACAAAGGCATCCCCAAAGCCCACGTTCGCCAGGCGCTCCACTCGGGCCAGGATGTAGTACTGCGCCTGGATGTGCAGGGAGCCAGGACGGTCAAGGGCTTGATCCCGGATGCTATCACCATCTTTTTGAACTGTGAATCGGAAGAAGAGCTGGTTGCCCGGTTGCGCCAGCGTCGCACCGAGTCGGAAGAGGCTTTGTTGCGCCGCCTGGAAACCGCCCGCCAGGAAATGGCCTGCCTTCCCAGCTTTGATTACCTGGTCATCAACCGCCGTAGCGCGCTGGACGAGGCGGTGGATGATGTGGCAGCCATCATCCGCGCCGAGCACTGCCGCACGACACCACGGGAGATCCGCCTGTGAGCGAACCTGTCCCTCGGCCCCCCCAGCGCATGTCCTATCTCCTGCCGCTCCACAGGCCGGTGGCCACCTGGGTGCTGCTGGGCCTGATCGTCGTCGCCTTTGCCGTCGAGACGGTTGCCGGCGGCTCGACCCGGACCGAGGTACTGGTCCGCCTGGGGGCCAAGGTCACGGTGCTGATCGCGGCAGGCGAATACTGGCGGCTGTTCACCGCCATCTTTTTGCACATCGGCCTGATGCACCTGTTTTTCAACAGCTATGCCCTGCTGGCCATCGGCACCGAGCTGGAACGCCTTCTCGGGCCAGGGCGCTTTCTGGCCATCTATCTGCTGGCCGGGCTGTTCGGGAACCTGGCGAGCTATGCCTTTACGGTCAATCTGGCGGCAGGCGCGTCGGGGGCGATCTTTGGCCTGATCGGGGCGCTGGCGGCCTTTTTTGCCCTCTATCGGCGGCAGTTGGGCGGCTGGGGGCGGGCGCGGCTGGCCAACATCCTCTTCCTGATCGCCCTCAACCTGCTCCTGGGCTTCACGCAACCCGGCATAGACAACCTGGCCCACCTGGGCGGCCTGGTGAGCGGCCTGGGGCTGGGCTGGGCGCTGGCGCCTCGCTACCAGGCGGAGCCATTTGACCTGCGCCTGGTGGACCGCAACCGCCTGGGGCGTTACTGGCCGGCCCTGGCGCTGGCAGCAGTGCTTCTGCTGGGCGGCACAGCCCTGGCAACGGTCGCCTGGCGCGACAGACCCCACAGCCACCTGTGGCGCGGCCAACAGGCCCTCGAGCAGCAAAAGTGGGACCAGGCTGCCGCCGAGCTGGAGCAGGCCCTGGCAGAGGACCCCACCCTGGCCGATGCTACCCTCTATTTCCAACTGGGGCTGGCTCGCAATTACCTGGGGCAACCCGAACTGGCCGCCCAGGCCTACGAATCGGCCCTGGCGCTGCAGCCCGATGATTCAGCCTCGCACTGGAACCTGGCCCTCACCTACCTGGAACTGACGCGCTACCCCGACGCCCTGGTCCATCTAGAAGCATACCGGCAACTCAACCCCGACAAAGCCGCCGAGGTCCAACCCTACCTGGACGCGCTACATCGCCTCATCCCCTGATCCAGACCGAAGGCGCGTTGCGCCACAAGGTACCTGGTGCTATAATAAAAGTGCCCGGCCGGCGGGCCGGGCCTGGTGACCTTCCTAACAGGCTGTATGCCCATGAGGGCAAGGAGGTAGCACATGACAACGCCCAATCTGCAAACCGTTCGCCGTTCCGTCATCGCCGGGAGCTGGTATCCCGGCAGCGAAAAGAGCCTGGCCCGGGCTGTGGACGACTATCTGGCCGGCGTAGACCAACCGCCCGTTGCCGGCGAGCTGCTGGGCCTGATCAGCCCGCACGCTGGCTACGTCTATTCGGGCCAGACCGCAGCCTATGCCTATCGCCAGCTCCAGGGCCGCAAGGTGGATACTGTCGTGCTGATGGGCCCCAGCCACCGCGCCTGGGTGGGCGATTATGCCGTTAACGTCGAAGATGCCTACGAGACGCCGCTGGGGCTGGTTCCCCTGGACCAGGAGTTCATCGCTGCTCTGGCCGAACAACTGCCGCTGCGCCGCATCCAGCACGATGCCGAACACTCGCTGGAGATCCAACTGCCCTTCCTGCAACGCCAACTGGCCAACTTTCGCCTGGTGCCGATCCAGATCGGTGCCGACGATCCGGCCACAGCGCAACGCCTGGCCGCCGCCCTGGTCAACACCATACGCCAGCGGTCCCAAGAGGGCCGCCGGTTCCTTCTCGTCGCCAGCTCTGACCTGCACCACATTGAAAACTATGACGAGGTGGTCCGCCGTGACCGGGCGGTGATAGAGGCAATCGCCGCCTACGACCTGGAGGCGCTCACCGCACTGCTGATGTCGCCGCGTTGCTCCGTCTGTGGTCGGATGCCGATCCTGACCGTCCTGCACGCAGCCAGGGCGCTGGGCGCCGACGCGGTGAAGGTGCTGCACCACACCAACTCTGGCGACGTGACCGGCCAAAAGTGGCCCGGTCAGTATACCGTCGGCTATATGGCAGCGGCTGTTTACAAGGCCCAATGAGTGAGAACGAAGGACCGAGGATATCTCCTTCATCCTTCGTCATTTCAACAGATGTACGTTGAGGTCGTCGTCAACCGCCCCACCCACCGCCGCCCGCCGGCCGGATCCGGGCCGTTGCAGGGCGACCGGTCGCGGCTGCAAACCTTCACCTATCGTCTGCCGGATCGGCTGAGGGGGATGGTGACCGTGGGCCACCTGGTCCAGGTGCCGTTTGGGCCGGGCATGGCTTTGGGCGTTGTCATTGCCCTGAGCGATGGCCCACCGCCCGACCTGCCGCCGGGGGTCGAGGTCCGCGAGGTGGCCGAACTACTCGACCCGTTGCCGGCCGTCACCCCGGTGCAGATCGAGCTGGCATGCTGGATCGCCGATGAGTACCTGGCTCCCCTAAACCGGGCGCTGCGGCTGATGCTGCCGCCCGGTCTGGAGGAGCGGACCTTTGTCGTTGCCGGTCAGACGGTGGCCACGCCGCCCGAAGGGCTGACGCCGGAGGAATCGGCTGTCCTGCGCCTGTTACAAAGCCGGGGAGGGCAGTTGCGGCTGAGCACCCTCCTGAACCAGATCCGCGCCGAAGAGCCAGAGGCGGCAGTTCACGCCCTGGCCGAGCGGGGGTTGGTAGACACCCACTACGCCCTGGTGCCCCCCCAACCGGCCCCACCTCGCGTCCAGTTCGTCCGCCTGCTGGCCGACGATGCGACGGTTGCCGCTACTCTGCCGCACCTGGGCCGGCCTTCCAAACAGGCCGACCTGCTGCTCATCCTGGCCCGCCGTGTCGCCGCGCCCCTCACCCTGCGCGAGCTGTGCCAGACGGCCGGCTGCGGCGAAGAGCCGGTGCGCGCCCTGGCCAAGCGGGGCTGGGTCGAGGTCACCGCGCGCCGTACCCTGTTGCTGGCCCTGCCAGAAGCCAGATCGGCCACCCTGGACCGCACTCCCGCCCAGGCGGCAGCCCTCTCAGCCCTGCTCGACCGTGGCGGAGTGGTGGAGGTCAACCGCTTCCTGGAGGAAACCGGTACCCCGTCGGCCACCATCGCCGCGCTGGAAAAGAAGGGGCTGGCCCAACGGATCGTCGAAGAGCCGGTGGTGCTGTTGGCCCTGCCGCCGGATCAGGTTCTCGACCGGGTGGTGGAGCTGCGCCACGCCGAAAAACACCGCGCCGTGTTAAAGGCGCTGCAAGGGACGACCGGACGGGTGTGGGTGGGCGGCATCTATGCCCAGACCGGCGCCGATCTCAACACCCTCCGCGATCTGGCCGACCGAGGCCTGGTCAGCCTCCACGCCGAGGAATATGAGCGGCCCCTCCTATCCGGCCCTGAGGCCCCGCCGCACCTGTCGCCCGACCAGGAAGCCGTCTGGCGGGAAGTGAAGGAAGGGCTAAGCAGGCAGGGGTTTGTGGCCTTGCTACATGGAGTGACCGGATCGGGCAAGACCGAAATCTACCTGCGGGCGCTGGCAGAGGTGCTGGCAGCCGGGCGGCGGGGCATCGTCCTGGTTCCGGAGATCAGCCTGACGGCCCAGACCGTCCGCCGCTTCGAGGCCCGGTTTCCGGGGCGGGTGGCGATGTTGCACAGCCAGCTCAGCCTGGGGCAACGCTACGCCGTGTGGGACCGGGTGCGGCGCGGCGAGGCCGACGTGGTCATCGGCCCCCGCTCGGCGCTGTTTGCCCCCCTCTCGCGGCTGGGGCTGATCGTCCTGGACGAAGCCCACGACGGCTCCTACAAACAGGATGAGCCGATCCCATTGCCCCCTTATCACGCCCGCGATGTTGCTCTGACCTTGGGACGGCTAAGCGGCGCAGCGGTCCTGCTGGGCAGCGCCACCCCCGACCTGGAAGCCTACTACCGCGCCACTCAGGGGGAATACCGCCTTCTGGAACTCCCTCACCGCATCTTACCCCACGTCCCATCTCCAACATCCCCCCTGCCCCCCGTGCGCATCGTGGACCTGCGCCAGGAGCTACGCGCCGGCAATCGCAGCATCTTTAGCCGTGCGCTCCAGGAGGCGCTGCACAAGACGCTGGCAGCTGGCGAGCAGGCGATCCTCTTTCTTAACCGGCGGGGGACGGCCACCTTTGTCCTGTGCCGCGATTGCGGCCACGTGGTCCGCTGCCCTCGCTGTGACCTGCCACTCACCTATCACCATCTGAATAAGGAAGGACTGGTGTGCCACCACTGCAACCACCACCAACCGGTCCCAACGCGCTGCGCTGCCTGCGGCGGACGGCGCATCCGCTACTTTGGCCTGGGCACCGAGCGGGTGGAGGAGGAGGTGCGCCAACTTTACCCCACGGCCCGACTGTTGCGCTGGGACCGGGATACGGCCACCGGCCTCGATCATGAGCGTTTCCTGCAGGCGTTTGTGGACCACCGCGCCGACATATTGGTCGGCACGCAGATGATCGCCAAAGGGCTGGACCTGCCCCTGGTGACGTTGGTGGGGGTCATCTCGGCCGACACGGCCCTCTATCTGCCCGATTTTCGCGCTGCCGAGCGCACCTTTCAGCTCTTGACCCAAGTGGCCGGGCGGGCGGGGCGTGGGCAGCGAGGGGGGCAGGTGATCGTCCAGACCTACAACCCGGAGCATTATGCCATCCAGGCCGCAGCCGGCCACGATTATGCCGGCTTTTACCGGCAGGAGATGGCCCATCGCCGCCGGCTTGGCTACCCACCCTTCAGCCGGCTGGTGGCCCTGCGTTTCAGCGACACCGACCCCTACCGCTGCCGCGCCGAAGCCGAGCGCCTGGGTCGCTGGCTGGCCGGTGCGGTCCGCCGCCTGAGCCTGCCGGCTGACCTCATCGGTCCGGCCCCCTGTTTCTTCAGCCGTGTAGGGGGGCGCTTTCGCTGGCAGATCATCATCCGCGCACCAGATCCGATGCCGCTGCTGCGCGACATGGCCTTGCCCCACGGCTGGCAAGCTGACGTGGACCCGGTCAACCTGCTATGATACCCAACAGGGAAGTAGGCCTCTGGTACTATTGCCCTACCGAATAAAAGGTTGTATACTATAGCAGTGGGAGAGGTACCCTCACCGGCAGGGAGAGCGGTTGCAGAAGGGAGGTGGAACCATGCTCTTCTTACTGCATGAGGAGGGTCAGGGCCTGGTCGAGTATGGGATGATTCTTATTCTGGTCGCGATTGTCGTCGCTCTTGTCCTGTTATTGCTCGGCCCGGCAGTCGGCAATCTGTTCAGCACCGTCGTTGCGGCCTTCTGAGCCACCGGTTGCCGAACGGCCCCGCCCACCTCAAGCCAAGGCCCCACCGAATGGCGGTGGGGCCTTTTTTGCCGGTATCATGCCGTTCTTTTCAGCAGCAGCGAGTAATGCTCTGGCCGCCTGTCGGCCAGGACGTGGTTACGGAGGGTGATCCACTTGTCCCGTGCCAGGCCAATCTCCACATCCACCAGGCCGACCTCCTCCTCCGTGGGCGAAGCCTGAAGGATCACCTCGCCTTTGGGGTTGGCGATGGTGGATAGGCCGGTGAAGGTGAGGTCGCCCTCGCTGCCGACGCGGTTGGCAGTGACAGCATAAAAGCGGTTGATCAGGGCGTGGACCGGCACCGCCCGCTGCGCCAGGCCGGGCAGCACCAGGTTGGCCGGGTGGGCCACAACGTCTGCCCCCTGGAGGGCCAACACCCGCCAGGCTTCGGGGAAGAGCCAGTCGAAGCAGATGAGCATCCCGACACGGTATGGCCCGATATCGAATACCGGCAGCCCCTCGTCGCCCGGCTGAAAGTAATCCTTCTCGTTCAGAAACAGGTGCAGCTTGCGATAGCGGCCCACGTAGCCCTGCGGGCCGACCAGCACCGCCGCATTGTACAGGCGATCGCCGGCCCGCTCGTTAAAGCCGGAGACGAGGTAGAAGCCATGTCGCCGACACAAGGCTTCCAGGTAGCGCAAAAAGATGCTGTCTCTGATCTCTTCCGCCGTGGCCCATGCCTGCTCTGCCGAGGAAAAGTTGTAGCCTGAATTGCACAGCTCGGGCAAAACCAGCAGATCGGCGCCTTCGGCCTGGCCGATGAGCCGGTCAATCTGGCGCATCGTCGCCTGCACGTCACCCAGAATAGGGGCAAATTGAACAAAGCCGATTCTCAAATTCTCACCCCCCTGGCCGCGTGATCCCGATCCAGCGCCGGATGAGGTCAATTTTAAAGCGGTACAAGCTGCTAACCGGCCACATAGCTACGGTTCGAGGCCTTCACCGAGACCGGCAATGGCTTTGCCCAGGCAGGCCACGATCCCTTGCCAGTCCCGCGAGGAGCAGCGTCCGATAGGAGTGGCAGCACTAGCCGGCAGCGTGGCCAGAAAGGTGCGGAATGCAGAGGGACGGTGTAGCCCTGCGCTCGACCAGTCTTGCAGCACATAGTCGGTGGGAGCAGTGGCCTGCTGAACCTGCGAGGTAACAATCCCTACAATCACGTCAGGGCGATAGCGATGGTACACAGGGCTGGAAAGGACAACTGCGGGCCGGCGTTTCATGCCTACCACACCAGGGAAATCAATCGTTACCACATCACCCGGGTGTAGGCTGCTCATGTTGTTTCCCACTCCAGAGATGGGACGGCATAGGTCAGCGAGGCCCGTGCCAAATCAGCATAGTCTTCCTGACTCCACACATCATTGTCATCCACGATCCATGTCATGGGCTCGCTCATCAGATCGTCCATCACCAACCTGACCAGTTGCAGGCGCTCAACCGCAGGCAAATTTTTTATGCTTTCTTCGTAAATCTGCTGAACAGATCTCATGGTATGTACCTTCCCCTCACTCGACGGGGATTACAATCTGGGCCGCGATTGCCCCCCATCCACTCTTCTTCCACGCCCCTAGTCTAGCACATGTTGGCGAGTAAAGCAAGCCGGCGAACGAGATAACGTTCGCCGTTTGTAACTGCTCAGTTAATGGCGTTCAGCGATTGAAATCGCCTCTAGGAGGCTTTCAGCCGGGCGTCCACCTGCGTGGACGCTTCCACGGCGACCACGTAGGCGGTCGCCCGGCGCGGTGGGGATACCCCTTGTGGGTATCCAAATACCCGCTCCGCCCTCCACTCCACGTTGGGGAGGCCGGGGGGTGAGGGTTTGCTACTGACCAATCTGACTATGTCAAGATATTCTTGGCCGCGTGATCCCGATCCAGCGCCGGATGAGGTCAATTTTAAAGCGGTACAGGCTGCTCTGCGGGCCGGAGCGGACGACGATGTCTTGGGCCTGGAGATAGGCCAGAGCGCGGGTCAGGGCCTCCTCCGACAGGTCGTAGCCCTTGCGACGTAGCTCTTCGGCAATCTGCGCCGGGGTGGCTGCCGCATCGGCATCGGGCAGCAGGTCGGTGAGGGCCAGCATCACCCACTGTTCGTCGGGGGTAGCGCCGGCCCACAGATACTTGAAATGGGCCTCGCCCCGCTCGATAATCCGATCCAACACCCGGTCCACACAGGTGACGGTCAGGTAGTTGCGCTGCGTCTCGTTGTGATAGGCCACCATCTCGTGGCACACCACCTGGGTGAAATAGGGGTGCCCGGCCGCAACCTGGATGATGCGATCCACGGCCAGGGGGTCATATTCCAGGCCGTAAGGCGCGACCGGTTCGGTCACCAGGCGGCGCACCTCGTCGGGAGCCAGGAAGGTAATGCGCTTGTAGGCTGCAATATTGAACAGAATAGACCAGTAATCGGCGCAAAGCTCCTCCAGCTTGTGGGTGCCGGAAAAGACAAAGTCCACGCGCGGCTCATGCTGCATCAGGTTGCGCAGGAAGGCAAAGATCTCCGGCTCCAGCCGGCCATCCTCCACCCGTTTTTGTAGCTCCTCAAACTCGTCGAACATCAGCAGCAGGTTGCGGCTATCCAACTTGTCCACCACTGAGCGCAAAAAGCGGGACCGGAAGGTGAACTCGGGGCTGCTTTCATATTCGGAGCGAGGGGGCAGTTCCACAGAGAGGTTGTGATTCTCCAGGGTGTAAACAATGTCGTCACTGAGGGCGTAGAGGAAATCGGCCGTGCCCCGCGCCGCTTTGCCCTGCATGTCTACCAGGACGGCGATGTGCGTGTCGGCCAGCACCTCTTGCAGGCGGTAGAGGATGGAGGTCTTGCCCGTGCGCCGCTGACCGTGCAGGACGATGACATTGTTCTGATAGGCGCCCAACAGATGTTCCCGCACAAAATCGAACACATCCTGTCGCCCGACAAACATTTCGCCGGATCGGAGCGGAGTGCCGGTGACGTAGGGGATGGGGAAGATCCGTTGGAAGGGCCGGCTGGCCTTGTCCTCCTCCAGCTCCAGCACGTCGGCAAATTCCACCCGCCGCCCACGGTCCACGGCATCGTCAAAGGTCAGCTCCCAGGCCAGGCGCAGGCGCTGGGGACCGGCGGGAGCCAGCCAGAACTCCACCTCGTGGCTTTCTTGGGGGCCGAGGATGTCCACCTGCTGCTCGGCACCCTCGATCACCTGATAGCCCTCGCCGTCAAAGAGGTGGAAGCGGACATTTTGGGCCACGTTCAAGCCCTGATTGGTGATCAGGATGCTCTGGCGGACCTTGGGGGCAAAGCCGGCGCGAAGGACCTGGAGCTTGGCTTGCAGATCGGCCCGGCCCTGCAGGTCCTGGGTGGCCGTCAGGATAAACCCCTGCCAGTGGTCCAGCAGGCGGTGCACCAGGTCAATTTCGGGGTAGAGGGTCTGCCCTCCCTGCCGCGCTTCGCTTTCGTGGCCGGTGCTGCGGCGCAGGTCGAGGACGGCGGCCTGGGCGCTGTTGAGAAAGATCAGCTTGGTGTTCAGGTCGTCCACCCGCTCCACCTTTTTGAGCTCGTCCAGCACCCGTCCGATCCCATCGCAGCTCCGCGCCAGCAACAGCGGCAGCGATGAGGTGATCTGCCGGGGCGGCAGTTGGATGGCCGTCACCTGGGCCAGCGTCCTGGCGGCCAGCCCTTCGTCCAGGATGCGATACAGCTCGCCGACCTCGGTCCGCCAGCGCCACCCCTCTTGACCGGCTACCGTCTCGCGGATAACCGAAACCGCCCGATCTGCCTGGTCGGGCACGGCGCTGAGGGTGTGGTGCGCAGCCACCACACTCGATGCAGCCGGCTCCCGGAGCAAAAAGGCCAGGTGGGGCAGGACCTTTAGCGCCCTGGCATCGGTGTTGTATAATCCATAGAGGCAGGGCAACAGGCCACCTGGCTGGCTGTTGATCGTGCGGGCAATGCGGGCGGCCCGGTCCACGGGGCGGTGGAAGATGAGGGGCAATGTCAGCCCATAGAACACCGCCTGAGGGGCAAGCCAGGCCAGAACGCCCAGCAAAACGGCACCAAACAACAACAGCGGCAGCCCATAGAAAAAAGGTATCGCCGTCTGAGGGTTGTTGACAAACTCGCTGAGCCAGGCTGCTGCTTCCGGCTCCATGTAAAACTCACCGGCAGGGTCCACCGTCTGGACAGCCTGGAGGAAATCGAACACTCCGTAGCGCAATAGGCCGATGCCGGCAAAGGCCATGGGCATGACCGCCAGGAAGGTAAACACCGCGGCAACCACGCCGGCGATCAACACCACCTGAAAGCGGGACAGGTGGCGGCGGGGTGGGTCTTTCAACAGGAGGACGGCCAGTGCCCCTATGCCCAGCACGGTCAGGACGAACAGCGGTCCCAGGCAGCCCAGCAGTGCTTCGCTGGACAAAAACCGCAGGACCGGGTTGGCATCCCCTCGGAGGGCGATCTGGAGGGTCGGCCAATCTACCTGCAGGTTGCTAAAAAAGGAGACGGTGATGCTGAGCCAGAACACACTGCCGCCAATAAACCCGGCCACAAGGCCCGCCCGCCACACATCGTCGTGGTTGGCGAACCAGAGGCGGCGGGGCTGAGGTGCATTGATCGTATCCAGCAGCGAAGGCGGCAGCACCTGTTGCCGCCGCTGTAGCCAGCCGACGATCGCCCCCTCAATACCTCCCAGCAGCCCGCCGGCCAGCAGGCACAGGTCCATCCTGACATTGGAGGTGATCGTCATCTGACGCAGAAACTCGAAAAGGACCCGGTCCGGCGGGTAAGGGGCCGGCGGCGTGGGTTGGTAGTCCCACAGGCGCAGAGTGGTGGCTACGGCGGCGGTGGGGGCCAGCAACAGGGCGTAGAACAGCAAACCGACCACCACACCGCTGATGGCTCCGGCCTGGAAGCCTTGGCCAACGTTGGCGGCGCCGCTGCGTCGGGCGGCCAGGCTGCCAACCAGCGCCAGGACGGCGGTACCCAGCAGCCCGTGCACTACCAGCAGCAGCGAGTGCAGCGCCGGGCGCACGCTCACCAAGAGGCCTTGCAGCCGGGCATAGAGCGATAGGGTGGGGTAGATCGCCACCAGGACCAGGGCCAGCCCCACCAGCAAGCCGGTGATCACGCTGCGTCTGATCATCAGCCGCCTCCTGGCTCCAGGCCCCAGGCCTGTTCCACCGCCTGTACCAGGGCCGCGCCGTTGGGGAAGCGATCCGCCGGTTTTTTGGCCAGGGCGCGGTGCAATACCTCGTCAAGGGCCGGCGGCAGGTCGGGCACCCGCAGGTGAAGGGGGGGAGGGACGTCAGAGATATGCTTGAGCAACACAGCCACCGGGGTATCGGCGGTGAAGGGCAGCTCTCCGGCCAGCATCTCGTACAAGATGACCGCCAGGGAGTAGAGGTCGGCACTGCCCGTCACCTGGCCGCCGCTGCCCTGCTCCGGAGCCATATAGTCGGGAGTGCCAATGGTCATGCCGGTGCCGGTGAACTGCACCCCTTCCAGGATTTTCGCCACGCCGAAATCGGTCAGCACCGGGGTAAAGGCTTGCTGGTCCCCATCCTCCTCGACGCGCAGCATAATGTTGGCCGGCTTGACATCACGATGGACAATGTCCCGGCTGTGGGCATAATCCAGGGCCGAAGCGATGCCCCGCAGCACGGCCAGCACCTCCCAGGGCGGTATCCGTTCCCCGGCCGCCCGTGCCGAGCGGATGCGCATTTTGAGCGTATCGCCGGCAATATACTCCATGACCATATAGTGGATCGGCCCCTCCACGCCAAAGTCATAGACCTGGACGATGTTGGGGTGTCGCAGTCGGGCGATGGCGGCTGCTTCACGCTGAAAGCGGGCGCGGAACTCTTCATCGGTGGCAAAGTGGGGAGCCAGCACCTTGATGGCCACCGCGCGGTCAAGCAGCGGCTGGTACCCCTTGTACACTTTGGCCATACCCCCCTGCCCCAGCGCCGCGACGACACGGTAGTTGCCCAACCGCTTGCCGGTCAGGTCGGTAGCGGGACCGGCTTCCACAACGGTTGGGTTGGTTGGCGTCGTTCGCTCCTCGCTGCGCCTGTTCTCCAGAAAGACGGCAAAGGCATGGCCAAAGGGCACATAGCGCCGCCCCTCCGGCCGGATGAGCGCCTTGGCCAGCAACGCTTTGCGCAGCGGCTCGCTGGCCTGATTGGGCGACAAGAGCGCCTGTTGTTCCTCGGCACTCAGTTGCGACCACAAGTAGCGGTAGTGATCCTCGGCCTCGGCGGTGAAACGGCGGGCTGCCCGGTCGTAGACGTCGGGAGAGCGGGGCCTGCCCCGCCCTGGCAGCTCGTAGAGGTGAAAACCGGCGATCTGCAGGAAAAAGGGGTGCGGCCCGGCCAGCTCCAGCGCCAGGTCGATCTCTTCGTCGCAGAACCCCGGCCCCTCCCCCTGGCGGGAGAGGGTTTCCAACAGGCCCCGGGCCTCATCATCGGGCATCAAGCCCAGGGACAGCTCGGAAAAGATGTTGAAAAAGGGGGACGAGAGGGTCTCCCGGTGATGGTAGGTCAGCTCATACAAGCTCCGCTTGGAGGCGGTCAGATAGACGATGCCCAGCTCACCGGCCAGGCTGCGCAGTTCGCCGTAAAAGTCCGGTTCAAAGTTGGAATTACGGGCCAATCCCTCGAATTCGTCCAGGGTCAGCACCAGATCCAATCCGGCATCGCGCAGCCGACGCAACAAGCGCCGGATGACGGTAAAGCGCAGCTCTCCACCTGCCGCCAGCCGCTCGGCCTGGTCGTGCAGATCGCCCGGCAGCCTGGTGGCGATCAGGCGGTCCAGCAGCTCGGTCCAGAACTCCTCCCGCCGCGCCGAGGCCATGCCCTCCAGGTCCAGGTAGAGGAACAAGGTCCGCGCCGGGTCCAGGCCGAAGCGCTGCATCCGTTCCGGCTGAGCGATGGCCGTCAACAGCGAGCTTTTGCCCAGCTTGCGCTCGCCGACGACAGAGCGACACTGGTGGGTGATGATGGCGCTGTAGAGCGCCTCCATCTCCCGCTGTCGGCCATAAAAACAGGCCGGGTCGGTGATCCGCTGCCGGCTGAAGAAGGGGTTGCGCAGCCGTTTGAGATCCATACTCTAGCGCACCATCACTGTCAACCGCTCACGCCGGACCTGGATCATGGTGCTGGAAAAGGCCCCCAGCCATGGCTTGGCCACGTGGCGGACTGTCGCCTTGTAGATGGGGATATAGGCGTCTTTGGTCACCAGCAGCAGGTTCTGGAGCGTGGCAATGGGCGACTTGAGAATGACACCCTCGATCAGAAAAGAGCCGACAATGGCCTCGATGGGCTCAAAACGCCGCACCTCCGACTCTTCCGGGATCTCGGCCACGTCGCTCATGGCGTAAAAGAACAGAATTTCCTCCAGCTTTACATACAAAGAAGGCCGTTCGAGGGGCGCCGTCTGCTGAGGGGGCGTCAGGAACAGGACTTTGGCATCGTACAGCGGCACGAAATCTTCGGCCAAGGTGGTGAGAAAACCGACGATACGCGCCTGCTCCTTGGTCAGCAGGTCCCCCCAAACGAGCATGTCCGATGTGCCAATCATCACCTGGGTGGCCTTTTGGCCCGGTTCAAGGGTATATGATTTGGGGCTCATCCTTATCCTCCTCTGCGAATCTCCTAACCCGGACAAGCCGGAACCAAGCAGGTTCAACTTGGCAGTGGATCAGCTATCCCTTTCACTCGAAAGTATACACCTTTTTCGACGATTGTGCAAAGTCCATTCTGCGATCACCAGACGCGGCAGAGAAGGCCCTTGAGATAGGCCGATTCAGGGAAGGTAAGGAGCACCGGGTGGTCGTCGCTTTGGGCCAGCCGTTCCAGGATCTGTACATCGCGCCGGGCATCTACGCTGGCAGCAAAGACGATCTTTTGAAAGAGGTCGGCGCTTACCAGGCCGGAGCAGGAGAAGGTGACCAGGAACCCGCCCGACCTCAAAAGTTGCAAGGCCAGCAGATTGGCGTCCTTGTACCCCCGGCTGGCATCCAGCACCTGCGTCTGTGAGGTCGCAAACTTGGGGGGATCGAGGATCACTACATCGAACACCCGGCCCTGGTCGCGGTAGCGGCGCAGCACTTGAAACGCATCGTCGGCGACCATCTCTTGTGGCGCACAGCCGTTGAGGGCCAGGTTCTGCTCTGCCAAAGCCAAAGCCTGGGCCGAAGAATCCACATTGACCACCTGCCTTGCCCCGGCTCGTCCCGCATACACGCCGAACCCGCCGGTATAGGCAAAAAGGTTCAATACTTCAGCGTCGGCACAATAGGTCGCCGCCCGCCGGCGATTCTCCCGCTGATCCAGGTAAAAGCCGGTCTTGTGGCCCCGTTTTACATCCACCAGAAAACGGTGCCCATGCTCCACGATCTCGACCCGATCCGGAGGCTCTGCTCCCCACACCGGACCGGTTTCCGGCGGCAGGCCTTCCTTCTGCCGCACGTCGGCGTCGTCACGGGCATAGATGCCGGTCGGGCGGACAAGATCGGCCAGCAGGGCGACGATTTCATCCCGTCGGCAGGCCATGCCCCAAGTCAGGCACTGGGTGACCAGCCAGTCGCCATAGCGGTCTACTACCAGCCCCGGCAGTCCATCCGACTCGGCGTTGACCAGGCGGTAAGCGGTTGTTGCGGGATCAGCGGCCAGGCGATCCCGACCGCCGATAGCTCGCTGCAAGCGTCGCCGCCAAAAATCGGTGTCCACGGCCTCGTCGGCTTCCCAGGTGAGCACCCGGACGACGATCTGGGACCGGCGGTTGAGATAGCCGGTGGCCAGGTACTGCCCCTGCCCATCCACGACACGCACCAGACCGCCGTCCGTAACAGGGCCTTGGACGCGATCGATCGCCCCGGAAAAGATCCAGGGATGCCGGTTGCGAACCGGCTTTTCTCGACCCGGTTTCAGAACCACAGTTGCAAGTTTGAGGTTCATCAGGGTGAGTATAGCACACCCCCAGGCTTTTGCCAAACAGTTCCTACCGGCTGGCCCCGATTTGACACCTGGCCGATTGCCTGCTACAATAAAACTAGTACTTCCGATTTCGCCTGGTGCGGTAGCTCCCTCCAGAACCTGAATCTGGCGGCGGGGAAATCTGTCCAAGCTTCGTCGTCCGAGCGTCAGGGGAGCAGGACCCGTCGGCGCGATGGTTACGATCAGCCAGGACGCCGAAGAACCGGCGACGGCAGCCGGTGGGGTTCTGCCCCAACCGGTCAGGAGAACAGGTGTGAGACAACGAATTCTGGTTGTTGACGATGAGCCAAGCGTCCGCCATCTGATCAAGCAGGTGCTCGTTCAGGAGCATTATGAGGTAGAGGCAGCCGGCACGGCGCTAGAAGCCCTGGAACAATTGCAAACAGCTCCGTTCGATCTGGCTATTGTGGACCTACTCCTGCCGGGCATCAACGGCCTGGACCTGGCCGAGGCGATCCGGATGCTGGACCCTGGGACACCGGTAATCCTGATGACTGCCTACGGCACTCCCACTCTGGAGAACCTGGCTTCGCACCCGGCTATCCGGCACTATCTGCACAAGCCCTTCGCCCTGGAGCGATTGCTCGCCCTGGTTGACAGCAACGTCAACAAATAAAGCCAGCGACCGAGGTCGCACCTGGGGGGCCTATGGCCAAGCGTCTGCCTACGCGGACGCGGCTCAACCGACCGCGTAGGCGGTCGGCCGGCGGGCTACGCCCTCTCAGGTGCGGTTTCAACCGCCAGCCAGCAAGGGCGGGCAACCACAAGGGTTGCCCCGACAACCTGCCCGAGAGTAGCGCAAAAAGTTGACGGACACCCCTGGAGCCTGGCTCCAGCAATCCAAGTCGCTCTGGGTGCTCTGCGACTCTGCGGCGGTAGTTACCGGGCATCTTGATTTGTCGCTCCTGTCAAAGTCGGTTATAATAAGGACCATTCGAAAGACTTTGATGGGGATATGATCGGGACCATTCTCAGCAACCGCTACAGACTGATCGCCGAACTGGGCAGCGGTGGCATGGCCTGGGTTTACCTGGCCGAAGACCTGCGCGACAACCAAAAGGTCGCCGTCAAAGTGCTCTATCCGCAGCACAGCCAGGACCTCAGCTTCCTGCAACGCTTTATGCAAGAGGCCCGGCTGGCCATGAGCCTGTCTCAGGCCTCTTCCTCAACCAACATCGCCCGCGTGCTGGATTACGGCTCAGACCGCGATACCCACTACCTGGTGATGGAGTTTGTGCCAGGCCGTGACCTGCGCCAGGTTCTGGAGGAGCGCGGTGCCCTGCCCTGGCAAGAAGCGCTGGAGATCGCCCGCCAGGTGGCCCGAGCCCTCGATCAGGCGCATCGGCAGGGGGTGGTTCACCGCGACATCAAACCGGCCAACATCATGCTCTCAACCGACCCCCAGAACGGGCCCGGCTGCATCGTGCGGGTGCTGGATTTTGGCATCGCCCGGGCACGGACCTCGCCTGACATCACCCTCTCCGGGTTCGTCGGCTCCCCGCACTATGCCGCCCCAGAGCAGGCGATGGGCAAAACGGTGGACATCCGCGCCGACATCTACTCCCTGGGCATCGTCCTGTACCGGATGCTCAGCGGCAGCCTGCCTTTTCAGGGTGATACCCCGTGGGCTGTCGTCAACCAGCACCTGGCCTCGCCCCCACCTCCCTTGAAGCGGCAGCGCCGTGGCCTGCCCGACCCGGTCGTCCGCCTGGTGGAAAAGGCGATGGCCAAACGCCCCGAGGACCGTTTCCAGACCCCAGCCGAAATGGTGTCGGCCATAGATGCTATCCTGGCCGGACAGGACCTGCCGACACAGACCCCGGTCCCCGGCCCAAAGGGCATCTCCCTTTCCCTGGAGGACCTGTACCAACGTGCCCGGCAGGCGGTCGAAGCTGAAGCCTGGCAGGAAGCGGTGGACCTCTTTAGCCAAATCCTGAGGGCCGACCCGGACTACCGCGACGTGACCGAGCAGCTCAACCAGGTTGGCCAACAGATCCGCCTGGCTGCCCTGTACCGTGCCGCCCAACGGGCCATAGAAGTCGGCCATTGGAATGAAGCTCTCCTTCATCTGGACAAGATTGCCGAGATCGATCCGGCCTACCGGGACATCGCCGAGCTGCGCATCCTGGCCGAAAGCGAACGGGGGCCGGAAGCCGCCGACCAGGGCGCTCCCCTCGAATACCCCACCCAGATCGGAGGGCCAGGTTCCATCCCGGCCCAGGTCCCGGCCGCAGCCCCCACCAGGGGAAAAGGAGAGCCGGCCACCCACCGTCGCCGCCGGTTGTGGCTTGTTATTCCATTGCTGCTCATAGCCCTGGCAGCAGGCATCTATTTCCTCACCCGCAGCCCACGGCCCCCGGTTATTGGAGCCGCTACCACAGGCGCACCGACTGCCACCCAAACATGGACGGCAGTCCCCACCGCCACGCCCACCGCAAGTGTAGAAACGCCAACAGCCCGGCCGCCGACCGCTACTGCCCGGCCATCGCCGACCGGAAAAGCCCAGCCCGCCATAACCGCCCTGTCGCCCACGCCGACCTCGACCCCTACGCCCACCTCTACCCCCACGCCCACCCCCACTCTCATTCCCACGGCCACGCCCACCCCCACCCTCACTCCCACCTCCGTGGCCAGTTCCGCGCCACGGCTGACGGGCCAGATCGCCTTTCCCCGCTTCGACCCGACCCGCGGCACCTACAATGTATATGTCTGTCAGGTGGATGGTCAGAACTGCCGCCGTGTGGCTACCGACTCCAGCCAACCCGACTTTTTGCCCGATGGCAGCCAGCTCGTCGTCCATTCCTGGAAGCAAGAGGACAAAGGGCTGATCTTGCAGACACTTTCCGGTCAGCGCATCTGGCGGATCACGGCCCAGATCGAGGCCGCCCGCCCCAGCGTGGATTTCCAGGGCAAGACATATGTCTACCACTGCCGCGAGGAGGCCGACCGCCGGGCTCGCCTGTACCGCACCTACGGCGCCGAGATCCGACCCATTCAGCGCGAAGGCAGCGGCGTGATGGGCCTGTCGCCCTCCTGGCTACCCGACGGCCGCATCCTCTACAGCGGCTGCTGGCGGGACACCTGCGGCATCCTGGTCATGCGCGCCGACGGTTCCTTCCCCCGCCAGGTGGTGGCCGGGGCCACAGAAACCAACCCCGAAGCCTCGCCCGATGGCCGTCAGGTAGCCTTTATGTCGCAACGGGACGGCAACTGGGAGATTTATGTCGCCAACCTCGACGGCAGCGGCCTGCAGCGCCTGACCCATAACCCGGCCAACGACGGCCTGCCGACCTGGTCGCCCGACGGCCACTACCTGGCCTTTGTCTCCGACCGGGATGGCCGCTGGGCGGTGTGGGTCACGCACCCCGACGGCTCGCAACAGCGCCGGCTGTTCGACGTGGGGGGGCCGCTGGACGGATCGGTGCGCAGCGCAGCCCCCCATGAGAACCACGGCTGGGTCGAAGAGCGCATCTCCTGGGCTCCCCTGCCGTAGGGTGGGTTGCCCCTCTGCCTTGCCAAGGGAGAAAATTGGCCGAACGCATCCGAATCTCTGACCTGTTCCGTAACGCCTGGCTGGTGCTGACCAACCGCCTGCGCCTGTTGCGGCGCGTCAAGATGGATTATGTCGTGTTGCAGGTGGGCGGCAGCTTCCCAGAGCGAACTTGGGTGCCCAAACGCCGCTTCCCCCTCTCCCTGATGCCCTGGCCCCCACCCCCAACCAGCGTCCAGGGGTTCAACGACACCCTGGAACATCTGGCCGCCGACCCCCGCGTCCGGGGCATCGTGCTGCTGATATCTGGCCTGTCGGCTGAACCGGCCACTCTGAGCAGCCTGCGCCAGGGGGTGCACCGCTTTCGGCAGTCGGGCAAGCAGGTCATCGCCTACCTCCACGAGCTGAGCATGTGGCCCTACTACCTGGCCGCCGCTTGCAACCAGGTCTTGGCCCCCGAAAGCGCCAGCTTCCAGGCCGCCGGCCTGTGGGCTGAGGTGCTGTTCCTAAAAGATACCCTGGCCCTGGTGGGCCTTGAGGCCGATTTCGAGGCCGTTGGCGAGTACAAGGTTTCACCCGACACCTTCCGCCGGACAGCGATGAGCGAACCCCACCGCGAGATGTTGGAAGCGCTCCTCGACTCGCTGTATAACCATGTCGTCAGCGCCCTGGCTGAGGGCCGCAACATAGCGCCGGATCAGATCCGTGCGCTGCTCGATCGCGTTCCCCTGACCGCCCACCAGGCCCTGGAAGCCGGGCTGCTGGATGGTGTCTGCTACGAGGATGAGCTGCCGACCCGCCTGGGCACACCGGAAGCGCCGGCGGCGCTGCTGCCGTGGGATCAGGCCCGGCGGCGGCTGATCCGCCCCCGCCATTGGCACAGCCGCCGGGCGATCGGCGTCATCTCCCTCGAAGGGATGATTGTCCCTGGTCCCAGCCGCCAACCCCCGCTGCCCTTGCCCCTGCCCTTGCCCCTGCCCTTGCCCACTATCCAGGCCGGGTCCGATACGCTGGTCCGGCAGATCCGCGCCGCAGCGGCAGATAAACGCCTGGCCGCCGTTGTCCTGCACGTGGACTCGCCAGGCGGATCGGCGCTGGCCTCCGATCTGATCTGGCGGGAGGTCGCCCACCTGTCGCGCCTCAAGCCGGTGGTGGTCTACATGGGTGGTCGGGCCGCATCGGGCGGCTATTATGTTTCAACTCCGGCCAGGAGCCTCGTCGCCCAGCCGACAACCCTGACCGGCTCTATCGGCATTTGGGGGGGCAAGGTGGTCACCCGCGGCCTGTTTGACAAGCTACACGCCCGGCGGGAGGTGGTTTCGCGGGGCAGATCTGCCGGCCTGTATGCCGACGTGGCACCCTTTGACGATGAGGAGCGGGCCAGGGTACGGGCCGAGATCGGCGCCGGGTACGCCCGTTTCAAAGCGCGCGTGGCCGAAGGGCGGGGGCTGAGCGACGAGCAGGTAGAGGCGGTCGCCCGGGGCCGCGTCTGGACCGGGGAGCAGGCGCTGGCCCACGGCCTGGTGGACGCGCTGGGCGACCTGCAGGCCGCCGTCGCCAAGGCCCGTGAGCCGGCCGGCTTGGACCCCCGCCGCTATGTGCCGGTGGTGAATGTGGCCGTGCCCAGGCGCTACCAGTTGCCCCGGCCCCTCGCCACCGATGAGGGCGGATGGCTGGCCGGGCTGGCCGCCCTTCTCCGCGAAGGGGTGTTTGCTCTGGCCCCGTGGGTGATCCGCATCCGGGGGTAGCAGACCAGTGATGAGGTCATTTCCTTCACGTCGCTCAACGGTGTGGGCCCGACATGGCATGGTCGCTACCAGCCAGCCGCTGGCAGCCATGGCCGGGCTGCAGATGTTGATGGATGGCGGCAACGCTGCCGACGCTGCCGTGACCGTCGCCGCCATGTTGAATGTTGTCGAGCCGATGTCCACCGGCATCGGTGGCGATTGTTTTGCCCTGATCTATGACGCTCGGACCGGCCAGGTGACGGCCCTCAACGGCAGCGGCCGCGCTCCGGCTGCCTTCACCTTGGAGGAAGCGCAGCGGCTTGGCCTCCGGGAGATCCCGCTCACCGGGCCGCTGCCGGTGACGGTGCCCGGCGCAGCCAGCGGCTGGGCGGCGCTGCTGGACCGTTTCGGCACGCGGACCCTGGCCGATTGCCTGGCCCCGGCCATCGCTGCCGCCGAGGAGGGCTTTCCGGTCAGCGAACGGATCGGCGCCGGCTGGCAACGCCTGGCGGCAAAGCTGGCCCAAGACCCGGAGGCAGCCCGCGTCTACCTGCCTGCCCCCAAACCGGGCCAGGTCCATCGCCAGCCCGACCTGGCCTGCACCTTTCGCGCCGTGGCCGAAGGGGGAGCCGACGTTTTTTATCGTGGCCCCCTGGCAGACAAGATCGCTGCTTGCGTGCAGGCCAAAGGCGGCTATCTGACCGTCGAGGACCTGGCCGCCCATACCTCCACCTGGGAGACGCCCATCCGCACCATCTACCGCAACGTGGAGGTGCTGGAGCATCCGCCCAACGGCCAGGGCCTGGCCGCGCTTCAGGCCCTCAACATCGTCGAGGGCTACGACCTGGGCGACATGGACTATTTCGACCCGGCCCGCTGGCACGTGATGATCGAGGCGATGCGCCTGGGCATGGCCGACGCCGCCCGCTATGTGGCCGATCCGGCGGTCGTAGCGGTGCCGGTGGCGGAGCTGCTATCGAAAGAGTATGCTACCCAGCGCCGCGCCCTCATCCGGCCCGACCAGGTGTTGGCGATCGCCATCCCCGGCGTGCCGGAGCACAAGGATACGGTCTATTTGACTGCGGTGGACGGCCAGGGCAACGCCGTGTCGCTCATCAACAGCCTGTACTATGGCTTTGGATCGGGGATCGTAGTGCCGGGCACCGGCATCTGCCTGCAAAACCGGGGGGCATGTTTTACCCTGGAGCCAGGGCATCCCAACTGCCTGGCCGGCGGCAAACGGCCTTACCACACCATCATCCCGGCCATGGCCCTGCGAGAGGGCCGGCTATGGCTCAGCTTTGGGGTGATGGGCGGCTTTATGCAGCCCCAGGGCCATTTGCAGGTGCTGGTCAACCTGGTGGACTATGGCCTATCTCCCCAAGCAGCGTTGGATGCCCCCCGCTTCCGCGTGGACGAACGCGGCAGCCCGCAAGTGGCCATCGAAACCGGCGTGCCGCTCAAGACGCGCAAAGCATTGGCCACAATGGGCCACGTCGTGCAGCCCGAACCGCTCTTTGCCCCTGGCTTTGGCAGCGGCGACATCATCGCTGTAGACCCGGAAAGGGGGGTGCTGTGCGGCGGTTCGGACCCACGGAAGGATGGCTGCGCCGTCGGATTCTAGCTTTGGACAATCGCCCGACCGCCTGTTCAGGTTTGCAGGGCGCTATCCAAAAAGGGGGGCACCGACAATTCCGGTGCCCCCCTCGTTTGTCCTGCCGGATAGCAACGCTGTCTGCTATTCCTTGACGATCAGAGGCAGATAGATATAGTGGAACGGTCGCGGCGGCTCGGCAACCACTACCGTTGCGGTGCTGGTCACCGGCAGGGTCATGGCACAGTTCCAGACGGCGATCTCGACGGTGTAGGTGTTCGGCTCACCGGCAACCAGGGTGAAGGTCAACGGGTTGGCAGAAGAGACCTCAACGCCCCCCGGCACGCCATTCACGGTCAGGCCATAGCTGTAAGGGGTGGTCAGGCTAATGGGCGTGATCTCGGCCAGGAACAGCTCTGGATCGCCGGGGTAGATCGTGCCGGTGGTGACCAGGGTCAGGTTCACGTCTGTCACGGCAATGCAGACAGGCGCAACGGTGACGGTCGTCGTAGCTTCGTCGCTGCCGCACGGGTTCTCTACCGTGACCACCACCGTAAAGTCGCCGGGGCTGGTGTAGGTGTAGACCGGCGTGGGGCCGTCAAGCCCGATTCCATAGCCTGACCCGCCAAAGTCCCAGGTGAAGGTGAAGGGCGGAGTGCCGGTCACCGTGGCAGTAAAGGCTATCGGCTTGCCAAGCAGCGCCGGGCTGTCGCTGGCCACCTCCACGGCGGCCCCATCGCACAGCACTTCTACCGTTTGAGCAGCCATGTTGCTGCCACACCCGTTCTGCACGGCCACGGTCGCGGTGTAGATGCCAGGCTGCGTGTAGGTAAAGACCGGCGTGGGGCCGTCAAGCCCGACTCCATAGCCTGGCCCGCCAAAGTCCCAGGTATAGGCTGGCGGTGGACTGCCCGTCGCCGTGGCGGTAAAGTGCATCCCATGGCCCAGCTCCACCGGACTGTCACTGAAGAGGTCCACCGTGGGTGAGATGTAGAGGTTGAGGCCCACCGCCACGGTATGGGTGGTGGTGACCGCCACGCCAACGATGTCAATGGCATAGCTGCCCGGCGTGGCAGCCGCGGTATTGCCGATGGTCAGAACCGTCGTGCCGGGCGGGGTCACCGGATTGGGGTCGAACTGAACCGTCGTACCGGCCGGCTCGCCCACCGTGTGGAAGGTGACCGGGTCGGCAAAGCCCAAGATGCTGTCCACGGTCACGGTGTAGATGGCCTCGTCCGGGATGCAGAGGTCGAGCGACGCTGGCTCGACGGTCAGGACAAAGTCGGCCTGGTGGGTGCAGTTGTAGCAGACGAGGGCAAAGTCCTGGTCGGTGGTATCGCCGCTGAACGGAATGCCGTCGCCGGGGAGGTTAGTAGCCTGCACGGTGATGGTCGCATTGCCGGCGGGGTTCTGGATAAAGACGTTTTCCAGGTTGTTAAGCGTATCGGGGTTGCCGCCAGGGGTTGACCAGCCGCCGGAGAAGTGGTTGCCGTAGTATGTATTGCCGTTGTAGCTCACGATCAGGTCCAGGTTGTTGACCAGGGCGGGGTTGGCACCGACCGCGCCGGGGGCATCGGACCAGGCGATCGTGACCTTGAACGGCTTGTTGGGGTCGGGAATGCTGACGGTGAATGTCCACGACTCGCCGGCGTTGTCAAAAATGTCCTGTTGGTCCCGATAGATCATGGACACGCCGTTGTCCATGACGTTGGTCAGGTGGATACGCCCCCAACCCTCGTGGATGTTGGGGATAGCATTCCCCTCATTCATGTCCACCGCGCCGTTAACCAGCAGCGCCTTGGCCATGGCCGGGCTGGGATTGGCGCCGTTGTTCAAGTCCCGCCACCAGTCGGTGATGAGAACAATGGCGCCGGAGGTGTGAGGAGCGGCCATGCTGGTGCCGGAACAGTAGGAATAGAGTTGGTTGGTGCCGGGGATGTCATAGCCAGAGCCGGTGCAGGAACCGCCCGTGTCGTTGCGGGCCGAGGCGATCTGCTCGCCGGGCGCAGCGATGGTCGGCACCCAGCGCCCATCCTGCGCCGGGCCGCGGCTGCTGAAGGTGGAGAGGCTATCAATGCTACCCACCCGGTAGTTGCGGCTGCTGGCGGTGACGATCAGGTTCTTCGCTTCCTTGGGCGCCGTCAGCGTGTGCTGGCCGGGGCCGGAGTTGCCGGCGGAAAAGACTTCGATGAACGGCTCGGCCACGCCGGGGGTGTCAAAGTTGCCATCGCGGACCATAAAGTCGTGGGTACGCTCCGAGGCCTGGTAGCCGTGGTTGGTCCCCTCGCCGGTGGTCCACGAGTTGTTGCCGCCAATGGCGTTGCCCAGCACCGCTCGCTTGCTGTGCTCCTGCCAGCCGCCGGCCGGCGGCCAGGCAGAAGCCGAGAGGGAGTTCATGGCAAAGATGTGGTAGGCGGGGGCCACGCCCAGGCCGTAGAAAAAGCCGTTGGCATCGGTGTAGCCGGCGGTGGCGTCGCCACCGACGATGCCGGCCACGTGGGTGCCATGTCCACCGTTAGGGCAGTCGGTGCCGGGGTGGCCGGCTTCGGTGCACGCACCGGGGAAATTGTAGCCGCCAACGATGTGCGACCCCAGGTCGGGATGCTGATAATCCACGCCGGTGTCCACAATGGCCCAGATCACATCATCCCCATCATACCCCAGGTTGCCCAGCCAGGTCCAGTAGCCGGTAAAAGGCACGCCGTTGGTATAGTTGCCGGCGACGATCTGGCTGGACATCTCGTCGTCCAGGCCCGGCTCAGGGCTGGAGTAGCCCAGCCACAGGACGGTGTTGATCCGGGCGACGTCGTCCACGGCCCCAGCGTCCAGCTCGACGATGGCATCGTAAAAAGCCTTGTCGGGCTGGGATGGATAGTATTGGATGATGGCGCCACCCAGGGCAGCGATGGCCTCCAACGTGGCCTGGATGTGGCCATCGTTATAGAACATGATGTCCACGTTGGAGATACGGCCCTTGAGCGCCGACAGCCCCTTGTCGATCTTGTAGCCGGGATGAATGGCTCCCTGCCACCGTACAAAGTCCAGTGCCGCGACCGCTTCGGCCTGGGCACTGGTGGCCCAGGTCAGATAGCTGTTGTGGGGGTAGTATTGCAGCAACGGCAGGCCAGCCGCCTGGAGCCGGGCCAGCCATTCAGCCCTGACCGGGCCGACGAACTGGACCAGACGAAAGCCGGGACCCTGGCCGCTGGTCTGCATGTCCGCCGGCAGCTTGGGTTCTCCCTCGGTTAGGGGGTCAAACAGAAAGCTGGTGACCTGGACCTTGCCTGCCTCGGGGACATGGACAAAGGGCACGCCGCTGGCCGCCAGGGCGGCAAAATCGGCCTCATCCAGCTCAAACCAGCCAAAGCTGCCATAGTCCAGGGCCAGGCGGGGGTGCAGGCCCAGGGCACGAAACTGGGGGACAGCTTCAGCCGGAACGCGGACAAATTGACCGTTGCCCACATCGGCGCCCAGGTTGGCAGCACCGGCGGGAAGGCCGGGCAGCAGCAGGGCAACAACAAGCAACAGAGCAATGAGCGAAACAGTGGCTCGCACGGAAATCAATTCCTCCTTTTTCTTAATTTTTTCTTGGTTTCTAATCAATCTTGGGAATAGGCCAGATGTGGATTGTACCCTCTCCCCCCTTTCAACTCAGGATGTGTTTGCTCTACCACAAGATACACCGGTAAGGTGCTATTGGTCAAAGCAAGCTGCTCCCATATCGTAACGCGCATAGCACCCGGTTCGACCTGGTAGATAGCCCAGGGTAGCGCAAACGGCTTTCATCATAAGACAAAAGCTGCCGTCTGTCAAACCGATTGGTGCCCCTGGCCATTGGACCCAGCCAAAAAGAGGGTCGGGTAGCAAACCCGACCCATTCATAGCGCAGCTTTGCTAGCCGCGCTCGTTAGCGGCCTCGGATCGGCCAGGAATAATAGTCCCCGGCGTGGACCTCAAGCTCGCCATTGACCGACCCCCAGGGCGGAGGCGCGTCAATGGTATAGGTGTAACGGCCGGGGTCCAGGCAGTATTCTTTGGTCGCGTTAGCTCCAATCTTGAAGGAATCGCTCCAGGGGCGATCGCGAGCGGTAAAGGTAATGGTTAGCTCGGCGTCAATATAGTTCTGGAACAGGTAGCAGCCTTTCTTAGACGTCGGGGGAGGCGGAGAGGTGGGTTTGGGAGTATTGGTCGGCTGAGGCTTGGGTTTGGGCGTGGCTGTTGGCGGCCGGGGGGTATTGGTCGGTGGAACCGGCGTGGGTGATGGCTCTACCGGCGTAACCGTCCAGGTGTCAAACGCGGTTTCCCAAACCTGCTGCACAGCCGCATAATCGGGCGTAAGCAAGAACATAAAGTGGAGAGTCTCCCCCACCCGCCACAGGATTATGGATCCCTCTCCATCGCCAAACCTGTCGGAGGTTATGGCAAACCGGGCGCCGGCCATACTGCTTGCTTCGTCGCTATCGGTCGTCAGATTGTCATAGGTTGTGATGAGCCCTTCACCGATCAGAGAGCTTTCGATAAGGTCCGGGATCATGTTTTCTAGCGCCGCCGCATCCAGCGGATAGCCGATGAAGGCGTAAAAAACCATCAGCAGGGAATCTTTGTAGGTCAGGTACATCCCCAATCCATCTTCGGAATAGCTGGCATTCTGGGGAATATCCAGTCGGAATGCGCCGGAGGGATGTTGGTACGAGACAAATGTCAAAGGCTCTTCGGTGGGCGCGGCTGTAGCGGTGGGCAGTGGGGTGTCGGTAGGTTCCGGTGTGGCTGTGGCTGTAGCGGTGGCTGTAGCGGTAGGCAGGGGAGTATCAGTGGGTACCGATGTAGGGGTAAAGGTGGCGGTTACCACCAGCACCACCGGCTCTGGTGTAGGGGTGTTGGTGACAATGACAACCTGAGGGGTGGGCGTTGGGCCACAGGTGACCACAAGGCTCAAAACGATCCCTATCAGTAGCAAGGCCGGACAATGATTGATCTGTGGACTCCATCGCTTGGGCACGGCTTCTCCCTCTTTCCCTTATGCTGTTTGGGTTGACCAAATCAGCGGTTACACGACAAATGGGCCAAGGCCCGGTATCACCCGATTCGTAGCAAACCGAGCTAGAGAATGCTATGAATCTTGAACGATTATAAACCAAAGAGTGGGAGTTGTCAACGGTCAATCTAACAATGTCGAGCTACATAGACGCCTCTGTCTGCGTAGGCAGACGGCCGGCCGAAGGCCCTTCGAGGCGCGATTTCAAGTTCGCGCCTATGCCCCCCGGCCCCTTCTCCCAAACTTGGAAGAAGGGATGCCCAACGCGGGGCGGAGGGCAGGGGTGAGGGCCGCCTTGAGCAAATTCATCGCCGGCCTGTTAGCGCCTATAGGTCTAGTTCTCCTCTGCGCCGGTCATCTTTACCACCAGCGGCAGATAGACGATTATAGCGTTCCGCCCCCAGTAGCCGAGGATCACGTCTTGCAAGGCGTTATCCACGTCGGTGTGGTTGTCGGGGTCGGGGCCGTGGCGAAAGTTGAAAGCGTCCACCTCCGATGCCCACGGTTCCCAGGCCGGGTCCCAGACCCATAGGGCGTGGTTCAGGCCGCGCTGCTCGAACAGGTCCATCTCGTCGTCCATGAACCGGTCGGCGCCCGGCTCCCAACGCATCAGACCGAACTCGTTGGCCACCACCGGCACGCCGTGGGCTACCGCAAAATCATCCACCATCGAGAGCAGGCCTTCCAGCCAGGCCCGGTCGAGCCGGTCGTCGTTGTCCCCGTCCCAATCCAGGTCGCACCAGCCGGGATAGGTGCAGATCGGCGAGTCCGGCTCCTGATGGGTGTAGGTACTTGGGGCATACTGATGGAAGGTGTAGACCGTACGCAGATCGCCGGTCGGCTCCAGATAGGGCAGCCAGTAGACGGAACTATAGCCCATGCCGCCGATAAGGATAGGCGTGGCAAGGTCCACCTGGCGGATGGCAGCACTGAGGCGGGGGTAGAGCTGGTTCCAGTCATACAGCGTGCCGCCGTACTGGGCATAGAACTCGGACGGGTCCCAGATGTCCAGCGGATCGCCGAGGGGGTAGCTGCCCACCTCATTGGAATTCGGCTCACACATCAGATCGTAGCCGACGACGATGGGGTTGTCGCGGTAGCGTTCGGCGGTATAGCGCCACATTGCCACCCAGGCATCCTGAGCGGCCTGATCCCCCCACACGCGGTTGTTGTAATAGCTGGGGCCAAACCAGCCGTTCTCCGGGTCGCTGACGGTGTCTTCCCCCCAGAAAGCCCAGAACTCGCTGCGGCCCGGCCCGGTGCGGAAGGTGATAACGGCAAACAGCTTGGCCCGGGCCGCCATGTCAAGCAGATGGTCCAGGTTGGCCTGCATCGCCACCTCCAGGGCAAAGGGGGGTGTCTCGGCGAACAGGCCGGGGTGGGAGATGTTGACATAGTTGGCCCCCATCGCCGCCAGCTCGTCAAAATCCGCCTGGGTGTAGGGCGGGCCGACGGGACCAGGCCCCAGGAAATCCGGTCCATCCAATTCAGGGTAGACGCGGCGCTGGTAGATATTGGCCCCACGCAGCCTGGTGCTGCCCGCCCACAACGACCATTTGTCCGAGTCGATCCAGGCTGGCGATGGGGAAGCAGCAGGCGGTGGGCTGACCGTCGAATCTGTGCTGAGCGACACGGATGGGTCCACGCCACAGGCCAGCACCAAACTCAACAAAAAGACCAGAATCCAACCGAACACAGAGTGCCAGAGGCGGCGTTTCATGCTGTCTCCTTCTCAGGGGCAGGCTTGTCGCCATGCATCCAAACCGCGGTGTTTGAGTATGGCGCCAAAGCCCATCTCCCCGGCTTGCGGACAGACCTGGTTCAGAAATTGATTGAGGGTCAGCTCATCGGTGTATTCGGCGGCGAACACGGCCTTTCCGGCGGCGACAAAGGGGGTTACCTCGCTACACCACCCCTGGACAAAGCAGTCTTCGGTCATGGCCCAGTCAAAGTAGGGCAGCAGGTCGGCAGCCTGATCCTCATCGTTCTTCAAGCCGATGGACAGGCCTCGCGCGTGGGCCTCATTGGCCAGCCAGATGTTGTAGGTGAGCTGATCCTGATAGGTCAGCGGAAAGCCGGTATCATTGGTATAGCCGTCAATGTTATCCGGCTCGATGCCGTCAAACCCCTTGGCCTTGCACTGGTCAAAGCGAGCGCGGATGATCGGGGCCAGCAGGTCAATCTGGCGGATGTCCAGCCATTTTTCGCCGGGCCAGCCCTCGTAGTCGTTGCCGAGGACCGAGGGCGGAAACCGGTCGGCATCGGGACGCCAATCTTCCCAGGAACCAACGCTGATGTAACAGATGACCTTCCGCCCCTGGGCGTGCAGGGCGGCCACGGTGCTGGCATCGTTGTCGAACAGGTCAATATCGTACATTTCCACGTCGAACGACCGGTCTATGGGCAGGCCGGTCAATTGCCACTGCCAGGTAGTGTTGACCGGCGGGCGCCACCAGTCGGCCGGCGCGCCGGTCGCGTTCCGGTAGATGGCGGGCAGGCACACCTTGCACCGCTCATCATCTCCCGGGCAGGCGCGTTGTTGCGCGGCGATGCGCCACAGCGCCGTTGGCGTATCCTCGCCCTGCCCTTCGTGCGATTCGAAGGCCGGATTCTGGCCGGGCGGTGCGGTCGAGCGGACTGCACCATCCTGCCGGGTCTCGGCCTGAGGAACAGGGGGCAGCACCTTGGCTGAGGGGAAGCAGCTCATGAGGGCAAGTATCGCCACAGCCCACAGGCATAATCTCCGAGTCCCAACTTGACATGACACTTTGCGCCCCTGTCGGTACGTAACACGACCTCTGCCGGGTTGCCGCTCACGACCCTATATACCGGGCGTATAGCGCCCGTGCCCTGGCCGGATCGGCGGTGCCCTTGACGATAGCCCGCCCGTCAGGGAAGATGGTGAGCTGGCAGCCCTCCACCTCCAGGCGAAGTAAATATTCGTTGACGCTGAGCGGGCCAACATCCGCCAGCCGCTCGGCCAACATCGCCAGGTCGAGGGCCAGGGGCGGACGGGGGGTGATTTGCACCGCCGTGCGCCCGCAGAGCACAGCCGTCCTCGACCCCTGTTCGGCGTTGAGCAGCTCATACCGCCCCTCGTCGCACACCGGGCAGGGCGTTTTGCCCTTCTGCGCGTGCGCCCGCTCGAAATCACCGCTCCACACATCTACCATCACCAGGCTGCGCAGCAGGTCCTGGTGCCGGCCCAGCAGGATCTTGAGCCCTTCTGTCGCTTCCAGCGCAGCGATAATCGCCACCGCCGGCCCCAGCACCCCCACCGTCTCGCAGGTGGGTACCGATCCAGGGGGGGGCAGCGGCCCCAGCAGACAGCGCAGGCAGGGTGTTTCGCCGGGAAGGATGGCGGCGCTCAGGCCATAGGTGCCCAGCACCCCGCCATAGACCCAGGGGATGCGATGTTTGACACACGCCTCGTTGACCAGGTAGCGCACTTCAAAGTTGTCGGTACCGTCCAACACCACGTCGGCGCCGGCGATGAGGCCCTCCACCGTGTCGGCGTTGACATCCATCACGTGCTCTTGGATCTCGACCTGGGAGTTGATCTGACGCAGCCGGCGGGCGGCGGCCACCGCCTTGGGGATACCGGCTGCTGCATCCGCTTCGGCGTAGAGGGCCTGACGGGGTAGGTTGTGCCACTCGACAAAGTCGCGGTCGGCCAACGCCAGCCGACCCACCCCGGCCCGCGCCAGGTGGGCCGCTATGTGGCTGCCCAGCGCCCCACAGCCGACAACGACCGCCGTTTTTTCTGCCAGGCGGGCCTGGCCTTCCCGCCCGCCCCAGCCGGGCAGGATCATCTGTCGTGAATAGCGATCAAACCGGTCGGTCACGTCTCCACCCCCAGACCTGCTCGCCAGGCTTCCAGCTCGGCGCGGTGGCCACCCTCATGCAAGGCCGGGTAGAGCAAAAACTGCCCCAGGGGATGATCGCCCATCCACGGCGTGCGCACCAGCTCGCCATACGCCGCTTCGTCCACCTGCTCGACAAAAGCCCGCACCGCCCCCCGAGCCGCTTCCAACCAGGCCAACACCTCGGCCACAGACAGACCGCAGGCGCGCTGTCGTTGAGCCTCGTTGTAAGCATCCAGGTCAAAACCGTCAAAGGGCCAACCGGCCGGTGCCTGCCCCTGGGCCAGGGCCAGCATCCCTTCGTGGCCGGCGGCCATGTGGGCCAGGATCTCCTTGGCCGTCCAGCCATCGCCCCGGGCCGGCAGGTTGAGCGTTGCTTCATCCAATCCGGCGATGACCTGTGCCGTCTTTTGCGCCTGGCTATCCAGGATGCGCAATACCCGCTCGCGCGTAATCGGTTTATCGGCCATTGACATTCCTCCCTGCTACACAGCGCCTATCCCATTATAGCCCAAATCTGAATGCTGGGCAAACAGGGCTTTGTGGCCTGTGGCCTTGAGCCTTGCCCTCCGCAACTTGCACAAGATTCGGTTCTACGTTACAATATCATTGCCTATGAAACTACAAAAGTGTGGTTTGCGCTGTTTGCTCGCAGCGAAAGACACTCCGCCAGTAGATTAAAGGCTATCTCTAAATATACTGTACAAGGAGGTACTGTTATGGAAAAGGTCATCACCATCGAGCGGCACATCCTGGAGCAGCAAAAGATGTACCCTGAAGCCACCGGCGTGCTCACCAGCATCCTGTACGACATCGCCCTGGCCGGCAAGGTGATCGCCCGCGAGACAACCCGCGCTGCTCTGGCCGACATCCTGGGCCTGACCGGCAGGTTCAACGTCCAGGGCGAAGAGGTGGCCAAGCTGGACCAATACGCCAATGCGGCCATCGTCCGCCTCAACCAGTTCACCGGGCGGTTGGCAGTCATGGCTTCAGAGGAGATTGACCAGATCATCCCCATTCCCGAAGAATACCCCACCGGCCGCTACGTGCTGCTTTTTGACCCCCTGGATGGATCGTCCAACATTGACTATTCGGTCAGCATCGGCACTATCTTCTCCATCCTGCGCCGTCGGTCGCCCGAAGGCACACGGGGCACGGTGGAGGACTGCCTGCAGCCGGGGCGCGACATCGTGGCTGCCGGATATATCCTCTACGGCCCCAGCACCATGATGGTCTACAGCGCCGGCAGCGGTGTACACGGCTTTACATTGGACCAAACGGTAGGCGAGTTCCTGCTGACCCACCCCAACATCCGGATCCCGGCCAAGCCCAAGTTTTACAGCGTCAACCAGGGCTACGAACGCTACTGGACCCCCGAAATTCAGGCATACACGAACTACCTGCAAGCCCAGAACCTGTCGCTGCGGTACATCGGCTCGTTGGTGGCCGACTTTCACCGCAACCTCCTGGGCGGGGGCATCTTTTACTACCCGGCCGACAGCCGCGACCCCAAAAGGCCGGGGGGCAAACTCCGCTTGCTCTACGAGTGCGCGCCCCTTGCTTTCCTGGCCGAACAGGCGGGCGGGGCCGCCTCAGACGGCACCCAACCGATCCTGGACATCCAACCCACTCAGCTCCATCAGCGCGTGCCGCTGTTCATCGGCAACAAGGAGCTGGTGGCCCTGGCCGAGGCGTTTATCCGGGGAGAAAGACCATAGCGCCCGACAGTTTATTATCTTGCCTGCGGAATCGCCATGACAACGCCAGACATCTATGACATCACCATCATCGGCGGCGGGCCTTCGGGCCTGTACGCTGCTTTTTACGCCGGCCTGCGGGCTGCCCGGACCAAGATCATAGATAGCCTGCCCCAACTAGGCGGCCAACTGGCGGCCCTCTATCCCGACAAATATATCTACGACATCCCCGGCTTTCCCAAGGTGTTGGCGCGCGAGTTCGTGGACCGGCAGATCGAGCAGGCGATGCAGTTTTCGCCCACCATCTGCCTGAACGAAAAGGTGATCAACCTCCACCACCGCGAGGACGGCCTCATCGTTCTCCACACCGAACCGGGCCGCTTCCATCTCTCGCGCACGGTCATCATTGCCGCCGGGGTGGGCGCCTTTGTCCCCCGCACCCTGGACCTTCCCGATCTCAAACGGATGGAAGGCAAGGGGGTCTACTACCTGGTCAAGGATCTGGAAACCTTTCGGGGCCGGCGGGTGATGGTCATCGGCGGTGGGGATACCGCTGTGGATTGGGCGCTCAGCTTGCTGGGCATCGCCAACCAGGTGGTCCTGGTCCACCGCCGCGACAGCTTTCGCGCCCATGAGGAATCGGTCAGGGAGCTGTTCGCCTCGCCCAGCCAAGTCCTGTTATGTCACGAGCTGAAGGCGATTCACGGCGACGAGTATGTCCAGGGGGCCACAGTTTTTGACAACCGCACCGGCCAGGAAACCATCCTGGACATAGATGTCATCGTCCTGGGCCTTGGTTTCCTGGCCAACCTGGGACCGATCCGCGATTGGGGGCTGACCATCGTCGGAAACTCGATCCTGGTGGATACCACCATGCGCACCAACCTGCCCGGCGTGTATGCCGTGGGTGATATTGCCACCTACGAAGGCAAGATCAAGCTCATCGCCACGGCCACAGCCGAGGCTGCCGTTGCCGCCAACTATGCCAAAAGCTACATTGACCCCAGCGCCAAGGCCTTCCCCGGCCATAGCAGTGACAGAAACGTAGCGTAGCAAGGACTCTGGCCGGCTCTCAGCAGCAAAGCAGCCCCGCCAGTGCCAGCGAATAGACCCGCGCCCCAGGCGGGTCGGATCGCGAGGTGAGCACTACCGGGGCAGCCGCGCCCATGACGATGCCGGCCATCTTGGCCTGGGCCAGATACTCCAGGTTTTTCGACAGGATGTTGCCCGCGTCCAGGTCGGGCACCACCACCACGTCCACGTCCCCCGACACCGGGCTGACGATGCCCTTCTCCTGCGCTGCCTGCGCCGAAATGGCATTGTCGAAGGCCAGCGGCCCGTCCACGATCGCCCCCTTGATCTGCCCCCGCTCGGCCATCTTGCTCAGGCAAGCCGCGTGAACCGTAGAAGGGATGTTGGGGTTGACTGTTTCCACCGATGACAAGGCCGCCACCTTGGGCCGCTCCACGCCCAGCCTGCGGGCCAGGTCCACCGCGTTCTGGGTGATGGCCGCCTTTTGAGCAATATCGGGGTTGATATTGATGGCCGCATCGGTGATGAGCAACAGCTTGTGGTAGGTCGGCACCTCCAGGACAAAAACATGGCTCAGCAGTCGGTCGGTGCGCAGGCCGGTATCGTGACTGAGCACGGCGTGGAGCATTTCATCGGTGTGCAGGTAGCCCTTCATCAACACCTGGGCTTTGCCCTGTCGCACCAGGGCCACCGCTGCTGTGGCCGCCGCCTTATTGGTCGGCGTGGGGACGATCTGCACGCCGTACAGGTCCCAACCGATGGCTGCCGCTTCGGCACGGATCTCCTCCTCGCGGCCCACCAGCAGCGGAACGATCAGGCCCAGATTGACCGCCCGCTGCACCGACTGCAGCACCAGATTGTGGGCTGCTGCCGCCACTGCCACCCGGGTTGGCGGATTCTTCCGGGCCAGTTCTACCAGATCTTCGAGTCGCGTGATCACTGTTTCACCTCGCATCTAAAGCGACCCCTTGCCTCTGGGCGAGGCAAGGCTCTGTACGACACATGGGGTACCCCTAGCGGATGCGGCGCAGGGCCAACGGCAGGCGGGGCAACAGGTCACCGGCAACCAGGCCCATGTCCCCCAGATCGGCGCGGGCCAGTTCACCGGCCAGGCCGTGCAGGTATGCCCCGGCCACCGCCGCCTCGAACGCGGTCATGCCTTGCGCCCGCAACCCCACGATCGCCCCGGCCAGCACGTCACCGCTGCCGGCTGTCGCCAGGCCGGCGTTGGCAAAAGGCAGCACCACCACCCGCCCATCGGGTGCGGCGACGACGGTAAAGGCCCCCTTGAGCACCACCACCGCGTTCCACGCCCTGGCCATCCGCGCCGCCACTCCCTCCCGATCGGCCTGGACCTCTTTGGCCGTCGTCTCGCCGCCCATCAGCCGTGCCATCTCACCGGGATGCGGGGTGAGGATGGTATCGGGGGGCAGTGCCTTCCACCAGCCATCGGCCCCGGCCAGGGCATTCAGCCCATCGGCATCCACGATCAAGGGGGGCAGGGAGGGGCGTTCTACCTCCCCGGCCGCCTCGCTGGCGACAAAACCGATACGCCCCCGCCGTTCCTTCACCTCCAGGCCCAAGAAGGCGTGGACAAAGGCCACCGTCTCTTTCTCCTGGGTCAGCCCCGGCCCTAGCAACAGCGCCTCATAGTCGCCCATCTTTTCCCGAAGGACCTCCACTGCGCCACGGGCAATGACCCCCAGGTCGTGGGGCAACAGCAGGTAGGTAGCCTCGGCCAGGTGAGCGGCCACCGCCGGCTGGATGGGCAGGGGCAGGGCCATTGTCACCAACCCTGTGCCCACCCGCGCCGCTGCCGCCCCGGCCAGCGCCGCCGCTCCGACATAATTGACCGACCCGGCGACGATCAGCGCCCGGCCAAAGGTCCCCTTGTGCGCCGAACGGGGCCGCTTGGGCAACCACCGGCGGATAGAGTCGGTGGTGGCCATTTCCAACGCCACGTCGTCGGCCAATGTCGGTGGAATGCCGATGTCGGCAACCATGATCTCGCCTACGGCCTCTGCCCCCGGAAAGCGCAGCAGCCCCACTTTGGGATAGGCAAAGGTCACCGTCAGGTCGGCAGGCAGGGCAGCCGGGTCCAGCGCCCCACTGTCACAATCCAGACCGGTGGGGCAATCCACGGCGACGATGAGGGGCCTGGCTTCCGCCATCTCGGCGGGCACCACCTCGGCCAGCCCACCCCCTGCCCTGCGTTCGGCCAGGGCCTGCCTGGTCGCCTCCAGCAGCTCTTGGAGCGTGCCGCCGATCGGGCGATCTACGCCCACCCCCAGCAAGGCATCCACGACAACATCAGCACCCGACAGCAGCCCGCGCAGCGCCTCAAACCCGGCATCGTCCTCGGCCCACAGCAGCGGCAGGCCGTCGGCTTCTACGCGCTGCAGGTTCGTGTCATCCGCAGCCTTCCGCTTCCAGATGTAGCAGGTCACCTGAGCGCCCATCTGGCCCAGGTAGTGGGCAGCTACCAGGCCATCGCCGCCGTTATTGCCCGGCCCCACCAGCACGACAACCCGCTTTCCCCTGGCTCCCACTCGGCGACGAATCGCCTGGGCAGTGGCCCGGCCGGCGTTCTCCATCATCTCGGCAAAACTCAGGCCCCCTTCGTTGGCCCGCTTCTCCAGCTCACGGCTCTTTTCCACAGTGATAATCTTGACCGGATACATCGTCTCCTCAATCTCAACCCATCTGAACGCTTGCTCTGATTGGACAGGTGGACAGAAGTAAGATACAATAGGCTCGGCCGGTTGCTCAGGAGATAAGGGTATGGAACCACCTCATGATGCCCGAAACACAAAAAACCCGTCACCCATCTGGATCGCCGTGGGGGCCATTGCTCTGCTTGTGGCCCTGTTGTTCGGCTCTGCTCTGAGGGCCCGGCCGGCTGTATCCCTCCAGGTCGGAAGTCCCGTGCCCGACCTGACCCTCACCGCCCTTGACGGGAGTCCGATGGACCTGAGCGCCCAGCGGGGCAAGGTGGTCGTGATCAACCTGTTTGCCAGTTGGTGCCCTCCTTGCCGGCAAGAGGCTGCCGATCTGGAGCAGGTCTGGCGCAAATACCAGGACCGTCCGGTGCAATTTTTTGGCATCGCGTACAAGGACACTTCCACCAAAGCCCTGGCCTTTCTACAAGAGTTCGGGATCAGCTATCCCAACGGTATGGACCCGGACAACCGCATCGCCCGCGCCTACGGCGTCACCGGCGTGCCCGAAACATTCATCATAGACCCGCAAGGGCGATTGGTCCGCCACATCCTCGGCCCGATCACCGCTGCCGAACTGAGCCGGGAGCTGGATCGGTTGCTCGGCCCATAATTGCCTCAGATGACGTTTGACGTTTGACGTTTGACGCCTGACGCCTGACGTTTGACGCCTGACGCCTGACGTTTGACGTTTGACGCCTGACGCCTGACGCCTGACGCTTGACGTTTGACGTTTGACCCCTGACGCCTGACGTTTGACGCCTGACGCTTGACGCCTGACGTTTGACGCTCGACCCCAGAGTTTACACCCGCTTTGTCCAGCCACGCCCGCCCAAGCGGTGTTGGAAAAAAGCCAGCAGCACTCCCCGCAGCCGGTTGATGTCCAGCCGGCGGACAATCCGTCCATTGTAGGCCACAGAGATAATGCCCGTCTCCTCCGACACGACGATCACCAACGCGTCGCTCTCTTCCGTCACGCCGATGGCAGCCCGGTGGCGCGTCCCCAGGCCGCTGTAATGGGGGTTGTGAGAGGTGGGCAGCATACAACTGGCCGCCTCGATCCGCCCATTGCGGATGATGACAGCCTTGTCGTGCAGAGCGGTGTTCGGGTGAAAGATGGTCCGCAGCAGCTCGGCTTTGACTTCGGCGTCCAGCCGAACTCCACTCTCGACAAACTCCTGTAGTCCTGTTTCTCGCTCCAAGACGATAAGCGCACCGTGGCGCTGTCCCGCCAGACGGTGTGCCGCCCGCACCACCTCGTCTATCATCGCTTCTACCTCTTCTTCCTGACGTCGCCGGGCCAGCAGGCTGCCGGTACGGCCCAGGCGCTCCAGGGCGCGCCGCAGCTCAGGCTGAAAGATAACCGGAATGGCGATCAACAGGGCGGGGAGCGCCGTTCTGATGAGCCAGCTAAAGCCTTTGAAGGGGAGCATCTGGCTCACCACAAAAGCCACCAGGATAACCAGAACCATGCCCCGGAGCAAAGGGACAGCCTGGGTTCCACGAGCCAGGGAAAAGACGAGGTAGAAAACCGTCGCTACAAGGAGAATATCAACGACATCCACCCACGTGACGTGAGAAATAACCCAAAGGACATCCGACACCGACGTGCTCCTGTGCTGGCAACCTGCCCTTTGGCCGGGGAGAAACGACCTACCCTGAGATCTGGGAAAGCAGTTGGCGATAGGCTTCTACCTTCTTGGGGCCCAACGAGATAATCAATCGGACAGTGGCCATCGCCTGCTCGCGTAACCCGGCATCCAACTGCAACTCCCCCAGCATGTCCAGCTCGGCGATGGCTTCCTCGCGCATCCCGGCGTCAATATAGGCCCGCGCCAGCCTGGCCCGCAGCGACATCTGTTGGGGGTGGAGGCGCACCGCTTCCTGCAACAACGACAGGGCGCGATCGGTCTTGCCTTGGGCGCGATAGTTGTCCAGCATGGCCGCCAGGATCTTGTCCGCTTCTTTATCCCCTCCCACCTTGTAGTGCAGGTCAATCAGGTGCAGCCGTGCCCGCTCGTCCTCTGGATCGAGCTTCACCAGCTGCTGATAGAAGGCGATCGCTTCACGCCACCGACCACGACGTGTTTCCACATCGGCCATTTTGTACAACAGGCGGATCCGCCACTTGGTTTCATCCGAAGCCCTGGGGGTCAGCCGCAGCGCCTCGTTATACTTTTCCATGGCCTTGTTGATCTGGGCCAGTTGGTAGTAAGCATCGGCCAGAGCCAGGTACTGCTCCAGCGCCTGATCGATCTCACCATAGCTGATCAGCAGGTCAATGAGCCGCGAGCGGATCGCCACGTCCATTGGCATGAGGCGCAGCATCCGCTTGTAGACGCCGATGACCAGGCGGGTTTCCTCACGCACCAGATACAGGTCGGCGACGGCCTGATACTTGGTCATCGCATCCTCGATCCGGCCATCCTGGGCAAAGATTTCGGCCAAGCGCAGGTGTAAGGGCAGATAGGTCGGTGCCGACTCGATAGCCCGGTAGCAGACCTCGGTGGCGGCGGTCAGGGCGCCGCGCTTCATATATTCCTGGCTCAGTGACATGGCCGACAGGATCCGTTCGGTGTTGGGGGTGGCCAGCACCTCGGCCAGGCTCATGATCACCCCCTCGTCTGACAGGCTGTCAATCCGCCGCCGCGCTTCACGAGCCTTATCCCCCCAGCCCTTGGCCGACAGGAACTCGACCAGCGAATTGGCGAACTCGAGCGCCTTGTCCCGGTCGCCCTTGGCGATAAGGCTATCGGCCAGGGCATCGTAGAGCTGGATCAGGTCATCGGCTTGGTCGCGCTGGACGGTATCCAGGTCCACAATTTTGAGCGCCTGGATCAGGTGTTCCAGCGCATCATCCAGACGGCCCAAGGCTTTATAGCATTCGCCCAGAGCAAAGTGGCTGCCCAGGGCATACTGGGGGTGGCGCATGGCCTTTTTGAAGGCGGCGATGGCCGGTTCAAAGCGCAACCGCTGTTGGTAGAGCAGCCCCAGGTTAAAGTGGGCTGCCGGGCGATCCACGCCGGCGTCGATCACCTTGGTATAGCAGGCGATGGCCTCGTCAATCAACCCCCGTGTCTGAAAATCTATCGCCTGGGCGATCAGGGCGTCGATCTGGGGGCGGCTGAGGGTGGGCTTGGTCGGCGCCGTCGGCGGGGCAGCGCCAACCTCGAAGGCAGCCAGATCGGCGGCTGGGCCGACCGGTGTCTCCTCGAACACCATCCCCGCCAGCTCTCCCAGGGCCATGTCGCGGGCCAGGTCCACCGGGCTGGCCCCTTCCTCGGCCGAAGGGCCGGCCGGCCGCTCCTCCACCGCCGCAGCCACCGGTGGGGGCATTGTGCTGCCCAGGTGGAGCGCTTCGGCCAAAGCGCGGGCCTCGGCGCTGTTCGGGTCCAGGTCTATAGCCCGCTGGCACTGCTCCAGCGCCTTCTCGAGCTCCCCCTGGCGCTGCAAGGCGCGGGCCAGGTTCAGGTACGCTTTGGATGCCCGCTGCGGCTGACCCAGGTTGGCGTACAATTCGGCCAGTGCCAGATGGGCCGGCAGGTGGTCAGGATGGAGGCGCGTCGCCTGCTGGAGCACGTTGATGGCCTCGTTCCAGGCTTTTTGCTGCTGATAGAGGCCAGAGGCAGCAAAGTAGGCATCGGCTGCGGCATGGGGTTGGCCCACCTGCTCGTGGATCTCGGCAATGCGGCGCAAGGGAGCCGGATCGCCTGGCGCCAACTGGCTGGCCCGATGGTAAGCCTCCAGCGCCTGCTGGGTTTGCTTCAGCTCCAGATAGACCGCGCCAAGGTAGCTATGCACCGTCGGATCGTCGGGCATCTCGGCCAGCGCCCGCTGATAGGCCTCCAGTGCTTTTTGCCACTGGCCTTCAAAGAAGGCGCTCAGGCCGGTGCGTATCGCTTTATCGTAGACCTTTTTATCGCCAGCCAAGCTCCCCCCTTGGAACAACAGGACAACTGCTAGCCGTTGTCCTACTGACCTGTGACCCCGCCTAACAGCATCGCCAGCACAGCTTTTTGGGCGTGCATCCGGTTTTCCGCCTGGTCGAACAGAACCGACTGCGGGCCATCGGCCACGCCATCGGTGATCTCTTCGCCCCGGTGGGCTGGCAGACAGTGCATGACGATGGCTTCTGGCTTGGCCTGTGCCACCAGCGCCTCGTTAACCTGGAAGCCGACAAACCGTGCCTTGCGCACCTCGGCCTCAGCCTCCTGCCCCATGCTGGCCCACACATCGGTATAGATCACATCGGCATCGCGCACTGCCTCGGCCGGCACGTTGCCGATCTCCACCTGGCTCCCCGATTCGGCAGCGAACTGCCGGGCCAGGCGCACCACCCCCGGATGGGGCTCATAGCCAGGGGGCGAAGCGACCGTCACATCCATGCCCAACCTGGTGCAGATAAACAGCAGCGAGTTGGCCACATTGTTGCCATCGCCTACAAAGACCAGCTTGCGCCCCTTTAGCTCACCGAACCTTTCCCAGACGGTAAAGATGTCGGACAGTGCCTGACAGGGATGGCTATAGTCCGACAGGCCGTTGATAACCGGCACGCCGGAATAGGCAGCCAACTGCTCGACATCCCGGTGGGCAAACACCCGGGCCATAATGCCGTGGACGTAGCGGGATAGCACGCGGGCTACATCGGCGACACTCTCCCGCTGGCCCAGTTGGATCTCGTGGGGCGACAGGTACATGGCCGCACCGCCCAGGTGAACCATGGCCATCTCAAAGGACACGCGGGTGCGCAGGCTGGGCTTCTGAAAGATCATGCCCAGCACCTTGCCCTTGAGGATCGGCTTGTTGCCACCAGCCTGCCATTCAGCTTTGAGCTCGCGGGCCAGATGCAACAGGGCCCACAGCTCATCTGCCGTCACATCGGCAATGCTCAAAAAATGCTTCATCTCTTTCCTCCGATCATGATGCGATCGCCCAAGCCGATTATAGCACAAAACAGTCCTGCGTGCCAGACACGGCCTCAAGGAGATCGGTACTCCTTGATTTGCAGACAACGGCCGTTAGAAGGCCCCAATCTGATGGCGGCGCAGCCGGCGGGGCACGTGGCGATCCAGCTCGAAGCTGAATTGCATGGCTGATTCGTAGCGTTGGGCCGGATCAGGGCTCATGGCCTTGAGGATCGTTTTCTCCAGCCGCCCCGAGATCTGGCGATTGAGCTGACGCGGCGGCACCAGCTCGGCCTGGCCCTCCTTATGGGCGCGGGGGTCAGGCGGCGGCTGTCCGGTCACCAGGCAGTAGAGGGCCGCCCCCAAGGCATACACATCGGAGCGGACGGTCAACGGCTCGCCCAACGCTTTCTCCGGCGCAGAAAAGGCCAGGGTTTGACCGGAGACCAGGGCCTGGACCGGCTGAGAGAGCAGGTCGCAGCCGGGGAGGATAGCTCGCCCGCCCGCCGTCAGCTTCAGGGCGGCCAGGCGGATGTCGCCCGATTTGAGGCAGATCACCCGGTCTTCGGCCCGGGTGTGCCACTGGCCGATGCCATCACACACCTGAGCCATCCACAGCACTGCCCAACTTTCCTCTATCACTTCGGCAGCCGTGAATACCAGACCCAGGTCCTGCCCTTCCAAACGCAGCGCCAGGTAATGGCGATCCCCTTGGGTCAGGTAGCGCAACACACCCCCGGGCCGCTGCCTCATCCGAAACATGTCCAGCGACTCCCAGATCAGGGTCCAGGCTCCCCCTTGATCCAGGTCCGCCGCCAGATAGGCTGCGTTCCTTTGACCATGGCCGATCACCTCAGCCACGCGAAAGCGGTTATCCAACATCGTAGCTGTTGCTAGCAGCTTGTCCATCTCCCTTGACCTCGTTCCTGGTAGTTTGAGAGGGCGGCTTGGGGCCGGCTCAGTGGGTGAAAATCCGGTGCCCGTGCCCCCCATCCACAGGGGGTCAGATGCCCCAAGGATGGGACCTGGGGCGAGAAGTTGCCTCTACCGACGTGGGCTACCGGCAGCTTCAGGCCCAGAGGGACCAGGGGGTCAGCTTCCGGGCGGTGCCCAACCTGGCCGACTATGGCATCATACCCGATCTCTTTACCAAACCGGTAGCCAATCAGCCAGGGCGGTTCCATTACGATGCCTGGTGCGCCTGAGAGCTCTGCTGGTTCCGTCGAGAGGAGGAGGGGAGCAAGAGCGGGCTTTCCAACCCGACGGACATCAGTGCACAATGCAGGATGTGATCGGGCCTTCGATCCACGATAGACAGAACAGCCCGCCGTGGGCTTAGGCTGGTCAGCCCCACCTCCACCTGTTCCGCCCGGACATACTCCAATGCCCGGACGACCAGACGGGGGTCAAAATAGTGCTGATCCATGGCCTGATCGGCGATCTCTTGCCCATCTATCACCAGGCGGCCATTGGACAGGCTGATTGAGACGGCCAGCTTGGTGCGATGGATATGCTGTTGCGACTCGATGGCGATCAGCTTGGCCACGGCTTGGTGGACAGAATCGGAAAGTTGCAAATAGTTCAACCTGACCAGCTTGATCGGAACTGTAAGCAGGTGGTTCATCTCTGTCGGCACAGGAAACGAATGCAAATCGGACCGCCAACGCAACTCGAAAGGCCCTTTGGCATCGCAAGAGGTCAATGTCACCTCATTGCCCCTGAGAAGCAGCTTGACCTCGGCCTCGCCGCTAGGAGGAGAGGCGCTCAGATGTTGGATGATGACCTTGGGGATGACAAAAGCAGCCGGCGGCTGGATCGCGGTTGGCAGGCGGAACTGCCAAGAGATCAGCAGCCGGGCCCCGCCCAATGCAGCAAACGCCAACATCTGCCCGCTGGCCACGCATAGGATCGACTCATCGGAGCAGGCCGAGGCTCGCCGCACGCCCTCGGAAAAGATGCGATTTCGTAAAGAGAGTTTCTGTGTTGTCTGCGCTGTCCCCACCAGTTGACCTCACCTGCCAATGGACTGGCAGACAAGTCAAAACTGCCGGTCGTCAGTTACCGCGCGCTTCCGGCCAACCCTGTCTGTCACTCTTATTATACACAAAACAGGCCGGGGTGCAAGTGCCACCCTTGCCAAGCAAGAGATTTGCGGATCAAATACTCCTACCGACCGGCGGCTCCGGTCGGCCCTGGCCCAGAAAACGGCCGTACAGGTCGTCGAACACGTCGGGGGCGAGGGCATGAACCTGGCGCAACATCTCCAGCGCCAGCTCTCGGATTTCCCACTGGGCCGCCCTGTCGCAACGCACGGCAAAAAAGTGCCGTAAGGCGCGAAAGTTCATAGTAACAACAATCCGCGTAGCAGTGGCGTTGGGCAACACAAAGCGGGCATCTTCTTTGGGCACCCCTAACTCCCGTAAGCGGTGATAGGTCTGAACCACCTGCGCCATAAACTCCTGCCAGATGGCTGCGGCAGCCGGGTCCTCGGCCACCGTGCGAGGCATGACAAACTCAGGGGCCGACATATCTACGTAACGTTGCGACTCCTGGCTGTAGCTGGCGATGCGGTGGCGGACCAGTTGGTGCGAGCAGGCACGCGAAATGCCGCTGATCTCGAACGTCACGCTGGCATGTTCGATGAGCGATTCATGGCCCTCGCGGATTCGGGCTTTCAGGAAGCGGCCTGGATCGCCCTTGGGCTCGCTGCGGTAGCAAACCCGCCCGGCGCATTCCAGCAGAGCCTCCGGACTGCCATCATCCGACAAAAAACGGGTGAAACCAATGATCTCGACGCGCATGGTCATACACTCCTCCCTGAAAAGGTCTGACCGGATCCTGAGGCTCAGGGCCGGACAACGCCCGGCTGTGCTAGAAAGCTGTGTACCAGATCCAGGATGGCCGGCAGGGGATCCGGCTCGGCAGTGAACCAGTGGATGCGGGGATCGTCGGACCGGAACCAGTTGCACTGATGGCGCACCAGCCGCCGAGAGGCGCGCTTGATCTCCCGAACCACATCATCCAGGCCGGCTTCCCCGGCGATGCGGGGCGCAAACTGCCCATAGCCCACGCCAGACATGGAGGGCAAGGAGAAGCCATACCCTTCCGCCACCAGCCGCCGCACTTCATCCTCCAAGCCGGCCTTGACCATCCCCTCGACGCGGCGGTCAATGCGACGGTACAGGTCGGTACGGGGCAAGGTCAGGCCGATCATCAAGATGCGGTAGGGCGGCGGCGATTTTTGTTGCTGAATGGAAATAGGCCGGCCGGTGGTCAGGCACACCTCCAGGGCGCGAACCAGACGGCGCACGTTGCGGGGGTCAATGCGTTCGGCGGCAGCCGGGTCCAGGGCGCGGAGCCGGGCATGGAGGGCCTCGGCCCCCTCCTCCTGGGCCTGGCGGTATAGGCCGGCGCGCAGATCCTCATCGGGCGGGACATGGGGCACCTGCCAACCTTCGACCACGGCCATCACATACTGCCCCGTGCCTCCCACCAACAGGGGTACCCGCCCTCGGGCCAGGATGTCGTCAATGGCGGCATAGGCCAACGCCTGAAACTGGGCCAGGCTGAGCGACCGGTCCGGGTCCAGGATGTCCAGCAGGTGGTGGGGCACCCGTGCCCGTTCCTGGGGTGTGGCCTTGGCCGTGCCGATGTCCATGCCCCGGTACACCTGGCGCGAGTCGGCCGAGACGATCTCCCCGTCAACGGCTTGGGCCAGGCGCACGGCCAAAGCCGTTTTGCCCACAGCCGTCGGCCCGACGATGGCGATCAAGGGGGGCCGAACATCCTCATCTGGTGACTGCGTTCTCATAGTGATCCAGCCGCACTACCTGTCCGTGGCGGTCTATCTCGACGGCAACAACATCAATGCGCCAGTCCCCCGACCAGTTGCAGGCCTGGACGTAGGCCTCGGCCAGGGCGATCAGGCGTGCTTGTTTGGCCGACGTGACCGATTCCTCGGGCGAACCCAGCATCTCCCCCCGGCGCGTCCGCACCTCGACAAAGGCCAGGCAATCGCCATCGCGGACCACCAGGTCCAGCTCACCGACCTCACAGCGCCAATTGCGGGCCACCAGCTCGTACCCCCTGGCCACCAGGTAGCGGGCAGCCAGATCTTCGCCCCGCCGACCCAGGCCGCGGCGGCTATTCTGTGGCACAAGCCCCTCCCTTCGCCCTTTGCATCCGTGCACGGCCCGACGCCGCGAAAACTACCTCCGACCGATTAGTGCCTCCAACACCTCGGCCATCGTCCCGGCCATCTCTACCCGAAGGCCCAACCGGGCCGCAATATCGGCGATGGGCATATCATCGAGGGTGGTGCCAGGCAGGGCAGAGCCGGCACCGTAGCGCCCGGTGAACATGGCGCGGGGCAGCAGCACCAGATCCCCCAGGGGCTGCCCTGCCAGCGCCGCCACCACATCCTGCCCGGTCAGCAGGCCAGAGACGGTGGTCACCGGCCCAAAGAATTGGTTGACCACCGGCAACAAACGCACGTCTGCCCCGGTCAACACATTCAGCTCTTCTGCGATCTGTTTCAGCACCGGGGCGATGAGCGTGCCACAGACAAGGACGACCGACCGACAGGCACACTGCCCCTGAAAGGTGTGCCGCACCTCCTCCCACTCGTCGAGGAGCAGGCGCACCATGCCCACACCGTTTTCGACCTGGGGGAACCCATCATACTCGTCGGCTGGCGGCACCTCCCGCCCGGCGACCAGGTACCACTCATCTGACGGATAGATGAAGGTGCACCCTCTTTTCTCTCTATTCTCGATTCTCCACTCTTCCACCTGGTCCAGCACGGCCCGCGCTTCCTCCGCTGTATAGGGCCGGCAGCGGCCACGGTGGTAGCGGGTCAGGCCAACCGGCACAACACTCACCGACTCCACCGGTTCGCCATAGAGAGCCGTCAAATCGGCCACGGTCCGGGCGAAATGCTCACCGTCATTCAGGCCCGGCACCAGCACCACCTGGGTGTGGACCTCGATGCCCAACCCGGCCAGGCGGCGCAACTGTTCCAGCACGTCGGGGGCGTTTCTGTTCCCCAAAAAGCGCCGTCGCAGCGCCAAGTCGGTGGCATGCACCGACACATACAGCGGACTGAGCCGCTGCTCCTCCAGCCGCGCCCAGTCGTCGGCAGTCAGATTGGTCAAGGTGACAAAGTTGCCAAAGAGGAACGAGTAGCGATAGTCGTCATCCTTGACATACAACGAGCGGCGCATCCCCGGCGCATTCTGCTGGACGAAACAAAAATCGCACTGATTGGCGCAACGGCGGATCTCTACATCGAAGGTCGGGTTGGTGAAGGTCAGGCCCAACTCATCGCCATAGCCGCGATCCCCTTTGCTCCGCCACAGCCGACCCTCCCGCTCCACCAGCAGATCCAATGTCTCTTCGGCGCTGTAGAACTGCACATCTATCACATCCCGCAGCCGGTGGTCATTGATGGCCACCAGCCGGTCTCCCGGCCGTAGATCCAACTCTTCGCCCAGGCTGCCCGGTTCCACAGCAGCAATCACCCCACCCGGTCGCTCCACCATGTCCTCTGAAAAAACCAGGCACTCCAGTACAACTCCGCCCCTCAATCGGCCGGTTCCCAGCCGTTCACCAGGGCCAATACCTGCTCCAGGACCTGATCTATGCGAAAGGGCGTGGTATCAATGATCACTGCGCCGTCGGCCGGCCGCAAGGGGGCCAGAGCCCGGCCACTATCAATCCGATCCCGCCGCCGCACCGACTCTAGAACGGTGTCATAGTCGGCCTCTTCACCGCGCGCCAGGATCTCTCGATAGCGCCGTCTGGCCCGCTCGTCCACAGTAGCATCCAGGTAGATCTTGAGATCGGCGTCGGGCAGCACCACCGTGCCGATGTCACGGCCGACCATCACAACATTCCCCTGCCGACCGATACGCCGTTGCTGGACGGTCAGCGCCGCCCGCACGCCGGGGTAAGCCGATACCGGCGACACACTCCGGTCTACCTCCGGTCGGCGGATCTCCCAGGTCACATCTCGCCCATCGGCCAAGACGGTGTACTGCCGACCATCATCCACTGTGGGGCGGAGGACCTGAATGCTGAGGCCTTCGGCCAGCACCGTCACTGCCGCCTCGTCCTCGATGGCGATGCCCCGCTCCAGCGCCACCCAGGTTACCGCCCGGTACATGACCCCGGTGTCGAAATAGAGATACCCCAACCGCTCGGCCAACAAACAGCCGATGGTGCTCTTGCCCGAAGCCGCAGGGCCATCAATAGCTATCGTGGACGGTCGTCTCAAGCCCTACCTCCTGCCCCCTGCCTTTTGCCTCTTGCCTCTTGTCTCCTGTCTCCTGCTTCCTGCTTCCTGCCTCTTGCCGCCTGCCCCCTGCTTCCTGCCCCTTGCCTCTTGCTTCCTGATCGCCTCCAGCTCGCGGACCTCCTCGGCCGTCAGGTAGCGCCACTGCCCCGGCCCCAACGTGCCCAGGCGCAGCGGCCCCAGGCGCACCCGTTTCAGCTCCCAGACCGGGTGCCCCAGCAGGGCGGCCACCTCGCGGACCTGGCGTTTGCGGCCCTCACGCATCACCACCCGCAGCAACGTCGCTTCCTTTTCCTTGCGGAGGACCTCTACCTGGGCCGGCGCGGTGAGCTTTCCTTCCAGCATCACCCCCCGCCGCCAGGCTTCCAGCGTCTTGTCTGTGGGATGGCCGTTCACGAGCACGTGGTACTCTTTTTCGTGTTGGTAGCGAGGGTGGGTGAGCAGATTCGCCAGCTCCCCGTTGTCGGTGAGCAGGATCAGGCCCTCGCTGGTCACATCCAACCGTCCAACAGGATATAGCCGCACCGGCACCTGCACCAGATCTCCGAGCGAACGACGCCCCCGGGCATCCTCCATCACCGATAGGACACCGCGCGGCTTGTTGAGCAGGATGTAGACATGCTCAGACACAGGCCGCACGCGCTCGCCATCCACCCGGATGTCGTCGCGGGCCGGGTCTGCCCTCGCGCCCAACTCGGTGACCACCCGGCCGTTGACCGTGACCCGCCCCTGGCGGATCAGCTCCTCCGCTTTGCGACGCGAGGCCACACCGGCGTGAGCCAGGATCTTTTGCAATCTTGCTGGCAGCTGGCTTGACGATTTCATTCAACGAGAGCGGTTTCCGGCAAGGGCACGATCCCCGCCAGGTCCTTGCGGGCATCCTCATAACCCAACCGGAATAACTGCTGATGGAACTCGGTCTGATAGTGGGTCATCAGCCCCACCGTCAAAAAGTGGTCGGGGGCCACGATCTGTAGCCACTTGAGGGCCGGGTATTTGCCTGCCTCGCGCTCTGCCTTGTACAGCAGATAGTCGCGCCATACCGTTTCGGTCAACATGGCATCCAGCGCCGGCTCAAAGGCGTTCCACAGTTCCTGGGCAATGATCAGGAATTCCTGGCCAATGTTGGTGACATACCCCGGTCGCTCAAAACTGTACGGGGGGCGCTCCGGCCAGGGCACCATAGTGGCCACGACGATCTCGGTTCCTCCCAGTTCCAACGCCTTGCGAAACGGCGTGTTGGCCAGCGTGCCGCCATCCCAGTAGGGCACGCCATCAATCTCGGTGGGCCCATACCACAGCGGAATGCTAAAGCTGGCCAGGATGTGCTCCAACCGCAGGCCGCCAGGGTCGCGGTTGCTAAAGAACTCTAGCTGCGCCGTGCGGGCATTGACGGCGGTGACATGCACCTCGTAGGGCGCAGCAGGGCTGTTGATCACTTCCGGGCGAAACCAAGGCCGGTCCCGCCATTTGGGCGACTGGCCGGTCAGGGTCTTGGGCCACGGCGACAGGTCAAAGATGTGATCTCGGCGACGGATTACGTTGTCCAGGATAACATCGTCCACTCGCATCTTTTGCACGTCGGCGGTGGTCAGGTCCAGCCAGCGCGATTTCAGGCCGCGCACGCCGATGCCAGAGCCGAGAGCGGCAGCATTGACCGCCCCCACCGATGAACCGATGATCACGTCAGGCCGCCAGCCGATCTCCTCCAGATATTCCAGCACCCCGACTTGGTATGCGCCGCGCCCGCCGCCGCCGGAGAGTACCAAAATCCGCTTCTCGCTCTGCGTTTCCATTTTTATCTCCTGTCGTTTGGACAAAGTGTAGCATAGTTCGCCTCCTCCGTCAAAGTTGCACAACATGGCGGCTTCTGATAGAATCTCTGGCAGTTGAGGAACAACACCCGAACAGGGAGATCTACAGAGGGCGCCCATGCAAGAATTTGCTCTAAACGTGCTAGACCTGGCTATACAACGCGGCGCGACCTACGCCGATGTGCGAGTCGTCGAGCGCCGCACCGAGCACCTGTTGGTCAAAAACGGCCGGCCCGATCGGATCACCACGGGCGAGGAGATCGGTTTCGGCGTGCGCGTTTTGGCCGGTGGGGCGTGGGGTTTTGCCGCCAGCAGCGACTTGACCCCCGAAGCGGCAATGGCCACCGTGGATCGCGCCCTGGCCATCGCCCACGCCAGCGCCCAGGTGCGGGCTGAGCCGTTGGTGCTGCCATCTCGCCCTGGTGAGGTGGGGACCTATGCCACCGATCTGGCCCAAGACCCCTTCGCCGTGCCCCTGGAAACACGCCTGAACCTGCTTCTCGCCTGTTCGGAAGCGATGCAACACCGCAAGTTGGTGCGCGTAGCCCAGGCCCACATGGACCTCTGGCGCGAGCACAAATGGTTCGTCTCCAGTGAGGGCAGCCGCTTAGAGCAGACCTTTGTCGAATGTGGCGGCGGGGTGGCGGCCACGGCTGTGGGCGAGGAGGGCCTCTTTCAGCGGCGGAGCTTTGCCAACCAGGCCCAGGCCGGCTACGAGTTCATTGCCGAATTGAACCTGCCGGCCCACGCCGAACGCTGCGCCGACGAAGCCGAGGCGCTCCTGGCCGCCCCGGTCTGCCCGACGGGCACGCAAACCGTCATCCTGGGCAGCTCGATGCTGGCTCTGCAGGTGCATGAGAGCTGCGGCCATCCCAGCGAGCTGGACCGGGTGCTGGGCAGCGAAGCCTCTTTTGCCGGGACCAGTTTTTTGACGATAGACCAGTTGGGTGTGCTGCAATATGGATCGCCGGTTGTGACCATCGTGGCCGATGCTACACTGCCCCGGGGCCTGGGTACCTTTGGCTGGGACGACGAAGGCACGCCGGCCGAATGGTTCCCCATCATCGAGCAGGGGCGCTTTGTCAACTATCTCACCTCGCGCGAGACGGCCTGGTGGCTGGCCAACAACTACAAGCGCACCACGCCGCTGCCGCCGCTGCCCTTCAGCAACGGCACCATGCGCGCCGATGGCTGGGGGTGCGTGCCGCTCATCCGCATGACCAACATCAGCCTGGAACCGGGCGATTGGACGCTGGACGACCTTTTGGCCGACACGGGCGACGGCCTCTTCCTGGACACCCCAAAAAGCTGGAGCCTGGACGATAAGCGGCTCAACTTTCACTTTGGCGTCGAGGTGGCCTACGAGATCAAGAACGGCAGGTTGGGCCGCCTGCTACGCGACGCCAGCTATACCGACACAACCCCCCGCTTTTGGAACAGCTGCGATGCGGTGTGCAACGCCCAGCACTGGCAATTGTGGGGTTTGCCCAGCTGCGCCAAGGGTGAACCGGTCCAGATCGCCCACGTGGCCCACGGCGCGGCGCCGGCACGGTTCCGAGAGGTGATGGTGCGCGGGGAAGGGTAAATCGTTTCAGGCTTTTCTCTGCGTTCTCAGCGCCTGCTCGCACCGGTCACGATAGCCGCAGCCCTGGCAGCGGCCCGGATCGTGGTGGCTGCGGTCCACGTCGCGGGCGTGCAGGTCGCGGCGGATAGCATCGAGCGTGCGCAGCAATGTGGCGCGCAGGGCCGGCGTATAATCCACCGCAAAGGCGCGGTCGTCGTACTTGAGGATGCCATAGGGAGGAAGGCACCCTTCTTGCTCCTCGACCAGCAGGCAATAGGCCGCCAATTGTAGCACGTGAGAGGCGTAGGGCTGCTCAGGGGCTGCCCCTGACTTGACCTCCACCGGCACGATGCCCTGCCGGCCGCGCACCAGGTAGTCAGGTTTGCCGGTCAGCCGGTAGCGGTTGGAAAAGAGAGGCCGCTCGCAACGGTCCCAGGCTCCGGTATCCACATAGGCCACGCGGCCCACCGGCAGGCCGGTCTGGCGGCGGACCGCCCCGGCGCGGATGAACAGCCATAGCCCCAGCCCGCCCAGGACAAAGGCGATCAGCAGCAGCCAACCCATCGCTTCAGCCTCTCAGGTTCAGCAGCAGCCAGGCCACAAAGGCTGCCGTCGCCAGCAGGAGCAAGGCCACTGCCAGCCGCCGCAGCAGGTGATAGCCCTCCACTGCCCGCCCGTGGGCCCGATGCCGGACCGTGCCCCGGCCCAGCGCCGCCACGTTGGCCGAGGGGTAGCCCTTTACCCGCGCCAGCCACCACGCCCGCGCGCAGAACGCATACTGGCCTACCTCACCGGCTCTGATAATCTCCTCATCCGCCATCAGCCTTTCTCCAACCTGGCCTCAAACTCGCGCAGGGCCGCCCTCATCATCTCCTGGCGGATAGCCGTCGTCAGATCGCCACGGGTGCGTTCGACCACGCCACGCAGGGCGTCGGTATTGCGGCGCAGGCCGCCGGTAATGGCATCGGGGAAATCCATGGTCATTAGCTGGCTATACACATCGTCCATGATGCTCAGGATCGCTTCGGCACGAGCCAGGTTGTTGTGGCGCATCAGGTCCAGGGCATGGCGGCGCAGCTCGCTGGCCGCTTCGGCCAGGCCGTTGAGATAGGCCGCCGACTCGACGCCCAACTCGGACGGAGCCGGCAGCTCGCCGTCGGTCACAAAGGCATAGACCGCCTGTGCTTCCACATACTCCTTGAGGGCATCCTGGGTGTAGCCGGCGTAGTACAGGTCAGGATAGGGTTCCAGATCGGCTTTCAGGTGGCGGGCTGCTTCTCCGGCCGCAGCCAGTCGTGCCTGAGCGTCGGCCAAGTCGCCGCGATGGGTAGCCCGAATGGCATTGGCACAGTCGCGGATCAGCGTCCGAGATCGCTGCAAGGCAGCATCACGGGCGGCATTCCGGGCCTCAAGCCCGGTGCGGATGGCTTCAACGATGACGTCCAGCTTGGACATTTTTGCTCCTTCAAGCGGTGGGCCTAGCCCTGTGTGTGATCGGCAGCGATGAGACTGCGCAGGACGGCCAGGTTCTGCCTGTCCTCGGCCAGGTCGGGGCCCTTGTCAGTTTCGAGGGCCATCGGCATCCCATAGAAACGCGGATCGTTCACCAGAAATCGGAACGGTTCCAGGCCGAGCAACCCCTGGCCGATGTGGTCATGGCGGTCCACCCGGCTGCCCAACTCCTTTTTCGAGTCGTTGAGGTGGATGGCCCGCAGCCGGTCCAGGCCGATCACGGCATCGAACTCGGCCCAGGTGGCCTCATACCCCTCTCGCGTGCGCAGCTCGTAGCCGGCGGCAAAGGCGTGGGCCGTATCAAAGCAGACGCCCAGCCGCTCCGGCTGTTTCACCCCGTCAATCATCGCCCGCAGTTGGGCAAAGGTATGCCCCAGGCTATCACCCTGCCCGGCGGTCACCTCCAACCACACCTGCACGGTGTAGCCCGGCAGGCGGGCGTGCACCTCGTCCAGCGCAGAAATGATGCGGGCAATGCCCGCCTCCTCGCCCGAACCCATGTGCGATCCGGGGTGCAGGACCAGCCCCGGCAGCCCCAACTGCTCGCAGCGCTCCAGGTCATCGGTCAGGGCGTCCAGCGACTTGCGCCACAGCTCGTCGTCGGGCGTCGCCAGGTTGACGAGGTACAGGCTATGGGCAAAGACCGGCCAGATGCCGGTCTCGCCGATGGCTGCCTGGAACGCAGCCACATCCTCTCCGGTCAGCGGCTTGGAGGCCCAGCGGTTGGGCGATTTGACGAAAATTTGCACCGTGTCACAGCCCACCGACCGGCCACGCTCTAGCGCCCTGGCCACTCCTCCGGCAATTGACTCATGGGCACCCAACAACACCTTCTTCTCGGACATATCGGTCCTCCCTGGCCGGCATCTATTCCGCTTTGGCCAATGTCGGTGCCTCGTGCCCGGCCTGCTGGTCCTCGACCAGGGCCAGCACAAAGAGCAACGACGACAGGCGGTTCAGGTAGCACACCACCTGACCGTTGGTCAGCAGCCCGCCGTGGGCCAGGCAGACGGCCAGCCGCTCGGCGCGGCGGACCAGTGTGCGCGCCAGGTGGAGTGTCGCTCCGGGCAGGCTATCGCCGGGGATGACGAACTCGCGGGGCCCCTGCACCCGCCCCTCCAGGCTGGCGATCCACGCCTCCAGGCGGTCCACATGTGCTGCCGTGATGCGGCCGGCAAAGGGGGTACAAAGTGCCGCGTCTTTTGCGGCGCCGGCATCGCCGGCAGCGGCCAGCTCGGCCATCAGAGTATAGAGGTCGCGCTGCACGGTCAGCAAGATCTCTGCCGTGCCGGGTGTACAGCCGCCGGCCCGTGCCAGGCCCAGGGCCGCCTGGGCCTCGTCCACCGCACCACAGGCCTCGAGGCGCAGGTCATCCTTCGGCACCCGCTCCGGGCCAAGTAGGCCGGTGGTGCCATCGTCGCCGCGCCGGGTGTAGAATTGGGAACCGGGCATCGGCTACTCGCTGAGCGCCGCAATGATCGCCCGGCAAAAGGCCGGCAGGTCGGCCGGCATGCGCGAGGTGATGAGGTTGCCATCGCGCACCACCTCGGCGTCCACATACTCTGCCCCGGCGTTGATCACGTCGTCCTTGATGGCAAAGAAGCAGGTTGCCCGCTTGCCCTTGAGCACCCCCGCCGAGGCCAACATCCAGCCGGCATGGCAGATGGCGGCCACCACCTTGCCCTGCTCGAACGCCTCGCGCACCAGGTTGACCATAGCTGGATAGCGGCGCATCAGGTCGGGGGCATAACCGCCGGGGATGATCACCGCATCCACGTCGGCGGCGCGCACCTGGTCGGCCACGGCGTCCACCTGCACCGGATAGCCCACCTTGCTGGTGTAGGTATCGGCGCTGCCGGTGCCAACCACGAACGTCTCGGCCCCTGCCTCGCGCAGCCGCAACAGCGGGTACCACAACTCCAGCTCCTGGTACATATTCTCGGCCAATATGGCCACACGCTTTCCTTTCAGTTCCATCTTGATACCCCCTTATTTATCTTTTCTATGTTAGATTTTGCTAAAGACGGCCCTCACCCCCGCCCTCCGCTTCGCGTCGGGGCCGGGGGGTGAGGGTTTGCCACTGACCAATCTAATATTCTCACCTTTCCGCAGCTTCTCGCCCTGTGGTGAACCGTGCAGAATAGAACACTCAGAACAACGGCAGTTGCGCCGTCTCGCGCTCCACAATCGGGTCCAGGCCGACGATGGTCCGCAGGGCGTACTCGTCCACCTCCGGTTGGGCAACCAGTTGGCGGACGTGGCGGTACTTGATGAACCCCCACCCCGCCTCGTCCACGGCCTGCTGCCAGAGGGGGTTGTGGGCCAGCTTGTAGCTGACCAGGGCCGCCCGGCCGCCGGGGACCACCAGGTAGGGCATAGCCCCCTGCAACCGGTCGCTCAGGGCCACTGCTTCGCTCACCGCTGCCCGCCAGCGCACAACAAAGGCAGCGCGGGCCTGTTCCCCCTCGAACCAGGCGGCGTCGAACGGTTCCCAGGGGGCGGCCTGGTATCCCAGCCGCCGCCCCAAGGCCAACAGATGGTCAATCATGGCCTGGCGTTCAGTCTGTCGGGCATGGGGCAGGTCTTCGGCGCGGAGCTGCCAGTAGCCGGGGGTTGGTTGGCAGCCATAGCTTTCCAGGCAGGCGGCCACCAGCGCCGCTTCGGGTGTAAGGCAGCCCGGAAAGTGGGCATACACCGCCCTGGCGAAATCGGCCTCGGTCAGTGCCAGTGCGTCGTGCAGCACCTGGTGGGCGACGCTCTCCACCGCGTCCGACAGGGGCGGGGTCACGTCGGCCGGTTCGGCCAGCCACCACAGCTTTCCAACCTGCATAAAGAGGGGGGCCTCCAACGCGGTCCCCACCGCCTGGGCAACCAGGTCGAGGGGAGCCGGCCCTTCCCCCTCCGCTTCTGCTGCCCTGAGGAGCAGCCCTGTCTCTGCCAGCCGGCGGTAGATGGCGGCGTGCAGGGTCTCCCAGGCGGTCGGCTCGCCCCGCGCCCGGATCGCTTCGACGGCTGCCGCCGTCGCCACCTGGCAGATCTGTGTCTCCAGCGGTTCTGGCGAGATAGAAAGGGCCATTGGGAAGGTCGGCGTCAGCTCCAGTCGGTAGTCGGTGCCACACTGCACCAGCGATGCCACACCCAGCCGGGCGCCGTTGGCCGCCAGCAACAGCGCCTCGACCAGGGCAGGCCGCTGACCGGTCAAGACCAGCACCAGCCGGCCGTCGTCGCGCAGCAGGCCGCCCAACGTCCGCAGCGAGCCGGCCATCACCCGCGCATACCACGCCAGGTCGAGCGTCCGCTGCCGAAGCAGAGGGCGCAACGGCTCCACCGCCTCGGTCCCCAGCAGCCACGCCCCCCACAGGTAGGAAAGCGACCAGGTAACCGAA
>FWPV01001628.1_pt1 | contig 61048 bp, 64 predicted proteins | sample 2228371 | NCBI WGS metagenome assembly FWPV01 (sample SAMEA103939776, study PRJEB20133) | metagenome
CGCCGCACCCGGCGCGGGGCCCGTCGCGGCGGCGGGCGCGGGTTTGGGCTCCGCCGGCGGTTGCTCCCCGGTCTCGAAGGTGATCAGGACCTCGCCCACGCGTACCGTCTGGCCCGGTCGGACGCGGATTTCGGCCACGGTGCCCGTGAACGGCGAGGGGATTTCGACCGCCGCCTTGTCGGTTTCGACCTCGAGGATGATGTCCCCCTCGCGCACGGCCTGTCCCACGGCGACCCGGACGGCGAGGATCTCGCCCTCGTGGACCCCTTCGCCCAGGTCCGGCAGCTTGAATTCGCGGATCATGGCGGTGATCTCCTACTCGCCGAACGTGTTCAGGGCGCCTCGAGCAGCCGGTGCGCCGCCTGCACGATGCGCGGAACATCGGGCAGATAGTAGGCCTCGCGGCGGAAGAGCGGGATGATCACGTCGTAGCCCGTCACGCGGGCGACGGGCGCCTCGAGGTGGTAGAAGGCCTTCTCCACGAGGCGGGCCACGATTTCCGCCCCCGGGCCGAAGCTGCGCGGCGCCTCGTGCACCACGGCCACGCGCCCCGTCTTGCGGGCCGAGGCCACCAGCAGCGTGTCGTCGAGCGGCGAGATCGTGAGCAGGTCGATCACCTCGGCCTCGGCGCCCCGCTGCCGGCGGAGCTCCTCGGCGGCATCGAGCGTGGGGCGCAGCATCGCGCCGTAGGCGACGAGGGTGAGGTCCCGCCCCTCCCGGGCCACCCGGGAGCGGCCGATGGGAAGGGTCTCCTCCTCCTCGGGGACCTCTTCCCGGAAGGCGCGGTAGAGCGCCTTGGGCTCGAAGAAGAGGACCGGGTCCGGGTCGCGGATCGCGCTAACCAGGAGCGCCCGCGCGTTGCGGGGCCCGGAGGGGATCACCGTCTTCAGGCCGGGCAGGTGGGCCCAGAGCGCCTCCCGGCTCTCCGAGTGGTGCTCGAGGGCGCGCACCCCGCCGCCGTAGGGGGCGCGGACGACGAGGGGGGCGTGGAAGCGTCCCCGGGAGCGCCACCGCAGCCGGGTGGCGTGGGCCTCGATCTGGTGCATGCCGTAATAGGTGAAGCCGTCGAACTGGATCTCGCAGACCGGCCTGAGCCCGGCCGCGGCCATGCCGATCGCGGTTCCGACGATCGCCGATTCGGCAAGCGGCGTGTCGACGACCCGCTCCTCGCCGAAGCGCTCGATCAGCCCCTCGGTCACGCGGAACACCCCGCCGTCTCGCCCGACGTCCTCCCCGAGGACGATGACGCGGTCGTCCCGCTCCATTTCCTGCCGCAGGGCGAGGTTCAGGGCCTGGACCAGGTTCAGCTTAGCCATGGCTCTCCTACCGGCCGCGGGCCGCGAGCGCGGCGATCAGCTCCTCGCGCTGCTCGCGCAGCGTGGGCGGCATCTCCGCCCAGAGGTGCTCGAAGAGATCGAGCGGGTCGCCCAGGGTCTTCATCGCTTCCTCGGCGCGCTCGACGGCCTGCTGGATCTCGCGCGCGACCTCCTCTTCCGCGGCGCGGACGCCCTCTTCCGAGAGGAGCCCCTTGTCCGCCAGGTACTTCTGGAAACGCGGCAGGGGGTCGCGCCGCCGCCAGGCCTCGACCTCCTCCTCGGTGCGGTAGCGCCGGGGGTCGTCGGCGGTGGTGTGGACCGAGAGGCGGTAGGTCACGCACTCGATCAGCGTGGCCCCTCCGCCGGAGCGGGCGCGCTCCACGGCCTCCGCGGCCGCGGCGTAGACGGCGAGGAGGTCGTTGCCGTCGACCTGGATGCCGTGGATGCCGTAGGCCAGGGCCTTCTGGGCGAGGGTGCGGGAGCGGGTCTGCCGGGCCCGGGGCACGGAGATCGCCCACTGGTTGTTCTGGCAGACGAAAACCGCCGGGAGCGAAAAGACCCCCGCGAAATTGAGCCCCTCGTGGAAGTCCCCCTGCGAGGTCGCCCCGTCGCCGAAGAAGACCATGGCGACCCGGTCCGTGCGGCGATGGCGCAGCGCCCAGGCGATGCCGACCGCGTGCAGGATCTGCGAGCCCACGGGGATGGAGATCGGCAGATCGTTGCGCTCCGGCGGGATCCGCCCCCCCTCGTTGAACCCGGCGTTGTAGAGGATCACGCTCTCCAGGGTGCGGCCGCGCCAGATCTCGGCCGCGAGCTCGCGGAAGGCGGGCACCATCCAGTCCTCGGGCGTGAGCGCCGCCGCCGCGCCGAGGTGCGCGGCCTCCTGGCCCGAGCTCGGCGGGAAGGTCCCGATGCGCCCCTGGCGCTGGAGGCTGAGGAGCCGCTCGTCGAAGCGGCGCGCCAAGAGCATCGTCCGGTGAAGGCGGAGGAGGATCCCGTCCTCGAGCCGGGGCTCCAGGTCGCGGTCGAGCCGGCCGGTCTCGTCCAGGACGGAGAGGTACTCGATTCTTTCGGGGATCTCGATGGGGGTCCGCGGCATGCGCCCTCCTTCTGCGGTTTCCCGTGTCGACCGCTCAATATGAGGACGCCCGCCTTCCCGTCAAGCCTTTCGCTCCGGGCGGAAGCGCCGCGACCGGCGCGAGGCCCTCATTCCACGATCTCCAGCACGGCGCGCTTCTTTTCCTTCGCCGCCGCCGCGCCGAGGATGGTGCGGATCGCCTTGGCGGTTCTTCCCTGCTTGCCGATGACCTTGCCGAGATCGGCCTTGGCGACGCTCAGCTCGAGAACCGTCGCCTGGCTGCCTTCGAGGACGTTCACGCTGACCTGTTCCGGGTGGTCGACCAGGGCCTTGGCGATGTACTCGATCAGCTCTTTCATGGCGTGTCTCCCTTCCGTTCGCGCTTCCGTTCCGCAGGCCGACAGCCGCCGGTCCGTGCGGGGGGGGCCCGGCGTCGTCGCCCTGGGCCGCCCCGGCCGTCACGGGCCGATGCCCGTCAATGTAGCGAAGGAGGGGCCCGAATTCAAGACGCCTTAAGTTTCGGAACGGCGTTCATCTTTTCTTGCTTTTTCAGCATATCCCGTCTACTCAGGCTCGTCTCGGCCGCGAATCGGCCGGCATGCGGCCCTCGGCCGCGGATCGGCCGCGAAGGGGGCCTGCGCCACGCCCGAGAAGGAGGGGGATGCCATGGATTTCCGCCTGCCCGAGGCCTTCGTCGCCGAGCGCGACCGGCTCCGCCGCTTGCTCACCGCGGGGCCCTTCGCCGCGGCGCTCGCCCGGTCACTTGCGCGGGGGGCGCTCGAGCGGTCTTTTTTCACCGCGCTCGGCGAGGCGGGCGTTTACGGCTTTGCCGTGGAGGGCGGGAAGCTGCGGCGCAAGGGGGCGTTGCGCGAGGCCTTGCTCTTCGAGGAGTTCGCGCGGGTCGCGGCGGGGGCGGCGGTCGCCGCTCTCGCCCACGCGGAGCTCGGGCTGATGGGGCTGTGGCGTTTCGGGTCGCCCGCGCTCCAGGAACGCTACGGGCCGGGGGCCGCCGCCGGCCGGATCGTCCTCTGCCTGGCGAACACCGAGGCGCACGCCGGGAGCGACGCCGCGGCGATCCGCACGACCGCGGCGCCCGACGGGGCCGGTTTCCGCTTGAGCGGCGCCAAAGCCTACGTGACCAACGGGGCGCTCGCCGATTTCGCCGTCGTGACCGCGGTCACGGACCCCGACGCCCCCCGCAACCGCCGAAGCTCGATGTTCCTCGTCGACCTGAGCGCCCCGGGGGTCAGGCGGCGTCCGCTGGCGAAGTCCGCCTGGTCGCCGGCGGACCTCACCCGCCTCGAGTTCGACGCCGTGCCCGTCCCCGGCGACCACCGGCTCGGGGAGCGCGGCCGCGGCCTGGGCCAGGTGCTCGCCGTCTTCACCGCCTCGCGGGTGACGATCGCGGCCGTCGCCGTGGGCACGGCCGAAGGCGCCCTCGACCTCGCCCTGCGCCACGGCCGTCGGCGGAAGGTCTTCGGCCGGCCGGTCCTCGAGTTCCAGGCCAAGGCCTTCGAGGCGGCCGACCTGCATGCGCGCCTGGAGGCGGCGCGGACGATGGTGTGGCGGGCCGCCTGGGAGACCGACCGGGGCGGGGAGCCCCGGGCGGCGGCGGCGACGGCGAAATACCTCGCCGTGGATGCGGCGCGCCGGATCGCCGCCGGGCCGCCGATCTCTTCGGCGCGGCTTCCGTCCTCCCGCAGCACCCGATCCACCGCTTCCCGCTCGACGCGTGGGCCGCGGCGCTCGGGGAAGGGACCCAGGACATCCAGAAGCAAATCATCTTCCGCGAGGCCCTGGAGCGCCGCGGGGGCTCCTGAGGGGGCGGGCCGGGGCGGCTCACGGGGGAAGCAGCACGATTTTGCCGAAATGCCGCCCCTCTTCCAGGCGGCGGTAGGCCTCGATCCCTTCCGAGAGGGGGTAGGTGCGGTCGATGACCGGCCGGAGCGCTCCGCTCCAGAGCAGCCCGGTCACGACCCGGAAGTCCTGGTGGCTGCCCATGGTGCTGCCGATCAGGCTCACCTGCTTGGCGAAGAGAAAACGCAGGTCGATTTCCGTGAGCGGCCCGCTCGTGTTGCCGACCACCACGATCCGGCCGCCGCGGGCGACCGCCCTCAGGCTGGCGGCGAGGGTCGCGCGGCCGACGTTGTCGACGACCACGTCCACGCCGCGCTTCTCCGTCCGGGCGAGCACCTCGCGCACCCAGTCGCCGCGGGTGCGGTCGAAGGCCTCCGCGGCGCCGAGCCGGAGAGCGGCCTCCGCCTTTTCGGCGGAGCCGGCGACCACGAGCACGCGCGCCCCGGCGAGGCGCGCGACCTGGATCGCCATGGTGTTCACCCCGCCGCCCGCGCCGACGACGAGCACGGTTTCGGCCGGCCGCAGCGCCGCACGGTGGATCAGCATGCGCCAGGCCGTGAGCCCGACGAGCAGGGGTGCGGCGGCCTCGGGAAAGCCGATGCCCGCGGGCAGCCGGTGCAGGTTGGCCGCCGGGACGACGACATATTCGGCCGCCCCCCCCCGGCGGTGCTCGCCCAGGATGCGGTAGCCCGGGCTGACGGAGTCTTCGCCGCGGCGGGTGTACTCGTCCTCCCCGAGGGTGATCCCCGGGTCGACCACCACCCGCTCGCCCACGTGCCAGCCCTCGACCCCCGGGCCCGTCTCGGCGATCTCGCCGGCGACATCCGCGCCGCACCAGTGGGGCATCCGCAGCGTGAGCCCGGGCCAGCCGCGGCGGACCCAGATGTCGAGGTAGTTGAGGGCGCAGGCGCGGACGCGCACCCGCACCTCGCCCGGACCGACCTCCGGGTCGGGCACGTCGCCGTAGCGCAGGACGTCGCGGTCCCCGTGAGACTCGAAGTAGACGGCTTTCATCGCCCCTCCTTCCCGGTTGGGCCCGGACACCCCGGGACGCACCGGATTTCTTGACACCACGAGCGCCGTTCTTACCGTAAGTCCGTTGTACACGGCTTCTGTCGCCCGCCGCAAGGCGTCCGCGGAAGGGGGGGATCGCGCGAAGCATGACGACCGATGCGCCGCCGGGCCCGCCGCCTTTCGAGGAGGTGGATCACACCGCCGACCGGGCCATCGTCGCCCGCGGCGGACGCCTCGAGGAGCTCTTCGAGAACGCCGCCCGCGGCCTGAACGCGATCCTGGGCTTCCGCCCCGACCCCGGGGCCGCCATCGAGGCGCGCCGGATCGCCCTCGAGGCCGTCGACGCGGAGAGCCTCCTCGTCTCCTGGCTGGGCGAGCTCGCCTTTCTCGCGGAGACGGAGTCGCTCGGCTTCGAGCGGTTCGCCTTCGAGCGGTTTTCCCCGACGGCGCTTGCGGCGACGGCGTTCGGCCGCAAGGCGGCCGCGATGGAGAAGGCCGTCAAGGCCGTCACCTACCACGACCTCGCCATCCGCCGCGAGGGCGGGATCTACACGGCGAGAATCGTCTTCGACGTGTGAGCCCCCGCACCCGACGGGCGGAGCAGGAGACGACGCCATGGAGATCCGGCAGATCGCCCCCTTCCTCTACGAGATTCCCCGGGGCGCCCGCCCCGGGATGCGCGTTCCCGCCCGCTTCTACGCGGACGAGGCGCTCGCCGCGGCGGCGCGGGCCGACCGCAGCCTCGAGCAGCTCGTCAACACGGCCACCCTGCCCGGTGTCGTCGGCCACGTCCTGGCGATGCCCGACATGCACCAGGGCTACGGCTTCCCCATCGGCGGCGTGGTGGCCACGGAGCCGCCCGAGGGCGTGGTCTCGCCCGGCGGGGTGGGCTACGACATCAATTGCGGGGTGCGGCTGCTCACCGGGCGGATGACGGCGCGCGAGATCCTGCCCCACCTCGACGCCCTGGCCTCGGCCCTCTACGCCGATTGCCCGAGCGGGGTCGGCCGGGGGGGCGAGGTGCGGCTTTCCGGCGCCGAGCTCGACCGGGCGATGGTCGAGGGCGCCCGCTGGGCGGTCCGGCGCGGCTTCGGCACGGCCGAAGACCTCGAGCACACCGAGGAGGGCGGATGCCTCGAGGGGGCGGATCCCGGCGCGGTGAGCGACCGGGCCCGCTCCCGGGGCCGGGACCAGATGGGCACCCTCGGGGCGGGCAACCACTTCATCGAGATCGACCGCGTCGAGCGCATCGAGGACGAGGCGGTCGCCCGCCGCTTCGGCCTCTTCGCCGACCAGGTCGTGGTGCAGATCCATTGCGGCTCTCGGGGCCTCGGGCACCAGGTGTGCACCGACGCCGTGAACCGCCTGCAGAAGTCCGCCCGCGACTGGGGCTACCGCCTCCCGGACCGCGAGCTCGTCTGCGCCCCCCTCGAGAGCGCCGAGGGCCGGGCCTACCTCGCGGCGATGAAGGCGGCGGCGAACTACGCCTTCGCCAACCGGCAGGTGCTGGCGCACCGCATCCGCGGGAGCTTCGAGCGGGTGCTCGCTCCGCAAGGCATCCCGCGCGAGCTCTTTCCCCTCTACGACATCGCCCACAACATCGCCAAGTTGGAACGCCACGAGATCGAGGGGCGCGCGCGCACCCTCTGCGTGCACCGCAAGGGGGCCACCCGGGCCTTCGGCCCCGGATCGCCCGAGATTCCCCCCGCGTTCCGGGAGGTCGGCCAGCCCGTTCTCGTCCCCGGTTCCATGGGCACCGCGAGCTGGGTGCTCGTCGGCACCGAGGAGGCCATGCGGCAGTCGTTCGGCTCGAGCTGCCACGGCGCGGGCCGGCGGTTGAGCCGGCACCAGGCCAAGCGCGCCGTGCAGGGGGCGGGGTTGCGGCGCGAATTGGAAGAGGGCGGCATCCACGTCCGCGCCGGCAGTCTCGGCGGGCTTGCGGAAGAGGCCCCCTCGGCCTACAAGGACGTCGACCGGGTCGTGGACATCGTTCACGGCGCCGGGATCGCCCGGCGTGTGGCCCGGCTGGTCCCGCTCGCGGTGATCAAGGGCTGAGGCGGGCCGAGTTCGTCGCCTCGGGCCGAGCCAAGGAGGTGTTGCCATGCGCGTGCAGTTTCGGAACGTCCTTTGCGCCACCGATTTTTCCGAACACGCCAACCGGACCATCCCCTACGGGGTCGCGATCGCCCGAGAGTTCGGCGCCCGGCTCTACGTCGGCCACGTCGTCGATCTCTCCGCGGTGGCGATCTACGGCGAGTTCCAGATCGACCCGGTGGGCCAGCAGGAGCGCATTCGGCGCCAGGCCCGGGAGCTGCTCGCCAAGACGCCGGGCCTGGAGGACGTCGCCTGGGAGCCGGTGATCCGCTTCGGCAACCCGGCGGGGGAGATCGCGCGGCTGGTGGAGGAAAAGGAGCTCGACCTCGTCATCGCCTCGACCCGCGGCCACTCGGGGTTGAAGCGGTTGATCCTCGGCTCGGTGACCCAGCGGCTGATCCGCACCCTGCCCTGCCCGGTGCTCGCCGTGCAGAGCCCGCCCGAAGGCTTCATCGACCCCGAAGGAGGGGGGATCCGCCTCCAGAAGATCCTCGTGGGGATCGACTTCTCTGCCGATGCCGAAAACGCGCTGCGCTACGGCCTGAGCCTCGCCCAGGAGTTCGAGGCCGAGGTGCACATCCTGCACGTCATGGAGCCCCCGGTGTACCCGGAGTTTCTCACGCCGACCGAGCAGTCGCAGGATCTGCTTCAGGTGGACGCGGTGAAGGAACGGCTCGAGGCCCTGGTCCCGGCGGAGGCCCGCGTGTGGTGCACGCCGCGGGCGACCGTGCTGCGGGGGCAGCCCTACGAGGAGATCGTCGCCTACGCCGTGGCCCACGAGATGGACATGATCGTGCTCGGGGTCCGCGGCCGCGGCCGGGTCGCGTCGCTCTTGCTGGGGTCCACGACCGACCGCGTCGTGCGCCGCGCCCCCTGCCCGGTCCTCGCCGTGGGCTCGCCCGCGGCCGAGTAGACGCCTCCGGCTCAGGGGGCCTTTCCCGCCCGGGCGAGCTCCTCGAGACCCCCGGGGTCGAGCAGCGCGATGCGGCGGCCCGCGACCCGGATGAGCCCCTGCGCGGAGAGGCGCGCGAGGATGCGCGAGAGCGTCTCGGGGATCGTCCCCAGGAGGCTCGCGAGCTCCCCCTTGGAAATCGACAGGGTGACCTCCCGGCCCTGACCCTGTTTGCGGGCAAGCCAGAGAAGGTAGGCGGCGAGCCGCGCGGGGATCTCCTTGAGGGAGAGGCTTTCGATCTGCCGGGTGAACTCGCGCAGCTTGCGCGAGAGCTCGGCGAGCAGCTGGAGCGCGAGGTCCGGGTTTTCCTTGAGGAGGGTGCGGAAGGCCGCGCGGGGGAAGAACAGGGCCCGGGTCTCCTCGAGGGCCTGGGCGTTCGCCGGAAACGGGCCGCCCTCGAAGACGGCCACCTCGCCGAAGGAGTCTCCCGGCCCGAAGAGATGCAGGATCTGCTCCTTGCCGGCGGGGGAGAGCTTGAAGACCTTGACCCCGCCGCGCAGGATCACGAAGAAGCCCTCGCCGTCGTCCCCGTCGCTGAAGATCCACTCCCCCCGGCCGAAGGTCTTCTCCCGGGAGATCGCGTGAAACGCGAGCAGCTGATCCCGGCTCAGGCCGCGGAAGAGCGGAATGCGGGCCAGGGCGTCGAGGGTGCGTTCCACGAGGCGGCCTCCGATCGCGCGGGAATCGTTTCGCCGCCCTATAAACCCCAGCGCTTGATTTAGGTCAAGGACGAATCCCGCCGGCCGGCGGTAGGATGGTGGCCGAATCGTCGGTATCCCCCAGGAGGTCCGCCATGCGTTGCCCGGGACAGGACATGCAGTACTGGAAGCCGGGGTCCATCTTCGAGGTCTCCTGCCCGCGCTGCGGCCGGCCGGTGGAGTTCTTCCAGGACGACCCGGCGCGAACCTGCGGCGGCTGCGGCCGGCGCCTCGTCAACCCCCGGCTCGACTTCGGCTGCGCCGCCTGGTGCCGCCACGCCGCCCAGTGCCTGGGTGCCCTGCCGGAGGGGCTTGCCGAGCGTCGCCGCGAACTCTTCAAGGAACGGCTCGCCGCCGCCGTGAAGCGGCGCTACGGGAGGGACTTCGGCCGCATCGGCCGCGCCGCGCGGGTGGCCCACCTGGCCGAGCGGCTCGGCCGCGAGGAGGGGGCCGACCTCGCCGTCGTGATCGCGGCCGCCCTGGCGCACGAGATCGGGGGGCCCGACCCGGCGGACGAGGCGCGCCGCCTGCTGGAAGAGCTCGGGGCCGACCCGGCGCTCGCCACGCAGGCGGCCGCGGCGGTCGCCCGCTTCCGGGACGCCGCCCCCGGCGACCCCCCCGAGATCCGCGTCCTCCACGACGCCTGGCGGATTTCTTCCCGGCAGGCGGCCGGGGGGAACGAAGCCGGGGCAGGCGGAGGGGCGGCCCTGCTCACGGCCGCCGGCCGCCGCGCGGCCCCGGACATCGACAACCCGAACCCGTGAGGCGAAGATCCATGAAGGTCATCCGCAAGGTCATCCACATCGACGAAGAGCTCTGCGACGGCTGCGGCGGTTGCATCCCGGCGTGCGCCGAGGGGGCGCTCGAAATCGTGGACGGCAAGGCCCGCGTGGTCGCCGACATTTACTGCGACGGTCTCGGCGCCTGCCTGGGCGAGTGCCCGAAAGGGGCGCTCTCTCTCGTCGAGCGCGAAGCCGAGGAGTTCGACGAGCACGCCGTGGAAAAGCGGCTTGCCGCGCGGCCGCCGGCCGAGCCCGCCCGGGCCGGGGAGCGCCGCGTCTTCCCGCTCGCGGGCGAAGGCTGTCCCTCGCAGCGCTTCGTCCGCACCTTCGATCCCCCGGCCGGCGGTGGGGCGCCGGGTGCGGCGACGCCAGGCGGAGAGGAATCGGCCCTCAGCCACTGGCCGGTCCAGATCCGGCTCGTTCCCGCGGACGCCCCCTTCCTGCGGGGGGCCGACCTCCTGGTGATGGCCGACTGCGTCCCGGTCGCCTTCCCCTCGCTTCACCGCGACTTCCTGCGCGGCAGGCGGGTCCTGATCGGTTGCCCGAAGTTCGACGACCGCGAGGCCTACGTCGAGAAGTTCGTGCAGATCTTCCGGCGGGCGGGGATCCGCAGCTTGACCTGCGTGGTGATGGAAGTCCCCTGCTGCGCCGGGCTGCCGCAGATCGTCCGCGAGGCCCGGTCGCGCTCCGGAAGCCGCATCCCTCTCGAGGAGGTGGTGATCGGGGTGCGCGGCGAAATCCTCGAGCGCAGACTCGCCGCGGCGTCCTGAGGGCCGCCGTCCCGCGGGACAATTTCGTCCCGCGATTTCACCCGGGAGGCGTTTGCATTCGCCTTCGGCCTGTGATACGGGAGGGTTGGGTCGCGAAGGGCCGGATCGCGCGCCCCGCCGTGTCTCGGGCCGCGAGCGAGACGCGGCGCGCGAGGGGAACGCCGCACCCGGCGTAACCCAACGAACCCCTTGACGATCTCTTTGGACTAACCGTTGTCCCGATCCCCGGCACGGTTCTTGTAAAGGAGCCTTTCCCGCCGTGCGGCGGGAGCTCGTGAGGCCGACCGGGCGGCACGGCGGGCCGAACCCGGCTTGCGCTTCAGCGCGAGGCGTCGAAGGAAAGCGAGCCGTTCCGCGCCGAATGCGGCGCGGGGGCATCCTGTTCCCGGGCCACCCGAGGGGCCCGGGCGGCAACACGGAAAGGAAAGGAGTGCCACATGCCGGAACTGCTGGAAATCTACAAATGCGACGTCTGTGGGAACATCGTCGAGGTCGTGCACGGCGGAGGCGGCGAGCTCGTGTGCTGCGGCCAGCCGATGAAGCGCTTCGTCGAAAACACGGTCGATGCGGCCAAGGAGAAGCACGTCCCCGTGATCGAGAAGACGGCCGACGGCTTCAAGGTCAAGGTCGGCAGCGTCGCCCACCCGATGGAAGAAAAGCACTGGATCGAGTGGATCGAGCTCATCGTCGACGGCAAGGTCTACCGCCAGCACCTCAAGCCGGGGCAGGCACCGGAGGCCGTCTTCTGCATCCAGGCCGCGAAGGTGACCGCCCGCGAGTACTGCAACCTCCACGGCTTGTGGAAAGCCTGAGACCCGGAGGAGCCCATGCCCAGCTGGAAATGCTCCCACTGCGGCTACACCTTCCAGGCGGACGACTATCCGAACCAGTGTCCGTCCTGCAAGGAGAAGTGCGAGTTCGTCGACAACACCTGCTACACCCCGGATTGCGCGGCCGAGGGCATCGACCCCCGGATCGCCCGCAAGGACAAGTGATCCCCCTCGGGCCCCGCGGCCGTTTCCGGCCCGGGGCCCGGCCGGAGGCCCCATGGGACGGGTGCTGATCGTCTACGCCACGCGCACCGGGGAAACCCGGGACATCGCCGAGCTCATCGCCGAGGGGGTGCGCCTGGAGGGGCACGAGGCGCAGGTCGCGGACGCCCGCTCGCTTCAGTCCGCATCGGAGTTGCGCGGCTACCACGGCTACGCCTTCGGCTCGGCCACCTACCACGGGGACATGCTGCCGGCGATGAAGACGCTGCTCTTTCTCGCCGAGAAGGCGGACCTCGAAGGCCGAGCGGGCGGCGCCTTCGGCGCTTTCGGCTGGAGCGGGGAAGCGAACGACCGCATTTTCCAGACCATGAAACACGTCTTCCGCATGGACATGCTGGGCGACTGCCTGCGCCTGAAATCGAGCCGTTTGGGGGGCGGGCTGCAGATGGCCCAGGAATACGGCCGCCAGCTGGCCCGCAAGCTCAAACCCTGAAACCGGACCGCGAAAGGAAGGGACCTCACCCATGGCGGGACAGGAGACCACACCGCAGCATTGCCCGGGGTATGCCAACTTCAAGTCCCTGAAGTCCTTCGTCTGCAAGTGCCAGAAATGCGGCGCGGAGAAGGAGATCTTCTCCGACGAGTTCGACCGGCCGCACCGCTGCGGCAGCTGCGGGACGGCGATCGACTTCACGAGCTGCACCCTCGTCGGCGAGGGAAAAAGCCTCAGCCCGCGATGACCTTCCGGACCGGGGGCGGAACGGGAGGAGGCGGAGGGCGCGTCGTGCCCGGCGTCGGAAGCCGAACGAGGGGCGCGGCCTTCGCCGCGGCGCTGCTCGTCGGCGTCGCCGCGCTCGCCTTCGCCGCCGGCGAGCGCGGGGCGGAGCACCTCGAGCTCGCCGGGGGGGCGAGCGGGCCGGTTCCCTTCCCGCACGCGCGGCACCAGGAAGCGCTCGGCGATTGCCTGCTTTGTCACGCGGCCTTTCCGCAGCGGCGCGGGGCGATCGAAGAGCTCAAGGCGAACGGCACCCTCGCCCGGCGGCAGATCATGAACGAGCAGTGCACGCGCTGTCACCGGGAGCGCAAGCAGGAGGGCAAGCCCACGGGGCCGACCGCCTGCACGACCTGCCACCGCAAAGCCTGAGCCGGATCCCGCGTCATGCTCGTCCTGGGGCTTCAAGGCAGTCCGCGCCGGAAGGGAAACACGCAATTTCTGCTCTCCGCGTTCCTGGAGGCGGCGGCGCGGCGGGGGGCGCGCACGCGGCTTCTCTCCGTCCCCGAGGCCGACATCCGGCCCTGCCGCGAACTCGGCGTCTGCGAGAAGCGCGGCACCTGCCCCATCCGCGACGACCTCGCCCGCGAAGGCTACGGCCTGATCCGCGAGGCCGAGGTCGTGGTTCTCGCCTCGCCGGTGTTTTTCTACGGCATGACCGCCCAGATCAAGGCCCTCGTCGACCGCTGCCAGGTGTTCTGGGCGCGCAAGTACCGGCTGCGGCTCGCCGACCCCCGCAAGGCGACCCGCCGGGGGTTCGTCCTGAGCGTCGGGGCGACCCAGGGGAAGAACCTCTTCGAGGGGCTGCTCTTGTCGGCGCGGTATTTCCTCGACGCGATCGACGCCCCGCTCGCCGGCAGCCTCCTCTACCGCGGGATCGAGGGGCCCGGCGATCTCGCCCGCCATCCGTCGGTGCGCGGGGAGGTGGAGTCGGCGGTCGAGGAGCTTCTCGCCCCCTTGCGGCGCCGTCGGCGGCTGCTCTTTCTCGCGCGGCACGACGACGGCGCCGGCCCCATGGCCGCGGCCCTGGCCGGGCACCGCGCGGCCGCGGCCTGGGAGGTCCACTCGGCCGGGCTGGAACGGGCGGCGGGCCTGCAGCCGGGGGTCTCCGAGGCGATGGCCGAGCGGGGGATCGACATCGCCTTCCACCGGCCGCGGGTTCTGGACGAGGCCCTCGCCGAGGGCGCGCCGGAGGTGGTCGTGGCCCTGGATGCCGCGGCCGCGACTGCGCCGTTCGAGGGCGCGCGCCGGGAGGCCTGGGAGGTCCCCGCCCCGGGGGCGGAGCCGCCCGGCCGGGTGCGCGACGCCCTCGCGGAACGCGTCGCGGAGTTTCTCGGCCGCGAGGCCGGGCGATGACGAATGCCGGGAGGTGACCCATGGCCAAGCCGGAAGAGATCTACCAGTGCCAGACCGTGAACTGCGGCTGCCTGTACGACCCGAGCCGCGGCGACCGCCGCGGCAAGATCGCCAAAGGCACCCGCTTCGAGGAACTCCCCGAGACCTGGTGCTGTCCCGTCTGCGGGGCCGGCAAGCGCATGTTCCGGCCCCTTTCGGGGCCCGGCTCGGTCAAGGACGAAGAGGGCTTCGTGGAGTCCTGATGCGGAACGGAACCTTCAACCCGAGGAGGAGCAAACGATGAAGCGCTATGTCTGTCAGGTCTGCGGCTACGTCTACGATCCCGCCCAGGGCGATCCGGACAACGGCATCGCCGCCGGGACCCCGTTTGAAAAGCTGCCCGACAGCTGGGAATGCCCGGTCTGCGGGGCCTCGAAGGCGGATTTCGCTCCCGAGGACTGAGGCCCGGCCCCCGGATCGAGCGTTGCGGGGGATGCCCCGCGTCCCCGGGACGGTCCGCGGGGACGGGGGCATTTCCTTTTCGGCGGCTTGTTTCCCGCGCAAGGGTGATTAGGTTGCGCGGCGGACGGAAACGAATGCCCAAAGGAGGAATTCCATGGAACCGCTGCAGATCGCGCCCGGGATCTACTCCGTCGGGGTCCGCGACTGGAACATCCGGGACTTCCACGGCTACTCGACCGACCTCGGGACGACCTACAACTCGTTTCTGATCGTCGACGAGCGGATCGCGCTGATCGACTCCGTCAAGGCGGAGTTCGCCGACGAGTTGCTCGCCAACATCGCCCGGGTCGTGGACCCGCGCCGGATCGACCTCGTCGTCAGCAACCACACCGAGCTCGACCACGCCGGGAGCCTGGCGCGGGTCATGCACCGCGTCGGCGAGGACAAGCCGCTCTACTGCTCGACGATGGGGGCGAAAAACCTCGCGCGCCACTTCCCCCGGAAGTGGAACTACCGGGCCGTGGGCACGGGGGAGGAACTCCGCCTCGGCCGGCGGACGTTGCGGTTTCTCGAGACGCGCATGATCCACTGGCCGGACAGCATGTTCACCTACGCCGTGGAGGACGGCATCCTCTTTTCGAGCGACGGCTTCGGCCAGCACTACGCCGGCCCCGAGACCTTCGACGACGAGACCGGCGAGCGCATCCTGCCGCACGCCAAGAAGTACTTCGCCAACATCCTGTTGCCCTACACGGGGCTGATCGAGAAGCTGCTGCGGCAGGTGGAGGCGCTCGGGCTCGACATCCGCATGATCTGCCCCGACCACGGCATTCTCTGGCGGAAGAACCCCGGGCGGATCCTCGAGGCCTACCGCACCTGGTGCCGCCAGGAACCCGCCCGTCGCGCGGTCGTCGTCTACGACACCATGTGGCACAGCACGGAGAAGATGGCCGCGGCGATCCAAGAGGGGATCGCGGCCGAGGGGGTCCCCTGCCGGCCGATGCACCTGCGCGCCGTTCACCGCAGCGAAATCGTCACCGAGGTCTTCGACGCCCGGGCGGTGGTCGTGGGTTCGCCGACCCTGAACAACGGGCTTTTCCCCACGGTGGCCGATTTCCTCTGCTACCTGAGGGGGCTCAAGCCCCAGAACAAGATCGGCGCCGCCTTCGGTTCCTACGGCTGGAGCGGCGAGGCGGTGCGGCTGATCGAGGAAGAGCTCGAGCGCATGAAGATCCCCCGCGTGCGGGACGGGCTGCGCGTCCCCTTCGTCCCCGACGGGGAGTCGCTCGAAGCCTGCCGGGCCTTCGGCCGCGAGATCGGCCGCGCCGTGGTCGAGAGCACCGCGGCCCCGGCCTGAGCCGGGGCCCAAGGCGGGGGTGCGGCGCGCGATGAAACGTCCGGTCGTCGATCTGGCCGAGTGCACGCAATGCGAGGGGTGCATCGCGCTCTGCCCCAAGGTCTTCCGCCTCAACCGGGCCGGGTTCGTCGAGGCGGCCGATCTCCCGGAATACCCGCGGGAGGAGGTCGAAGAGGCGATCAAGAACTGCCCGACGCGATGCATCCGCTGGGAGGACGAGTGAGCGCCGCCTGTGCCGTTCTGCCGCGGTCCGCCGCGCGGCTTTCCGGCCGCGCCCTGAAGGGCTCCCTGGAAACCCTGCTCGGCGGGGAGCCTTTCCCCGAGGCCCTCGCGCGGATCCTGGCGCTGCCGCCCCGGCGGGCGGTGAGCCCCCTGATCGGGCTGTTCTGCAGCCGCGAGGCGCTCGTGCGTTGGCGGGCGGCCGTCGCCCTCGGGGCGGTGACCGCGCAACTCGCGGAGAAGGACCCCGAGTCGGCGCGCGTCGTCATGCGGCGGCTGCTCTGGAGCTTGAACGACGAGTCCGGCGGCATCGGCTGGGGGTGCCCCGAGGCGATGGGGGAGGCCGCGGCCCGAAGCGGCCGCCTCGCGTGCGAGTACGGCGGGCTGCTCGCCTCCTTTCTCGACCCGGCCGCCTGCTTTCTCGATCCGCCCGGCCTCCAGGCGGGGGTGCTCTGGGCGCTCGACCGCCTCGCCGCCTCGCACCCCGCGGTCGCCGCCGCGGCCGGGCCGCACCTGGCGCCGTTTCTGGAGGCCGAAGACGCGCTGTTGCGGGGCCACGCGGCGCGGGCGGCGCGGCGGATCGCCCCCCGCCGGTACGGGGCGCTCCTGGAGGCGCTGGAACGTGACCGCGGCCGGCTTGCGTGGTTCGACGGCGAGCGCCTGATCGAGACGACCGTGGGGGCCCTGGCGGTGTGCCGGCCGGGGGCGCCGGCCGAAGGCCAAAACGGCCAAGGCCACGGAAGGAACCCAGGCCATGGAATGGACGGCTGAAGCCGAAGCGGCGCTCAAGCGGGTGCCCTTCTTCGTGCGGCGCCGGGTCCGCGCCCGCGTCGAGGAGGAGGCGCGCGCGGAAGGAAAGCGCCGCGTCACGCTCGCCGAGGTTCGTGCCGCGCAGGCGCGCTTCCTTTCCGGGGAGGACGCCGAGATTCGCGGTTTTCGGCTCGAGACCTGCTTCGGGCCGGGCGGCTGTCCCCATCGGGCGCTCCCGACCGACCGGCTGGTCGAGCGCCTCGAGCGCGTGCTCCAATCCGCCCAGCTCTACGACTTTCTGCGACGTGAGGTGCGGGGCCCTCTCCGCTTCCACCACGAGTTCCGGGTGGCGGTCGCCGACTGCCCCAACGCCTGCTCCCAGCCCCCGATCCGCGATGTGGGGATCATCGGCGTCCGCGTCCCGGAGACGACCGTGGAGCCCTGCTCGCGCTGCGGCGCCTGCCGCGACGCCTGCCCCGAGGGGGCCGTCCGCCTGTCGGACACCGACGGCCGGCCGCCGGCGATCGATCTCGACCGCTGCCTCCACTGCGGGCTGTGCATCGGCCGCTGCCCGACCGGAACGCTGGCCGAGGCCTGGAACGGCTACCGCGTGCTCCTCGGCGGGCGGCTGGGCCGCCACCCGCGTCTCGGCCTCGAGCTGCCCGGGATCTTCGACGAGGACCGGGTGGTCGAGATCGTGCAGGAGGCCCTGGATTTCCTCAAGCGCCACGGCCGGGGCGGGGAACGCTTCGCCCGCCTTTTCGGCGAGCGCGAATTCGCGGCCTGGAGCCGCCGTTTCTGCGGCCGCTCGGAAGGGGCGGCCGTTTCCCTTGATCGAGGACCGATGCCATGAGCCAAACGACCTTTTCCATCCCGAGCATCTCCTGCGGCCACTGCGTGCGCACGATCGAGCGCGAGCTCGCCTCCCTCGCCGGCGTGCGGCGCGCCCAGGGCGACCCCGTCGGAAAGACCGTGACCGTCGAGTGGGAGGCCCCCGCCGACGAGGAGGCGATCCGCGCCCGGTTGCGCGCGATCGGCTACCCCCCCGCATGACCGCGCTGTCGGAGCCGCTTCTCGAAGCCGCGGTGCGGGCGGCGCTCGCCGCCGGGGCGGCGGCCCTCGAGGTCTACGCCTCCGCGGGGGACGAGGTCACCTACAAGGACGACCGCTCCCCGCTCACGCTCGCCGACCGCCGCGCCCACGCGATCCTCGAAGAGGCCCTCGCCCCGACGGGGATCCCGCTGTTGAGCGAGGAGGGCCGCGCGACCCCGTGGGCCGAGCGCCGGCGGTGGACGCGGCTGTGGCTCGTCGACCCGCTCGACGGGACCAAGGAGTTCATCGGCCGGCGCGGCGAATTCACCGTCAACGTGGCCCTCGTGGAGCGGGGGCGGCCCCGGCTGGGGGTCGTTTACCTCCCCGTCCCCGACCGCCTCTACGGCGGGGTCCCCGGGCGGGGGGCCTTCCGGCTCGACGCGGCCGCGGGCTTCGCCGCGCGGCTGGAACCCCCCGGGAGCCTCGGCCCGATCCTCGAGCGCCACGGCCGCGGACTCCCCTTGCCGCGGGATCGCGGGCCGGCCCTGGTCATCGTCGGCAGCCGCTCCCATGCCACCCCCGAGCTCGAGGCCTTCGTCGCGGAGAAGCGCCGCGCCCTCGGCGAGGTGGTCTTCCTTTCGGCCGGCAGCGCGCTCAAGTACTGCCTCGTCGCCGAGGGCAGCGCCGACCTCTACCCGCGCCTGGGGCCCACGATGGAGTGGGACACGGCTGCGGGGCAGGCGGTCGTCGAGGCCGCAGGCGGCCTCGTCGTGGGCGCGGACACGGGACAACCCTTGACCTACAACAAGCAGGACCTCCACAACCCCTGGCACCTCGCGGGCCGGCCGGAGATTCTCGGGGGCCGGGCCCGCGGCGGAGACGGACCGTGAACGACCCGGAGCTCATCCTTCCCGTCCGCGGCATGAGCTGCGCCAACTGCGCGGCGACGCTCGAGCGGATCCTCCGCGGCGAGCCGGGGGTCGGCGAGGTGCGCGTCGATTTCGCCTCCGAGCGGGCCGTGCTGCGCCACGATCCCGCGACCGTCCCGCTGGCGCGGATCGTGGACAAGGTCGCCGAGGCCGGCTACGCCGTGCCCACGGCCCGGGCGGAGCTGCGCATTCTCGGGATGAGCTGCGTCAACTGCCGCGCCGCCGTCGAGCGCTCGCTTTTGCGCCGGGTGCCGGGGGTCGTGCGCGCTGCGGTCCACCTCGCCTCGGAGCAGGCGACCGTCGAATACGTGCCTGGGCTGGCCTCGACCGCCGACCTGATCCGGGCGGTCGAGGCGGCGGGCTACCGGGCCGAGCCGCTCTCCGCGGAGGACCCCGCGGCCGAGGACGTGGAGGCCGCGGCGCGGCGCCGCGAGACGGCCAAACAGCTGCGCCAGTTCGCGGTCGGGGCGGCCTGCGCGCTGCCGCTCTTTTTGCTCAGCATGGGGCGCGACTTCGGCTGGACCGGCGCCTGGAGCCACGCCGCCTGGGTGAATCTTCTCTTCTGGGCGCTCGCCACGCCGGTCCAATTCTACACCGGGCGGGACTACTACCGCGGCGGCTGGATGAGCCTCAAGAACCGCAGCGCGAACATGGACGTCCTGGTCGCCCTCGGGTCCACGACCGCCTACGCCTACTCGGTCGCGGTGATCCTGCACCCCGGCCTGGGCGACCACGTCTACTTCGAGACCTCCGCCGTGATCCTCACCCTGATCAAGGTCGGCAAGTTGCTCGAGGCGCGCACCAAGGGACGGACCGGCGGCGCGATCCGCCGGCTTCTCGGCCTGAGACCGCGCACGGCCGTGCGGCTCGACGAGGGCGGGCGGGAGGAGATCGTGCCCCTGGCCGCGGTGCGCGTGGGCGACCGGCTTCTCGTGCGGCCCGGGGAGCGCATCCCCGTGGACGGGGTGATCCTCGAGGGCCACTCCGCGGTCGACGAGTCGATGCTGACCGGCGAGCCGATCCCGGCGGACAAGGCCCCCGGGGACCGCGTCGTCGGCGGCAGCGTGAACGGCGAGGGGCTGATCACCCTGGAGGCCACGGCGGTCGGCCGGGCGACCGTGCTCGCCCAGATCATCCGCCTCGTGCAGGAGGCACAGAGCGGGCGGGCGCCCATCCAGGCCTTGGTCGACCGCGTGTCCGCGGTTTTCGTGCCGGCGATCGTCGCGGCCGCCCTCGTCACCTTCGTCCTGTGGTGGACGCTCGGCGGGGACCCGGTGGCGGCGATGATCCGGATGGTCGCCGTTCTCGTGATCGCCTGCCCGTGCGCCCTGGGGCTGGCGACCCCGACCGCCATCATGGCGGGGACCGGGAAAGGCGCCGAGCTGGGGATCCTCTTCCGGACCGGAGAGAGCCTCGAGGCGGCAGGCTCCCTCACGACCGTCGTGCTCGACAAGACCGGCACGGTGACGACGGGCAAGCCCGTCGTCGCCGACCTCGTCCCCTTGGGGCCCGAGCCGCCGTCGGCCGAGGAGCTTCTCCGCCTGGCGGCCGCCGTGGAAAAGGGCTCCGAGCACCCGATCGGCCGCGCCCTGCTCGCCGCCGCCCGCGAGCGCGGGGCGGACCCCGAGGTGCCGGCGGAGTTCCGGGCCGTCCGCGGCCGCGGGGCCGAGGCGCGGGTCGCCGGCGAGCTCGTCCGCCTGGGCAAGCCGGGCTGGCTGGCCGAGGCCGGGGTCGATCTGGCGGAGGCCGCGGGGCCGCTCGCCCGTCTCCAGGCGGAAGGGAAAACCGTGGTCGCCGTCGCCCGCGGGTCGCGCCTGGCGGGGCTGATCGCGCTCGAGGACCGGCCGAAGGAGGACTCGGCGGCGGCCGTCGCCCGGCTGCAGGCGATGGGCCTGGACACCGTGCTCCTCACGGGGGACACCGAGGCCACGGCGCACGCGATCGCCGCGCGCGTGGGGATCGAGCGGGTTTTCGCCGAGATCCCCCCCGAGGGCAAGGCCCGCGTGGTCGAACGCCTGCAGGCCGAGGGTCGCCGGGTCGGCATGGTGGGCGACGGCATCAACGACGCCCCCGCGCTCGCGTGCGCCGACGTGGGCTTTGCGATCGGCACCGGGACCGACGTGGCGATCGAAAGTGCGGGCGTCATCCTCGCGGCGGGAAGCCTCGGGGGGGTGCCGCGGGCGATCCTCCTGAGCCGGCGCACCCGGCGCACGATCCGGCAGAACCTCCTCTGGGCCTTCGGCTACAACGTGCTGCTCGTGCCCATCGCCGCCGGGGTTCTCCACCCCTTCGCCGGGCTGCCCGCTTTTTTGCGCGAGCTCCACCCGATTCTCGCCGCCGCCGCGATGTCCCTGAGCAGCCTCTCCGTCGTCGCCAACAGCCTGCGGCTTACCCGCTGGGTGCCCCCGGAGGAGGGCGCCGCGAAGCCGCCCCTCGACACGGCGGCCCGCCGTCCTTAGCATGGCTTAGTCTGCTTAGATAAACCGCGCGAAACGGGAGGAACCGCGATGATGGAAGCCCTGGTCCTGCTCGCCGTCTTCGGCGTGTGGGTGCTCCTGCAGGCCGTGCTGCTCCCGCGGCTCGGCATCTCGACCTGACTGCGCTCCGCCTGTCAGGTGACACGGCCCGATCCCGATGAAGACCGATCCGACGCCCCCCGCCCCCACGGCCGTCGATGACGACGACGCCCTGGTGCGGCGGATCCTCGCCGGGGAGCGCGAGCTCTTCCGCGCCCTCGTGGAGCGCTACGCGCCGCGGCTCTACACGTTCGGCCGCCGGATGTGCCGCAACGAGGCCGACGCCGAGGATCTCGTCCAGGAGACCTTCCTGAGCGCCTTCCGGCATCTGCCGGAGTTCCGCTTCGAGTCGAAGTTCAAGAACTGGCTCTTCCGCATCGCCGTCAACGCCTGCCGCAAGAAACACCGCCGCGCGCGGCGTGCGGCCGAGGAGGAGCTTGCGCTCGAAGACCTCGATCGGCGGCTGGCCGAAGAAGCCGTCCGGCCGGGAGCCGTGCCGCTCTGGGCGCGGCTGCCGCTCGAGCGGCTGCTGAGCGAGGAGCTCTCCGCCCAGGTGCGCGAGGCGATCGGGTCGCTGCCCGAGAAGTACCGCATCGTCCTGCTCTTGCGGGACATCGAGGAATTCAGCACCGAGGAGACCGCGCGGCTCCTGCGGCTCACCCCGGCCAACGTCAAGGTGCGCCTCCACCGCGCCCGGATGTTCCTGCGCGAACGCTTGAAGGGGGTCCTGGAGCATGGCCTGCAGCGAGCATGACCACCGGCGCTGCCTCGAGCTCGCCCGCCGGATCTCCGCCTACCTCGACGGCGAGCTCGATCCGGCCGAACGCCGCGCGGTGGAGGAGCACCTCGCCGCCTGCCTGGCCTGCGCCTGCTGCGCCGAAACCCTCAAGCGGACCGTCGAGCTCTGCCGCCGCGCCGCGCCCCAGCCGCTGCCCGAGCCGTTTGCCCGGCGGCTCGACGGGCTGCTCGCGCGGCTTCTGGCCGCCCCGCCGGCGCCGAAGGACCGCCCCGGACGCGGTTGACTTTCGCTTCCCCGGGGCATACGTTCCCCCGCCGGCGGCCGAAGGACGCCGCCCGGGAGACGCGGCCATGCGGTTGAGCGAGTTGCAAGAAGGGGAGAGCGCCACGATCGTGCACGTGGGGGGGGATCACCGCCTGCGACGCCGCATTCTCGAGATGGGCCTGGTCAAGGGAACCCACGTGCGCGTCGAGAAATACGCACCGCTCAAGGACCCCCTGGAACTGGTGGCCCGGGGAATCCACGTTTCGCTGCGCGTGGAGGAGGCCGAGCACATCCTCGTCGAACAGGTCGACTGACCCGCCATGGAGCCCCGGCGCCTCACGATCGCCCTCGCCGGCAACCCGAACTCGGGCAAAACCTCGGTCTTCAACAACCTCACCGGCACGCGCCAAAAGGTGGGCAACTGGCCCGGCGTCACGGTGGAGAAGAAAGAAGGCCACATCCGCCGCGGCGACCGCGAAATCACCGTCGTCGATCTGCCGGGCACCTACAGCCTGACCCCCTTTTCCCTCGAAGAGGTGATCGCCCGCAACTACCTGCTCGACGAGCGGCCCGATGTCGTGATCGACGTGATCGACGCGACCAACCTCGAGCGCAGCCTCTACCTTGCCACCCAGATCCGCGAGCTCGACTGCAAGGTCCTTTTCGCCCTGAACATGGCGGACATGGCCCGGGCGCGCGGGCTGATCATCGACGGCCGCAAGCTCGCCGAGCTCCTCGACGTGCCCGTCGTCTTCACCGTGGCCAAGCGGGGGGAGGGCATGGAGGCCTTGCTCGAGGAGGCGATCCGGCTGGCGGATTCCGAAACCCCGCCGGACCGCTCCCGCCGCGTCAAGTACTCGCGCGACCTGGAGGAGGCGATCGGGCGGCTGGCGGGCTTCCTCGCCGCGCGCCTCGGCGACCGGCTCGCCTGGCTGCCGCGCTGGACGGCGGTCAAGCTCCTCGAAGACGACGAGATCGTCAAGCAGCGGCTCGTCGCCGCCGCGCCCGGGGAGGCGCCGGCCGTCCTGCAGGCCGCGGCGACGCTGCGCCGCCACCTCGCCGAGCGCTACGACGAGGATCCCCAGATCGTCCTCACCGACGAACGCTACGGGTTCATCGCCGGCATCGTGCGCGAGGTGCAGCGCTCCGACGCCCGCCGGCGGGTCGACGTCTCGCGCAACATCGACCTCGTCCTCACGCACCGCTTCCTCGGCTTCCCGATCTTTCTCTTTTTCATCTGGGCCATGTTCGAGCTGACCTTCTCCCTCGGGGAGGCCCCCGTCGGCTGGATCGAGGCCGCGGTGGGGTGGACGGCGCGGGCGGCCGAGGCCGTTCTCCCCGCGGGCCCGCTGCGGGGGCTCGTCGCCGACGGCATCATCGCCGGCGTGGGCAGCGTCCTCAAGTTTCTGCCGAACATCCTGATCCTCTTCTTCTGCATCGCCCTCTTCGAGGACACGGGCTACATGGCGCGCACGGCCTTCCTCATGGACCGGATCATGCACCTGATCGGGCTGCACGGGAAATCCTTCATTCCCATGCTCATGGGCTTCGGGTGCAACGTCCCCGCGGTGATGGCCGCCCGCACGCTCGAGAGCCCGAAGGACCGGGTGCTCACCATCTTGATCACGCCCTTCATGTCCTGCTCGGCGAAGCTCCCGGTCTACGTCGTGCTCGCGGGGGCCTTCTTCGGCGAGCGCGCGGGCAGCGTGATCTTCGGGCTCTACCTGCTCGGGATTCTGCTTTCCATCCTGACCGGCCGCCTGCTGCGCTCGACCCTGCTCGCCGGCGGGGACGCCCCCTTCGTCATGGAGCTGCCCCCCTACCGCATGCCGATGGCGAAGAGCCTGCTCATCCACATGTGGGACCGCAGCCGCATCTTCCTGCGCAAGATGGGGGGCACCATTCTCCTCGGCTCGGTGATCGTCTGGGCGCTCTCCTCCTTTCCGCAGGTCCCGGAGACCGCCCCCGGGGAGCCTCCGGCCGCCGGGGTCGACGCCGGGGCCCTCGGGACCGAGGCGGGGCGCGCGCACCAGATCCGGGAGTCCTACCTCGGCCGCCTCGGCCGGGCCGTCGCGCCGGCCTTCGCGCCCCTCGGGATCGAATGGCGCGAGGCGGTCGCGCTCCTCTCCGGCTTCGTCGCCAAGGAAATCGTCGTCAGCACGCTCGGGGTGCTTCACGCCGTGGGCGAGGAAGGGGAGGAGACCCTCGGGCGGGCGCTGTCCGCCTCGGGCATGACGCCCCTTTCGGCCCTCTCGATGATGGTCTTCGTGCTGCTCTACCTCCCCTGCCTCGCCACGACGACCGCGATCCGCCGGGAGACGGGCTCCACCCGCTGGATGCTCTTCAGCATCGCTTACAACACCGCCGTCGCCTGGATCGTGTCGTTTGCCGTCTACCAGGGCGGGCGGGCCCTCGGGTACGCCTGAGCCCGGCCGCGCGTTCCCCCCCGGCCGGGACGCGGGCGGCCGGGGAGGGGGAGGCCATGTTCCAGAGCACCTACGCCGAAATCGCCGCGCTCCTCGCCCTGGCGGCCGCCTTCGGGGCTCTGGGGCTCCTGCTGCGCCAGCCGCTCGTCATCATGTTTCTCGCGGCGGGGATCGCCGCCGGCCCGGCCGGCTTCGGGATCGTGGCGAGCCACCCGCAGATCGAGCTGCTGGCCCACATCGGCATCGCGCTCTTGCTCTTCATCGTCGGGCTTCGGCTCGACCTGGACCTCATCCGCACCACGGGACCGGTCGCCCTCGCCACCGGCCTCGGCCAGATCGTCTTCACCTCGGTCCTCGGTTGGGCGATCGCCCTCGGCCTCGGCATGGCGCCCCTGCCGGCGGCCTACGTCGCCGTCGCGCTCACCTTCTCGAGCACGATCATCATCGTCAAGCTCCTTTCCGACAAGAAGGAAATCGACTCGCTCCACGGCCGGATCGCCGTGGGGTTCCTGATCGTGCAGGACATCGCCGCGATCCTCGCCCTCGTGGGGCTGACGATGATCGGCTCCCCCCTTTCCGCCGACCTCCCCCCCGCGGCGGCGGCCCTCCGGGTGCTCGCCGCCGGGGCGGGCCTGCTGGCGTTCACGGCGGTTTCGATGCGCTGGCTTCTGCCGCCGCTGTTGCGGCGGCTTTCGGCCTCGCCCGAGCTCTTGAACGTCTTCGCCGTGGCCTGGGCGGTGTTTCTCGGCGCGGCGAGCGACGCGCTGCACTTCGCCAAGGAGGTCGGCGCCTTCCTCGCGGGGGTCGCCCTCGCCTCCACCCCGTACCGGGACGCGATCGGCGCACGCCTGACGGGGGTGCGCGATTTTCTGCTGCTCTTTTTCTTCATCGACCTCGGGGCCCGCTTGGACTGGGGGACGGTCGGCCAGCAGATCGGGCAGGCCCTGGTCTTCTCGGTCTTCGTCCTCGCGGGAAACCCCCTGATCGTGCTCGCGATCATGGGCTGGATGGGCTACCGGCGGCGGACGGGCTTCCTCGCCGGGCTGACCGTCGCCCAGATCAGCGAGTTCTCGCTCATCGTCGCCGCGGCGGGGCTGCAGCTGGGACACCTGTCCCGGGAAACGATGGGGTTGATCACGCTTGTGGGGGTGGTGACGATTTTCGCCTCCACCTACATGATCCTGTACTCCGAGGCGCTCTACCGCCTGCTCTCGGGGCCGCTGCGGCTGTTCGAGCGGAAACGCCCCCACCGCGAGCTTCCGGCGGAGCCCGGGGCGGCGCACGGCGTCGACGTGATCCTCTTCGGGGCCGGGACCTACGGGGCCTCCGTGGCCGAGCACCTGCTCGCGCGCGGCAACCGCCTGCTCGTCGTGGACTTCGACCCCCGGGCGATCGCGGCCATGCGGGACAAGGGGGTCGCGGTGCTCTACGGCGACCTCGGCGACCCGGAGCTCCTGGAGAGCCTCCCGCTGGGGGAGGCCCGCTGGGTCGTGAGCACCGTGCGCAGCCGGGAGCTCAACCTCGCGCTCGCCGACCTTCTCCGCCGGCGCGGTTTCGGCGGCAAGATCGCCCTCACGGCGACCGGTCCCGAGGAGGCGGCGCGTTACGAGGCGGCGGGGGCGCACGTGGTCTTCCGGCCTTTCGTCGACGCCGCCGAGCAGGCGGCCGACGCCCTGACCCATGCGATGGAGGTTTTCCCGGAGGGGATCGACTGGCCGATCGGCTTCCGCGAGATCCGCCTGCGGCCGGGCTCGGTCTTCGCGGGTCGTCCGGTGCGGGAGGTGCCGCTGCGCGCCGCGACCGGCAGCTCGATCCTCGCCGTCAGCCGTGCCGGCCGCGTGATCTACGACCCGGACCCCGAGTTTCGCCTCTTTCCCGGAGACCGCCTGGTCGTCATGGGGCCGCCGGCCGGGCTCAAGGCGGCCGAGGAGCTGCTCGGCCGGCCGGAGGCGGCCGCCGAGGCGCCGGAGGAGGAACGCTTCGTGGTGGAGGAGGTCGCCGTCCCCTGCGACAGCGACCTGGTCGGCCGCAGCTTGGCCGAGATCGGCTTTCGCCAGCGTTACGCGGTGACGGTGGTGGGGATCCGGCGGGGGGACCGGCGGATCGTCGCCCCGGCCGCGGAGGAGCCGATCGCGGCCGAGGACCGCCTGGTGGTGCTGGGCCGCCAGGAGGCGGTGGCCCGGCTGCGGCGGGAGTGTCCCCGGCCGGCCGCGCCGGGCGGGATGCAAACGCCGGCTTAGGCCGCCGTGCGCCGCGTCTTGATCTCCCAGTCCTCGACGGCCTCGCGCTCCTCGATCTCTTCCCAGCCGCAGATCATCGCCCGGGTGTGCGCCGTGAGGCTGTGGCCAGTCGTGATCATGTAGAGGTGGACGACGAGGAAGGAGAGGATGGCGAAGGCTCCGGCCAGGTGCACCGCGGCGACCGCGCGGAGCGACATCCAGCCGAGCCCCCAGGCGGGCCAGGAGTTGTAGCTCCAGTAGAGAAAGCCGCTCGCCATCTGGATCGGCAGCAGGAAGGCCGCGAGCCCGAGGTAGACCAGGCGCTGCAGGGGGTTGTGCTTGGCTTCCTTGCGCTTGGGCACGGGGTGCGGCTCGCCGCGGAAGATGCCGAAGAGGTAGTAGCGGACCACGGCCAAGAGCTTGCGCGTGGTGGGCACGTACTGGCGCCACTCGCCCGTGGTGAAGACCCAGAAGACGAAGAAGAGGAAGGCGGCCAGCCAGAAGAGACCCGCGGTGTTGTGGATGTCGTGGGCCCGCTTGAACCCGAGCAGCTCGTAGCGGCCGTGGGTCTCGAAGCCCGTGAGGAGCAGGATGAGGATCAGGCCGCTCTGCAGCCAGTGCCAGAAGCGCTCGTAGCGGGTGTAGAGATAGACGTTCACCATGCGGCAGGCGTTCGCGGTTTCGGCGTTCATCCCTCAGCCCTCCTTGCGCCGCCGGCTCACCGCGCGGCCGATGCCGTGGACCAGCACCCCGGCGAGCGAGGCGAGCACCGTCGCCCAGCCGAGGACCTCGATCACCCGGTTGCCGTCCCGCCCGGGGAGATAGACCCCCGCGATGCCGGCCATGCGGCCGTTTTCGCGGGTGTGGCACTCGTTGCAGGCGACGGATCGCTCCTTGGGCGCGACCATGTGCGTCGTCGGGAAGACGTAGCGGGTCTCGACGAAATCGAACTCCCCGCTGAAAGGCAGCCCCGCCCGCTTCATGCCGCTTTCGATCGCCGCCCGCCAGTCGTACTTCTGCCAGTAGGCCTCCGACCCCGGGGGGCCGAAGAGGTGCGGCACGAGCAGCGTCTTGTGGACCGTGTCGTAGGGCTGTTTGCCCGTGTGCACCTTGAAGGGGGCGATCCGGGAGTTGGCGTCCGCGGGGCTTCCGACCGGCCAGTTGATCGCCACCGGCCGGGAGGGGTCGATCGGGTCCTTGAGCGAGACGGCGTCGATCGTCCCGTTGTACCAGAAGTAGGCCGGCCGGACGTTCTTTTCCCAGATGAAGTCCCCCTTCTGCGTGTCGTAGACCGGGAACCCCAGGGGGCCCTTTTCCTTGTAGGGCTTGCCGTCCTTCATGCGGCCGGCGGTCGACCAGTCCCAGCGCATCTTCGTGGGCAGCACCCGGGCGAACTCGGGGATGTGGCAGCTCTGGCAGGCGACCTTGTCGGTGTGGTCGTTCGCCTTGACGCCCGGGCGGTGCGGGGTGGCGGTGTGGCAGGATTCGCAGGTGATCCGTGGCGTCAAGTCGTCGCGCGTGAGCGGGGTGCGCTCGGTGGCGGCCGGGGTGGAGTAGATGCGGCCGGCCACTTGGTGCGCCCGGGTCGTGTGGCAGCGGGTGCAGTCGAAGTTCTTGCCGTCGACCCCCATGTGGACGTCGAGGGCGCGGTTGGGCTTGTGCATCGAGGAGTCGAGGTCCCCGTGCTTCACCGCGTCGCCCCCGCCGCCGTAGAAATGGCACGACCCGCAGTTGTCACGCGTGGGCCGGCCCACGCTCTGGGCGACCCGGTTCCAGTCGGGGGGTTCGTAGGTCTTGCCGTCCCCCGGGAAGACGGTCGGCTTGGGTGCGGGGTTGCCCGCCCCGGCGGGGAATTTCTTGTAGGTCCCGGTGCGTTCGTGGCAGACGAGGCAATCCACCTTGGCGGGGTCGCCGAAGTCGAAGGTCGCGTCCTTCCAACCGTAGCCGATGTGGCAGGAGGTGCAGCGCGGCTCGTTGCTGTGGATGCTCACGCAATAGTTGTTCACCGTGAGGGCGCCTTTGCCCATGGGCTTCTCCGGCGGCGAGGCGGGGTCGACCCAGGTCCAGTGGATCGTGCGGTGAATCTGGGCCGCGGCCTCGGTGTGGCAGCTCAGGCAGGCGCGGGTCACCTCGGGGCCCGAGGCAAAGGGCTGCTTGAGGATCTCATGCTTGGAGTGATCGGAGGTGATCCAGCGCTGCGGGCCGCGCGTCGCCTGCTGGGCCATCTCGCGGCCGGGGGCCGACGCCGCGGCCTCGGGGCCGGGAGAAGCCGGGGCATCGGCGAGGAGTCCGGCAAGCCCGAAAACGGCCGCCGCCGAAAACCAGAGCATCCTTGCGGGGAAACGCATCGCATCCTCCAACGAGGCCGAGAGGTGGCATCCGCTCCAGGGAGGGTCGCCCAGGTCGGGAAAGGAGATGTCCCTCGGGCGGAAGGATAAGCAAAAGCAATGCCGGATTTACCCAAGAACGGGATTCCCGCGGGATGCCATCGGAATCCCCCGCGATTCCGGTCCTTATCTCCCGGGTTCACCCGCGCGGGAAAGGGCGCGGCCTGCAGATCGGGCGCGCCGCACGTCAACTTTTGTTAATCCATCGTTAAGCCCTTAACAAATGGATTAACTTCATTTCGTTTCCTGGGCCTCGAAGGTAAGAAAAGGCACGGTCGCGCGGCCGTCGATGTCCGGCCGGTTGCGGTTCCAGTCCAGGATGCGGCAGCCGTCGCTTTCCTCCGTGGGGGCGTGGCAGTGGATGAGGGGCATGACGGGGTCGCCCGCGATCGACTGGAAATCGAACATCCGCGCCCGCGTTCGCGGCAGATCCCGCATCTCGAGCAGGTGGACGAGGTAGATGCGGCATTCGCCCTCGAAGAAATCGGTCTGTTCCCGGGCCTCGCGGATGCGCGCGCCGAATTTTTCGAGTGCCGCCTCGCGGTGTTCTGCCTCGATCAGGAGCTGGAACTCGCCGTGGCGGCGATCGGCTTCCTTCGGTTTCTCTTGGTGGACGGTGTAGAGGAACTTTCCGATGTAGATCATCGCCTCATGCGCCTTTCGTTCTTCCGCCGGTCCGGCATGCCGCCTCCGGGGGGGCCGCCGGCCGGCCGATGCGGTCGTAGATCTTGAGCGTGTAGGGGAAGGGGCCGGAGAACGCGTAGATCTCGGCAAGCGCAAATCCCTGCGGGATTTCGGGAAAGAAGGTGTCCCCCGGCACCGCGAGCAGGACCTCCGTGAGGTAGATCCGTTCGGCGCGCGGCATGGCCTCGCGGAAAAGCGCCGCCCCGCCGATGACGAAGACCTCCGACTCCCCCGGCGGCCGCAGGCGGAGCGCCTCCTCCAGGCTCGCCGCGCGCAGGCAGCCTGCAGGGCGGTAATCCGGGTTGCGGCTGACCACGATGTTGACCCGCCCGGGCAGGGGGCGGCCGATGTCCTCGTGGGTCTTGCGGCCCATCACGAGGGTATGGCCGTAGGTGAGACGCCGGAAGAGCCCCTGTTCCCCCGGGATCTTCCAGGGGATGGTCCCCCGGTGCCCGATGACGCCGCCCTCGGCGACGGCGGCGATGAGCGCGATTCGCAATGGCCCTCCGCTGGCGAGGACGAGGGAGACGGCCTCCCGCGCCGCGGACCGGGGGCCGAAGCCCTGCGCCGCGGCCGAGCCGGCCTCGGTGCTATCCCAGTCCGCGGGCCCTGTCAAGGCGGCGCGCCGGGAAAAGCGTTGAAGCGCGGCAAACCGCAGGGTATGATTCCGACCGCCGCGCAAGACGAGGGGCGGGGGCCGCAACCGTATCTCTCCCGCCGCCGCTCGGCCCCGGGAGCCCCGCTTCCGCCGGCCCGGCGCGGCCGTGTCGAGGGCCGCCGATGAACGCCAACCCGCCGCCGAACCCTGTGCCGCTTGCCGCGGGGAAAGGCATCGGCCGGGCGACGCGCATCGGGATCGCGGTCAATTTCGCCTTGGCCGCCTTCAAGCTCGGCGCAGGCCTTGCCGGCGACAGCCAGGCCGTGGTCGCCGACGGCATCGAGGCCCTGCTCGACGTCTTCACGGCGGCCCTCGTCTACGCCGGGGCGCGCCTCTGGAACCGCCCCGCCGACGAGGGTCACCCCCACGGCCACGGCCGGATCGAGACGCTCTTCGCCGTCGGGATCGGCCTCTCGCTCGTGTTCGCCGCGGTCGCGATCGGCTGGCAGGCCGTCTCCACGCTGCGGGAGCCGCACGGCGAGCCCCCGGGGTGGATCGCGGCCGTCGCCGCGTTCGCCTCGATCGTGGGCAAGGAGGTCCTGTACCGCTGGACTCTCGGCATCGGCCGGGCGGTCCGCAGCCTGGCCTTGATCGCCGCCGCCTGGCACTACCGCTCCGACGCCCTGAGCTCGGTCCCGGTGCTGCTCGCCGTGATCGGGGCGATCCTCTTTCCCGACTGGACGCTGCTCGACCACCTCGGGGCGCTCGTGGTCTCGGTCTTCATCCTGCACGCGGCCTTCCGCATCACCTGGCCGCGGCTGAAGGAGCTGATCGACGCCGGCGCGCCGCCCGAGGTCCGGAACACCATCTGCCGCCTCGCCGTCGCCACGCCCGGCGTGCTCCAGGTCCACGGCGTGCGCACGCGCTCGATCGGCTCCGCCCTCCAGGTCGACCTGCACCTCGTCGTGGAGGGAAGCCTCTCGATCCGCGAGGGCCACGCCATCGCCCAGGAGGTGGAGGAACGCCTGGTGCGCGACATCGCGGAGGTGGTCGACGTCACCGTGCATCTTGAACCCCCCGAGGAAGCGCGGGCCGACGGCGTCCCATCGGTCGCCGGCGCCCGCCCGGAAGGAGAAGGGCCATGAACGGAAAGCGCGAGCGCTCGCATCTCCCCCTGCTCGCGGTGCTGGTCGCCGCGGCGATCGGGGTGTTTCTGTGGCTCCTGTTCGGCCCTTGGCTGGAGGGCCGCCTGCAGGAGGCGCGGCAGCAGGAGAGCCGCCGTTGGCGCGAGCAGGCCGAGGTCCTCACGCGGCGCCTGGGCGAGCTCGAGCAGGAGCTCCGGACGGCGCGCGAGGAGACGCCCGCGCCGTCGCGGATGGAGGAGGTCTTCGGCGCGGGGCCCGGGGCTCCGGCCGGCCGCCCCCTGAGCGAGGAGGAGATCGAGGCGCGCGTCCTCGCCTTCTTCCGCTATCTCGACGGTCGCGATTACGTGCAGGCCTACCAGCTCGAGGGAGGCACCTACGGCGAGTACCTGCGCGCGCTCGCGGCGCTCTCGGACAACCCCCCGCGGGTCATCCGCGAGACCGACTCCCTCTACGACCTGCTGCGGAACACGGCCTACTTTTACCGCGTCCTGGGCAAGAAGCGCATCCAGCTCGGCTCGGAGATCCTGCGCCGCGAAGCCGACATCCTCGAGTCCGCCCTCCAGGTGTTCTTCGCCTGGGCCATGGAGGGCTCGGACCGGCTGCGGGGGAGGCCCGATTTCGCCGTGCTCTACGAGTACGCCAGCTACCTCACGGAGACCTTCGGCGGTCGCAGCTACCTCTTGCGCCGCGAGCCGCGCCTCCGGATTCTCCTGCAGTATTACTGCATCCTCGTCTTCGACCGCGCCAACGACCGGCAGATGAACCGCCACGGGATCGACGTCCGCCCCCTGATCGCCGCGACGGCCGCGGAGCTCCGCAACCACCGCGGCCTCGCCCACGGCGCAAGCTACCTCGCGGAACTCGAGCGCTTGGGGCGGAAATACGGGAGGTGAGCCGAACCCATGATCAAGGAACACGAGTACATCCGCCAGACCCTCGAGCGCTACACGAACTGCCCGCTCGAGGACTTCTGCGAGTTCGTCCTGATCACCAATTTCCGTCGCTACGTCCAGCGCTTCCAGGAAAAGACCGGCGGCCGCTTTTCGGAGGCCAACTTCCGGCTCGTCAACGCCCCGGAGCTCAATTGCACGATGATCGACTTCGGGATCGGCTCGCCCCAGGCGGCGCTCGTCATCAACTGCCTCGCCTACCTCGATCGCCTGAAGGCCGTGATCATGCTCGGCATGTGCGGCGGGATCGACGACACGCTGGATACCGGCCGCTTTCTCGTCCCCTCGGCGGCGATCCGCGGCGAGGGCACCAGCCGCCATTACCTCCCGCCCGAGTTCCCCGCCATCCCCGCCTCCTCGGTCAACCTCTACTGCATCGGGGCGGTGCGCAAGAAAGGGCTCGCCCCCCATTGCGGCATCGTCTACACGACCGACCGCCGGCTCTGGGAGTTCGACGCCGAATTCGTCGACTACCTGCGGCGGCGGCGCATCCTGGCGATCGAGATGGAGCTGGCGACCCTCTTCACCGTGGCCTATCGCTACGAGGTCCCGATCGGCTCCGTCATGCTCGTCTCCGACATGCCCCTCCAGCGCCGCGGCATCAAGGACAAGCGGCTGGCCGAGGAGATCTACGCCCGCTACATGGACACCCACCTGGAGATCGGCATGGAAGCCGTGGGGCAGCTCGCCGCCAACTGGAGCCGGGTCGCCCGCCGGCTCTCCTCCGAGTGGTGAGACGGGCCTCGCGCGCCGGCCGCCCGGTTGGCAGATCCCGCGGCGATGCTTATCTCTGGAAACCGATCGAGGGGATCGGCAAGCGCCGTCCGATCCCCCATCGCGGCGGAACCATGACCCGAAGACGATTCCTCACGACGCTCGGCTCCTCCTGGAAGACGGCCTTCGCCCTGTCGCTGCTTCCCCCCGCCGCCCGCGCGGCGGCCCTCGCCGGGCAGGCGGAGGGGGGGCCGCCGGCGCTTTCCTATCGGCCCCTCCGCGGCCGAAGCCTTCGGGAAATCGCGCGGCGCAAGGAGCACCACGGCGATGGCCGCTTCGTGAACCCCTTCGGGTTCGACCGCTCGGGGAGGATGTGGCAGGTGCTTTCCTGGAAGCTCTTCCACCGCAACCCCTTCGCCGAGGAGGTCGCGCGGCAGACCGAGCGGCCGGTCGCGCTCGACCCCGGGGTCTTCGCGGGACGACGCGGCCTCGCCCTCACCTACCTCAAGCACGCGAGCGTGATCCTCCAGGACGAGGGGTTCCGCATCCTGCTCGACCCTGTCTTCGGCCCCCCCTTTTGGTTCATGCGCGATTACACGCCGCTCGCGTTCGATCCGGCCGCGTTGCCGCCGCCGCATCTCGTCCTGCTTTCCCACGGTCATTTCGACCACCTCGACCTCGCCTCGCTCCGGCGGCTGCCGCGGGAGACCACGGTCCTCTGCCCGCCCGGCTACGACGAGGTGCTCGAGGAGGCGGGGCTGTCCCGCCGCGTCGTCCTCGACTGGTACGATTCCTGGACGGACGGGCGGCGCGAGGTGGTCTTTCTCCCCGCCAACCACTGGAGCCTGCGCAACCCGCTCGCGGGGCCCAACCGCGGATTGTGGGGCTCCTTTCTCGTGCGCACGGCGGCCGGGCCCGCGGTGTATCTTTCCGCGGACACCGCCTACTTCGACGGCTTCGAACAGATCGGCGCGGACTACCCGATCGACCTCGCCGTCTTCAACGTCGGGGCCTACGAGCCGCGCTGGTTCATGGCCGGCAGCCACATCGACCCCGCCGAGACCGTGCGCGCCTTCCAAGAGCTCGGGGCCGAGCGGCTGGCGATCGTCCACTGGGGGACCTTCCAGCTGGGCGACGAGCCGGTCGCCCAGCCCCCGCGGCGACTGGCCGAGGAAGCCGCACGGGCGGGCCTGGCCGATCGCGTTCTCGACTGGAAACACGGGGAGACCCTGCGGCTGTGAAGCCGGCGGCCGCGGCGGATCCGCGCGGCCGGAAAGGAGAAGGTCATGCGCTTCCGGATTGCGGCCGCCCTCGCCCTCGGGTGCGCCCTCTGCGCCGTCGCCGCCGCGCAGGCGGAGGAGATGAAAATCGCCGGGAAACCCTGGGGAACGCCCGCCGCCGAGTTCGGGGAGCTTGTCCCGGTGGGCGACCACCGGGGCCGCCTCACCTACTTCGCGCACCCCGCGGGAGCCCCTCGCGTTCTCGGCGTTCAGCCGCGCGGGCTGGTCCTGGGCTTTTTCGACGACCGGCTTTTTGCCGTCTACGCGGGGCTCGAGGGGGTGGAGGACTTCGGCGTCGTGCGCCGGCGGCTTCAGGAAACCCTGGGGCTGCCGAAGATCGGCCTGGAGGCGCGGGGCGGGCTCACGGTCTACTCCTGGAAACGGGGGGAGACCCGCGTGAAGCTGAAGCACTACGAGGGCTCGGGGGCGATGAAGCTCTCCGTCTACCACGCCGGGCTTGCCCGCGAGGCGAACGAGGTTCTGCAGAAAGAGCTCGACGAGGAGCCGCCCGAGCCGGTCTTCCCCCTGAGCCCGACCCGGCAGCGCGAAGCGGTCGAACTGCTGGAATGGTCGACCCGCTGAGCGTCACCCCCATTTGCAGCCTGTAAAGGAACCCGACAGCCTGCCGGCGGCGTGGGCACCCCTTCCCGCGACCGGCCGGCGAAAATGCCTGTAAGGACGGGCCGCCCGCTTCGGGGTCCGCGGCGGCTCTTTGGCATGCCGATTGCTTTTCTTGGTGTGCAGAAGCGCCGCGCCCCGCCCCCGCCGTGCGGGAGGGTCTCCATGGATCCGCGGGTTCTCTGGACCGTCGTCCTCGTGCTGGCTCCGTTTGCGGGGGCCGTCGCCTGCGTTTCCCTGGGCCGGTCGCCGTCGGCGCGGCGCATCGTCGTGCTCGCAACCGGCGCCCTCCTGATCGCCGCCGCCCTCGCCCTTCTCGGGGAAGCCCCCTTCCGCCTGGAGATCCATCCCGCGCTGCGGGCCCCGCTGGAGATCGCCCTGACGGCGGCCGACGCCGCGCTGCTTGCCGCCTTTCTCTATTACGGGGCCAAGTACCGCCACGCGGGGATTCTCCTGCTCACGCTGCTGCAGGCGGCGGGACTGGTCGTCTTCAAGGGCCTTCTTTCCCGCGCCGCGGCCGCCCCCGGCGGCATCGTCGTCGACGGGCTCGCCTGCCTCATGGTCCTGATCGTCTCGATCGTGGGCGCGCTCATCTGCGTTCAGGCGCTCCCCTACATGGACAACCACGAGCGCCACTACGGGGTCTCGCCCTCGCGGCAGCCGCGCTTCTTCGGCGTGATGCTGCTCTTTCTGGGCGCGATGAACGGCTTCGTCCTCTTCCACGACCTCTCCTTCCTCTATGCCTTTTTCGAGCTGACGACCCTCTGCTCGTTTCTGCTGATCGGCCACGACCGCACCCACGTCGCCGTGCGCAACGCGCTGCGCGCCCTGTGGATGAACAGCCTGGGCGGGGTCGCCTTCGTGCTGGGCATGATCGAAGCCTTCCGTTCCGCGGGAACCCTCGATCTCGCCGCGGCGCTCGCCGCGCCCCGGCTCGCGGGGGATGCGGCCTACTTCGTCGCCCTCGCCCTCTTCGGGATCGCCTGCCTGGTCAAGTCGGCGCAGTTTCCCTTCCAGGGCTGGCTGCTCGGGGCGATGGTGGCCCCGACACCGGTGTCGGCGCTCTTGCACTCGAGCACCATGGTCAAGATCGGGGTCTACTTCCTGTTGCGGCTGGCACCGGGCTTCCCGGGCGCCTTCCTCGGCCAGGCGCTCGCGCTCGCGGGCTCCTTCGGCTTTCTGGCCGCGGCGGGGCTTGCCGTGGGGCAGAGCAACGGCAAGAAGGTGCTCGCCTACTCGACGATCAGCAACCTGGGGCTCATGTTCGCCTGCATCGGGGTGAACACCGGAAGCGCGCTGCTGGCCGCGACCCTGCTGCTCGCCTTCCACGCCGTCCTGAAGGCGATGCTCTTCCTGAGCGTGGGGGCGATCGAGCAGCACATCGCAAGCCGCGACATCGAAGACATGCGGGGGCTCTACACCGCGATGCCCCTGACCGCCCTCATCACCCTCGCCGGGGTGGTGATGATGATCTTTCCGCCCTTCGGGGTGCTCCTCGGCAAGTGGATGGCGATCGAGGCGGCGGCGCGGCATCTGCCCGCCGTGGTGATGATCGCCCTGGGCAGCGCGCTCACGGTGCTCTACTGGGCGCGCTGGGCCGGGACCCTGCTGAGCGACCCGCTGGGGGGCCGGTTTCACGCCGAGCGCCAGCCCGTTCTGACCTGGCTCGCCCTCGGCCCCCTCGGCCTCGGCGCGGCGGCCTTGAGCGTTGTCGCCCCGTGGATCGTGGAGCGGGCCTTGGCGCCCATCTGGCACCCCGCCTACGGCACGGCGTACGCGGTCGTGGCGGGGGGGCTGGAGAGCGCGACCGGGGCCTTCGCCGTGTTGCCCCTTTCGCTTGCGGCCGCCTGCGGGCTGGCCCTCTCCGCCTTCGCCCTGCACCGCGCCTTCCGGGCGCGCCGGGTCCCGCCGTACCTGAGCGGGCTGCAGACGGGCGAGGGGGCCTCTTTCCGCGGGCCGTTGCAGCAGGCGGTGCGCGTCGCGGCGCGCAACTACTACCTGGATCGGCTCTTCGGCGAGGACCGCCTCAACCCCTGGGTCAACCTCGGAGGGGCGATCCTGCTCACCCTCATCCTGGGAGGCGTCCTGTGAGCTTCGGCGCGCTCCACATGCTCGGCGGCCTGGCCGGGGGACTGGCGGTCGGGTTCCTGGCCGCGGGGTTCGACCGCATCCTCACCGCCCGCCTGCAGTCGCGCGTCGGGCCGCCCCTGCTGCAGCCCGTCTACGACGTGGTCAAGCTCCTCGGCAAGGAGCCGCTGATCGTGAACGCCTGGCAGGCCTTCTGCGCCTGCACCACGCTCCTGGCGGCGGTTCTCGCCTGGCTGCTCTTCGTCCTGCAATCCGATCTGCTGCTCGTCTTCTTCGTCCAGGCCGTGGGGGCGGTTTTCCTGGTGGTCGGGGCGCTCGCTTCGGGCTCCCCCTACAGCCACATCGGCGCGCACCGCGAGCTGTTGCAGATGCTCTCCTACGAGCCGCTGTTGATCCTCGTCTTCATCGGGATGTACCTCGAAACCGGCAGCTTCCGCCTCGACATCCTGTTCGCCTGGCCCCGGCCGCTGCTCGGACGCATGCCCTTTCTCTTCCTCGTGCTCGCCTTCGCCCTGGCGATCAAGATGCGCAAGTCGCCCTTCGATCTCTCCGCCTGTCACCACGCCCACCAGGAGCTCGTGCGCGGGGTGCTGACCGATTATTCCGGGCCGCTCTTGGCCCTCACGGAGATCGCCCACGCCTTCGAGGTGGCCCTCCTTCTCGGGTTCTTCACGCTCTTCTGGCCCGGCGGGGGGATCGGCCGATTCCTGCTGCCCGTCGCGGTCTGGGCGCTCGTCATCGGCGTGGACAACGCCACCTCGCGCTCGAACTGGCGCTGGATGCTCGGCACGGCCTGGGGGCTGGGCCTCGGGATGGCGATCGTGAACCTGGTCTGGATCGGGCAGGGATAGGGGGGGGCATGCGGGCCCTCAGGCGTTTCATCGGCCGGATGCGCGCGAAATCGCCGTGGCTGCTGCATTTCGACTGCGGCAGCTGCAACGGCTGCGACATCGAGATCCTGGCCTGCCTCACCCCGTTGTACGACGTCGAGCGCTTCGGAATCGTCCACCTGGGCAACCCGCTCCACGCCGACCTGCTCCTGACCAGCGGCACCGTCAACCCGCGCAACCGCAAGGTGCTGGAGAACCTTTACGTCCAGATGCCCGCGCCGAAGGTCGTCGTGGCCGTCGGCGCCTGCGGGTTGTCGGGCGGCGTCTTCCGCGACGCCTACAACGTCGTGGGCGGCATCGACCGCGTGATCCCGGTGGACGTCTATGTGCCGGGCTGCCCGCCGCGGCCCGAGGCGATCATCGACGGTGTGGTCCTCGGCCTGCAAAAGCTCGCCGCCGGCGGCGGGGAGGGGAGGTGAGGGATGCGGGAGGAGACGCGCCCGGTGCCGGTGGAGGCGCTGCTCGCGGAGGTCGCCCGCCTCAAGGCGGAGGGCTGGCGGCTCGTCACCGTGACCGCAAGCGAGCTCGACGCCGAGCGGCTCGATCTGCTCTACCATTTCGACCGGGGGCTCCGCCTGCAGCACCTGCGGGTCGCCGTGGCGAAACGGGGGGACGCGCCGAGCATTTCGCCGGTCTTCTTTTCCGCCGCCCTCGTGGAAAACGAGATCCAGGATCTCTTCGGCCTGCGCTTCGCGGGGCTCCTCCTCGACTTCGGCGGCGGGCTCTACCGCGAGCCGGAGAGCCCCGCGGCGCCCTTCTGCCGCCGCGGGGGGCAGCGCCCGGAGGCGCCCCCGGCCGAGGACGGGCGCCCAACGCCGGGAGGTGAGGGATGCGCCACACGGTGATCCCCTTCGGGCCCCAGCACCCCGTGTTGCCCGAGCCGATTCACCTCCAGCTCACGATCCGCGAGGAGCGCGTGGTCGAGGCCTTGCCCGCGCTCGGCTTCGTGCACCGCGGGCTCGAGCGGCTCGTCGAGGCCCGCGACGTCCCCCAGATGGTCCAGGTGGTCGAGCGCGTCTGCGGGATCTGCTCCATGATCCACGCCCACTGCTTTTGCATGGGGGTGGAGGCGCTGCTGGGGATCGAGGCCCCCCCCCGCGCGCAGGTCCTGCGGGTTCTCTGGTCCGAGCTGCACCGGGTGCAGAGCCATCTCCTGTGGCTGGGGCTTTTCGCCGACTGCCTGGGATTCGAGAGCCTCTTCATGCAGTTTTGGCGCATCCGCGAGCGGATTCTGGACCTCGGCGAGGCCACGACCGGAAACCGCGTCATCGTCTCGGTGAACGTGATCGGGGGCGTGCGCCGGGACCCCGACGCCGCCCAGCTCGCCTGGGTCGCCGCGGAGATCGACCGCATCGAGGAAGAGCTTCGGCGGCTGGAACCCGCCGTCCTCGACGACCCCGCCGTCCGCCGGCGCACGGTCGGCAAGGGGGTGCTCTCCCGCGCCCAGGCCTGGGAGCTCGGCGCCGTCGGGCCCACGGCCCGCGCGAGCGGGATCGCCGAGGACATCCGCCAGACGAAATACGCGGCGTACGGCCGGCTCTACTTCGAGCCCGTGGTGGAAACCGACGGCGACAGCCACGCGCGGCTGCGGGTGCGCTACCGCGAGACCCTGGCGAGCCTCGATCTCGTCCGGCGGGCGATCCGCATCCTGCCCGCGGGCGAGGTCCGCCTGAAGCTGAAGGAGCCGCCCGCGCCGCGCGGGGAGATCGTCGTGCGCGTCGAGCAGCCGCGGGGAGAGCTTCTCTACTACCTGAAGGGCAGCGGCGAAAAGCGCCTCGACCGCGTGCGCATCCGCACCCCCACCTTCGCCAACCTGCCCGCGCTGCTGGCGATGCTCCCCGGGGTGAGCCTGTCCGATGTGCCGGTCGTGACCCTGTCGATCGACCCGTGCATCAGCTGCACCGAGCGCTGAAGGGACCGGAGGAGGCGAGCGCCCCCATGTTCGAGCTCACACCCGTCCTGTTGAGGAATCTCTTCCGCGGCCCGGCGACGCGCCGCTACCCGCCCGCGGTGCGGGAGCCCTTTCCCCGGACCCGCGGGGAGCTCGAAAACGAGATCGGTCGCTGCACCTTCTGCGGGCTCTGCGTGCGGCGCTGCCCGTCGCGCTGTCTCGAAATCGACCCGGCGGCCGGGCTCTGGCGCTGGGACCCCTTCGCCTGCATCTATTGCGGGGTCTGCGTGGAGGCCTGTCCCGTGCGCTGCCTCTCGCAGAAGGAAACCGGCCGCCGCCCGGCGACCGGCCGCGAGACCGTCGTCCTGCAGGGGACGCCCCGCCGCCCGGCGACCGGCCGCGAGACCGTCGTCCTGCAGGGGACGCCCCGCCGCCGGGGCGGCGCCCAGGCGGAAGGCGGCGCCGGCGCGGGGGACGGGCCGGGGCCGCGGTAGCCGGCGGGGTCTCCCCCGGGGGGAGCGCCGTCGCTCAGCGGGCGGGGGGCGCCTTTTTTCCCGCGGCGGCGACCGCCAGGCAGTCGTAGACGGTGCGTTCGTTCGCGTAGACGGTCGTGCCGCGCCGGAGCAGCCGCCAGCCCCCGTTCTGCACGACCCCCTCGGATTCGATCCGCTCGACCCACCCCCCGCCCGCTTCCAAGGCCTTCGCCAGCTCGACGTTCTGGGTGAGCACGACCGGCTTCAGGCCGGGGCCCGCGATCACGGTGACCGGCTCGATCTTCAGCTGCGAGAGGTCTTCGAGAGGCTCGAGCACCCCGCCGACCCGGGCCTGGAGCTGGATCATGCGCGCCCGGCTCTCGGGGCCGACCTTTTCGCGCGCCGTGACGATGAGATCGAGGAGGTGGTCGCGGACCTCGTTCAGCTCGCGCGACGCCGCCAGCCGGTCGAGACCCGGGTAGAGGCGCAGCGCCTTGGCCAGCAGCGACACCTCGCGCAGGAAATGGTTCCTTTGGTTCTGGGGCACGAGGTACATGGACAGGATGTGCACCGGTTTCCCGTCGGGTGCGCCGTAGTCGATCCCCGGGGGGCTCCAGCCGACGACGCAGATCAGGTCCTCCTCGAAGGGCACGCGGGCATGGGGGCAGGCCCAGCCGCCGCCGAGGGCGGTTTCCGCGGAGCGCTCCCGCTCCATCACCGCGCCGACGACGTCGAGACCCGCGGGCAGGGAGGGGATGGCCTCGAGGATGTGGGCGAGGAACCGCAGGGCGTCCTCCTTGTCGTTTTCCGGCAGCTCGATCAGCCGGCCCTCCTGCAGCGCGTCCAGCAGGCTGTCCATGGTCAATTCCCTCCGTAGCGGTTGAAAAACCAGACCTTCACCCGGTGCGTGAGCGCCGCGTAGGCAAGCAGAAACCCCGCGATCCAGGCCCAGTAGGCGGGTGGGAGCGGCACCATGCCGAGGGCGCCCGCGAGCGGCGAGTACGGCAGCCAGGCGCCGACGGCCATGATGGCCAGGGTCGCCAGCATCAGGGGGGCCGAGGCGCGGCTGCCGAAAAACGGCACGCGGCGGGTGCGGATGATGTGGACGATCATCGTCTGGGTGAGCAACGACTCGACGAACCAACCCGTCTGAAAGAGGCTGATCAGCGCCTCGCGTTCGAAGGCGCCGAGGGCCGGGTCGGCGGCCCGGCTGCAGCGGAAGACGAACCACATCAGGGCGAAGGTCGCGTAGTCGAAGAGCGAGCTCACCGGCCCGATGAAGATCATGAAGCGGCGGATGTTGTCGATGTTCCAGGAGAGCGGCTTCTCGACCTGCTCCGCGTCCACGCGGTCGGCGGGGATGCCGGTCTGCGACAGGTCGTAGAGGAGGTTGTTCGTCAGGATCTGCACCGGTTTCATCGGCAGAAAGGGGAGGAGGTAAGCGGCGCCCAGGACGCTGAACATGTTGCCGAAGTTCGAGCTCGCCCCCATGCGGATGTATTTCACGATGTTGGCGAAAACGCGGCGCCCCTCGAGGATGCCCTCCTCGAGCACCCCCAGGCTTTTCTCGAGGAGCACGATGTCCGCCGACTCCTTGGCCACGTCGACCGCCGAATCCACGGAGATGGCGACGTCGGCGGCCCGCATCGCGGGGGCGTCGTTGATGCCGTCGCCCAGGAAGCCGACGACGTGGCCCCGGGAACGGAGGCTGCGGACGATCTCCTCCTTCTGCCCCGGGCTGAGCTTGACGAAGACATTGGCCTCCTCGATCACTCGGGCCCGTTCCTCCTCCGGTAGCGCCGCGAGCTCGGCCCCGCTGAGGAGCCGCTGCACGGGCAGGCCGACGTCCCGGCAGACCTTGCGGGTGACGAGGGCGTTGTCCCCGGTGAGGATCTTGACCCGCACCCCGAGCTTGGCCGCGGTCTCGATCGCCTCGGTGGCCGAGAGCTTCGGCGGGTCCAAGAAGGCGATGTAGCCGAGCAGGATGAGTTCGCGTTCGTCGGCGACGGTGAACTGGGTTTTCGAGCGCGGGAACTCGCGATAGGCGACCCCCAGGACGCGGAAGCCCTCCTCGTTCAAGCGGCCGACTTCCTCGAAGAGGTCGTTGCGGATCAAGGGGATGAGGGGGAAGACGTCCTCGCCGATCTGGTAGCTGCCGCAGCAGGAGTAGATCTCCTCGACCGCCCCCTTGCAGATCAGCACGTGGGCGCCTTCGTAGTCCACCACGACCGACATGCGGCGGCGCTGGAAATCGAAGGGCAGCTCGTCGACCCGCCGGCAGTTCGCCTCGACGTCGAGGTCGGTGTGCTCCAAGACGGCGCGGTCGATCAGGCTGCGCAGGCCGGTCTGGTAATAGGCGTTCAGATACGCGTAGGCGAGGACGTCCTCGCTGTCGCGGCCGGTGATGTCCACGTGGCGCTTGAGGGCGACCCGGTCCTGGGTCAGGGTGCCGGTCTTGTCGGTGCACAGCACGTCCATCGCCCCGAAGTTCTGGATGGAGGGAAGCCGCTTGACGATGACCTTGCGGGCGGCCATCGTGAGCGCCCCCTTGGCCAGGTTCACGGTCACGATCATGGGCAGCATCTCGGGGGTCAACCCGACGGCGACCGAGAGCCCGAAGAGCAGGGCCTCGATCCAGTTGCCCTTGGTGACGCCGACGATCAGGAACACGATCGCCACCAGCGAAGTCATCATGCGGATCATGAGCCAGGTGAAGGAGCGGACCCCCCGGTCGAAGCTCGTCTCTTCCCGCCGCCCGGCGAGCTGCTCCGAGATCGCCCCGAACACGGTCCGCGTCCCGGTGTTCACCACGAGACCGCGCGCCGTGCCGCTGGTCACGTAGGTGCCGAAAAAACAGGCGTTGGGGAGCTCGAGGACGGAGGCCGCCCCCGCCGTCCCGGATTCGGGGGCCGCTTTTTCGACGGCCATGGATTCCCCCGTCAGGGCGGACTCGCTGACGAAGAAATCCTTGGCGGAGATCAGCCGCAGATCGGCCGGGATCACCGCGCCCGCCTGCAGGAGGACGACATCGCCGGGGACGAGGAGCGAGATGTCGACCTCGGTGGCGGAGCCGTCCCGCAAAACCAGGCTGCGGGACTCCACGCACTTGCCGAGGGCGTCCACGGCGCGGCCGGAGCGGCGGTCGAGGACGAAGGAGAGCCCCACGCTCAAAAGTACCATGGCCCCGACGATGACCATGGATTTGAGCTCGCCGATCGCCCCCGAGACGGCGGCGATGACGAGGAGCTGGATGTTGAGGGGGTTTTTCAGCCGATGAACCAGATCGGCCGCGATGCCCCGGTCTTCCCCGCGCGCGAGCTCGTTGCGCCCGAATTCGTCGAGGCGGCGCTCGGCCTCGGCGGAGGAGAGCCCGCCCTCCCCGCTCCCGAGGCGGCCGAGCGCCTCGGAGACGGCGAGGGCACAGATGTCTCTCAAGCGGCGTTCGTTTTCCTCCGGGGCCCGGTTGCCGCCGCGGGGCGGCAAGGAGGTTTCGGCGGCGGATTTCCGCAGATCGGCGGGGAAGAGGGGCACGGTTCACCTCCGGTGCGGGCGGGAGCCGGGGGACCGGGGGCGAACCGCGCGGCTAAAGCACGGCGGGAAAGGGGCGTGCGGTCGCGCCGGGATGCGTCAGGGCCCCTGGCTCACGTCCGATGGGGCATAAATGGCTGGCGTCGGTCTCGTTCATCGGGCGGGTTCCACGACGGTGTCGATTCATCGATCAGGAAACGAAACGCGGAGCCTCTTTAAATCCGGCGTCCCGGGCTTGTCAACCGTTTTTTTCCCGACGACCGCGACGCCGCGGGGGCGAGGGACGCCCCGCCTCGGCCGCCTCCTCCGCTTAGAGGATCTCGACGGCGCAGGCCATGGACACGCCGCCTCCGCCGCAGAGGGTCGCGAGGCCCAGCGTCTTGCCGCGCTTTTTCATGGCGTGGATCAGCGTGACCAGGATGCGCGCGCCGGTTGCGCCCACGGGGTGACCGAGGCCGATCCCCGAGCCGTTCACGTTGGTGATCTCGCGGTTGAGGCCCAGTTCCCGCTCGACCGCCAGGTACTGGGCGGCGAAGGCCTCGTTCACCTCGATCAGCTCGAAGTCGGAGAGCGCCAGCCCGCTGCGGGCGAGCAGGTTGCGTACCGCCGGGACGGGCGAGAGGCCCATCACCGAGGGGTGACAGGCGCCGCGGCCCACCGCCCGGATGCGGGCGAGCGGCCGGATGCCGAGATCCTTGGCCTTTTCGGCGGACAGGATCAACAGCGCCGCCGCCCCGTCGTTGATGCCGCTCGAGTTGCCCGCGGTCACCTTGCCGATCTCGGGGACGAAGGCCGGCGGCAGGCGGCGCAGTTGCTCCAGGGTGATCCCCGGCCGGAAATGCTCGTCGCGCTCGAAAACGACCGGCTCCCCCTTGCGCTGGGGGATCACGACGGGGACGATTTCCTCGCGGAAATCGCCCTCGCGGGTCGCGCGCTCGACGTTGTTGTGGCTGCGGAGCGCGATCTCGTCCATGGCCTCGCGGCTGATGTCGTAGTGCTGGGCGACGAACTCGGCGGTCAGCCCCATGATGTAGGGCTTCCCCCGGTAGAGGCTGAGCGGCGGCTTGGAGGCGTCGACCGGCCCGGTTTCGGGATGGGGGAGGAGGTGCGAGCCGCAGTGCAGGCCGCGGGTGATGTTGTCGACGAAAACGTGGTCCTGGAGCCGGCAGCCCCAGCGGGCGCCGAACACCGAGTAGGGGGCCCCGGACATGTGCTCGGCCCCCCCGGCGAGGACGACCTCGGCCATGCCCGCCTGGATCATCGCCATCCCCGAGACCACGGCCTCCATGCCCGAGATGCAGACGCGGTTGATCGTCACCGCGGTCACCGTCTCCGGGATCCCGGCGAGCAGGGCGCCGATGCGGGTCATGTTCATGCTGTCGACGGGCTCGAGGCAGCAGCCGAAGCGGACGTCGTCGATCAGGGCGGGGTCGATTCCCGCGCGCTCGACGGCGCCCTTCATGGCGACGGCGGCGATCCGGGTCACGTGGAGGTCGCGCAGGCTTCCCCCGAAGGCTCCGATGGCGGTGCGGCATGCGGCGGCGATGACGACGTCCTTCATGAGCGGCTCCTTTCCGGTGGAGGTGGAAGGGGTTTCTTCCCCCGTCGCGGGGAAAGCGCCTGCCGAATTCCCCCCCCCCGGCGCCGCGCCTCAGCGGCAGCGGAAGGGGACGAAGTGATGGAAGCAGAACCCGGCCGGGTCGCCCCAGGGGCGGCCGGTTGCGCCGATGCAGCGGGCGACCATCTGCCGGGAGACCTCGGCGTGATCGGGCCGTTTTTCCTCCTCCCGCTTGCAGGCCGTGCAGATCACGCCGTCGTCGAAGACCGAGAGGATCCGCTCCTCCCTCGGGCCGAAATCCCGGCCGCAGCGGGTGCACGCCGTGCTGCAGGCCAGGGCCTTTTCCCACGTCTCGGTTGCGCTCATGGCGGCCTCCGGATGGAATTTTCGCGGGCTTGCCGTGCCAAAGGGTTCTTCTTACCACGGCCCGCGGCCGATTTCAAAAGCCGGGGGGACGCGGGGAAACCGCGCGGGATCGCGCGTTTGACGCCTCCGCCCCGTAGCGATAAATAGGAAAGATCCGTTCACGCCGGTCGGCACGGTTCATGATGCCTGGAGGAGAGGGAGGCGCCATGGAAACGCGCTGGGTGTATCGTTTCGACGAGCTGGACGAGGTGAAAAAACGGGTCGGCGATTCCCGCGACGCCGTGCTCGGGTTGCTCGGCGGCAAGGGGGCGAACCTCGCCGAGATGGTGCGCATCGGGATCCCCGTTCCGCCGGGGTTCACGATCACCACCGAGGCCTGCAACCACTACCTCGCCCACGGCGGGATTTTTCCCGAGGGCATGTGGGACCAGGCGATCGAGGCGCTCGAGGCGGTCGAGAAGAAGACCGGCAAGGCCTTCGGCGACGAGAGCAACCCGCTGCTCGTTTCCTGTCGTTCCGGGGCGAAATTTTCCATGCCGGGCATGATGGACACGGTGCTCAACCTCGGCCTCAACGAGGCGACCTGCCGCGGCATGATCGCGCTCACCGGAAACCCCCGCTTCGTGCTCGATTCCTACCGCCGCCTGATCCAGATGTTCGGCAGCGTCGTCATGCAGATCCCCGACGAGCCCTTCGAGGAGGTGCTGCGGCAGGCCCGGCGGCGCGCGGGGGTGGCCAGCGACTCGGAGCTCTCCGCCGAGGCCCTCGAGGGGGTGATCGCCGAATTCCTGCGGATCTTCCGGCGGCTCGCCAACCGGGATTTCCCCGCCGAACCCTACGAGCAGCTGCGCATGGCCACGGCCGCCGTGTTCGAGAGCTGGAACGGCAAGCGCGCCGTCGATTACCGCAACGCCGCCGGCATTCCCCACGACCTCGGCACCGCGGTGACGGTGGTCGCGATGGTCTTCGGCAACCTGGGCGAGGACAGCGCCACCGGGGTCGCCATGACCCGCAACGGCACGACCGGCGAGAAGGAGCTCGAGGGGGACTACCTGACCAACGCCCAGGGCGAGGACGTGGTGGCCGGCATCCGCATGACGCGGGATCTGCGACAGCTCGCCCGCGAGATGCCCGAGGCCTGGCTCGAGCTGCAGCGGATCGCGCGGCGGCTCGAGGAGCACTACCGCGACATGCAGGACCTGGAGTTCACCATCGAGCGCGGCCGGCTCTGGATGCTCCAGACCCGCAGCGCCAAGCGCACCGCCCAGGCCGCCGTGCGCGTGGCCGTGGACATGGTGGCCGAGGGGCTGATCGACCGCGAGGAGGCCGTGCTCCGGGTCTCGCCCGAGCAGATCGATTACTTTCTCCATCCCCAGTTCTCGCCGGCGGCCAAGCAGGAGGCCCGCCAGGCCGGGCGGCTCCTCGCCCGCGGCCTGAACGTATCCCCCGGGGCCGCCGTCGGGCTCGCGGCCTTCGACGCCGATGTGGCCGAAGCCTGGGGCAAGGAAGGCAAGAAGCCGGTGATCATGGTGCGGCCGGAGACCAAACCCGACGACGTCCACGGCATGCTCGCCGCGCAGGGGATTCTCACCAGCCGCGGCGGACGCACCAGCCACGCCGCCCTGGTTGCGCGCCAGTTCGGCAAGCCCGCCGTGGTCGGCGTGGCCGCGCTCGAGATCGACCTGGCCGAGCGGCAGATGAGGGTCGGCGAGACCGTGGTCAAGGAGGGCGAGTGGATCTCGATCGACGGCACCGCGGGCGAGGTCTACCTCGGGCAACTCGACACCATGGTGCCCGACATTCACGACCCCTGGCTGCTGCGCCTCCTCGCCTGGGCCGACGAGCTGCGCCGGCTGGGCGTGCGCGCCAACGCCGACTACCCCCGCGACGCCCGGCGGGCCCGCGACTACGGGGCGGAGGGGATCGGGCTGTGCCGCACGGAGCACATGTTTTTCGAGTCCGAGCGGCTGGTTCTCTTCCAGAAGATGATAATGGCCGACCTGCCGAGCGAGCGCCGCGAGGCGCTCGAGGCGCTTCTCCCCTTCCAGCGCGAGGACTTCGCGGGGCTCTTTCGGGCGATGCCGGGGCTGCCGGTCGTGATCCGCCTGATCGATCCGCCGCTCCACGAGTTTCTGCCCGACATCAACGAACTCCAGCAGGAGCTCACCGATCTCAAGATCCGCCTGCGACACGCGGCGACCCTCGCCGACCTTGACCGCCTGCTCGAGGAGATCCGCCGCAAGGAGGACCTGCTGCGCCGGGCCCGGGCGCTCCACGAGTCCAACCCCATGCTGGGGCTGCGCGGCGTGCGCCTCGGGATCATGATCCCCGAGCTCACCCGCATGCAGGTGCGCGCCATTTTCGAGGCGGCCTGCCAGGTCGCCGCCGAGGGGGTCGAGGTCCACCCCGAGATCATGATCCCGCTGACGAGCCACGCCGAGGAACTCAAGCGCCAGCGCCTGGAGCTCGAGGACGAGGCGCGGCGGGTGATGGAGGAGCAGCGGATCACGGTGCCCTACCGCTTCGGCACGATGATCGAAATCCCCCGGGCGGCGCTGACCGCAGACAGCATCGCCCGGCACGCGGAGTTTTTCTCCTTCGGCACCAACGACCTCACCCAGACCACCTTCGGCATCTCGCGCGACGACGCCGAAACGAGCTTTCTGGTCCCTTACCTCGCGGCCGGCATCCTGCCGGAAAACCCCTTCGCCACACTCGACGCCGAGGGCGTGGGCGAGCTCATGCGCCTCGCCATCGAGAGGGGGCGCAAGGTCAAGCCCGACCTCGTCTGCGGCATCTGCGGCGAGCACGGCGGGGATCCCGCCTCGATCGCCCTGTGCCACCGGCTGGGGCTGGATTACGTCTCCTGCTCGCCCTTCCGCGTGCCGATCGCCCGCTTGGCCGCGGCCCACGCCGCGCTGCGCGAGAGGAGCCGGCCATGAGCCGCCTTCCCCCGGTTGCGCAGGCCGGGCCGTGTTCCACGAGACGTTTGTGTCCCGCAAAAGGAAAGGACATTCCCGTCGGCGCGCTGTAGGTCGTGGGCCCCGAGGGCCTCGAGCGCGGGCCGCAGGAGGCGTGAAGGCGGGCGGCGCTGTCTCGCGGGGACGCCGGGCCGCCGTGTCGCGGCAGGCGGGGAAAAGGTCAAGCGGCCGAGGTTCATGGAGAAATGCGGTGTGCGGGCCGGCTGCCGACCCTGGCATGGTTCTTGTTTGTGCGCTCCGAGCACCGCCGGGGAGGCGGTGTTCCTTTCCGGGACCTCGTAGCCGCTCAAAGGAGGAAGACGATGAGCAAGACCGAAAAAAACCTGAAAGAGGCCTTCGCCGGTGAATCCCAGGCCAACCGCAAGTACCTCGCCTTCGCCCAGAAGGCCCAGACCGAGGGCTACCCCCAGGTCGCCAAACTGTTCCGGGCCGCGGCCGAGGCCGAGACGGTGCACGCCCACACCCACCTGCGCACGCTCAAGGGGGTGCGCAGCACGCTCGAGAACCTCAAGGAGGCCTTGGGGGGGGAGACCTACGAATTCCAGTCGATGTACCCGCCCATGATCGAGGAGGCCAAGGCCGAGGGGAACGAGGCCGCCGTGCGCACCTTCACCTATGCCAACGAGGTGGAAAAGGTGCACGCCGCGCTCTACCAGAAGGCGATCGAGAGCCTCGGAAAACCCCAGGAAGAGTTCGATTACTGGGTGTGCTCGGTGTGCGGTTACACGTGCGAAAAGGACGCCCCCGAGGAGTGCCCGGTCTGCAAGGCGAAGAAAAAGGCCTTCTTCCGGGTGAGCTGACGCCCCCCCTCCCGCCGGCCCGCCGCGAAACGCGGCGGGCCGGGAGACCCCGTTCCCCCCGCCCCCGGCCCGTCGCGTTTTCGAGACCGCCTCAAGTCCTCCCCCCGTTCGGGCGATAGCCCATGCCGAAACCTTGCAGGTCGGAGGACTGTGCATCATGGCGGCATCGTGTTCCATCGGCACCCGGCTGCGCCTGGGATTCGCCCTGGCGGCCCTGATCCCCATCGCCCTCGCCGCGTTCACCTACCACGGCGCTTGGCGAAACGATCTGACCGTGGAGGAGCTCGCTTTTCAGCGCCTGCCCTCCCTGGAGAGCCTCTTTGTCGTCAAGGAAGAGGCCGAGTTCGCCCAGGCGTCGCTGCGCACGCTCGCCATCCCCGGCCTGCCCCCGGAGCTGCGCCGGCGGCAAATCGACAACCTGGACCACTGCCGGGCGCAGATGAAAGAAGCGATTTCCCGGTACCAGGGGCTTTCCCGCACGGCCGAGGAGGAAGCCCTCTGGCAGGCGTTCCTTGCCGCCTGGCAGGCCTGGGACGGCGAGGTCGACCAGGCACTCGAGGCGGCCAAGCGGATCGAGGAGCGGCTCCAGGCCTACGACAAAAGCGACCGCAGCCGCAGGACCCCCTACCTCGAAGCGCTCGGGGCGCTCAAGGAGGCGGCGCTTCTCGCCGCGGTCTCCTTCAAGACCCAGGTCCAGGAGTGGAAGAACATGATGATTTCCGGCAACGCCCCCGAGCAGTTCCGGCGCCGGCTGACCCTCTTCGAGCAGGAGGAGCAGGCCGTGCGACGAACCCTCGAGGACGCCGCGACGCTCATGGCCGATCTCGGGCTCGACCCCGAGCCGGTCCGCCGCACCCTCGCCCAGCACGCCGAGGCCGGCGCGAAATACCGCGAGGGGCTCAAGCAGTTCGACGCCGGGGATCCCGAAACGGGGAAAACGGTCGACCGCCTCGTGGCCGGGGCCGACCGCGGTCCGACGCTCGCCATGCTGCAGCTGAACGAGGCGATCGACCAGGAGCGGCTTCAGGCCGAGGGGCTCTACGCCAACCTCCGCCAGCGGCTTCTCGGCCCCGTGACCGAAACGCGCCGCGCCGCAAACGCCGCGCTCGAGCCCCTGCTGGAGCGCATCCGCGAAGACGCCGCGGCCGCCGGAACCGAGGCCGAGGCGCTGGCGAACAGGTTGCGGCGCGCCGCCGTGGCGGCCGGGCTGGCCGGCCTGGGGCTGGCCATGGTCCTCGGGCTGTGGCTCACCCTTTCGATCACGGGGGCGTTGCGGCGGGTGATTGCGGGTTTGTCGGAGGGAGCGGAGGAGGTGGCGTCGGCGGCGGGGCAGGTGTCTGGGGCGTCGCAGTCGTTGGCGGAGGGATCGAGCGAGCAGGCGGCGTCGATCGAGGAGACCTCGAGTTCGCTGGAGGAGATGTCGTCGATGACGCGGCGCAACGCGGACAATGCGAAGGAGGCGAACCGGTTGATGGGGGAGGCGCGTGCGGTGGTGTCTGCGGCCAACGAGCAGATGGGGCGGTTGACGGAGTCGATGGGGGAGATTACGCGGGCGAGCGAGGAGACCTCGAAGATCATCAAGACGATCGACGAGATTGCGTTTCAGACGAACCTGTTGGCGTTGAACGCGGCGGTGGAGGCGGCGCGTGCCGGGGAGGCGGGAGCCGGCTTTGCGGTGGTGGCCGACGAGGTGCGCAATTTGGCGATGCGTGCGGCGGAGGCGGCGCGGAGCACGGCGGTGTTGATTGAGGGGACGGTGAAGAAGGTGAAGGACGGCTCGGAGCTGGTGGGACGAGCGGAGGAGGCGTTTCGGCAGGTGGCGGGGAGTTCGTCGAAGGCGGCGGACTTGGTGGCGGAGATTGCGGCGGCCTCCGACGAGCAGGCGCAGGGGATTGGGCAGATCAACACGGCGGTTTCGGAGCTGGACAAGGTGACGCAGCAGAACGCGGCGAACGCGGAGGAGTCGGCGTCGGCGGCGGAGGAGATGAGTGCGCAGGCGGAGTCGATGAAGCAGATGGTGGCGGAGCTGGTGGCGCTGGCGGGGGGCAAGGCCGTGGGGAAGGAGGAGGCGGCCCCGGGGGCGAAGGCTAAGCCCAAGGCGGCGGCGGTGCTGGCGCGGGCGGCGGGCCGGGTGAAGGCCAAGGTGGGGGGCCTAAAGAAAGGGGCCTCCCCCGCCCCCGAAACGGTCATCCCTCTCGGCGAAAAAGACCTCGCCGACTTCTGAGGCCCGCCCCGGCGTGCGGGGCGAAGGGGGCCTTCACGCCTTGCGGGGAAGGGCCTCCTTGATCCGCGCGGCCTGGAGGCGGACCCGCTCGGCCAGCCCCGGCTCGTCGGCGGCTTCGGCGATCGTTCGCACGAAGGCGCTGCCCACGACGACCCCGTCGGCCAGGCGACCCACGGCGGCGGCTTCCTCGGGCCGCGCGATCCCGAAGCCCACGCAGACCGGAAGGGAGGTGACCTCGCGCAGCGCGGCGATCTGCCGCTCGATCCCGGCGAGGTCGGGTCCCCGGCCGCCCGTCACCCCCAGCCGGGAAACGTGGTAGATGAAGCCCGAGGCGGAGGCGGCGATCGCGCGCATGCGCTCCGGCGGGGTCGTGGGGGTCGTGAGGCGGATGAGCGCAAGCCGGCCGTCGGGCCAGCGGGAGGTGAGCTCGTCGGACTCCTCGGGCGGGAGATCGACGATCAGGACCCCGTCGGCGCCCGCCTCCAGGGCGTCCCGGTGGAACGCCTCGGCCCCGTAGGCGAGGATGGGGTTGTAGTAGCTGAACAGCACGATCGGGACGGGGTGCCCCGCGCGCAGCCGGCGCGCCAGGTCCAGCACGGCGGCGAGGTCCGTCCCCGCGGCCAGGGCCCGCGCGGAGGCGCGCTGGATCACCGGGCCGTCCGCCGTCGGGTCCGAGAAGGGGACCCCGAGCTCGAGCACGTCCACCCCGCCCGCGCAGAGCGCGGCGCACACGGCGAGAGAACGCTCCGCGTCGGGGTCGCCCGCGGTGACGAACCCCACGAGCGCTGTTTCCCCGCGGTCGGAAAGCCTCCGGAAGGTCTCCTCGATGCGGTTCATGCCGTCTCCTCCTCCCGTGTCCCCGCTTCGGGCCCCGCGACGATCGCGAGGTCCTTGTCCCCGCGGCCCGACAGGTTGACGATCACCATCTCTCCCGCCGGACGTGCCGCCGCCTCCCGGAGCGCCCAGGCGACCGCGTGCGCGCTCTCGAGGGCGGGAAGGATGCCCTCGAGGCGGCAGAGCAGCCGGAAGGCCGCGAGCGCCTCGGCGTCGCTCACGGCCACGTAGCGGGCGCGTCCGGTCTCCTTGAGCCAGGCGTGCTCCGGGCCGACGCCCGGGTAATCGAGGCCCGCCGAGACCGAGTGCGCCTCGCGGATCTGGCCGGAGGGGGTCTGCAGCACGAAGGACTTGGAGCCGTGCAGCACCCCGACCGTGCCCCGGCCGAGGGTCGCGGCGTGGCGGCCGCTGTCCACCCCCTCGCCCGCGGCCTCGACGCCGATCAACTCGACGCCGTCCTCGAGGAAGGGGTGGAAGAGGCCGATCGCGTTGCTTCCCCCGCCGACGCAGGCGATCAGCGCATCGGGCAGGCGGCCGGCCGCGGCGAGGATCTGCCCGCGCGCCTCGCGGCCGATGACCGTCTGGAACTCGCGCACCATGAGGGGGTAGGGGTGGGGGCCCGCCACCGAGCCGATCACGTAGAAGGTGTCGTCCACGGCGTCCACCCAGGCGCGCATCGCTTCGTTCATCGCGTCCTTGAGGGTCCCGCCGCCCGCGGCGACGGGGACGACCTCGGCGCCGAGAAGGCGCATGCGCTGGACGTTCGGGGCCTGGCGACGGATGTCCTCGACGCCCATGAAGATGCGGCAGGACATGCCGAAGCGCGCCGCGGCCGTCGCCGTCGCCACCCCGTGCTGGCCCGCGCCCGTCTCGGCGATGACCTTGCGCTTGCCCATCCGGCGGGCGAGCAGCACCTGGCCCAGGGTGTTGTTGATCTTGTGCGCCCCGGTGTGGGCGAGGTCCTCGCGCTTGAGGAAGATCGCCGCCCCCCCGGCGTGGGCGCTCAGGCGCGCGGCGAACATCAGCGGGGTGGGGCGGCCGGCGAAGTCGCGGAGCAGCCCCTCGAGCTCGCGGGCGAAGTCGGGGTCGGCGGCGAAGCGGCGGAAGGCCCCCTCGAGCTCGAGCAGGGCGGGCATGAGCGTCTCGGCGACGTAGCGGCCGCCGAAGGGGCCGAAGTGGCCGCGTGCGTCCGGGAGCGCCCCCGGGGCCGAAGCGGGGGAAGGCTTCATCGAAAGATCCTCCTTCGGGCGCGGCCGCAAGCCGCGGCCGCGAGCAGTCGAGTGACGCGGGCGATGTCCTTTTCTCCCGGCCGGCGCTCGACCCCCGAGCTCACGTCGAGGGCGTCGGGCCGGGCGGCGCGCAGGGCGAAGGCCGCGTTCTCCGGGGTGATCCCGCCGGCCAGGATCACCGGGAAGCGTTCGGCGAGGGTCCGGGCGGCGCCCCAGTCCCAGCCGCGGGCGTTTCCGCCGGGAAGCGGGCCCAGGCCGCACTCGAGCAGAAAGGCCGAGGCCGGGTAGCCCGCGGCGCGCTCGAACGAGGGTTCGCGCGCGGCGAAGAGGGCCTTGACGACGAGAAGCCCCTCCGCGGCGAGCCGGGCGGCGTCCTCGGGGGGTTCGCCGCCGTGGAGCTGGACGGCGTCGAGGCCGGCCTCGGCCGCCGTGCGGAGAATCTCCTCGACCGGCGTGTCGACGAAGACCCCCGCGAGGCGGACCCCGGCGGGCAGGGCGCGGCGGATGGCGGCCGCCTGGGCGGGGCTCACCCGGCGCGGGCTGCGGGGGAAAAAGACGCAGCCCACGGCGGCCGCGCCGGCCGCGGCGCAGGCGGCGGCCTCCTCCGGCCGGGTGAGGCCGCAGATCTTCACCTGCACGGGCAGGCCGGCCGCGGCGGCGGCCCCCTCATCGCGGTCCATCGTCGTCCTCCTGCCCCTGGAGCGCGCGCAAGCGGCGCACGGGGTCCGCGGCCGTGACCAGGCTCTCGCCGACCAGGAAATTGAAGACGCCGCGGGCGAGGTAGCGCTCGATGTCGGCGCGGGTGCGGATGCCGCTGGCGGCGAGCGGCACCTGGCCCGGCCGCAGCCCGGGGAGCAGCGCGAGGGTGCGTTCCGGGTCGACGTCGAAGGTGGCGAGGTTGCGGTTGTTGATGGCGATCAGCCGGGCTCCGGCCGCGGCGGCGGCCTCCAGGTCCGAGGGGCCGAAGACCTCGACCAGGGCGGCGAGGCCCAGCTCGTCGGCGAGCCGGACGAGGCCGGAGAGCTCGCGGGGCTCCACGATGCGGGCGATCAACAGCACGGCGTCGGCCCTCAGGGCCGCGGACTCGTAAAGCTGCCACTCGCAGAAGAGAAAGTCCTTGCGCAGCACCGGAAGATCGGTCGCCTCCCGCGCCGCGACCAGGTCGTGCGTCGAGCCCTGGAAGAAGCGCTCTTCGGTCAAGACCGAGAGGGCCGCCGCGCCGCCCGCGGCGTAGGCCCGGGCGAGGCGGACAGGGTCCAGGTCCGGCCGCAGCGGCCCCCGCGAGGGGGAGGCGCGCTTGATCTCCGCCACGCAATTGACGCCGGAGGGCCCGGGCCGGGAGAGGACCCGGGCGAAGGGCCGCGGCGCGGGCCGTGCCGCGGCCAGCCGCTCGAGGCGGGAAAGCGGCAAGCGGCGCTGCGCTTCCGCCACCGCGGCCCGCCGGGAGGCCGTGATGCGCTCGAGGAGGTCACCGGCCATGGGCGGCCTCCCCCGCGCCCCGGGTCGAGGGCGCCGTGTAGCGCACGAGGGCGGCGAGCTTTTCGGCGGCGGCCCCGGAGTCGATCGCCTCGGCGGCGAGCCGTATCCCTTCCTCCCAGCCTCGGGCGCGCCCGGCCGCCTGCAACGCGGCCGCGGCGTTGAGGAGCACGACGTCGCGCCGCGGCCCGCGCTCGCCGGCGAGCACGGCGCGGGTGATCGCCGCGTTCTCCTCGGGGCCGCCGCCGGCGATCTCCTCGGGTGCGGCGAGGCGGCCGAAGAAGGGCGCGGGGTCCAACTCGTAGGTGCGCAGGGCGCCGCCGTCGAGCTCGGTGATGCGCGTGCGCGCGCAGACGCTGATTTCGTCGAGGCCGTCGTGGCCGTGAACCACGAAGGCGCGGCGCGAACCGAGCCGCCGCAGGGCCTCGGCGAAGAGCTCGGTCAGCCGCGGGGCGTTCACGCCGAGAAGCTGGCAGTCCGCCCCGGCGGGGTTGGTGAGGGGCCCGAGGAGGTTGAAGACGGTGGGGATCCCCAGCGCGCGACGCACGGGGGCGGCGTACTTCATCGCGCCGTGGTGGCGGGGGGCGAAGAGAAAGCCGATCCCGATCTCGGAGACGGCTTCCTCGACGACCTCCAGGGGCGCCTCGAGGTCGACGCCGAGCGCCTCCACGAGGTCGGCGCTGCCGCAGCGGCCGGTGGCGGAGCGGTTGCCGTGCTTGGCGACGGTGACGCCGCAGCCGGCGACGACGAAGGCCGTCGTGGTCGAGATGTTGAAGGTGCCGCGGCCGTCGCCGCCCGTGCCGCAGGTGTCCACGACCGCCGGGGCCGTCACCTGGATGCGCGCGGCGCGCCGCCGCATGGCCCGCGCGGCCCCGGCGAGCTCCTCGACGGTCTCCCCCTTGGCGGCGAGCGCGGCGAGGAACGCCCCCGTCAAGGCCTCGGGCACGGCTCCGGAAAAGATGGCGTCGACCGCCTCGGCCGCCTCCCGTTCGCTCAAGTTTTCGCGCCGTACGAGGCGCCGCAAGGTCTCCTGGATCATCGCCGCCTCCTTCGCTCAGGCGAGGGCCACCCGGTGGGTGAGTTTGAGAAAGTTGCGCAGCAGCCGTTTGCCGACCGCGGTCATGATGGACTCGGGGTGGAACTGCAGCCCCTCCGTGGGGTGGCTGCGGTGGCGCAGCCCCATGATCTCGCCTTCCTCGTCCTCGGCCGTCACCTCGAGGCAGTCGGGCAACGAGGCGCGCTCGACGGCGAGCGAGTGGTAGCGCATGGCCGTGAAGGGGCTCGGGACCCCCTCGAAGAGGCCCCGGCCGTCGGCGCGGACGCTGGAGGTCTTGCCGTGCATGAGGCGGCGCGCGGGCACGATGCGGCCCCCGAAGGCCTGCGCGATCGCCTGGTGCCCGAGGCAGACGCCGAGGATCGGGATGCGGCCGGAGAAGCGCTCGACGGCGGCGATCGTGATCCCGGCCTCCTCCGGGCGGCCGGGGCCGGGGGAGATGACGAGCCCCCGGGGCTCGAGGGCCTCGAGCTCGGCGATGCCGAGGCTGCGGTTGCGCACGACCCGGACCTCGGCCCCCAGCTGCATCAAGTACTGGTAGAGGTTGTATGTGAAGGAGTCGAAGTTGTCGATCATCACGAGCATGGCGGGCCTCCCGCGGGGTGCGCCCCGGCGGCGATCCAGCGCAGGGCGTTTTCGAAGGCTTTCGCCTTGTGGAGCGTCTCCAGCCGCTCGCGTTCGGGGTCGGAGTCGGCGACGATCCCCGCGCCGGCCTGGACCGCCAGCCGGCCGCCCGAGAGGCAGGCGGTGCGGATGGTGATCGCGAGATCCAGGTTGCCGCCGAAGGAGAGGTAGCCGACCGCCCCGCCGTAGGGGCCCCGCGGCGTCTCCTCGAGCTCGGCGATGATCTCCATCGCCCGCACCTTCGGGGCACCGGTGAGGGTGCCCGCGGGAAAGGAGGCGGCGATCAGGTCCCAGGCGTCGAGTCCGGCCTTGAGGTCGCAGCGGATGTTGGAGACCAGGTGCATGACGTGGGAGTAGCGCTCGACGACCATGAGGTCGGTGACCTGCACCGAGCCGATTTCGGCCACCCGGCCGAGATCGTTTCTGCCGAGGTCGACGAGCATGAGGTGCTCGGCGCGTTCCTTTTCGTCCTGCAACAGCTCGTCGGCGAGCGCGCGGTCCTCCTGCTCGGTTTCCCCCCGCGGCCGGGTGCCGGCGATGGGCCGCAGGGTGGCGACCCCGTTTTCCAGCCGCACCATGGTCTCGGGCGAGGAACCGACCAGGAGCATGTCCTCGAGGTGCAGGAAAAAGAGGTAGGGGGAGGGGTTGATGTGGCGCACGGCCCGGTAGAGCAGCCAGGGGTCCGGGAGGCGGTCGCTCACGAAGGGCTGCGAGATCACCGCCTGGATGATGTCCCCGGCGCGGATGCGTCTCTGGACCGCGTCGACCCGGCGCCGGAACTCTTCCTCGGGGACCACGGCCTCGAGCGTGACCGGCTCGATGCCGTCCGTGACGCGCCGCGGGGCGGGTTGTTCGATCGCGGCGAGCAGCCCCTCCAGGCGCCCGCTCGCTTCCCGCCAGTTCTCCTCCGGGTGTTCGCCCGGGAAGGTGAGGGCGACGAGCAGCAGGCTGTGGCGCGCGTTGTCGAAAATGAGCACGGTTTCCGGGATGACGAACGCGGCGAGGGGGCGCTCCGGGGGCCAGCGGTGGGGGATCGCCTCGAGGAAGGAGACCATCTCGTAGTTGAGGTACCCCACCAGCCCCCCCCAGAAGCGCGGCAGCCCGAAGAGGTCCGCCGGCCGGTAGGGGGCGAGGAAGCCGCGCAGCACGCGGAACGGGTCGCCCCCGTGAGCGAGGCGCTCGAGCTGTTCGCCGCGCTCGATCTCGACGCGATCGGCGAAGACGCGGACGATCGCGTGGCGGCCGAGGCCGAGGAAGCTGTAGCGCCCCCAGCGTTCGCCCCCCTCGACGCTCTCGAGGAGAAAGCCGGGGCCGCGGCCGTCATAGAAACGGCCGAGCAGCGACACCGGCGTCCAGGTGTCGGCGAGGACCTGGAGGCACACGGGGACGACCCGGTAGCTGCGGGCGAGACGCAGGTAGGAGGAGCGTTCGGGAAAGCGGGCCAGGATCATGGCGATCTCCCTTCATCCGGGGTTCGGAAAACGAACGCGGCCGCGGGCGGTTTCGCCCGCGGCCGCGTTCAGCCGCAAAAAAACCGCGGGCGCCGGGGCGCCCGCGGGTTCGATTCGGATAGATGCTCTCCGGTCGAGCGGGCTCCCCCTCAGCGGGCCCGCCACCACCACCGACGCGGAGAACCGAAAACCGAAACCCCGTTTCGTTCCATGGGGCGCTTCCTACGCGGGCCGATCTTTCCTGTCAAGACTTTTTTGAAGGCGGCCGGAGGAGGCGGGCGGAACCGCGGCCCCGCCGGATTTCCGTTGACAGCGGTTCCTCCTTGAGGCCATGATTTCCAGGCGTTCGTTGCCGCACCCCGATCGAGGAGGAATGCCCCCATGACCCCCGTGCCCCCCAAGACCCCCGCCCCGGCGATGACCCGCCGCGCCTTTCTCGGCGTCGCCGCCGTCGGCCTCGGCCTTGCCCTTTCGCCCCCGCGCCTCCGGGCGGGAGGGGAGGAGATCCGCCTCCCCCCGCTCCCCTGGCCGGAGGATGCGCTCGAGCCGGTCATTTCCGCGCGCACGATCGGCTTCCATTACGGCAAGCACCACGCCGGCTACGTGGAGAACACGCGGCGGCTGATCGCCGGCACGCCTTACGCCGAGATGCCCCTCGAGCGGATCCTCCGCGAGACGGCCGGCCGACCCGGGCAGGAGGCGCTCTTCAACAACGCCGCCCAGGTGTGGAACCACACTTTCTACTGGCGGAGCCTTTCCCCGCGGGGCGGGGGAAAGCCCCCGGCCCGGCTGCTCGCGCGCATCGAGGCCTCCTTCGGGTCCCTCGAGTCCTGCCTGCAGGAGTTTGCCCGCGCCGCGGTCTCCCGGTTCGCCAGCGGTTGGGCCTGGCTCGTCGAGGAGCAGGGCCGGCTGCGCGTGGTCAGCACGCCGAACGCCGAAACGCCCCTCACCCGCGGCCAACGGCCGCTGCTGACGATCGACGTCTGGGAGCACGCCTATTACCTCGACTACCAACACCGCCGTGCGGACCATGTCGCCGCCGTCCTGGACAAGCTCATCCACTGGGAGTTCGCCGCCGCGAACCTCGAGGGCTGAGCGCGCGGGGCCCGTGCCGCGGCCATGGACATCGTGTTCTACACGCCCTTCAAGCCGCTGTCGCACCCCGACCCCTCGGGCGACGCGGTGACCGCGGCCGGCATCCGCGACTTTCTCGCCGAGCGCGGCCACCGCCTGCTGCCCGTGAGCGACCTGCGCTGCCGCTGGATCTTCTGGAAGCCCTGGCTGTGGCCGCGGGCGGCCGCCGAGCGGCGGCGGGCGATCCGCCGCTTGCGCGGCGCAACCGCCGACCTCTGGTTCAGCTACCACTCCTACTACAAGGCCCCCGACATCCTCGGCCCCCACGTCGCCGGGGCGCTCGGGCTGCCCTACGTCCTCTTCCAGGGGATCTACTCGACCCGGCGCCGCCGGTCGCTGCGCACGCTGCCGGGATACCTGCTCAACCGCCGGGCGCTCCGGGCGGCGCGGCAGGTCTTCACCAACAAGCGGGTGGACTGGCTCAACCTGAGGCGGCTGCTTCCCGAGGGGCGCATCACCTACGTCGCCCCCGGCATCCGGGTGCGCGACTTCTCGTTCCGGCCCGAGGAACGCGCCCGGCTGCGGCGCGCCTGGGAGGCGGGCGACACCCCGGTGGTCCTGGCGGTCGCCATGTGCCGCCGGGGCGTCAAGGCCGAGGGCCTGGCGCGGGTCATCCGCGCCTGCGGGGCGCTGCGGCGCCGCGGGGTGGCGCTTCAGCTCGTGATCGCGGGCGACGGTCCCGAGCGCAAGCGCCTCGAGGAGCTCGCCGCCCGCGAAGCCCCGGGGGGCGCGCGCTTCCTCGGCCGCGTGCCGCGGCAGGAGCTCCCCGCCTGCTACAGCGCGGCCGATCTCTTCGCCTTTCCCGGCATCCGCGAGGCCCTGGGGCTCGTCTACCTCGAGGCCCAGGCCTGCGGCCTGCCGGTCGTGGCCTTCGACAACGCCGGGACCCCCGAGGCCGTGCGTCACGGGGAAACGGGGATCCTGGTCCCCTTCGGCGACGACGCCGCCTTCGCGCGCGAGATCGAGCGCCTGCTGGGGGATGCCGGGCTGCGCCGCCGCCTCGGTCGAAACGCCGCCGCCTGGGTGCGCCGGGAACGCGACCTCGAGAAGAACTACGGCCGGATGGAGGAGGTCCTGCAGGAGGTCGCCGCCGAGGCCAAGCGGGGGGCCGCATGACCCGCTTCGCCCTGATCCGCCATGCCGAGACCCTCTGGAACCGGCAGCGCCGCATCCAGGGGCAGGGCGACTCGCCCCTCACCCCGGAAGGAAAGCGCATGGCCGCCCGCTGGGGCCGGCTCCTCGCCGCCCTGCCCTGGGACCGCATCCTCGCGAGCGACACCGGCCGTGCCCTCGCCACCGCACGCCGCATCCAGGCCCGCATCGGCCGGCCGCTGGACCTCGAGCCGCGGCTGCGCGAGCTCGACTGGGGCGCCTGGACGGGCCGCACCCTCGAGGAGGTCGCCGCCGCCGAGGCCGAGGAGCTGTCCCGGCAGGCGGCCGCCGGCTGGGAGTTCCGGCCGCCCGGGGGCGAGTCGCGCCGCGAGCTCCTCGCGCGGGT
>FWPV01001630.1_pt1 | contig 61047 bp, 64 predicted proteins | sample 2228371 | NCBI WGS metagenome assembly FWPV01 (sample SAMEA103939776, study PRJEB20133) | metagenome
GGTGAACAGCGCTTTCACGCAGCAGGTCGGTTCAGGGCCTTGCCCAATACCCTCCCCCGCCCTCCCTACGTGGTAGGGAGGGGGTTTTAGGACCATATATCATGGAACCTGTCGAAGTGTATGGGTATCTCTACGACGCTGTACTTAAAACTTTGACCGCTCAACTACAAGCCCCCACAGCCCAGTGGGGCTGAGGGATTCCGGGTCATGCGCCACTCGCCGGAACGCAGTTGCCCGGCCTCGTAGTAGATGTGGCGTGGGCTTTTGAGATCTTCGGGGTCGCCGAGCGAGGCCAGGGCTACCTCTAAAGCCATGCACTGCTCGGAGTTGGCGCCAACCATGTAGATTTGCCCCTTCTGTGGCATCTCGGCCAGGGCAAAGCCATCACTCAGGCTGACCCACTGGTGCAGCTTGACCAGCACCGTACAACCATTGGCTTCCTGTGCCTTTACGCTCATTACCTGACCGGTGGCGGTGTAGGTGCGGTAGGGGCTTTGAATGCCGGTGCCAGCAGGCTGTGAGCTGTTAATGCCTCGCATCCACAGGCTTCCACCCATCGCCAGGGCGACCAGGGCAGCAACCGCCCCCACGATTCCCCACGGTTTCATCCGGACCATCTCCATACCATTAGGCCCAATCGGGTTAGGGCTGGGTGTGAGGGTTGGCTAAAGGGGGGCTTTAGATAACGGGGCTGGGCTGGAACACAGGCGAAGAAGACCAGTGCCTGAGGGACTCGAGCCTGACAACACCCCATTGGCCAGGTGCATCGGCCCGCCTGCTCAGTAAGAGGGCTGATACTCCCCCCACTCCTCGCGCAGAACGCCACAGATTTCGCCCAGGGTGGCGTGGCGACGGAAACCGTCCAGAATGTAAGGCATCAGATTATCCCGACCTCTCGCCGCCTGGCGCAGGGCTTCCAGGGCATTGCCTACCGACTGCCCGTCCCGTCTGGCACGGAAAGCCTGTATCTGGGCCCTGCGGCGGCTGCCCAGTTCGTCGCCAATCTTTTGCACCGGGGTGTGTTCGTTCAGGGGAGACTCGGGGTTGTTGAACTGATTGACGCCCACAATCACCCGTTTACCACTCTCGACCTGGCGCTGGAACTCCCAGGCCGATTCTTCAATTTCTTGCTGGAAAAAGCCCGCCTCCACCGCCGCTACGGCACCCCCCAGCTTGGCAATCTGATCCAGATAATCCTGGGCCTCGGCCTCGAGCTGATCGGTCAGGTGCTCCACGTAGAAGCTGCCGCCCAGGGGGTCTACGGCGTGGGTTACGCCGGACTCGTAGGCCAGAATTTGCTGGGTGCGTAAAGCCAGCAAGGCGCTTTTCTCGGTGGGCAGGCCCAGCGCCTCGTCGTAGGCGTTGGTGTGCAGGCTCTGGGTTCCGCCCAGCACCGCCGCCAGGGCCTGGTAGGCGGTGCGCACCACGTTGTTGAGGGGTTCCTGGGCGGTGAGGGTGGAGCCGCCGGTCTGGGTGTGGAAGCGCAGCATCCAGCTCTTGGGGTCTTTGGCATTGAACTCGTGGCGCATGATGCGGGCCCACATACGCCGGGCTGCCCGGAACTTGGCGGCTTCCTCGAGGATGTCGTTGTGAGAGGCGAAGAAGAAAGAAAGCCGGGGGGCAAAAGCATCCACATCCAGCCCCGCCTCGATGGCCGCCCGCACATAGGCCATGCCGTTGGCCAGGGTGAAGGCGATTTCCTGGGCGGCGGTGGAGCCCGCCTCGCGGATGTGATACCCCGAGATGCTGATGGTATTCCAGCGGGGCACCTTTTCGCCGCAGAAGGCAAAAACATCGGTGATTAGCCGCATGGAAGGGACAGGCGGATAAATATAGGTGCCACGGGCAATGTATTCCTTCAGGATATCGTTCTGGATGGTGCCGCCCACCTTGTCCCAGGTCACGCCCTGTTCTTCGGCAACCAGCAGGTAAAGTGCCAGTAGCATGTTGGCCGGAGCGTTGATGGTCATGCTGGTAGTGACCTTGTCCAGCGGAATGCCATCGAGAAGGGTTCGCATGTCCTCGATGGAGGCAATCGAAACCCCTACCTTGCCCACCTCGCCTACGCTCAGGGGGTGGTCGGGGTCCATCCCTAGCTGGGTCGGCAGATCAAAGGCCACCGAGAGCCCGGTCTGGCCCTGTGAAAGCAGGTAGCGGTAGCGGGCGTTGGACTCCTCGGCGCTGCTAAAGCCTGCGTACTGCCGCATGGTCCAGGGGCGCTCGGTGTACATTTTGGGATAGACGCCCCGCGTGAAGGGATACTGTCCAGGGCGGCCCAGGCGCTCCTGATAACCCTCGGGCAGCGATTCAAACAGGTGTTCCACTGTGGCTTGCATAAGCCCTCCTCGTCTTTATTTTGTACCTCGAGGCTCAGGGGCCAAAAAGCACCGTCTGAGATGCTAACTAGCCCAACGCTCCGGTGCAGATACCACGCTCCTGTGCTTCAAAACACCACGTACAGCAGCATCAGTACCAGCGCAGCCGCTCCGATAATCAACAGCAGTGGAGGCAGCAGAATGGAATAGGCTGCAATCACCAGCGCGATAAAGTCTTTCCAGTCTGGCTTGAGGTCGCCTTGACCCGATTGCTGGTTTTTGGGGTCGTACATACCCTGATTGTAACCCCTGGAGGCACCTCATCCAGCCCCTACTATTCAATCTGGGCCAGGCGGTGAGTAGAGAGTTTTGTACCTGAGTGCGACCGGCATTGTACTGTCTGTGGGCTTTACGGATTGGGGGTTGACGAGGTCTGTATCAAGGTGGGTAAATGGAAGAAGGGTAGTAGGTAAATGGAAGAAGGGTAAAAGTGAGCCGGTTTTTTGATGTTTTCGTTGCTAAATGGATCGCAGCTCTGGCAATCAACCAGCCTCAACCAGAGGTCTGACCTCGGCCTGACACACCGGCCCCCCTGCCCGTATACTAATCCCAGCTTTTAGCGGCCCGAGCCAGCTTGGCTTGAAACCTTGGAGGATTGAGCGTGAATGCCCGTGCGATTGTGGTGACATCGGGGAAAGGTGGCGTAGGCAAGACTACTACCACCGCTAATGTAGGTGCTGCATTGGCCAGGTTGGGCGAGAAAGTGGCTGTGGTGGACGTGGACGTAGGGCTGCGCAACCTGGATGTGGTGATGGGGTTGGAAGGCCGGGTGGTCTACGACCTGATTGACGTAATCGAGGGGCGCTGCAAGCTGCGTCAGGCCCTGATCCGCGACAAACGCATCGAGGGGCTGGCCCTGCTGGCGGCCTCGCAAACCAAGGACAAGGAGTCGCTCGACCCGGAGAAGTTCCGCCAGATTGTGCGGGCCCTCCTGGAGGAGGAGGGCTTTGACCGGGTGCTGATTGACTCGCCCGCCGGTATCGAGAAGGGCTTCCAGACTGCGGCCACGCCTGCTGAGGGGGCCCTGGTGGTGGTGAACCCGGAGGTCTCGAGCGTGCGCGACGCCGACCGCATCATCGGGATGCTGGAAGCGCGCGAAATCCGCGAGAACTTCCTGGTTATCAACCGCCTGCGTCCCAAGATGGTGCAGCGCGGGGACATGCTCTCGGTGGAGGACGTGGTGGAAATCCTGGGCATCAAGCCCATCGGGATCGTGCCTGAAGACGAGGGGGTGCTGGTCTCGTCCAACCAGGGCGAGCCGCTGGTGCTTAAGAACGGCTCTGGCGCTGGCAAGGCTTTTGTGGAGATTGCCCAGCGGGTACGGGGCGAGGAAGTGCCCTTCGCCCCCCTGAACGATGCACCGGGCTTTTTGGGGACGCTGCGCCGCCTGTTTGGGGGTAGATGATGGGCTGGTGGCCTTTTGGTGCGAAAAGCAGCAAGGATACCCTGAAAGACCGCCTCAAGGTGGTGCTGGCCTATGACCGGGCCCATCTCTCACCGGGCATGGTGGAGCAGCTCAAGCAAGACCTGCTGGCGGTGCTGAAGCGCTACTTTCCCGATGAGGAGAACCTTTCCATCCAGGTGGAGACCATTGAAGACAAGATGAAACTCCAGGCCGATGTACCGATTCCGAAGTAAGGTTTAGCTGCAAGCGTCTCCAAAAGGTTTCGCGGTGCAGTGACTATCTGAATCCAATAAGCGGGCGCCAAACCTATTCATTGCTTTTGAGCTCAACCTCGAGCGCCCCGAAGTTTTTTTCTTGCAAGAGTTCTACCTCACCCTGCTTTTTGGCCTCCAGCAAGGCGGCAAAGGCCACGGTTTGCTCACTCCAGGTGCGAAAAGGTAAGCGAGCAAACAAAGCCCGGCGAACACTCCACAAAAAGCCCTTGAGTCGCTCCCAGGCTTCGCGCAGACCAAAGGTCTCGGGCTCGAGGCGAAGCTCGGCTCGCCGGGCATAGGGCTCCACGGCCCGCACCAGCATCTGTAGCGGCATGGGGCGCAGGCGGCGGTCTTTGGGTAGGGGAGAGGGGGGCACTGGCAGCACCCGGGCCCGTTCCCGTGAGCGCTGCTCGAGGAAGGTAATGGCCTCTTCTAAGGCGATCAGGGTCTCGAGGAAAGCTGGTGCGCTCTCGGGTTCTTCGGCTTCGTCTTCGGCCAGCACCACCTGGGGCCGCCTGGCAAACGCCCGCAGCTTGAACAGCACCAGCTCGGCCAGGATGGGCACCAGTTCGCTCCGTTCGGAAAGCCCCAATGCCTGCACCTGGGCCAGGGCCTGCTCCGTCAGGGTTAGCACGGGCAGGTCTTTGGCGGCAATTTTGCCTTTGCGTACCTGCTCGGAAAGCTCTTTGGGCGTTCCGCTGAACTGGTCGAAGGTGAGGGTGATCATGCCTATTTGGAGGCGGCCTTCACCGGTTCCCGGAACCCTGACCTCTGGCCTCTGGCCCTGAGCAGGCCAAACTTTTCCCGCACCTCTTCCATGGTGGCCTGGGCGATGCGCCGGGCTTTGGCGGCGCCGGCCTCGAGGGCGTCCAGTACCCGTTCGGGGTTGGCCCGAAGCTCCTCGGCCCGTTCGCGGATGGGCCGCAGGGTTTTCATCATCTCCTGCATGAGAAGCTGCTTGACCACCAGCGTGCCGATGCCCCGGCGGCGGTATTCCTCGCGGAGCACCTGCACCAGCTCGGGCGGGGCGAAATACTGCAAAAACTTGAACACCACGCTGCGTTCGGGGTCGCCGGGGTCGGAGAGGCGGATACGGGCGGGGTCGTCGGGCATGGTGCGAATCTTGGCCCAGATGCTCTCCTCGTCCTCGAGTATGCCGATGGTGTTGCCCACGCTTTTGGACATCTTGGCCTTGCCATCTATGCCGGGTACGCGGGGCGCGTTGGGGTTCAGGTAAATGTTGGGTTCGGGGAAGGTTTCGCCGTACTCCTGGTTCCAGCGGCGAGCAATTTCGCGGGTGAGCTCCAGGTGCTGGGTCTGGTCGTCGCCGACCGGCACGGTGTCGGCCTTGTAGATCAGAATGTCGGCGGCCATCAGCACCGGGTACATGAGCAGCCCAGCGGGCACCGACTCGAGCTTTGCGGCTTTGTCCTTGAACTGGGTCATGCGGGTCAGGTCGCCGTAGGGGGTCTGGGTGGTGAAGATCCAGGCCAGCTCGGTGTGCTCGGGTACATGTGACTGCACAAAGAGGATAACTTTGTCCGGGTTCAGGCCCGCCGCCATATTTACCAGGGCCGCGTCGAAGGTGCGCTGGGCCAGGAGGTCTTTGTCGTAGGCCGCCGGGTTGGTGGGGGCGTGGTAGTCCACAATACAGTAGATGGCGTCCTGGCCCAGCTTTTCACCCAGGGCGATGTAGTTGACCATTGCGCCCAGGTAGTTGCCGATGTGCAGGTCGCCAGTAGGCTGAAAGCCAGAAAAAACGCGCTTCACGCCGGATAGGATAGCAGAAGCAGCTCAGGCTTGCTCGAGCGTAAGACGAGACCCTTGTATCGCACCACGAATTGCCTAGCACGTTACGGGACGCTCGCACCTTCGGTCTCGAGCGTAAGACGAGACGCTTACACTGCACTGTGAATTGCCCGGCACGTTACGGGATGCTCGCACCTTCGGTCTCGAGCGCCTCTTTCCGTATCTCTTCCTCGGGCTGCCCTGCCGGGTACTGTCCGTTGAAGCAGGCCAGACAGACCGGGCCGCCAATGGCCTCGCGCACGCCGGGTTCGCTCAGGAAGGCCAGCGAGTCGGCCCCGATGAGGGCGCGAATTTCCTCCACCGAGTGGGTGGAAGCCACGAGTTCCTTGCGGGCGGCGGTGTCGATGCCGTAGTAGCAGGGAAACTTGATGGGAGGCGAGGAGATGCGCACGTGCACCTCGGTGGCCCCGGCCTCGCGCAAGAGTTGCACAATGCGCCCCGAGGTGGTGCCCCGCACGATGGAGTCGTCTACCAGCACCACCCGCTTGCCCGCTACCGCCGGGGTGGCGGCCAGCTTGAGCCGTACCTTCAGGTCGCGCATCTCCTGGGTGGGCTGGATGAAGGTACGGCCTGCGTAGGGGTTTTTGTGCAGGCCAAAGTCGAAGGGAATGCCCGAGGCGCGGCTGTAGCCAATGGCCGCCCCTATACCTGAGTCCGGCACCGGCACTACCACATCGGCCTGGGCGGGGGCTTCCTGGGCCAGCCGTTGGCCCATGCGAATACGGGATTCGTGGGTGCCGATGCCGTCTAACTGGGCGTCGGCCCGGGCAAAGTAAATCCACTCAAAGGCACAGGGGGTGGGGCGGGGCTTTAGTACCTGCATGGAGCGCAGTTCGGCCCCTTTCCCCAGGTGAGCGTTGGTTTCCACCCAGACCAGCTCGCCAGGCCGCACATCGCGCACAAACTCGGCGCCCATCAAGGAGAGCGCCGGAGGCTCGGAGGCAAAGACCCAGCCGCCATTGGGCAAGCGGCCAATCACCAGGGGGCGCACGCCGTTGCCATCCCGCAGGGCCAGCACGGTGTGCCGATCCATCAGTACCACGCTAAAGCCGCCGGTGAGCTCGCGCATGGCCCGGGCGGTGGCCTCCACCAGGTTGAGCTTGGCGTAGCGGGCAATCAGGTTAATCATCACCTCGGTGTCGTTGGTGGTCTGGAAAACCGCGCCGTGCTCGAGGAGTTCCTGGCGAATTTGCAGGGCGTTGACGAAGTTGCCGTTGTGGGCGATGGCCAGAATGCCCTTGGAGCTTCGCACATTGAGTGGCTGGGCGTTGAAGCGCAGGTTGGAGCCGGTGGTGGAGTAGCGGGTATGCCCGATGCCCAGGTTGGCCGCAGGGATGCGCAGGCGCTGCATACGGGCCTCGTCGAAGACCTGCGTGACCAGGCCCAGGTCCTTTTCGATCACCAGGTCTTTGCCGTTGGATACACAAATCCCGGCGGCCTCCTGGCCCCGGTGTTGCAGGGCAAAAAGCCCCAGTTGCAGCAGGTCGGCCACCGGCAGCGGTTCGGGCGACCACAGGCCCAGCACGCCGCACTCTTCATGCAACTCGTCAGGGTCACTCAAGGTCGAAGGCGGAAGGCCGAACGCCTCGGGCTCTACAAGCTTTGTAGCCCTCGGCTGAGGGCTTTCGGCGTTTTTCACGGCAACACCTCCCTGAGTGGCGCTTCCCAGGCCTTTCGCAGGGCCGCTACGCTCCACTCCAGGCGGGATCTGGGCATCAGGATGGTGAGTGTATCGCCCCCAACCTGACCCAGAATCTGGTGGGGAAGTCCGTGCTGCTCGAGGATCCTCACGGCCATTTGCAGCATGGCCTGGTCTACCGTGAACAGGATGCGGCTGGGAGCCTCGCCAAAGAGCAGTGCGTCGGGGCGGGCCTGGCTGCGAACCTCAATCGTCGCCCCCAGACCGTAGGGTAGGCACATCTCGGCCAGGGCCACGGCCAGCCCGCCTTCGGCCACGTCGTGAGCAGTCTTGACCCAGCCCCGCTCGATGAGCTCACGGATGGCCGCCTGGGCTCTGGCCTCCTGGGCCAGCTCGAGGGCCGGGGGGCTTCCGGCCTCCAGGCCGTGCACCGTCCAGAGGTACTCGGAAGCACCCAGGTGCCCTTCCGGGCTGCCAATCAGCACCACAAACTCACCGGCCTTCTGGAAGCCCAGCTCGGCGCGATGCTCGAGGTTTTCCAACAGGCCCACCACGCCCACCATGGGGGTGGGGGGAATGCGGTAGCTGGGGCCTTCGTTGTAAAGCGAAACATTGCCCGAGACCACCGGCAGGCCCAGCGCTGCCGAGGCTTCGGCCAGGCCCGCGATGGTCTCGGAGAGCTCGAAATAGCCCGCCGGCGTTTCGGGGTTGCCGCAGTTGAGGCCGTCGGTGTAGGCCAGGGGCTTGCCCCCGACCACGCTGACGTTGCGGGCGGCCTCGGCCAGGGCGTGCATGGCCCCTAAGCGCGGGGCCAGTTTGCTGTAGCGGGGGTTGGCGTCCACCTTGACCGCGATGCCCCGCCCGGTTCCCTTGACGCGAAGGATGGCTGCATCGCCCTTACCGGGCACCAGCACGGTGTTGGTGCCCACCTGGTGGTCGTAGCGCTCGAAGATGGGGGCGCGGCTGCACAGGTTGGGCGAGGCCAGCAGCCGCAGCAAAACTTCCTCCAGGTTCTGCGGTAGGGGCAGGCCGCTCAGATCCCTGGCCCGCTGCTGGGCGATGGCGGGGTTCTCCTGGCCTTCGCGCACATAGGTGGGGGCCTCGGCCAGGGCCTGGGTGGGAACCTCGGCCACCGTCTGGCCGCCCGCCACCACCCGAAAGACCGGCTCGGCGATCATGTGCGCCACCGGCACGGCATCCAGGCCAAAGCGGGCCGCGAGGGCCTCGAGGTCTTTTTCCCTGCCCGGACGCGGCACCAGCACCATGCGCTCCTGCGACTCGGAGAGCATGAGCTCGAGGGGGTTCATCCCGGCCTCGCGCTTGGGCACCCGGTCGAGGTTCAGCTCGATGCCCAGCCCCGACTTGTGAGCCATTTCCGAGAGGGAAGAGGTGAGGCCCGCAGCGCCCATGTCCTGCACGCCTTCCACCAGGTCTTGCCGGATGGCTTCCAGGGTGACCTCGAGGGTCAGTTTGCCCATAAAGGGGTCGCCCACCTGCACGCTCGGGCGCTTGGACTCGCTTTCCTCCGAGAGTTCTTCCGAGGCAAAAGCGGCCCCGCCAATGCCGTCGCGCCCGGTTTTGGAGCCCACGTAGTAGACCGGGCGGGCCAGTGAGGCCCGGCTTCGCTTGAGTTCATTGGCCCGCAGCAGCCCCACGCACATGGCATTCACCAGGGGGTTGTCCTGGTAGTCGGGGTGGAAGTAGACCTCGCCGCCCACCGTGGGTACGCCAATGGCGTTGCCGTAGTGGGCAATGCCCTCCACCACCCCCCGCACCAGGAAGCGGGTGCGGTCGCCTTCGGGGCCCTCGAGCTTGCCAAAGCGCAGCGAGTTCAAAAGGGCAATGGGCCTGGCCCCCATGGCCATGATGTCGCGGATGATGCCCCCCACGCCGGTGGCGGCTCCCTGCACGGGTTCGACTGCCGATGGGTGGTTGTGGCTCTCAATCTTGAAGGCCACCGCCCAGCCCTCGCCAATATCCACCACCCCGGCATTCTCGCCGGGGCCTTGCAACACCGCAGGGCCTTCCTTGGGCAAAAGCTTGAGCAGGGGGCGGGAGTTCTTGTAGGAGCAGTGCTCGCTCCACATCACCTTGAATAAGTAAAGCTCGAGGCGGTTCGGTTCGCGGCCCAGCAACCGCACAATCTCCTGATACTCGTGCAGGGGAATGCCGGCTTCCTGAACCAGGGGGGGCAGGGTTCCTTCCATTACATGGCCCTCGGTGCATGCCCGATTACTTCTTTGAGAAGGGGGATAAGCTCTAAGTGGTTGCCTACGCGGGCGGTGGGCTCGGGTTGCCCATTGCGGTGAGAGAGGCCGGTGTAAAGCACCGCGTAGGGGTAGCCGGTCTGGAATGCGCCGGCAATGTCGGTACGGGGGATGTCGCCGATGTGCAGGGCATCCTGCGGCTTGACCCCCATCTCGTCGAGTGCGGCCAGGAAAGCCTGGGGTTTGGGCTTAACCACGCCGGTTTCGTCGGAGAAGGCAAAGCCGCTGAAAAGGTCGTGGAGTTTGTGCCGCTTGAGCTGCTCGCGCAGGATGCGCCCGGTGGAGATGCCGGTATCCGAAACAATGCCCAGCCGGTACTGCTTGGCGAGTTGGGGCAGGGCCTCCAGCACCCCAGGGAGGGGAATCAGGGTGCCCTCGAGGCCCGCCTCCACAATGCGCTGGGTGGTCAGGGCGATGTGGCCTTCGTCGTAAGGCAGCCCCAGGTAGCTAAAAATGCGGGTCACCCGGTCGAAAGGGGTCATGACCTGCTCGGCCATCCAGGCCGCGTCGAAGTCGAGGGCGGCTTGCCGCCAGGCCGCCATGACGGCATCCGGCTCGGCGGGAACGCCGGCCTCGGAGGCTGCATCCATCAGGATTTCGTTGCGCAGGGTTTTGATGGAGCCGGCATACTCCGGGCCTTCCGTAAAAAGGGTGCCCCAGAAGTCGAAAGTAATTGCTTTGATGGTCATACCGCTACCTCCATGTAGCTTGTTGCCTGGCCTACGCCACAACCTCGAGCGCCAGACGAGGCACTTGCAAAGCACTGTAAACGTAACCGATGCTCATAGGGTTCATGCACCTACCGCCTCGAGGGCGCTCTTCAGACTGGTAAAAAAAGGCAGGCCATCGGCAGAGCCCAGAGCGTCCTCTATCGCGCGTTCGGGGTGGGGCATCATGCCCAGCACGTTGCCTTGCTCGTTGACGATGCCCGCGATGTCGTTCAAAGAGCCATTGGGATTGAAACCAACCGCCTCGCTTCCAGCCGAAGAGGGGGCCGGCACGTACCGGAACACCACCTGTCGGTTTTGCTCGAGCCTTTCCAGGGTTTTGGCGTCGGCGTAGTAGCGCCCCTCGCCGTGGGCAATGGGAATCTTCAGCACCTGCTCTGGCTGGTAGCCGGTGGTAAAGGGCAGGTCGGTGCGTTCCACCCGCAGGTATACATCCTTGCAGGTAAAGTGCAGATTGGTGTTGGCTAAGAGCGCCCCCGGCAGCAGTCCGGCCTCGGTGAGCACCTGGAAGCCATTGCAGATACCCACCACCGGGTAGCCCTGTTGGGCCAGCCGGCGCACCTCCTCCATCACCGGCGAGAACTTGGCCAGAGCCCCGGCCCGCAGGTAGTCGCCATACGAGAAGCCACCCGGCAAAATAGCGGCCTGGTAACCCTCGAGGTTTTTCTCGGTGTGCCATACCAGCTCGGCCTCGAGCCCCACCTGCTTTAGCGCCCAGACCGCATCCTGGTCGCAGTTGGAGCCAGGGAATTGAATAACCGCTACCTTCATGCCAGTTCCTTCACCGCCTCCACCACAAACACTTCCATCACCGGGTTGGCCAGGGCTTTGCCGATGTTGTGGGCCATGGCGGAGGCTTCCGCCTCGCTACCGGCCTCCACTTCCATCTCCAGCACCCGCCCCACCCGCACGTTCTGGGCCTTGAACTGTAGCCCCTGCAAAACGCCCTCCACCGCCCGCCCCTGGGGGTCGAGGATGCCGTCTTTCAGCTCGATCAAAAGGGTTATATGGTATTTCATAACATGTTTCAGGCCGAAGGCTCTGCCTGCACCCGCCTTAGCACTTCCTGGTAGGCTTCCTCCATCCCGCCTAAGTCGCGTCGGAAGCGGTCTTTGTCCATTTTCTCGCCCGTGCCCATCTCCCACAGGCGCATTGTATCGGGCGAGATTTCATCGGCCAGCACGATAGCGCCGCGCTCGTCGGTGGGGGCGGCGGAGTGCAAAAGCCTGCCAAACTCGAGCTTGAAGTCCACGAGCTCGAGGTTGCGCTGGGCAAAATACTCCTTCAGCAAGGCATTTACCTTCAGGGCCAGCTCCTTGATGCGCGCCAGCTCGCTACCGTTCACCAGCCCCAGGGCCAGCGCGGCATCGTCGTAGATGAGCGGGTCGCCCAGGGCATCGTTTTTGAGGGAGAACTCCACCAGTGGATAGGGCAAGACCCTTCCTTCCTCCACCCCATAGCGCCGGGAAAAGCTGCCGGCAGTGCGGTTGCGCACAATCACCTCCAGCGGCACAATCTGCACCTGCTTCACCAGCATCTCCCGCTCGGAAAGCTGGCGCACAAAATGGGTGGGGATGCCGTGCGCTTCCAGGTAGCGGAACAGGGCCGCCGAAACCTGGTTGTTGACCACCCCCTTGCCGGCAATTTGGGCCCGTTTCTGCCCGTTGAAGGCGGTGGCGTCGTCTTTGAAGTAGACCCGCACCACCCCCGCCTCGGGGCCCGGATAGATAACCTTGGCTTTCCCCTCGTACAGTTTTTCCATCTGAACCTCTTTTGTCTGGGCGCTCCCCTTATGCTGGCGAATCCTGGTCGTCTGAACGGGTGTCTTTCCTTATAGTACCCCTCTACAGCCCAAAACGGGCGTAGATGGTATCCACATGCCGCAAAAAATAGCCGGGGTCGAAGGCCTGGGCCAGGGCTTCTCCTTTGAGTGGGCAGGCCGGGTCGGCCTCGAGCAGTTCCCGAAAATCCCGCCCCTCTTCCCAGCTTTGCAAGGCGTTGCGCTGCACCAGCTCGTAGGCGGTGGTTCGGTCCAGGCCGGACTCGATCAAAAAACCCAGTACCCTTTGGGAGTACACCAGCCCCCGGGTCAGGTGCAGGTTATGGGCAATGCGCTTTTCGTAGACCACCAACCCCTGCAAAACCCGTTTGAGGCGGCGCAGCATGTAGTGGGCCAGGGTGGTGGAGTCGGGCAGAATCACCCGCTCCACCGAGCTGTGCGAGATGTCGCGCTCGTGCCAGAGGGCCACGTTCTCGAGCTCGGCTTGCAGATTGCCACGCAGGAGCCGGGCCAGCCCCGAGATATTTTCCAGCGCCACCGGGTTTTTCTTGTGGGGCATGGAGGAGGAGCCGGTCTGCTTGTAGCTGAAAGGTTCCTGGGCTTCCAGTACCTCGGTGCGCTGCAAATGGCGCAGCTCCACCGCAATGCGCTCCATGTTGGCTCCCAAAATGGCCAGGGTCCCCATCAGTTCGGCATGGCGATCCCGCGGCACTACCTGTGTGGAGACCGGCTCGATCTGAAAGCCCAGCTTCTGCGCCACCCAGGCCTCCACGGCAGGCTCCACGTGGGCATAGTTCCCCACCGAGCCGGAAATCATGGCCACCAGGATGCCTTCGCGGGCTTTCTGCAGGCGTTCGCCGTCCCGCAACAAGGCCGCATAAAACGCTAGAAAGCGCAACCCAAAGCTGGTGGGCTCGGCATGTACGCCGTGGGTGCGCCCCACTGCAGGTAGGTGCTTGTACCGGGTGGCCAGGCTCTTCAGAGCCTCCTGCACCTGTGCCAGTTCCTGCGCGAGCAGGCCCAGGGCCTCCGAGAGCAAGACGTTTTGGGCGGTGTCCACCACATCGGTGCTGGTCAGGCCCAGGTGGAGCCAGCGGGCTACTTCAGCGTCGCCGGTCCATTCGGTCAGGGCGCGGGTAAAGGCCACAATGTCGTGGCGGGTCTCGGCCTCGATTTCGTCTACCCGTTTTGCGAAAGTCGCATCAATCGGTTTCTGATGTAGTGCGTCACGCAAGCGCTGGGCGGTTTTGGGCGGAACCTGCCCCAGGCTTTCCCAGGCTTCCAGGGTCAGAATCTCCACCTCGGCCCAGGTCTGGTACTTGCGGGCCTCGCTCCACAAAGCCTGCATCTCGGGGGTTTGGTAGCGGTCAATCATGGTTTTTTATCCAGAACAAAGCGCCAGGCCGCCTGACTGGGTTCTTGTCAGGCGCTACACCTCTCCGTGGCGGGGTAGGGGTGATGGGGTACGGTTTTTTCACTCGGGATCCCTTGCTCTTCATGGCCTCACGGGACCATCTGGTGAGCAACGTCAAGAGACTATCACGCGCTGGGGATGGGGGCAACCTCGAGGGGAATGCAGATGCTGGCTTTGTTTTCATAATGCCGGGTTAACATGGGCGCTATGGTGCGAGCGGTTTTGTTTGATGTGGGCGATACCCTTATTCTGGGGCATCCCAAATTCTGGCTCTGGCCGATTCTGGAAGCAAAAGGCATCGCCCAAAAAGCCGATCTGGCTCGGCTGCCCCAGGCGATCCGAGATGCCTACGAGCACTATTCAGAACACCACATGAACGCTACCGACGAGGCGACAGCCCTATCGTTTTGGCGGGCTTTTCACTGGGAGGTTATGAACGGCATCGGACTGGGGGCTTATGCCGATGAGGTAGCCGACTATCTGAAGGAGAACTGGCAAAGCCCGCACGTGTGGCCCCTTACACCCGGAGCCAAAGAGGTACTGGCTACCTTGAAGGGCGGGGGGTTCAAGCTGGGGGTGGTATCCAACTGGGACTGGACCCTACCGGGGGTCTTGCAGGCCACAGGGCTGGCAGATTTTTTTGACTACATCGGGGTTTCGGCGCTGGAAGGGGTAGCCAAGCCCGACCCGCGCTTTTTCCAGATTGTGCTGAGTAAGCTAGAGACTGAACCCCACCAGGCCATTCATATCGGCGACTCCGAGGACGACGTCAAAGGTGCCCTGGCCGCCGGGGTTCGACCGGTGCTGTTCGACCCCTACAAGCAAAACCCCAATGCGATTGGTGACCTGGCCTGGGTGGTAGAGTATGCCACTGGTCGGGTGGACTGGCTGTAAGACCCTTGACGCTAACCCCTCGAGCCCACAGACTGGCCTACATGAGCGTTCGCAAAGCCATATGGGGCGATAACCTGGAAGCTATCGAGCAAACCCTTATCGAGGCAGACCCCGATCTCTACGCTTACATCCGCGATTTCGCTTATGAAGAGGTGCTGGCCCGCCCCGGCCTTGACCTCAAGACCCGTGAACTGCTGGCCATTACCAGCCTGATTGGCCTGGGGGCTCCTAAGGAAATCGCCACCCACCTGGAAGGGGCCCTGCGCAACGGCGCCACCGAGCAGGAAGTGCGCGAGACCATTATCCAGTCGGCGCTGTTTGTGGGCTTTCCCAATGCGCTGGGGGCCATGAAAACCTTTCATGCCTTGTTGCGCAAGCGCCACGCTGCGGGGGAGTGATGCTGGTTAATGTGCTGGTGCTGCCGCTGGATCGGCCCCAGCACCGTGTCTTGCTGGGCTTCAAAAAGACGGGTTTTGGGGCAGGCAAGTACGGGGGTTTTGGTGGAAAGCTCGAGGCTGGCGAGACCCTGACTTTGGCTGCCGCGCGAGAGCTACAGGAAGAGTCGGGCTTGCTGGCCAAACCGCACAACCTCTGGTATGCGGCCCAACTGGAGTTTTTGTTTCCAGCTTGCCCAGATTGGAACCGCACCGTACACGTGTTCCGCCTCGAGTTCTGGGAGGGGGAGCCCCAGGAATCCAGCGAAATCCGGCCCCAATGGTTCAGCCTGGACGAACTCCCCCTGCCTCAGATGTGGGCCGATGCCCCCTACTGGCTGCCCCAAATGTTGCAGGGCAGCAGACCAAAGATGCGTTTCACCTACCACCAAGATAATCAGACGGTAGAGCTAGTCGAAGAACTCGAGTAATAGCGTAAGAGGATGTGGAAACCAACCTCACTGGGTTTTTCTGAACTTTCCACCCAGCTGTTGTCGCATCAGCAGGGCTTTTCTGGCAGCCTCGCGCAGGTGCATCACCCAGCCAAAACGCGGGCGCATCAGGTAAGGAATCGAGACATCCTGGGGGCCATACTTGCGCTTGTAGTCGGCCAGCCCTACCAGATCGTAGGTATGTACTCCCCTGGCTTTCCACTTGCGCATGGCGTACCAATCTACGATCTCGTTGGGACGCCAGTGGTTTTCTTCGGGCCAACTCGCACTACCCCAACTGTACAGATAGCCCCGGTAGGCCAGAAAGATGGCGGTCGCGATGCACTTGCCAGTAGGGGTGCGCACGCGCAGCAGCATCAGGTTTCCGGTGGGTTGCAGGTGCTGGATGAGCTGCTGCACCCGCTCGAGCGAGTAGGTGGGTATCAACTTGACCTTGGCAAAAACCGCTCTCAGTTGGGCGTGGTAGTCCTGAGCAAAAGCCGGATCGCTGGCTTCTTCAATGACCAGGCCATTTTTTTCTGCCTTGCGGATGGAGGCTCGACAACTGCGGCTCATGTTGCCCCACAGGGTGTCTTCGTCCTGGCGCAGGTCTATCTCGTGGGTGATGTAAGGGTTCTGGGTATAGCCCGACGGAACCTGGCTGGCCGAAAGATGACGATCCACCAGTTCCAGATGTACAGCGCCCAAGTCCCTGAAGGCAAAGTGCGTCAGGGCTTCCAGATAGCGCGAACGGGCCACGCCCTCCGGCAGGTTGAAACCCATGTAGGAGGTTGCCCAGCCCTTGAAGGGGCTTCCCAGGATCCTCAGGCCATATTTGTGGAGGAGAGCCCCGCTGAAGTAGCCAACGGTCTGGCCGTCTTCCTGGATGGCTGCCACCACCGGCTGGGCGCCCTGGGTATGGTGGAGGAACTCGAGCCAGGGTCGGGTCTGAAAAATGACCCGGTCTGGAAAAGCCTCGAGGGCATCCCAGGGAACCTGCTCGAGCGATAACCGTTGAAAAGAAATCATCAAGCCCTACCTGGGCGAAGTATAGCGCTAGAGAAACGGTTCTCCTGGTTCAGATCTGGCAGCGATAGAGCATATGGGCGGTTCTGGCTGTGTTGACTTTTGCCTGTAGCCTGTGCTACTCTCCATTGTCCCCCTAAAACCAGCAGGTTTCAGTAGGACATTAGGAGTAGTAAATGAACAAAGGTACTGTCAAGTGGTTCAACGCGGAAAAAGGTTACGGTTTCATTGCCCAGGAAGGTGGCCCCGATGTGTTTGTACACTTCACCGCCATCCAGGGTCAGGGCTTCAAGAGCCTCAACGAGGGAGATCGCGTAGAGTTCGAGATCGAACCCGGCAAGAATGGCAAGGGCCCCCAAGCCAAGAATGTGAAAGTGGCGTAACAGTTCCGCAAGCCAAAGCTCCCCAACAACTGGGGGGCTTTTTTTATACGGCGTTCAAACAGCGTATTGAAAACCCGGGGATTGGTTTGTCGTATACTGCCCCCATTCCTACCCTAATCAGTGAGGAGCCCCTATGACTGAAGAACAGCATCTACGCGAGTACACCAAAGCCCTAAAAGCCCGACTGCCGCGCCACTTTTTTGAGCCTGTTCCGGCCCGGCTGGCCTATCTGCCGGTATTTCTGGCCCTGTTCGGTGTGTCCGTGTGGGGTATTGTGGCAACCCCTTACGTTTTGCTCAAACTGCTGTTGTCGTTGGGCGTTGGATACTCGTTTATTGGCCTGGGGTTTCTAGCGCATGAGATTTTGCATGGCGCCGTGACCAAGAACCCCATTGTGCGCTCGGTCACGGGAACCATCGCCTTTTTACCGCTGATGGTGGGGGCCAGACTATGGCGCAAGTGGCACAATGTTGAGCACCACGGCCACACCCAACACCCCGAAGACGACCCCGACGCCATGGGGGCCTTGGAGTCGGCCATCCAGAAGCCTTTTGTGAAATGGATGTTCCGACAGGTGCCTGCATTGCGTAGCTTCTTCCTGTTTTTTTCCTTTACGTTCTGGTTTACCTTACACGCCCACATGATGTTCCGGCGCTTTTTGCCCGACTTCAAGCCCGCCGAGCGCCCCATCGTAGTGTTTCAGGCGGTATTGCCGGTGCTGGTCTGGCTTGTGGTGCTCTTCATGGTGGGGCCCCTCAACTTCTTGTTTGTGTTTGTGATTCCCTGGCTCCTTGCTAACTTCATCGCCATGAGCTTCATTGCTACCAACCACCTGCTCAACCCCATTACCGAGACCAACGATCCGTTGATGAACAGCCTGACCGTGCGCAACCCGCGGTGGCTCGAGTGGCTTACCCTGGGCTTTGGCTACCATATCGAACACCATGTATTTCCGGCGCTCTCCCCTAAATACGCCCATTTGGTGGCGCAAAAAATCAAGGAACTTTGGCCCGAGCGCTACAACGAGCTGCCCCACTGGAAAGCCCTGTTTTACCTCTGGAAGACCCCCCGCCTCTACCGCGACCACCGCAACCTGATTGAGCCCACCACCGGCCATGTGTTTGGAACGCTGGGATTTGGGCTGAATGACAGCAAGATCAAGCAACCAAAATCCTCGCGTGGGTTGGGCAAAAAAGGACTTGGAGAGTAGGCGATCTGCTAGTGCGTCGTTTGGAAAGCCATCATGGGAACTGCATGAAGAGCATGCCCTAGCACTGCCGAGTTTCCCGAAACGTCGGCGGCTGCCCCAGCAAAATACCGCAGTCGAGCCGTCCTGGTGACCTCGAGGTCAAGCTGAAGGGGAAGCCATCCAAATTGCCCCGCCCGCCTGTGGCCCCCGTGCAATAAACAGGCCTTTTGCAGTCACGGAGGGGACATCAGTGGGGCGGGTGCAGAAAGAGAGGCACTTTCCTAACCGATTCTGAAGGTTGAATGCTTGGCTTTGTGGTCAGGCTCGACGTGGATAGTGGTATGAACCCCGTCTATCTGCGCTTTCAGGGCATTCTCGAGGCGGTCGCAAATCTGATGGGCCTGCTCCACCGAGGTACTTCCCGGCACCACTAAATGAAACTCTACAAATGTGCGAGGCCCTGCCCGGCGGGTTCGAAGGTCGTGGACCTCGAGGACCTTACCTTCGGAAGCCAGGCCAACCAGGGCATAGTTGAGGGCGTCGCGTATATCGGCCAGCTCTAGCTCAGGAATGGACTCGTCCATCAGACCGCCCACAGAATCCCGCACCAGGCGCCAACCCACCCACAAGATGTTGATAGCCACCGCAATCGCCAGCAACGGGTCGAGCACCCACCAGCCGCTCAGCCAGGCCAGCCCAATGCCCACCAGTACCCCCACCGAAGTCAAAACATCGGTCAGAATGTGCTGCCCATCGGCCACAACGGCGGGCGAACGCGCTTTGCGCCCACTTCGGATCAAGAACCAGCCCAGGAGGGTATTGAGCCCTGAAGCCCCCAGCGAAACCAACATTCCCGTGCCCAGCTGGGCAATGGGTTCCGGCGTGATTAGTTTGGGCCAGGCTTCGCGCACAATCGCCAGGGCTGCCAGCACAATCAAGACCCCCTCCAGAACCGCTGAAAAGTATTCAGCCTTGGTGTGTCCGTAGGGATGATTGCTGTCGGCGGGCCGACGCGAAACCAGCACCGCAATCAGGGCAACTCCTGCTGCCACGATGTTGACAATCGACTCGAGCGCATCGGAATAAAGGGCTACCGAGCCGGTCAGCGCATAAGCCAGCCACTTCAGGCCAAACACCACCCCCGCTACCACGAGGCTCAAGGTCAGGGCACGGATAGGAGTCATCAGGCGCTACGGGGACGTGCTTGGCAGGAGTTCATTGGGCTTGTATGCTTCATGGCTTCAAATAGACTCGCTTATAACAAGGCAGTAATCCGCCCCTTAACTATAAATCGGTCAAGATGAGGCTCAAAGCCCTACAGGAAAAAAGCTCCCCTTTCAGGGAGCCTTTGGGCACAGGGAACTCTAAGCCTGTTGAGCAGCGCTGGTGCTGATCTTGATGCTGGGCCCCATGGTGGTGGAGAGGTAGACTGAGCGCAGATAGGTGCCCTTGGCGCTGTCGGGTTTGGCGCTCTCCACCGCCTTGATGAAGGCCAGCACGTTCTCGGCGATTTTCTCCGGGGCGAAGCTGGCCTTGCCCACGGGGCCGTGTACCACGCCGGTTTTGTCGTTGCGGAACTCGATTCGACCTGCCTTGATCTCCCGCACCATGTCGCCTATGTTGGGGCCAACCGTACCAGCTTTGGGGTTGGGCAACATGCCCTTGGGGCCCAGAATCCGGCCCAGCTTGGAGCCCACAGCTCCCATCACGTCGGGGGTGGCCACCACCGCATCGAAGTCGGAACGACCATCCAGGATTTCCTGGATGATTTCTTCGCCCGCCGCGATGTCGGCCCCCGCGTCGCGGGCTTCGGCAATCTTGTCCCCTTTGGCAATGGCCAGCACTCGCACACTACGGCCTGTCCCGTGGGGCAGGGCCACGGTAGAGCGTACGTTCTGGTCAGACTTCTTGGCGTCAATGCCCAGCTTGACGTGCACCTCGACGGTCTCGTCGAACTTGGCGCTCCTGATCTGGGGAATCAGGGCGGCGGCCTCTTCAACCGAGTACACCTTGTTCAGGTCTACCTTTTCCAACAGGGCACGATACCGCTTTCCGTGCTTAGGCATGGGGCACCCCCGTCACTTCCACACCCATGGCGCGGGCTGAACCCGCAATCTGGCGGGCCGCAGCTTCCACATCGTTGGCGTTCATGTCGGCCATTTTCTGCTTGGCGATCTGAAGGCACTGCTCCCAGGTAAGTTTGCCCACCTTTTCACGCCCGGTCTTCCCCGAACCCTTCTCGATGCCGGCAGCCTTGCGAATCAGGTAGGAGGCCGGAGGGGTTTTGGTGATGAAGGTGAAGGAGCGGTCGGAGTAGATGGTGATTTCAACGGGCACAATAGCGTCGCCCATGTTGGCGCTGGCCGCGTTGAACTGTTTCACGAACTCCATGATGTTGGCCCCGTGTTGACCCAGGGCCGGACCTACCGGGGGCGCAGGCGTCGCCTTGCCCGCCGGAAGCTGCAGTTTGACCATAGCAGCTATTTTTTTCATTGATGCTTCCTCCTTTTTCGTTACCCGCGTTCTGCGGGGATCGGCTCCCACGAACTTCGTGGTGTTATCGCCTTGGCGCTTTCGCGCTTGCTCATAGCTGATAGCAAATAGCCAGAGGCTACGGGGTTTCGCTATCAGCAATCAGCCATTGGCTATTGGCGCTCGCGCTACGCGCGAACCACCTGCGAAAACTCCAGTTCCACCGGGGTTTCGCGCCCGAAGATGGATACCAGCACCTTGACCTTCTGGCGCTCGAGGTTGACCTCGCCCACCACGCCGGTAAAGTCGGCAAAGGGACCAGAGGCCACCCGTACCACGTCGCCTTCCTTGAAGGTGACCTGGGGCTTGGGGGCTTCTTTCTTGCCAGCCAGGCCAGCAATTTCCAGGAGGTGTTGCACCTCGTCGGGGGTCAGGGGCACGGGGTGGGTCGCCGTGCCTACGAAGCCGGTTACACCTGGGGTATTGCGTACCACTTCCCAGGCCTCGTTGACCTCGCCAGGGGTGTCACCCAGATCCACCAACACATAGATGTAGCCGGGGTAGAGCTTGCGACGCACCACGTCCTTTTTGCCCCCCTCGCGGTGCTCCACGACCTCCTCGGTGGGAATCAAGACCTGGAAGATCTTGTCCTGCATACCGAGGGCTTTCACCCGTTGCTCGAGGTTCTGCTTGACCTTGTCCTCGTAGCCTACATAGGTGTGGACGGCGTACCATTCAATGCTCATAGCTCACACCAGGACATCAGGGCAGGCGCACCGTGATGAAGCGGAAGACGGTGTCAATCAGCCCCAGAACTACCATAGCCACCACCGCAAAGACCAGGATAACCTGGGTGGATTCGATGATCTCTTGGCGGGTAGACCAGGTGACACGGGAAAGCTCGGCGCGGGCCTCGCGGAAGTAATTGATAATCCGAGCACCTAAGGGACGCTTGGGGGCGGCGTTTTGCTCTTGGGCCATACGATCCGCCTTAGACCTTTACTTCCTTGTGGGGCAGGTGCTTGTTGCACCAGGGGCAAAACTTCTTGAGCTCGAGCTTGGCCGTAGTATTGCGGCGGTTTTTCTCCGTCGCATAGTTGCGGCGCTTGCACTCGGTGCACTCCAAGAGCAGCTTGATTCGTACATCGCTTGCCATGTCATTCCTCTTTCAGCCTTCGGCCCAGCCAGACTTAGAGCCTGACCGGGCCAGCAAGCTTATAGTGTACCACGTTACTCGAGAATCTTAGCCACCACACCCGCACCCACGGTGCGACCGCCCTCGCGGATGGCAAAGCGTAGACCTTCCTCCATGGCGATGGGCTTGATCAGCTCCACCGTGAAGGTGATGTTGTCCCCCGGCATCACCATCTCCACCCCAGCGGGCAGTTCCACCACCCCGGTCACATCGGTGGTACGGAAGTAGAACTGCGGCCGGTAGTTGGTGAAGAACCCGGTGTGACGACCCCCCTCTTCCTTCTTCAGGATGTACACCGAGGCTTCGAACTTGGTGTGTGGGGTCACGCTGCCCGGCTTGGCCAGCACCTGCCCCCGTTCGATGTCTTCCCGCCCCACCCCGCGCAACAACAGGCCCACGTTATCGCCGGCCATGCCTTCGTTGAGGGTCTTGCGGTGCATCTCCACCCCGGTCACCACCGTCTTCTGGGTCTCGCGCAGACCCACGATCTCCACTTCCTCCCCGGTCTTGATCTTGCCGCGCTCCACCCGGCCCGTGGCCACGGTACCGCGTCCGGTGATGGTAAACACATCCTCCACCGGCATCAAGAAGGGCTTGTCCACATCCCGCTGGGGGGTGGGAATGTAGGAGTCAATGGCATCCAGCAGCTCCCAGATCTTGTCCACCCACTCGTTCTCGCCCCGCTGGGTCTTGGGGTTGGCCATCATGTGCTCCAGCGCCTTGAGCCCCGAGCCCCGGATGATGGGGGTATCGTCACCGGGGAACTCGTACTGGTTCAGCAGGTCGCGGATCTCCATCTCCACCAGGTCCAGCAGTTCGGGGTCATCCACCATATCCACCTTGTTCAGGAAGACGATGATGTAAGGCACCCCCACCTGGCGGGAGAGCAGGATGTGTTCACGGGTCTGCGGCATGGGGCCATCGGTACCGCTCACCACCAGGATGGCCCCGTCCATCTGGGCCGCACCGGTGATCATGTTCTTCACATAGTCGGCGTGGCCGGGGCAGTCCACGTGGGAGTAGTGCCGGGCCTGGGTCTCGTACTCCACGTGAGCGGTGTTGATGGTAATCCCACGGGCCTTCTCTTCAGGGGCCTTGTCGATCTGATCGTAGGCCTGCACCTCCACATTGGGGTTGGCCGCCGCCGCTACAAAGGTAATCGCAGCCGTCAGGGTGGTCTTCCCGTGGTCTACGTGTCCGATCGTCCCCACGTTTACGTGGGGTTTGGTGCGCTCAAATACTCCCTTAGCCATATTTGGTTATCTCCTTATTCTCAGTAGTTGGGTTTACAGGGTTGCCAGCCTTCGACCTCACTGACCCTTGATCAGCTTCTGAGCAATGTTCTGAGGAACCTGCTCGTAGTGATCGAAGAACATCGAGAACTGGGCACGACCCTGGCTCATCGAGCGCATGTCATTGGCGTAGCCGAACATCTCGGCCAGGGGAACGTGGGCCCGCACCAGTCGAGCATTGCCGCGCTCTTCCATACCCTGGATCTGCCCACGGCGGCTGTTGAGGTCGCCAATGATCGAGCCCAGGAACTCTTCAGGGGTGATCACCTCGACCCGCATGATGGGCTCGAGGATGGCCGCACCACCCTTCTCGATGGCCTCTTTGATGGCCATGGAGCCCGCAATTTTGAAGGCCATTTCGGAAGAGTCCACCTCGTGGTAGCTGCCGTCGTAGAGGGTCACTTTCAAGTCCACAATGGGGAAACCCGTAAGGGGGCCCGACTGCATGGATTCTTCAATCCCCTTCTGTACGGCCGGAATGTATTCACGGGGAACCACCCCACCCACAATGGCATTGACAAACTCGAAGCCCAAGCCACGGCCCAGGGGTTCGGCCTTGATCTTGACGTGACCGTACTGGCCGCGACCGCCGGACTGGCGCACAAACTTGCCTTCTACATCCACCGGGCGGGTGATGGTCTCGCGGTAGGCTACCTGGGGCTTACCCACGTTGGCATCTACCTTGAACTCGCGCTTGAGGCGGTCCACGATAATCTCCAGGTGCAGCTCGCCCATCCCGGAGATGATGGTCTGACCGGTTTCGGGGTCGGTGGAAACCCGGAAGGTGGGGTCTTCCTCGCCCAGGCGCGACAGGGCCACGCCCAGCTTGTCCTGGTCGGCCTTGGTCTTGGGTTCAATGGCCAGGTCAATGACCGGCTCGGGAATCTCGATGGACTCGAGGATAATCGGCTCGTCGCCGTCCCCCACCAGCGAGTCGCCGGTAATGGTTTCCTTTAGACCCACCACCGCGCCCAGCTCACCTGCCCGCAGCTCCTCCACTTCCTCGCGGTGGTTGGCGTGCATCTGGAGCAAGCGAGCTACCCGCTCCTTCTTGCCCTTGGTGGTGTTCTGCACGTAGGAACCCGATTTGAGGGTACCCGAGTAGACCCGGATAAAGGTCAGGCGGCCCACATAGGGGTCGGCCATGATTTTGAAGGCCAGCGCAGCCAGGGGGGCGTTCGGGTCGGCGGGGCGCTCAACCTCCTCACCGTTTTCCGTCTTGCCCTTGATGGGGGGAATGTCGAGAGGCGAGGGCAGAAAGTCCACCACGCCGTCCAGGAGAAGTTGTACGCCCTTGTTCTTCAGGGCCGAGCCCAGGAAGACCGGAAAAATCTCGATGGCGATGGTGCCCTTGCGGATGGCCCGGATAAGCTCCTCTTCGGTGGGCTTTTCGCCCTCGAGGAACTTCATCATGATGCCTTCATCGTAGTCGGCAGCTGCTTCAACCAGCTTCTCGAAGTATTCAGCAGCCTGAGCCTTCATGTCCTCGGGAATTTCGACCTCTTTGATATCGGTGCCGAGGTCGTTACCGTACAGGTAGGCTTTCTGGCGCAATACATCAATGATGCCCTTGAAAGTATCTTCCCGTCCGATGGGCAGTTGCATCAGCACCGGTTTGGCCCCCAGACGTTCCTTCATGGTGTTAATCACCAGCCAGATGTCAGCTCCGGTTTTGTCCATCTTGTTGGCAAAGGCCACCCGGGGTACCCGGTATTTGTCGGCCTGGCGCCACACTGTCTCGGACTGAGGCTCCACCCCTTGCGAAGCATCAAAGACCGCCACTGCCCCGTCTAGCACGCGCATGGAGCGCTCCACCTCGATGGTGAAGTCCACGTGGCCGGGGGTGTCGATGATGTTGATACGGTGTTCGACCCCGGTGCCGCTGTGTTTCCAGTTGGCGGTGGTGACGGCGGCGGTGATGGTAATCCCCCGCTCGCGTTCCTGCTCCATCCAGTCCATGGTGGCCGCACCCTCGTGTACCTCACCGATTTTGTGGATACGTCCGGTGTAGTAGAGGATACGCTCGGTGGTAGTGGTCTTGCCGGCGTCAATGTGGGCCGCAATCCCGATATTGCGGAACAGCTTGAGGTCAAATCCAGTCTTGACGGACATACTCACCACCGGTAGTGAGCGTAGGCTCGGTTGGCTTCGGCCATACGCTCGACGTCTTCCTTCTTCTTGACCGCTCCACCCTTACCCTCGGCAGCCTCCAGGAGTTCGGCAGCCAGGCGCTGGTGGGCTTCACGCTCACCCCGGCTGTTGAAGGCATTGACAATCCAGCGCAGGGCCAGGGTTTGCTGACGGCGAGGCGAGACCTCGACCGGAACCTGATAGTTGGCCCCACCTACCCGGCGGCTACGCACCTCAACACGGGGGCGCACGTTATCCAGGGCAGCCTTGAAGACCTTGAGGGGTTCCTGGCCGCTCTTCTCCTGGATAATTTCGCAGGCATCCTTGAAAATTCGGGCTGCCAGGTTCTTCTTGCCATCGCGCATCATGCGGTTGATGAGCGCAGTGACCACCACATCGCCATAAAGGTGGTCGGGCTCGAGTTGACGCACTTCAGCTTGCCTTCTCCGCGACATAACTCACCTACTTCTTACCCTTTGCCGCCGCGCCCTTGGCATCGGCCTTGGGCCGCTTGGCCCCGTACTTGGAGCGGCTCTTCTTGCGATCCTTAACGCCCTGGGTGTCGTAGATACCCCGCACGATGTGGTAGCGCACCCCCGGCAGGTCTTTCACACGGCCCCCGCGAATGAGCACCACCGAGTGCTCCTGCAGGTTGTGGCCTTCACCAGGGATGTAGGCGGTGACTTCGTACTGGCTCGAGAGGCGCACCTTGGCCACCTTGCGCAGCGCTGAGTTGGGCTTCTTGGGCGTAACGGTACGCACCACGGTGCACACCCCTTTGCGGAAGGGGCTTCCCTTCAGGGCAGGCACTTTGCTCTTCTTGACTACGGGAGCACGGCCTTTACGGAGGAGTTGGTTGATGGTTGGCAGTGTAATCACATCCTTTCGTTTGACTAGACTTCTCTCAAAACCGAAAACCCCACACGGAGTTCTGCGTACTTGCGCTGCGCTCGGTGCGGGGTTCCCGTCGAGAAGCGAATCAGGCCGTGGGCCCGGAGTTCGCCCCTGGATTCTCAAGAATCGCTGTGCGCGAGGGCTATCCCGTGAGCGCAACCGATGTGACCTCAGGGCCGGGGCTGGCCTGAGGCAACGCAACCCTAGAAGTATATACGGCTGTTACGAGTTAATCAAGGGGCTGGAATCGCAGTGTGGAACTGAACTCGAGGTAGATATTCACTTTGTTCACAATAGGGTCACGGCACCTGGTGTGAGCCAGGCAGGGCGCTTGGGCTTATTCGGGGAGCTGAACTTATACCAACTCTGCGCGTGAGCGGCGCTAAACGCGCCCCTCACTTGCCGCGCCAGGGGGCGCGTCCGAGGGTCTCTTAATATCGCTTTTGGATAACTTTTGAGCAGATTTGGTATTAGGGCTGGCTCGAGGGCCCGATTATAGACTGCTCAACTCCTCTGGCGGGTGCAGCTTGAGACCCTCAATTCCGCAGCAACCAGCGCACGTCCTCCACTACCCGCGCCGTCTCGGCAGCCTTGCCGCTCCCATATATCAGGCGTAGCTGGCCCTTGGGGTCGAGGGCGAACACCGTAGCGGTATGGTCTACGTTGTACTCGGTAGCCGATTTAATTTCAGACTTCTGATAAAAAACCCCGTATTTTTTGGCCACCTGGGCAATCTGGTCTGGGGTGCCGGTCAGGCCCAGGAAGGTGGGGGCAAAAAAGGTCACGTAGTCCCGCAGTTTTTCCAGGGTATCTCGCTCGGGGTCTACCGAGATGAGCAATACCTGTACACGCGCCTGCTCGGCAGGGGTCAGGGCTTTGTAGACCTTGGCAAGCTCGAGCATGGTGGTAGGGCATACATCGGGGCAGTTCACAAAACCGAAGAAAATCAAGACCACCTTGCCCTGGAAATCCGTGAGGCTCTTGGTCGAACCATCGTGGGCGGTGAGGCTAAACTGGTTGGATTCTATCGGACGGATGTTCAGAAGGCGGGTTCCGTAGGGCTGGTAAGTATCACGTGAAAGAACAAACGCAATCACCGCCAACAACAAAGGCAAACCGGCCAGCAAGGTAATCCATAAGGCACGACGTGGCATCTTCTACTCCGAACCTGGGTGTAACACCCCAAAAACATGCACTAACGTAAACAACCCGCTTTAGGCAAATGTCCCTGGGTCAAAATCCAGGCTCCGCCACTTTACAATAAGCCCAGGGTCTTTCAGCATGAGGTAGATTACGATGAAGACCGAATCAACTGCGTTTTCCGCTTCCGAGACTCGCTGGGCAGCGGCCCTGCTGATGGCACCCTTTTTTTTGCAACTGCTGGGTACAGGCAACACTTTTTTGGGGGGAGGGCTGTGCGGTGAGCTGTTTGGCAACGAGACCCCGCTGGGGCTTCAGGGGGCCGGTTTCTGGTATGCCGTGATGTTCATGATGTTGTTGGGTTTTCAACTGATGTATGGGGGGTTCTTGTTGCTGACCCGCCTGCTCGAGATGCCTGCCAGCATGGAGCGCGGCACCTACCGTTTTGGAGTCGGGCTGGTGGGGCTGATCACGCTCCTGTTCATCTTAACCCGCACCACCGGTCTCCCCTACCCCAGCCCCCAGGGCCTCGCTTTGGGCGATACCGCGCCGTTGGATCCGCTAAGCCTGATTCTGGTTGGATGCTCGTGGATAGCAGCCTTTCTGCTATGGCGTTTGCTGAAAAAGGCATAATTGGCTTTTCAAAACCCGCTAGGCTATAAGGCATGGAACGTCTATTGGAGGTCATGCGACGCCTCCGCGCACCCGATGGCTGCCCCTGGGACAAAGCACAAACCCACCAGAGCCTTCGACCCTATCTGCTCGAGGAAGCCGCCGAAGCCGTGGATGCCATAGGTCGGGGCAATCCCCAAGAGATGGCTGAAGAACTAGGGGATGTACTCTTGCAGGTGGCCTTTCATTCGGTTATTGCCGAGCAGGAGGGCAGTTTTAGTTATCCCGAAGTGGAGCAGCACATTGTGGATAAGCTCATCCGCCGCCACCCACACGTGTTTGGCGATGTGAAGGCCGATACCCCTGAAGCCGTAACGGCCAACTGGAACGCCATCAAAGCCACCGAGGGTAAGCCAGCACAGCCCATCTGCGACCAGGTGCCGCGCAGCCTGGGAGCCCTGGCCAGGGCTACCGAAATCCAGAAAAAATTGGGCACGCCTTTCAACAGTAAGGCCGATCTGGTTGAAAGCATTCAGCAGGGCCAGATAGCCGAAGCCCTGTGGAAGCTGGTAGCCTGGTGCCGACAGGAGAAGCTTAATCCCGAGATCCTGCTGCGCGAGTACTGTGAGCAGATGTGCCTGCAGGCTGCAAAAAACCCTTGATGAGGTTGCAAGTCACAGCATTTTGCTAGGCTCAGCGCGAAAATACAGTTATGTGCGTACCTGAGCCTTGGCCCCGTCGGCCAATGCAAACGGTCACGAACCCTCCCCGAAAAGCAAAAACGTTTTGTCCCACAACCCCCGCCGCCCATGAAGTCTGAGATTCTCAAAGCCGCAGTCTCCCGTCCGCCGCAGGAAATGCTGCGCCCCGAGGGGTTTGTGGATGCTGCTGTGCTGCTACCGGTGTGGGAAGGGCAGCTCCTATTCACCGTGCGCAGCGCCCATCTACCGCACCATGCAGCCCAGATTAGCTTTCCCGGAGGTCGGTTTGACGATGGCGAAAGCGCCGAACAGGCCGCCTTGCGTGAAGCCTGGGAAGAAGTGGGTCTCGAGCCCGGTCAGGTGGAAATACTGGGACACCTTAACCCCACCCTCTCTCCCTTTGGCTACCGGGTGTTTCCCTTGCTGGGCCGGATTATCCAGGAACCCCGACTGGCCCCCAACCCCCAGGAAGTGGAGGAGTTGCTGTGGGTGCCAATCGAAGAATTGCTGACTGCCCCAGCCTATGCCGAAGAACGCACCCCACCTCCCAGTAACCGTTTCCCAAAGGGCTTAGGTGGTGAGTTTTCCGAACTGGATGGAAAGCTACGGCGCAAGGTCTGGCATTACCCCTGGCGCGGCTACGATATCTGGGGCGTGACCGGCAATATTGTTCACGACTTTCTCGAGCGTATCCGCTCTGTAAGGCTTTAGTATAGCGTCGTAGAGATACCAGTACACTTCAACAGGTTCCATGCGCTCTGGCCCTAAAACCCCCTCCCTACCACGTAGGGAGGGCCGGGGAGGGTATCAGACAAGGCCCAGCAATCAAGTGGCTGCACCAAGTCGCTTCGGCAACCCCACCTAACCTCCCCTCCGCTGTAGGGGAGGAACCAGATACGGCCTCCACCATAACCAAGAATTAACCTATACCCCTGTCCTTCTCCATTTGCGGGAGGAGGTGACAACACCCCGTCAGCAGAATAGGAACATAGTGCCGTAAACGCCAGTTACTGCGTTAAGGGTGCCACCGGTTGAGGGGTATAGAAATGCTGAAAAATAACAATCCAGTTAAAATCGTTGTGCAACTTCGGCCTGCGTCCCCCTGCAAAGCACCATCAGTCAGCAGCAGCCAAACCCTTCAAAAAAAGAGGTCTAGCCTGCTTGGCAAGCTGGTCGTGGAGTTCTAAAAACTGCTCTTTGGCCCGCTGCCCCAGGAAGCCCGGTGGGGTGAGCTCGGGCGGCAGGCCGGGGTCGAGGAAGAGGTTCTTGCGGGCCTGGTGAATCATGTGGGTCAGACGCACAAAGGCTTCCTCGGGGTTTTTGGGCCTGTCCTTTTTTGCGGCCAGAAAGGCACGGTAGCGAGCCTGGGCCGCTTTGAGGTTGAAGGATTTTTCAATGAGCTCGAGGGGCGGCGTGCTGGAAAAACGCTCGGCCTGAAAAAGCTCCACATAGCTTTGTAACCCATAAAAGCCCACCAGATCACGCGCTGCTTCCAGTGAGCCATTGGGACTGACCCAGACGCCCGGTGCAGGCGTCCCGAAGCCCAGCAGAATTAACTCGTTGCGGAACCGATCCCGCACGGTGCGTTTGGCTTCCGGCACGGCATAGACCAGAATGCGCCATTTTCCATCCCAGGGGGCACCGTAGGTGTAGAGCCGCTCCCGCACGTTCTCGACCTGCCAGGCCACCCTGGGCGAAAGCCGGTAGTAAGCCCGCCGCCCGTCCTTCTCCGGGATAATCCAACCGCGCTTGACGCTACGCGAAACAGCGGCCCGCACGGCAGGTTCGCTGAATTCCAGCAGTTCCATCCAGCGAATCAAGTCTCCAACCCAGGCCCGGTTTTCGGGGTACAGGTACTCCATGTAGAGAGTGAAAAGATACGAGCGCGCCCGCATTGCTCCTCAGTATAATACGGATTTTTGCATTCCCGGCTAAAAAACGTTCAGATTTCAGGGAATATACGGCAACAGTTACCGTGAGGTACGCAGCATTGTCTGGGGCGATAATCAAGAGTTTGTTCAGCACTTCGTCTTTTGGGCAGCAGGTGGCTGAAAGCCCTTGATCAAAAAATACCTGGGAACTTACGCCAAGTTGTTATCGCGTCCTTCACAGTCGTGACCGCCCATGAACCGGATGGCTCGAAATAGGTGAAGAGCGCTCTAATCGGTAGCCAGGGCTCTAGCCGTTGAGTCCAGCCGAAACCACTGCCCACCCCGGTAACGCCATAGGAACATGGCGACCCGCACAGTCTCCTCGCCCAGGAGCCGCCCCAGGAAAATACCCCACAACCCCAAGCCCATTGGAAAAGCCAGCAACCAGGCCAGCGGCAGTCCTACCAAAAACACCGTCACGAAATCGGAGAACAGCAAAAACCGGGTGTCGCCACCGCTGGCCAAAGTGCCAAAAAAGATGAAGTTAGAGACCTTGACCGGCTGGAATAAAGCATTGAGCAGTACTGCCCAGAAGGCCCACTGCTGCACCTGGGGGGTGGTGTTGGGGTAGAGCAGGGGCAGCAGGAAAGCAAACAGGGCAAAAACCAGCCCGAAGATGGCTGCCGAAATCAGGCCAATGCGCCAGATCAGCCGGGAGACCCCCCAGACTCCAGGGGAATCGGCCCGCCCAATGGCCTGGGCCACCAGCACGGTGGCGGCATAGTGCAGACCCGCCGAGGCAGTAATGAAGACCATCTCGAGGTTGCTCACAATCTGAAACACTGCCAGTTCTTGCGTTCCCAAACGCTCGAACAGCAAGGCAAACAAAAATACCCCTCCGCTGAAGACCACCTCGGTAATGAAAAGCGGCAGCACCAGAGGCACTGCCTCGCGCAGCAGGTGCCGAACCTGTCCAAACTCGGGCCAGGCCCAGCGCAGGCCCCAGCGGCTTCCAAGTAGCAGCCAAAGCAGCACCAGCGCCCGCACACCCTGTGCCACCAGCGCCGCCACGGCTGCCCCTACCGCCCCCATCTCCAGCGGAAACACAAACAACCACGACAACAGGGGTATCAGGGTAATGGCCGGGATGGTGACCAGCATCGGAATCCGCGCCCTGCCGATGCTACGAAAAGCCGCGCTGCTCACCACGCTGAGGGTAATGAGGGGCAAGGAAAGCGCCACCAGTGAAAGATAGGGCCCGCCAATAGAAGTGATTTCCGGATTAACGCCCACCAGCTTCAAGAAAGAGGTGGCCCCTAGTCCCAGCGGCAAGGCCAGCAGGAGCGCCAGCACCAGCGAGAACCCGATGAAGAAGCTCACGATGCGCTTTACTGCAGCCTCATCACCCCGCCCCCTGGCCCGGCTGGCCAGAATGGCGCAACCCGCCCCCAGGGTGTTCAGGCACAGAATGCCGATGAAAAGCACGTTGTTGGCCAGGCCCACCGCCGCAATGGTCGCGGTACCCAGGGTGCCCACGATCACCTGGTTGACAAAGCCCAGGGCCAGTTGAACGGTGGACTCGAGGCTCACCGGTAGCGCTATTTTGAATATCTCTCGCCGCACATCGGCAGTCACAAAAGAGAGCATACTATGCGAAGCAATCGGGATAGTAACCCGGTTGCAGTCGCCACAACGCCAGCAAAACGGTCTTATACCAACTCTGCGCCTGAGCGGCGCTAAACGCACCCCTCACTTGCCGCGCCAGGGGGCGCGTCCGAGGGACTTGTATATCGCTTTTGGGTCACTTCTGAGCAGATTCGGTCTTACGTCGCAGGTCTCAAGTTGCGGGTCAAAAAGGGTAGAAGCACAAAATATCGGCCTTCTCGAGCCACTCCAGGCAATTACTTTACCTTCAAGGGGTAGAATCGAGGGCATCTATGAACACCCTGACCTGGAACACCGAGTTACTTACTGAGCAAGACCTTGCCCACCACCTGCACCCCGTAACCAACCTGCACCGCCATAAGCAGAGCGGCCCGGTAGTATTGGTCGAAGGGAAGGGCTCGAGGGTGCGTGATAGCGAAGGCAGGTGGTACATTGACGGGTTTGCCGGCCTCTGGAACGTGAACGTGGGCTACGGGCGCACCGAGCTGGCCGAGGCAGCCCGCGAACAGATGGCCCGGCTGGCCTTCCAGCCCACCTTCTTTGGGCTGGCTACCCCTCCGGTGATCGAGCTGGCCGCCAGGATGCACCAGCTTTTGCCACACCACTCGCACTTTCAGTTCACCTCTGGGGGGGCTGAGTCCAACGAGACCGCTATCAAGATTGCCCGCTACTACTGGGCCCTGTCGGGCAAGCCGGAAAAAACCAAGATCATCTCGCGCCGTATGGCCTACCACGGCATCGCCATGGGCGCACTGGCCGCTACCGGTGTTCCGGCCTACCATGCCGACTTCGGGCCATTGCCACCCGGATTTTTGTACCTGAGTGCGCCGCTGGCCTACCGCAACAACCCCGGGCTTTCGGAGGCCGAGTTTGTGGCCATGCTGGCGCGGGAGCTCGAGGACTTGATTGCCCGGGAAGGCCCCGAAACCATTGCCGCTTTTATTGGGGAGCCGGTGCAGGGGGCCGGCGGCGTGGTGCCACCCCCCGAAGGCTACTGGCAGGCCATTGCCCCCATCCTCAAAAAGCACGGTATTTTGCTGATAGCCGACGAGGTCATCACCGGCTTTGGCCGCACCGGCGAGATGTTCGCCCAGACCACCTATGGCTTCCAGGCCGACATCACCAGCTTCGCCAAAGGGATTACCTCGGGCTACATCCCGCTGGGCGGGGTGGGCATCAGCCCTGAGATATTCGAGCGCATCTCGGCCCCCGACCGGATGTTCATGCACGGCTTCACCTACTCGGGGCACCCGGTGGCCTGTGCGGTGGCGCTGGCTAACATTGACATCATCGAGCGCGAACAGCTCTGGCGCAATGCCGCCCTCCGCGGCGAGCAACTGTTACAAAGGCTACAAGCACTGGAAACCCACCCCCACGTGGGCAACGTGCGGGGCAAGGGCCTGATGGCGCTGGTAGAGGTGGTAGAGGACAAAACCAGCAAAAAGACCTTCGAGCCTGCCCTGGGCATTGGCGCAAAGCTGATGAAGGTCAGCCGGGAAAAAGGTGTGATTGTGCGCTGCAACGACACCGGCTTTGCCATGGCGCCGCCCCTGGTGATTACCGAGGCCGAGATAGACGAAATGGTGAACGCCCTGGCCGAAACGCTGGACGAGGTGCTGGGTTCGTAGCGCTCTCTGCATACGGGATACCCGGCAAACGGCACGAACAAAAGCAGAAAATCATGGCAAAGGTCTCCGGTCGCTAGCAACAGCCTGAAGCGATGCTTTTGGCCTTCCGCTGTGGGCTTTCAGCCAGAGCGCTCTTCACCTATTTCGAGCCATCCGACCTCGGGAAAGCCTTGTCCTGAAGGGAACATTAGCTGCTCATCCAGTTAGCTATATCTGTTGTGTAGATCCGATACAACTTCAGCCAGGCACCCAACATTCAGCGACACCCAAGGTGGGGAGTGGGTGGTAGGAGGTAGGTTGCGGTTTTCAAACGCCTGTCCCCTGACCCCAGACCCCTATTCCCTACCTCATCGTTCCCAGAACAGGCAAAGTGTTCAGGTAAAAGGGTAAGACTCCTCCGCTCTTGGCCCTGGGTTTTGCATTTCTTACAACTGGCTTTGCTAGACTGAAAGCGGACTGCGGAAAGTCGGTTTGGAATTGCCCAAAAGCCAAAAGGAGGGTTCATGGGATGGATTGAGTGGTGTAGTTTCCTTTTAGGGGGCTTGATTTTATGGCTCCTGGGCTGGCTTTTGAGCTGGCTATTCCGGGGCAATACCCTGCGGCTGCAAAACCAGCTTACCGAGGCCCAGGCCGAGCTGGGGCGGCTCCAGGCCGACCTGACCGGCTACAAGGCCACCCAGACCAAACTGGCGCAGGCTGAACAGGAGCTCTCCGGGCTGCGGGGGCAGCTTAAGGACTTTGAGGCGCTCAAGGCTAGCTTTGGCACGCTGAGCAAGGAGCTGGATGCCGCCACCCTCAAAATTCAGGGACTGGAAGGACATCTCAAGGATTTTGAGGCCCTCAAGACCCAGCTTGCCAACCTGCAAGCCCGTCTGGGCAGCCTTCAGGGTGAGCGGGATCGGCTTCAGGCCGACTACAGCGGGCTACAGACCCGGTTTGAGCAGCTCGAGGTCGAGCGCAATCGGCTTTCGGCGCAAATTCTGAGCTACCAGGGCGAGATGGCGGTGCTGAGCCGTCAGGTAGAGGCCCTGCGCCAGGACCGCGACGCACAGAAATCTGAAACCGCCAACCTGGGCGGCAAGCTAGCGGGCATGGGCGGGCTAATGGCGGTTTGGGAGGGCTTGCGTCAGCGCTTCGGGAACAAACCGCCTGAAGAACTCGAGGCCCACTTCACCTCGGTTCAGGAAGAAGCCGAGCGTGCCCGGAGCGAGTTGGGCAAGCTGAAAAGCGAGTACGAAGCAGCGCTGGCCGAGCGTAAACAACTGGAGGGCGAGTTGCAGAATTTGCGGGCCCGTGTCGGCAGCCTCGAGGCCGACCAGGGCAAAGTAGCCGCCCTGGAAGCCGAGATCGAGCGCTACAAGAACGAGTTTAGCGGCCTGCAGGCCCGCTATGCGACCCTCGAGGCCGACCACCAAAAACTCCAGGCCCGCTACGAAGCCCGTATCCAGACCCTCGAGGGCGAAAAAGGCCATCTATCCAGCGAACTCCAGAGCCTGCAAAACCGCCTGAGCACCCTGGAGCAAGAGCGCGACCAGGCCCGGCAAGAATCGGCCCAACTCAGCACCCAGCTTGCAGGCTTGCAGGGCAGCCTGAACGCCCTGGAGGCCATTCAGGCCCGGTTTGGCAACCTGCAACCCGCCGACCTCGAGGCCCGCATCGTAGCCATGCAGAACGAGCGCAACCAGTACGCAATCGAGCTGGAGGCCCTGCGCAAGCGCATCGAAGCGGTAGCGGGTGAACGCGACCACCTGCGGGCCGAAGTGGAGGGGCTGCAAAAGCGCCTCGACCAGCTCAGCACCGATAGTAACAACGTAATCGCGGAGCGCAACAAGCTCCAGGCCGAAGTCGAAAAGCTGCGGGCCGACCTGAACCAGGCCCAGGGCGCCTATCAGGATCTGGAAGCGGTGCGCCGTGAACTCTCTGACCTGCGTACCCGGCTGGCCAGGGCCGACGAAGAACGCAACTGGTTTGCCGGAGAGGTCGAGGGCTTACGCAAGGAGACCGAGCAAGCCCGGCAGAATCTGGCTGCACTCGAGCAACTTCGGCGTGAACATGCCAGCCTCCAGTCTCGCATAGCCGATTACGAAAAAGCCTTGCAAAATGCCGAGGAAGACCGCCGCCAGATGGGAGCCAACTACAGCGCCCTGCAAGCCCGCATCGCCGATTACGAAGCCAGGCTGGCCAAAGCCCAGGAGCGCACCGCCAACTCCGACACACTGGCAGCCAACCTGGCGGCCATGCAAACCCGTGCACCGCAAGCGGAAGCTACTGGGGCCGTTGCTGCCCCAACACCGGCCCGACCTACCAAACCGCGCAAAGCCAAACCTAAGCAACCCAGGGAAGTGATCGGCTACCGCGTCACCCAGAGCCGCACCTTCCGGGCCGAAGTGGTGCCCGAAGGCCACGACCCTCTGGGGGTGATCGAGGGCATCGGCAACACCTACCAGCAAAAGCTGTGGGACGCAGGCATCAAAACCTTCGAAGACCTGGCCAGCACTCCCGAGGCCCGGCTGCGCGAAGTCATTGGCAAGGACCTGGAGTTCGACGAGTGGATTGTGGAGGCCCGCCGCTTTGTGCGCGGGGTCTACAAGCTTAGCCGCGCCACCGCCGGAGGTAGCCGCCGCAAGGCCGACGACCTGACCCGCATCGAGGGCATTGGCCCTAAGATACGCGATGCGCTGGTAGCCGCCGGCATCACCACCTTCGAAGCCCTGGAAGCGGCCACCGAGGGCCAGCTACACGCCGCCATCGAGGCCGCCGGCATCAGCTTCGCCCCCAGCATTCCCACCTGGAGCCGCCAGGCGGCCTACCTGGTACGAGGCGACGAAGCAGGGTTCCAGGAATACATTGCCCGCCTCACCGCCGGAAGGGAGGAATAGCCCATGGCCAGAGCCTGGACCACCTACGATTGGATCAAACTGCTGGGCACCATTCTTCTGCTCATTCTGTTATTTTTCTGCATGAGCCGCCAGGGTAGTGTAGCCATTGCACCCACCCTCACCACGCCCGCTCCGGGCACGCTGCAGGGGCCCACGGTGGATTTGAGCGGCACCGGCACCCCAGGGGGTTTCATTCAACTGCTGCTGAACGGCAACAAGGTAGGGGCCCCAGTACGCATCGGAAGCGACGGACGCTGGGCTTTGCCGGGTTTCAACTTTGGTGCACCCGGCAACTACACCCTCACCCTACAGCCAGTGGATGCCAGCGGCACCAACCTCGGGCCAGGGTCGGATCTGGCCTTTACCGTGCCTTTGCCAACGGGCAATCTCCAGATCAGCGAACCTGGCAACGGCGCTCAGGTGCCCGCTGGCACTTTCCAGTTGCGGGGGGTGGGTACGCCTGGGGAAGCACTCGAGGTCTTCGAAGACAACACCAGCCTGGGCCGGGTGGTGGTGAACCCCGACGGCACCTGGACGCTGGCCGTGCCGCCCCCCATGGCGGGGGAACATACCTACGAGGTGCGCGGCGCCAGCGCCTCGGCCCGCATTCAGGTCACGGTGGCGGCGGCTACCGGAACCGCCAGCAATTGCACCAAAGACTTCACCCTTTCCTTTAGCGACGGGCAGACCGTGGCCCGCCCCTTCCGTTTCGGCGGCGAGGGGGCCGGGCAAGGCTACACCGTCACGGTCAAACGCGGTGAACGCACCGTGGGCAGCCGGGATGTGCTCCTCGATGCAACCTGCGGTTGGAGCTACCGCTCCGACCCCGGCCCTGGCCCCATCACCTACGAAGTCCGTCCCATCGGGGCCCCGCCCAGCGATCCGCCGCTGCAAACCATCAACCTGACCGTCCGGTAGCGCCCTGGCTATCCGAGCCTCCCCGTATCCGGGGGGGTTTTTGTTTGCCCCAAACAGCGTTCATCAAACCGCTTCAATAGGAGGCCTGGCCGAAGGCTCTATTTCCAGCAGACGGAGCATCTCCCCCACCAGGTACAAAGAGCCCGTTACCAGGACTGGTTTTCCGTCCGCTCGAGCCGCCTCAACTGCGTGCTCGAGGGCCTCCAGGGGATGCTCGAAGTAGGGGGCCGGGTATTCTTGCAACAAAGCCTCGGCCCGCAGGGCACCCCTGGCGGCGTAGGTATAGCGCACACTTCTGGCCTTGGGCAAAAGGGTTTGCAGGATGGTGTGGTAGTCCTTGCGGGGGAAAGCACCAAAGACCAGGTGAAAACCCTCGAACTCGTCTACCAGGGCCCGGGCCGCCGGAGGATTGTGCGCCCCATCGAGTACCACCGGAGTGCCCCGGTAGGTCAGTGGCTGCATCCGGCCGGGATGCACGGCTGTGGATAAACCTGTGGATATCACCGCTTCGGCGTAACCCAATAAGCGCAAAACCGCCGCCGCAAGACGGGCGTTTTGCCGTTGAAACCGGCCCCGCAAAGAAGGCTGGACAGGCAAATCGAAAATAGGGCCGCCTTCCGAGAGCACATACAACGGGGCCGCCCGCTCGGCGGCTATGCTGCGGATCACCTCCAGCCCAAGCCCCTCGGCCCCGGTCACCACCGGAACCCCTGCCCGAATGGCCCCCGCTTTGTCCCTGGCGACCCCTTCCAGTGAGCCTCCAAGAGTTTCTAGGTGGTCTTCCCCGATATTGGTGAGCACGGTAACCCGCACCTCGGACAGCGCATGGGTGGCATCCAGCACCCCTCCCACCCCGGCCTCCACGGCTGCCATGCGAACACCCACCGATGCGAAATGCCGAAACGCCAGCGCTGTGGTGAGGTCGAAGAAAGCCACCGGTTCCTGGAAATGCTGGCCCCGGGCCCACTCCACAAATCGCACCACCTCGGCCTCGGGAATCGGGCCCTGGTGGGTGCGGATACGCTCGCGGAAGTCTATCAGGTGGGGGCTGGTGGTGGCGCCGAAGGGCTCGTCAGCCGCCTTGAAGGCCGCCTCGAGGTAGGCCACCACACTGCCTTTGCCGTTGGTTCCAATCACATGAACGGCGGGAAACAAGGCTTCTGGGTGGCCCAGCCGTTGCAACAGCTCTCGAATCCGCGACAGACCCCTGGGCGCTCCGGCGCGGCTCTGGGCAAACAACCATTCCACTGCTTCGGGATAGGTCACAAGCCTAAGTCTATCCTGTTTCCCCCATACCCTCTGATACCGTTTTTACCTGAACACCTACCCTACACCAGGAGGTAGGGAGTAGGGTGCAGGCGTTGAAAACCACCGCCTACCTCCCACCACCCACCCCCATCTCGGGTGTCGCTGTAAATTGGCCACACACCTAAAGTTGGTATGAGGCCGATAATGGGGTCATGCCGCTGCTGCAAGCCCGCCTGGAACTACAACTTGAACAGGCCCTGGTGCATGGCTGGGTGCAGCGCCTGCTTGCCAGGGTAGACCTGCCCCTCAAACTGCTGCGCTTTTCCCTGGGCCGTTTGCAGGGTGGGGAGGTTCGGCAGCTCGAGCTGAGCGAAAACCGCTGCCAGCTAGCAGTCGGGTTTGCCAGCGGCCCGGCGGTGAAGCTGGTGCTCCAGGCCCAGGATTATCAGCCCGCACAGCAAGTGCTGAGGCTGCGGGTCGAGCAGCTTGTTTTTTCGGGGTTTCGGGGTGCTCCGGTGCTCAACCTGGTACCGGGTAAGGTGCTGGAAATCGTTGCAGCCCAGGCCAACCAACGCCTGCCGGGGCTTTTGGAGTTGGGCGGAAATATGGAGCTGAGGCTGTACCTCGAGCCGCTTCTGCAAAAGGCCCTGCAAGAAGCACCCCTCGGGCAGAGCCTGGGGGTGCTGGGGCTCGAGGCCCGCCCTATGGTTCGGGTGGAGAGGCTCGAGTTCGGGTCTGGTTGGTTGAACTTGGCCCTCAGCGCAAGCGGCTGATCACACAACCTGTGCTATTGCATTCGCGGATGCGGGCCTTGAGAAAGCTGGTGCGTTCCTGGGTCATGCGGGTCGCGCAGTCCAGGTTGACGGTGCGCGAGGTGGCATCTACCCGCGTGCACTGCTGGTTGCGGCTCTTGATCCAGGCCAGTTGCGAGGTTCGCAGCACCGAGCGCCCTTCAGCGTTCAGCTTGCCCACCAGCTCGCGGTACACATCGTTGATTTCTTTGTCGGCCTGCACGAAAAGCTGGGTTGCACAGTAGACGTAGTCGAAGTCTGCACTGGGGTTGTCGCAACCTGCGGCCCATCCCCAGCTTGCCCCTACCAGTAGGCCCACCACTGCCAGTTTTTTCATATTCCCTCCCAACCCAATCTAACCAGATAGCGCCGAATCGCTGGGTCAAATCAGCACCCGCGATGGGGCGAGGTCAAAAATAGCCAGGTGACCGCCTTCAAGAGCCATTCACTCTAAAAGGCTCCTCCACAAAACCCTTTTGAGCGTAATACAGGCTTTCAGATCACCTGACGACGCAGGTTGGAAATAAGCAAACTCGAGGCCAGCACCAACCCCGCCGCCAGCCCAAACAGGCTGCTCACTTCGGTGCGCTGGGGCTTCCAGCCCACCACCCGACCCAGGTTGCGGTAGGCTTGCCGGAGGGCTTCTGCGGACTCTGCGGCATAATACTGACCCCCGGTAGACTCGGCAATCGAGCGCAGGGTTTCTTCGTCGAACTGCATCCAGAAGCCACCCCACTGCTGGTCGGGGTCGCCTGGGTTGCTGCGCCGGCCCAGCCCGATGGTATGCACCACTACGCCCATATCTTTGGCGAAAGGGGTCACCTCGAGGGGATCCAGACCGCGGTTGTTGCGGCCATCCGATAGCAAGACCACCGTGGCCGGGCCCAGCAGTTTGTCGTTGGTGTCTTTGGGGAAGGCTTTGAGGCTTTCTAAGAGACCATCGCCAATGGCCGTTCCACGGCCCATCTGAAGCAGCTCTATCTGGTCAATAATGCGCTGGTGGTCGGTGGTGGGCTCCACTTCCAGGGTCGCATACCCCGCAAAGCTCACCAGGCCCACCTTGGCGCCATCGGGCAGGGAGCGCACAAAGTTCTGGGCTTCTTTTTTGGCCGCCGTAAAGCGGTCCGGCTCAATATCCTGCGCCCGCATCGAGCGGCTGATGTCTATGGCCACCATTACCGTAGTCATGTTGTCCGGGGCAGGCACCACTGCCTGAGGACGGGCCAGCGCCACAATGGCCAGCACCAGCGCCAGGCCATATAGCAAAGCGCTCAGGTGGCGTTTCCAGCGCGGCTCGGCAATGCGGGCAAACTGGGCCAGGTTGGGATAAAGCACGTGGGCGCTTGCCGCTCCCTCCTGTACCCTGCGCCAGTAAACCCATGCCAGCAGCGGTACGAGCAGCAACACCCACAGCAAAACCGGTAACTCAAACCCCAAGGCGCACTCCTTACAGAACATCACTTCAGGAAATGAACTACCCCTCGAGTTTGCCCGCTAATCTCGTACCAAATGGTAGGCCCATTTACGGTTCTTCTTCAAAAAACATACACAAACTCAGGGGCAGAAACCGCTGCTCTGCCCCTGAAGCGATTGGGACGGGTACTACATCGGTGGGGACAGCTCCCGCGCCAGTAAATCCAGGTCTATGCTTTCCAGATTGCCGGAAGCCGAGATAACCTCAGGTAAACCCTCAGATCCTCGGCATTATCCACCCGCAACCAACTGCTGCGTTATTGGCTCGGACAAAACCGATTCCCCTAACAAATAGGCCACCACGTCGCGAGCGCTGTACTGAGTGCCAAACTGCTTGACGAAGCTACCGATACGCTCGAGGTCATCTCCGCTCGTCACCAACGGCAACTCGAGGTCGCCATTTTTCTGCACCTGGCCCTGCCCTACCGCCGCCAGGAGCGCATTGCACAGGCACTTGCGCCCCTCGGTGTTGGCAGGGTCGCCCCCCTTGGCCAGGTACTGGTCAATGGGCTCGGAAGCGCAGCGGAAGCCGATTTTTCCTTCAGATGCCTGATAAGGCTCGCGCAGATAGCCCAGGTCGCAGACCCGTGTACGACATTGATAGACCTCCGGTTGCGAGAGCGTGCCCGCTACCTCCGCTACCTTGAACGGGAATCCGGTGGGCGAGGCTTTGGGGTCGGTAAAGACGCTGACCTCACCTCTGGCGGCCTGCTCCAGTACCCGCGCCTTCAGGCCCGCCTCGAAGCCGGACTCCTGGCTGTAGGCAAAGAGCGTACCCACCTGGATACCTGCGGCCCCCTGGTTTGTTGCTCTTTCCAGGGCTTCGGGCGAACCGGTTCCCCCTGCCAGCCAGAAAGGCAGGCCCAGGGCTTTGATCTGCTCGAGGTCTACCACATCCCGCTCGCCATACACCGGCTGCCCCCGCTCATCAAAAACTGGCGCCCCTCGTGGGGGGGCATTGTGTCCGCCCGCCGTGGGGCCTTCAATCACAAAGCCTTGAATGGTTCCCGTCACCTTGCGGGCCAACAGAGTGGCCAGGGAGTTGGAAGCAATAATCGGCAAAAAGCCGGGGCGTTTAAGGGTTTGGGCCTGACCGGCGATTTCCAGTGGGTTGAACTGCAGGCGGGGAGCCTCGGGAGCCGTCCAACCTGTCACGTCAATTTTGAGCGAGGTGGTCTCCCCTGCAGCCAGTTTGTCCAGAGCCTCCGGAATCTCGCGGGGGATGCCCGCGCCCATCAGTACATAATCCACCCCGGCCAGCATGGCCCCATACAGCGTCCCGAGGGTAGGGATTTGTAGCTTGGTGAGGAGATTAATCCCAACAAGACCCGGATGACCCTCCTTGGCTAGAAATACCTCTACATAGCCCCCCAGCACGTGCATGATCTGCGAGGCGGTATCGCCCAACTGACCGGGCATGGGGATTCGTTTATAGGGCTGTCCCCCCCGACCTTCGGGCTGGAAGTATTTTGTCAGCACAGGCTTAACCCATTGCTGAAAAGGGAACGCGGCCAGCGCCCGGCGCACCAGTCCACCGGGGTCGCCGTCTTGCAACCGCCGCACCATTACGGTATCCATGGCAGTACCCGAGACCACCCCCAGTTGCCCCAGCAACGAAACAGTTTTGGCCAGACGCCAGTTGGAAACGGAAACGCCCATCCCACCCTGGATAATGCGGGGTAGGGCTAGAGTAGAAACACTTTGCACGGGTACAAACCTCCAAAAGAAGCTCGCTAAATGACAACGAGACGGCTGATTGTACGGCGTGTGCAGGTGAGAACGAAAGGCAAACATCCCCCCATCGGCAGGTCTGTACCTGGTATAGAGAAGGGCGAGGGGCGTGCAAGGGTGGGCATGGTAGCAAGAAGACTCGGCCTAATGATGTAATGGCGATTGCATGAGCCTCGAGGCCCTTCATACCCAGATCACGGCCTGCTGCGCCTGCCCCCGGCTGGTGGCCTGGCGCGAGCAGGTTGGGCGGGAAAAACGCACCGCATATCGGGATTTCGAATACTGGGCCCGGCCCGTACCGGGTTTTGGCGACCCCAGCGCTCGTATTCTGGTTTTTGGGCTGGCCCCTGGCGCCCACGGCTCCAACCGCACCGGACGGCCCTTTACCGGCGATGCCTCGGGCGACTTTTTGTACCCGGCCCTCTACCGCGCCGGGCTCGCCAACCAGCCCAGCTCCACCCACATAAACGATGGCCTGGTACTGCAAAACGTCTACATCACGGCTGCCGTGCGCTGCGCCCCCCCAGGCAACAAACCGAGCCCCCTCGAGCTACACGCCTGCGCCTCCTGGACCCAGCAAGAACTGGCCTTGCTAAAGAACCTGAAGGTCTACCTGGCCCTGGGTCAGATTGCCCACCAGGCCCTCCTGGACTACCACGGCCTGCGCCGGTCGGCCCATCCCTTCGCACACGGCAGCGAGTACCGCTTGGGTGGGCGGGTCTTGCTGAGCTCTTACCACGTCAGCCGCCAGAACACCAACACCGGCAAACTGACCGCTGCCATGTTTGACGCGATCCTCGAGCGGGCGAAAAGGCTTGCCAATAGCCCATAGCCTGGAGCCAAAATTGAGCCACGGGCTATCGACTATAAGCCATCAGCTATCAGCCTTTTTGCTGTACAGGAAGTCGTAAAGCAAGGCTGCCAACCCAGCCCCTACCACCGGGCCGGCCCAGTAAACCCAGTGGGCATTCCATTCACCGCCTATGATGGCGGGGCCGAGTGCCCGGGCAGGGTTCATGGCCGCCCCCGAAATAGCGCCTCCGGCCAGGATGTCCATGGTGATGGCCAGACCAATGGCCAGCCCGGCGTAGCTGTAGTTATTGAAAACCGCTGAGCCAAAAATCACCGAGACCAAAAAGAAGGTCAGGAAAACCTCCATCATGAGGGCCTGGATGGCGGTATGGTTGGCCCCAGGAACCGGGGTTCCGTCGGCCACTGCGTTGCCGCCATATAGGGCGCCAATAAAGAAAGCCGCTACCAGCCCTCCCAGCAGTTGGGCCACCCAGTAGCCCACCGCGCCCACCGGGGTAATGCGCCCGGTGATGAGCATAGCAAAGGTCACGGCAGGGTTGAAATGGCCCCCCGAGATGGCCCCCAGGGCCACCACCGAAAGGCCAATGGCCAGTCCGTGGGCCAGGGCCACCACCATCAAATCACCGCCCTGGGTGGCCGCAATGGCCCCAATCCCCACGAAACACAGGGCAAAAGCTCCCAGAAACTCTGCAATTAGAGCGCGTATGTTCATGCTTTCCTCCCGCCATAACGTTACCCTAGTCGGCGGGTTCCCACAATTGGCCGGATTTGACAAAGCAAGCCTGCCCAAATCCGTAGGATAAATACGTGTGGTTGCGTCTGAAGCGATTGTATAAAGCCTTTACGCCGGCTCAGGCCACCCCGGACGATGCCTGGGCCCTGGCCGAGCTCAGCATCGAGGAGGCCCACCTGTACAAAGCTATGGATGTGCGCGATCGGGAACACGCGGTACGGGTGGCCAAGCGGCTGCTGGAGCGCTACCCCGATGCCCCCAGCTATGCGGTGCGGGCCGCCCTGCTGCACGATAGCGGCAAGGCCCTGCGCCCTTACCGACCCCTGGAACGCATCCTGAGCGGGCTCGTGGGCCTCGAGGTTCCCATCGAACCCCTGGACAAGGGGCTGCGTGGGGCCTGGCAGATCCGCCGCCACCACCCCGAGTATGCGGCCATGCGCATCCTCGACCCTCAGGTAGCCCAGATTGTGCGGGAGCACCACAGGCCCGAAAGCCTCTGGGCCAAGCGGCTGCACGAGGTGGATGAAGAGTTTTGATAATGCCCTGGGCGCGTCAGGAAATGCCAACATTGGGCGTACAACCAACATTCGGGTACGCCCCAGGGGGCACTGGGTGGTGGGTTTCCAACCCCTGTCCCCTACCCTCTGCTCCCTACCTCCCCTTTCCTACACTATGCAAAGGGTTCAAGCAAAGAGGGTGTAACACAAACATAACGCTCCCTTTTCTACGGCCCTCGAGGTGATTCCCACGCCCTCGAGAACCATCGCTAAAGAGCGCCGGTGCCTGCTGGCCTACGGCATGACCGTGCAGGAAGTGGAAATCTGGCTTGCCCTGGGCAAGGTCGCCGGGGCCCTGCTCGAGCTCCCCACGCTTCACGCCAGCGAGCAAGTGGAAACCGCCCGGGACATTCACAACCTGCAGAGCCGGCTGGTCGCCAAACCGGGGCTGCGGGCCCTGGGTTGGGATCGGTAGGCTTGTATAGAACGAGCGTGAGCCCCACCGCAACCTGGGACATCCCTACCCATTTGGGCAAACTAAAATAAGGTTTGCCCAGAAAGGAGGCGCTTTATGCTCAGGCCCAAACTGCTGCTGTTGTTTGGACTGGGTTTGGGGTTGCTGGTATTGGCGGCAGCACTGCCCACCTTTGTGATCAACGGCAAGACCGTCAAGGTAGACACCCTGGAAAAAGGAGGGAAGTATTACGTAGAGGTACAGGGCTTTGCCAAGGCGCTGGGGGTCAGCCTCACCTACGACAAGGCCAAGAACCAGTTTGTCATTGTGAGCGTGGGTCAGGCCGCTCAGACCCAGGTAGCCGGTACTGCCCAACTGGCGGGGGGAGAGGGCGAATTCGGCAAAACCTATACCCTCGGCAAGTCGAGTCCGCTTAACTTCACCCTTCGCAGCGCCGAGTATACGGTGAGCCGGGTCACGATGGGTACCAGCGTCTATGCTCCCGAAGCCAACGAAAAGCTGCTGGTTCTGCACTACACAGTTCAGAATCCTACCCAGCGGGATAGATGGGTCAACTGGAATAGTTTCAGGTTTACCGTAGTGGATGCCAAAGACTTCAACCACGTTTTTGACAACTATGTGGCCCGCGAAGGCACCACGGAAATCTATGAAGTCGACCTCAAACCCGCCCAGAAGGTGGATCTGGTAGCCGCTTGGGCGGTGCCGGCTTCAGGGGTCATGCCCAAGCTTATCGTGGAGCGCGAGCGGGGTGCGCCGGTTCTGCGCTACGACTTACGGGGCAAGGTCAAGCCCCTCCCGGCTCCCTTTGCCGATCCGACAGACCCAAGTGGGGCGACCGCCCTCGAGGAGGTACCTGCCAGGGCCGGAACCTACTACCCCATGCTAAAGTTTGACATGAGGCTCGAGTCGGTAAGCTACAGCACCGAGCCCATGGATAAGCGGCCACCTGCCGAAGGCAAACGTTATCTGGTCGCCACCTTCGCTATCAAGAACGCCTGTGCCCCTACTGCCCGAGAAGCGAACTTCAGCTACAGCAATTTCAAGTTCGAACTCAAGGATACCGATGGCGAGAAGCAAGAGTTTGACGGGTATCTGATCAAGGCAGCCCGCGACGAGCACGCCGAAGGCAAGCTCAAACCCGGTGAGGAATACAAGTTCCGCATCTATTTTGAGCTGCCCCAGGAGGTGAAGGGCCAGACCCTTTATGCAGCCGAGGGCAAATCGAGGGTCTACGCCTTTGATCTGAGCCAGTTCCAATAGAGCGCTCTTCACCTATTTAGAGCCAGCCGACTTCAAGATAAGCTTGTCCTGGACATAACAATGGCCGCCTGGATGGGCGGCTACGTCCGTGAAGAGCACGATATTGCGGTCAAGACCCCCAAACCAGTGGAGCAACACCGGCCAATACCCCAGCCACAAGAGCGCGGATGGGGTATAGAGTACATAGTCGTATAGATGCCTGTACATCTTCACTGAAATACGGGAAGTCATTGCGAGCATCCGCAGGATGCGAAGCAATCCAGATCGCCCTATCCAGCCGGTAGTTTGGCAAACTTCTTCTGGATTGCTTCGTCGGCCTTTGGCCTCCTCGCAATGACGACCATTTTCAGGAGCCCTGACTCTGTTAGACCCCCTTATAGCGAACGCCCCAGGAAACGCAGCCGGTCGCGCTCGAGGTCGGGCGAGAAGGCCACCTCGGCCATACCGGCGGCTTCCAGATCGTCCAGGATTTCCACCGCCAGACCCCGATCCATCTTCATGCGGTTCGCCAGAAACTCGAGGGCCTCCTCGCGGGGTTCGGCGGTGTGGTGGGCCACAAATTCGGGGTATTCCTCGTCCAGGAGGCGCATCATCTCGGTAAGCGAAAATGGCGCAAACAGCCAGCGCTTTCGGGCGGGCACAAAAGCCGCATAGCCAGCTTGCTCGAGGTTCTGAACCACGGCCACCGCCTGGGGCTGGGTGAGGCCTGCCTGAATCAGGAAAGTTACCAACCCTTCCTTTTCACCAGCCAGACCTTCGGGACGCTCCTCGAGCAGTGCCAGCGCGATGTCCTCGAGGGTTCCTTGCGAAAGGAGTTGCTTGAAATCGGTTGCCATAGCCCAACCTCCTTTGGGGGTCTTGGCCTCTGGCTACCAGACGCTTCAACTGACTTGACACCTACACCCTTGGGTAGCTCCTGTACGTCCAAGTGCCCCCTGGGAATTGCTCTCCCCTACCTCGAGTCTAGCCCAAACCGGGCGGACGTACGTCCTGAAAGCAAAACTCCCCGCCAGGCGGGGAGTTACCGCAGAAGGTGGGCTCAGGCGTTGACGCGCACCTCAATGCGACGGGGCTGGGCCGCTTCGGCCTTGGGGATGTCGAGGTAGAGGATGCCGTGCTTGAAGTTGGCCTCGATCTTGCTGAGGTCGTAGGTGTTGGGGATCACAAAGCTGCGCTCGAACTTGCCGTAGACCCCTTCCAGCCGCCACTGGTTGGCGTTTTCGGGCTTGCTGAAGGGCCGCTCGGCCTTGATGGTGAGGGTGTTGTTCTCGGTGGTTACCTCGACCTGGCTGGGTTCCACACCCGGCAGGTAGACCGCCAGATGTACCCCCTGGGCGTCCTCGAGGGCATCCACCAACGGGGTGTTGGCGCTTTCGGTAGTGGGGGTGAAGAAGTTGCGCAGTAGCGCGTTCTGGATTTGCTCAATTTCGCGGAAAGGGTTGTATCGAATCATAGCAACCTCCTTTACAGCAAGAAGTATAAAACCTGAGTCTAGTATTGTCAAGTATAGTTAGTTTAGCTACTCAGAAAATCGCAAGAATAAATCCATGCCTTTTCATGTTTCGACCCTATTGGAAGCTCGCCGTGGCGCCCACCAAACAAACCTCCCCTTTCGGGGAGGGCAGGAGAAGGCAATATATGCAGCGAATGGACTTTATTTTGTCACAGCCGGGCATGTAAAGCTGGTCAAAACCAGCAGGCTACAAATGGGGTTGTAGTTTCTGCAGCAGCAGGTGCTTTGGCGCAGCGCCCACCACGCGCTCCACGGGCTGCCCATCCTTGAACAAAATCAGGGTGGGGATGCCCTGCACGTGGTAGGCACTCTGGGCCAGGGGATGATGGTCCACATTGAGCTTCACGATTTTGAGCCGACCCGCATACTCGCGGGCGATTTCCTCGAGCACCGGCGCAATCACCCGGCAGGGCCCGCACCACTCGGCCCAGAAGTCCACCAGCACCGGTACTGAAGCGTTCAGTTCGGAGGTCAGTCCCTGGTTGGCGTTGACCAGCCAGGGCAGGGGCTTTTTGCAGGCCCCGCAGACCGGCACCTGGCCCGCAGGGGGTGTGCTGAGACGGTTCTTCGCACCGCAATGGATGCAAACGGAGATATTGTCGTTTGTAGCCATAAATCAGTTTACGGTGAGGGTAGGGACGCAGCGCGCTGCGTCCCTACAGGGTCTTATGCCACTGCCATTTTACGGGTCTCGAACTGCAAGCCCAGCGGGCCGGTGGTGACAAAGACGGTGGTGCCATCGGGTACCTCGCCCGAGAGAATCTTGCGCGAGAGCGGGGTCTCGAGCTCCCGCTGAATCACCCGCTTGAGGGGCCGGGCGCCAAACACCGGGTCGTAGCCGCGCTCGGCCAGGAACTGCAAGGCTTCGGGCGACATTTCCAGGCCAATGCGCCGTTCGGCCAGCCGCTGGCGTACCGCTTTGAGCTGGATTTCCACAATGGCGGCAATCTGTTCTTTGGCCAGCGGCCGGAAGACCACAATCTCGTCGAGGCGGTTCAGGAACTCGGGGCGGAAGTGCTGTTGCAGGATGCCAAACACCCGCTCGCGGATGGTCTCGTAGCTCTGGCCGGACTGGATACCCTCGAAAATGAGGGGCGAGCCGATGTTGGAGGTGAGGATGATGGCGGTGTTGCGGAAGTCCACCGTCCGACCCTGCCCGTCGGTGAGGCGGCCATCATCGAGCACCTGCAAGAGGGTGTTGAACACGTCGGGGTGGGCCTTTTCGATCTCGTCGAAGAGGATGACCGAGTAGGGGCGGCGGCGTACCGCCTCGGTGAGCTGGCCGCCCTCCTCGTAGCCCACATAGCCGGGAGGGGCCCCAATCAGCCGCGCTACGGTGTGCTTCTCCTGGTACTCCGACATGTCGATACGCACCATGTTTTCTTCGGTGTCGAAGAGGCTGGCGGCCAGGGTCTTGGCCAGCTCGGTCTTGCCCACGCCCGTAGGGCCCAGGAACAGGAAGGAGCCAATGGGTCGGTTGGGGTCTTTGAGGCCCGCCCGGGCCCGGCGAATGGCATCCGCCACCGCACTGATGGCCTCGTCCTGCCCCACCACGCGGGTGTGGAGTTCCTCCTCGAGGCGCAGGAGCTTCTCCCGTTCGCCCTCCATCAGCTTGCTCACCGGAATACCCGTCCAGCGGCTCACGATGCCTGCAATGTCCTCCTCGGCCACCATGGGCCGCACGAACCTGGCACCCGCCATGCGGTCGGAGAGCTCGTTGACCTCCTGCTCGAGCCGGGGTAGCTCGCCGTAGCGAAGCTGGGCGGCTTTGTTGAGGTCGTAGGCCCGCTCGGCCTGCTCGATCTGGGTGCGGACTTCATCCAGGCGCTGCTGGGCCGCGCGGAGCTTCTGCATCACCTCGCGCTCGGCCTCCCATTCGGCCTGCTGCTTGCGAATCTCCTCGGCGAGTTCGGCAATTTCTTTTTCCAGTTCGCCCAGCCGGAACTTGCTCTCGGCGTCGGTCTCCTTCTTCAAGGCCTCGCGTTCGATCTCGAGCTGGAGCTTCTTGCGATTCAGGGTGTCAATTGTCTCGGGGCTGCTTTCCAGTGCCATCCGCAGCCGGGCGGCGGCCTCGTCGATCAGGTCTATGGCCTTGTCGGGCAGGCGGCGGTCCGAGATGTAGCGGTGCGAGAGCTGGGCGGCGGCAATCAGGGCGGGGTCGGAGATGCGCACCCCGTGGTGCACCTCGTACTTCTCCTTGATGCCGCGCAGGATGCTCACGGTGTCTTCCAGGCTGGGCTCGTCCACAAACACCGGCTGGAAGCGGCGCTCGAGGGCGGCGTCCTTCTCGATTTCGCGGTACTCGTCCAGGGTTGTGGCCCCAATCAGGTGCAGCTCGCCCCTGGCTAGTGCGGGCTTGAGCATGTTGCCTGCGTCCACCGCGCCCTCGGCCTTGCCGGCCCCCACCACGGTGTGCAGCTCGTCAATGAACAGAATTATCTGCCCCGCGCTCTGGATGGTCTCCTGCATGACCGCCTTGAGCCGCTCCTCGAACTCGCCCCGGTACTTCGCACCCGCCAAGAGGGAGCCCATCTGCAAGCTCACAATGCGCTTGCCCTTGAGCCCCTCGGGCACGTCGCCCTTCACGATGCGCTGGGCCAGCCCCTCGGCAATGGCCGTCTTGCCCACCCCCGGCTCACCGATCAGCACGGGGTTGTTCTTGGTACGGCGCAGCAAAATCTGAATGGTGCGCCGGATTTCCTCGTCGCGCCCAATCACGGGGTCGAGCTTGCCCTGCTCGGCCAGTTTGGTCAGGTCTATACCGTACTGCTCGAGGGCATTGTAGGTTCCTTCGGCATGTTCGGATTCCACCTTCTTACCTCCCCTCATCTCCAGCAGCGCCGATCGTACGGCGCTGGCATTAAGCCCCCCGTAGCCGGTCTCGGCCAGGGCCAGGGTGAGCGTGTCTATGGCGACAAACTTGTCCTTGAACTCTGCCGCCAGTTTTTCCGAGCGCTCGAGGACGCTCGAGAGCTTCCCCGACAGATACTGCCCCCCCTCGGCCCCCGAAACTTTTGCGTAGCTCCCCAGGTCGCGGCTGGCGGCCTGCTGCACCGCCTGCAGGTTCTGCCCCGCCCGCTTCAAAAGCTGCGCCGGCAGCCCCGAGGGGTCGCGGAACAGCACCGAGGCCAGATGCCCCACATCCATCTGCTGGTTGGAGTTCTCCCTGGCCAGCACCTGGGTCTGGGCTATGGTCTGGCGGGCTTGTTCGGTCCAACGCTCCAAGTTCATACTAAAAATAGTATGAAACTTGAGTGTAGTATTGTCAAGTAGAATGAGTGACTATATTCTTCGAGTGAAAGGTTTGGTGATGTAAGAATCTCTCAAGTTCCCGTGATCAATTCCCAAATTGTCAAACATTGCCTGGAACAGTTTAAGCAAGTGTTGTTCAAGAATTGGGTCGTTAACTCTACCTCCTAGAACATCGCTGTGTAACTCTTCCAATACACCTAGAACCTTGGGAGAATCTTGAAAAACGATCGAGGCTTCATTTAGCGCCTGAAGAAAGGCATCTGGCCTATCTCCATATCCGCTTGTAAGCATATACCTTGTAGCAGCTAGTTTGCGAAGGGTATCGAGCTTCACACGACGAATCTCTTGAATTCTACTAAAAGAGTTTGTGTAAATCGCAGCGGCAAGCGATCCTACTATCGCTCCGATTGCTCCAGATAACAAAGTCTGAGCCCAATCCATAAAAGCATTTTATCGTACAGTGTCGAACAAAATCTTTTCGGGAGGGGCCTCGAGCGGGTTATCCCTAGCCGTGCTAAACTCAAAATATGAGCCGTCTGGAGATGCTCGAGCGGGAAATTCAGTTGCTCAGCAGGGACGAACTCACCCAGTTTGAGCGCTGGTTTGCCGAGTTCAAAGCTGAGCTTTGGGACAAACAAATCGAGGCCGATGCCAAGGCGGGGAAGCTGGACAAGTTTGCCGACGAAGCCATTGCCCAGTTCGAGCAAGGGAAGTTCCAGTAGAGGTTTCTGAAAGCCACATGTGGTTTTTGGGTTGGGCAGCACGATGAATACGATCGGCTGGTAAACGGTTGAAGGGGCTCGAGCACTGCTTTCGCTTCGCCTCTATGTGGGCTTTTGCGCTGGGCTAAAGCCTCACGAAGCCTTCTTAGGCTTCGGCATTTCGCAAGGGGTCAAGCTTACTTCAAACCCAACACCCGCCTGATACCCGACTCCACCAGCTCCATAGTCTGGGCATCTACGGTACCGATACGCTCTATGAAAAACTGTTTATCGAGGGTGAGGATCTGCGTCACGTTGATCACGGAGTCCCGACGCAAGCCTGCCGAACCTGCCTGAAGAAACACATTTCCGGGGGCGGCAGCCAGGGCCAGGTTGCTTGTGAGCATTGCCACCACCACGGTCTTGAGGGCGCTGCGGGTATACAGGTCGGACTGGATAATCAGGGCGGGGCGGGTGTAGGCCGACTCCGAGCCTCGAGGTGCGGGCAAGTCCACCCACCACAGCTCACCCCTTTGCACGGCTTACCCCTGCTGGCTTGCGCCTGGGCGCTTCCTCCCACACCTCGGGTTCGATGGAGAGAGCCTGCATCCGGGCGAGTACAGGGTCGCTTTGGGCGGCCAGACCTTCATAAACGCGGTTTAGTTGCGCCGTGACTTCCTCGTCGAGCAATTTTTGTAGCGCTTCGGTGTAGAGCTGGCTGCGGCTGATGCCGCGCTGCTGGGCTAATTTTTCGGCTTCTTCAAAGATGGGGTCGGGGATGAATACTGCGGTCTTCATCTCAAATAGTATAACCCAATGGTTATACCCAATAAACATACCCCAGTGGGCCAACTGGTAAAGACGGAGTTCGGGACGCACACGAGAGCCTCGAGCGCCCCCTCCAGTACGACGGCCTACGGCTTTTTTCAGTTACCGGGCAAGCCGACCCAGCAACATGGCATAGCCCTGCTTGCCCTTCTCGAAGCTGGAAAGCCGGAAGAACTCGTTGGGCGAGTGGATGAGTTCGTCCTCGAGGCCAAAACCAAAACTGACCGGGTCGTGGCCCAGCAGCTCCTTGAGGGTGCCCAGGATGGGCACCGAGCCGCCGAACATGGTCTCGACCGGGGGCACGCCATAGAGTTCGGCGAGCACTTCCCTGGCAGCCACGCAACCCGGGTGGTCGGCCCGCATACGGAAGGCCCTAGCACCCGACTCCTTGACCCGCACCGTGAGGCGCACCCCTTTGGGCAGGTGGGTTTCCAGGTGGGCCTTGACCAGCGAAACAATCTTTTCGGGGTCCTGGTGGGGTACCAGGCGGCAGGTAATCTTGGCGTGGGCGGTGGAGGGAATTACGGTCATGCCGCCAGGGCCGGTGTAGCCGCCCCACATGCCGTTGACCTCGAGGGTGGGCCGCCCGGTGGTGCGCTCCCAGGGGCCGTAGCCAGCTTCACCGTAGAACTCGCTCACCCCCAGCTTCTGGCGCATTTCTTCATCGTTCCAGGGGATTTTCCGGTACCACTCCCGCAGTTCGGGGCTGAGGGGCTCCACATCGTCGTAAAAGCCCTTCACCGCTACGCTGCCGTCGGGGTGGTGCAGCGAGGCTATCAGTTCAGCCATCGCGTGCAGGGGGTTTTGCACCTGGCCGCCCCAGGTGCCGGAGTGCAGGTCATGGCCGGGGCCGGTGAGGTCGAACTCGAGGCCGCAGATGCCCCGCACCCCCAGGCCCAGCAGGGGCACCGTCTCGGAAAGCTGGCCGCTGTCGCCGTTGATAATCATGTCGCAGCGCAGGCGCTCTTTGTGCTGTTCGATAAAAGCGGGCAGGCTGGGGCTGCTGATCTCCTCTTCCCCCTCAATCAGGGCCTTAACGTTGAGCTGCAGTTGACCACTGGCAATCAGCGCCTCCGCAGCCAGCAGAAAGGCCATTACCTGGCCCTTCATGTCCGAGGCCCCCCGCGCCACGATGCGCCCATCTACCACGGTGGGCTCGAAGGGCGGAGAGTTCCAGCGCTCGGGGTTGTCGGCGGGCTGTACGTCGTAGTGGCCGTAAAAAAGCACCGTGGGTTTGTCCGGGTAGGGGCAGTATTCGGCCAGCACCACCGGATGCCCTGCGGTGGGCAGAACCTCGGCTTGCAAAAACCCGGCCTGCTTGAAACGCGCAGCCAGCCACTCCGCGGCCCGGCGGACATCGTCCCGGTGGGCGGGCTGGGCAGAGATACTGGGGATCGAGAGGAAGGTGCGGAAGTCCTTGAGGTGGGCGGCCTGGTGCTCGGTTAGGTAGTCTTTCCAGCTCATAGCAAGGCGATTCTACCGCTCAAAACCCCCAGAGCTATAGAGACACCCTGTGGCAGTGAGTCTTGTGCTGTGCCTCTGCGGGCGCGGGTTCTCCCGTTCAGCGGATTGACCCGAAGTACCTCGAGTCATAATTGACCGGGTCAGATCGCCCTCTATCAGACTTGTCCAGGTCTTCAACAAAAAAAGAGCTCGAGCATTCGCCCAAGCCCCTTTCAAACCGCCTGCCTTATTCATTGGTGCGGGCCATCACTTCTTCCAGGGTAGTAAGCCCCATAAAAGCTTTCTGGATGCCGTCCTCGCGGAGGGTTTTCATGCCCCCCTTGCGGGCAATTTCCTTAATCTGGGTGGCCGATTGTCCTTCCACAATGGCCCGGCGGATTTCGTCGTCCAGCACCATCAGCTCGTGAATGGCCGCACGGCCCTTATAGCCCGAGCCGTTGCACTTGTCGCAGCCGGTGCCCTTGTACAAACTTTTACCGCGTACGTCTTCTTTGGTGAGGCCCAGGCGGCGTAACACCAGCGCGTCGGGCTCCACCTGAATCTTGCAGCTCTCACAAATCTTGCGCACCAGGCGCTGAGCCAGCACCCCCACCAACGCGGCGGAGATGTTGAATAGCTCCACCCCCATCTCATCCAAACGGGTAACCGCACCCGCCGCATCGTTGGTGTGCAGCGTGGCGATGACCAGGTGGCCCGTGAGCGCGGCTTCGGTAGCGATTTTGGCGGTTTCGGAGTCGCGGATCTCACCCACCATGATGATGTCGGGGTCCTGGCGCAGGAAGCTCCGCAGGGCTTTGGCAAAGGTCAGGCCCGCCACCGGGTTTACCTGGGTCTGATTGATGCCGGGAATCTCGTATTCCACCGGGTCTTCGATGGTGGTGGTGTTTTTGTCGGGGGTGGCGATGCGCTTGAGAATGCTGAAGGTGGTGAAGGACTTACCCGAGCCGGTGGGACCGGTAATCAGGAAGATGCCGTAGGGTTTGGAGATTACATCCTCGAAGCGCTGGAAAATGTCCTGGGCAAAGCCTAGCTGCTCGATCTCGGGGATGTCGGCGGCCTTGCGCAGGAGGCGCATCACGATCTTCTCGCCGTAGACGGTGGGCAGGGTGGAAAGGCGCAGGTCCAGGTCTATTGAGCGGTCGCGGTAGCGCACCCGCCCGTCCTGGGGCAGCCGCCGCTCGGCGATGTCGAGGTTGGACATGATCTTGACACGCGAGGCTACCGCCGGACCTGCCCCTTTGGGCAGCCGCATGTACTCGCGCAGGCTACCGTCTACCCGGATGCGTACCAGGATGTCGGACTGGCGCGGCTCGATGTGGATATCCGAGGCTTCCTGCAAGAAGGCCTCACGGATGATGCTGTTGACCAGCTTGACCACTGCATTGTCGTCCAGGCCGCTGGTATCCGCCGATTCTTCTTCTTTCTTTTTGCCCTCGAACTCGCGGGCGAGTTCCTCGACCCCTGTTGAGCCGCCGTAAAAACGCTCAATCAGCTTGGTGATAGAGGCCTCCGCCGAGACTGCTGGCATCACGTCGCGCTTGGTGATCATGCGCAGGTCGTCAATGGCCAGGATGTTACGGGGGTCTTTCATCAAGACCACCAGGGTGTTGCCCTCGAGGTGGTGCGGGAAGATGGTATAGCGCCGCACGGTGGATTCGGGCACCATGGTGAGTACCGAGGGGTCAGGGGGGGAGTCGGTGGGGTCAATGTAGGGGTAGCCCAGTTGGGTAGCCAGGCTTTTGGCCAGCATCTCGGGCTTGATCTTGCCCGACTGCACCAGGGTATCTTCCAGACGACCCCCACCCTGCCGCTGCTTGGAGAGGGCCTCTTCGACATCTTCGGAGGTGACGTAGCCCAGCTCCACCAGCACCTCGCCCAGCGGGCGGGTCTTGCCCATGCGGCGCTGCACCGAAAGGGCATCCTGGAGGGCCGCACGGCCCAGCTTGCCTTCCTGAACCAGGGCCTCGCCCAGGCGGCTTTTTTCGGGATACACCTTGCTGAACAGGGTTTCCCAGACTTTGGGTAGAGTCAGGATGAACTTGGTCGGGCGCTCGACCAGCTGGGCTACCGCGTGGCGGTGGCGGGGGTCGGCCAGGATAATCAGCACCTGCTGACCATCCTGGCGGATGGGCACCGCCTGATACCGCAGGGCATCGGGGCGCAGCAAGAGGGCCGTGACCTCGTTTTGCAGCTCGAGGTTGCCCAACTCCATCTTGAACTCCAGCCCAGCTTGCTCGGCCAGCACCTGGTAGAGTTTTTCCTCTTCCAGGCCATACTTGCTCATCAGCAGGCGGCCCAGCAGCTCGCCGGTTTTTTCCTGCTCGACCAGGGCGGCCTCGAGGTCATCGCGGCTCAACCAACCCTTGCCGACCAGGATTTCACCCAGTTGCATCTCGCCGGGCGAGGCAGCCGAGGGCGGCGGGGGCACCGGCAGCCCGAGCTCGGGGTAGTGCAGGGCCAGGGCGTAGCGGAAGGAGGACGGGGTGGTCAGGTAGGGTTCGATGATCTGGTTGGTGAGGTCTTCCAGTTCCTCCAGCACCAGGTTGTCCAGTGGGTTGAGCAGGGCCACCCGCAGGGTGCCGCCCTCCACGCTGAAGGGAATGGCCCCCAGGTCGCGGGCCCGCTCGGCGGGAATCAGGGATTTGGCCTCGGGGGCAATCTCCAGGCCCACCAGCTCCACCATCGGCACGCCAAAGGTCTCTTCGATGGCCTGGGCAATTCGTCGTTCGGAGAGCAGCCCCAACTCGACGATGATGTCCGAGAGGTTGCCACCCACCTCGCGGTGTTGCTCGAGGGCCCGCTGGAGTTCTTCATCCCCCAGCAGGCCCATGTCCAGCAGGGCTGCGCCCAATCGTTTGTCTCCAATGGTCAAGACATTCGCCATTCGACCCGTCCTCCTATGCGAAGCAGATGCTGCCCGGCATGATGTGGTTGCAAATAAAAGGCAGGGTGCCGGTTTTGTTTTTGCAGTAGCGGGTGATGCAAGCCATCGCTTCGCCTCCTTCTAGTCTTTGCTTATTGTGGGCTCTTGGCGGGGTTCTTTTGGGTCAAATTCCTCATTTCCCCCTGCCAAAAGCCCCAGGCCGGGGTTTTGCAACACCCACCGCTCGAGTTTTCGCACCAACCGGGTATATCCCATTTCCTTCTTAGAAAGAGGAGGAACCAGTACGGTATAGGCGCCAATCAGGTTCCCCCCCAGTACGTCGGTAAAAAGCTGATCCCCCACCACGGCCACCTCGCGGGGGGAGAGGGCCAGCCGCTTCAGGGCTTTACGAAAGCCAAACCAGGGTTTGCCCGCCGGACCAAAACCCGGCACCCCCAGTTTCTCACACCAGTAGCGCACCCGACCCCGGCTGCCGTTAGAAACCAGCATGACCTGAATACCGGCCTCTTTGAGCGCCTCGAGCCATTCCAGGAGGCCCCGGGGGGCCTCGCCGTAGGTTCGGTAGGGCACCAGGGTGTTGTCCAGGTCCAGCAAAACCGCCCTCAACCCCCGCTCTTTGAGCCAGTCGGGGGTGATGGCCATAACCGATTTGAGACGGGCCCTGGGCCTGAGCACCCCCCTAGTGTAACGAAAACTTGTGTAAGACTATAGGCCAGCTGGAAACGGGGTCAGTCAATGTGCTGGAGGCTCCTGCATTCCGGATCAGGCTCGCCCCGCCGCGGCATTTTATGGCTTTGGCAGCATAATCAGGGCCCACATGCGCCCGGTCTGGCCTTTATCGCGCCGGTGCGAAAAGAACGCGGGGTCGGCATAGGTACAGCGCCCCAGGGCCCAGTAGTGCCCGAGGCGAATGCCACCTTGCTGGGCCTGGGTTCGCAGGGCCCGCTCCAGGTCGAGCAGGTACTTGCCCGGATGCCGCGGGTCTGGCTCGGCAAAGGCCAGCCCTGCTCGCTCGAACTGCTCGAGCACCTCCGGCCCCACCTGAAAATGGGGGCCGCTGATGCCGGGGCCCACCGCCACACGAATATCGTCGGGGTAGCTCCCCCAGCGGGATTGCATGATTTCCAGCGCCCTGGGCAGGATGCCCGCCACCGCCCCACGCCAGCCTGCATGCAGGGCCCCCACCACGCCTTTCCGGGGGTCGTGCAGCAGAACGGGGTAGCAGTCCGCCACGCTCACCCTTAGCAGCAGTCCGGGGGTGGAGGTGAGCAAACCATCGCCCTCCCACTCCCCTGCTGTCTCGACCACATGTACCTCGTTGCCGTGGACTTGACTTAACCCAGCCAGGGGCGGGTTGCCAAACAGGGCCACCACCCGCCGACGGTTCTCCTGCACATGTACCGGGTCGTCAGCGGTGGACAACCCCAGGTTGAGACTATCGAAGGGTGCGGGCGAGACCCCGCCCGCGCGGGTGGTAAAGCCGTGGGGCACTTCCAACAGTGGGCTTTGCAGCATGCCCTCGAGCTTACTACAGGCAACCCCTAACGGAAATTGACCCCCAGGCGCACATGGGGAATCAGAATGCTGGCGCCAAACACACTGCCGCCCCCCACGGCAATCACACCCTGCAACCCCCCTTCAATGAAGAAACTCACCCCGTCTCCGCCAAACTCGAAGTTGGCAAAGCCTCGAGGGGTAAAGACGGCGCCACCCCCACTGCCGCCCAGGGCCAGGTACACTTCGCTGCCCGCCCCCAAATACCAGCGTGCACTGGAACCCAGCAGGCCCATGGGAAACAACAAATCCAGGGAACCCGAAAGCAGGGCGCCACCCCCTGAGCCAAAGGCAAACAAGGGCAACCCGGCTCCCAGACGCAAATCCACCCCCCCCGTGTCCAGGGTATACTGTGCGCCCAGCACGTAGAGGCCAAACGCACTGCGATTGCCCTGGGCCAGACCCAGCGAAATCCCGAACGCCAGCACCGCCAGAATAAGTAGTTTTTTCATTTCTCCTCCAGATTCAATTAAGTGAGCACCTGGCTCTGGATAAGGTTAGCCACCTTTGCGTTACGAAAACGTTATTTTTGTTTTCAAAAGCCTTGTATCTTCCGAGCAGAGGTTCTGGCCCTCAGAGACCCTGGCCTTTATACGTCACAGGCTACCCGGCACCCAGCCCCTACAATAACGGGGTGGATTTTTTCCCTTTGCCCTTGCTGGCAGTGTTTGCGTTTGTGCTCGGCAGCCTGATCGGCTCGTTTCTGAATGTGGTGATTTATCGCCTTCCAGCCGGTATCTCGGTGGTGTGGCCCCGTTCGCGTTGCCCCCACTGTGGGCATGTGCTCTCCCCCCTCGAGTTGGTGCCCATCGTCTCCTGGGTTGTCCAGGGGGGCCGGTGCAAAAGTTGCAAGGCCCCCATCTCGGTGCGCTATCCGGCTGTGGAAGCCCTGACGGCGGTTCTCTTTACCGCAGCGGCCCTTCTGCGCCCGGTTTTGCCCGATTTGCTCTTCATCTGGGCTTTTATCGCCTTACTGATTGCGCTCTCGTTTATAGATATTGATACCAAGACCCTGCCCAACTCCCTCAACTTTGCCGGGATCTTGCTGGGGTTGCTGGGGGCCATGCTGCTGGGTTATCCACAGGCCTTTCCACAAGCCGTAGACAGCGGTCTGATGGGGGCTGGGCTGGTGGCCTTGTTTGCGGGCTTTGGGGGCCTGCTCTACAACCGCTTGAAGGATGGCCCCCGCGAGGGCCCCTTTGGCCTGCACCTGGTACACCTGGCCGCTATGGTAGGGGCCTGGGGGGGCATGCTGGGCACGGTGGGGGGTGTCTGGCTGGGTGGGTTGGGCATTGTGGTGGGGCTGTTCAATGCCTCGCTCAACGCCCGCAGCGGAAAGGTATTCGCCCTGCACGACGGCCTGACCCTGGGGCTTGCCGCGGCGGCGCCCCTGCTGGCCTGGGTGCTGGGCTTATCGCCCCTCGAGAGCCTGCGCGGCATGCTGGTAAGCGCGGGCGGCATGGCCCTGGCGGGCATGCTCTACTGGTGGTTTCGCAACCCCTCCGACAAGGTCGAACCCGAGCCCGAGGCCGAAAACCCCACCGGCTACGTGACCGTGATGGGCTATGGCGATGTGGTGCTGGCAGGCTTTCTGGGGGTCTGGCTGGGCTTTACCAACCTGCTGGTAGGGCTTTTTGTGGCGGTATTTGCGGGTGCCATCCTTGGCCTGATCATGCGCCGGTTTGGGGGCGACAACCAGATTCCCTTTGGGCCGTACCTGGCCATTGGGGGATTGATTGCCTTTTTCTATGGCACCGCCATTGTGCAGTGGTATTTGAGCTATATCGGCCTGTCCTGACCCTGCTTTTCTGGCTCTTATATCAAATCCAGATGAACCCCTTGCCTTCTCCCCTTGCGGGAGAAGGTGACGACACCCCAAACAGGCTGTTTGCGAACAGTGATGGGAACGCTATTAGCTATCCCTGGGGTGTCGCGGGATGAGGGGGCTTTGGAGCGCCTCTCAAAGACAACCATCCACCTAAAGTTGGAATTACCCCTTTTCGCTAGCGGTGCCACCAACGGCCCGTGAGCACCAGTACCCCCCGCAACGCCGTGACCCCCCCCAGCGCAAGCAGGGTGTAGAGGGCTCTGGTATCCGCCCCCAGCACATAAACCAGATAAAGAAAAGCCAGGATGGACGCAAACGGGATGGAGCCAATCCCTTGAAAGCGGTCTCGCTTGAAAAGCAGAAAATAGACCCCCAACCCCAGCGCAAAAACCAGCAGGCTCCAGAGGGTTTCTTGGGGAAAGGTCCAGAGCGCGTAGCCCCCTGCGGCCGCCAAGCCCCCCCCTCCCCGAAAGCCAAACCAGACAGGCCAGATGTGACCGGCCACCACCGCCAGAGCACACAGCGGCGCGGCCCAGAAACTGGCCGATAAGCCCGCCAGCCAGGCGGCCAACATCCC
>FWPV01001631.1_pt1 | contig 61007 bp, 54 predicted proteins | sample 2228371 | NCBI WGS metagenome assembly FWPV01 (sample SAMEA103939776, study PRJEB20133) | metagenome
TCAGTGGCCGCGTTCGCCGCGGTGGATTTCCGCAAGGCGCCCCCCTTCAAAGCGCAAGGTGTGCATAAAATCCATGGGACCGAAATTGTAAACCCATTCTTCCACCACGATCTTTTCGTACCCATAGGGGGTGCGAAGGATCTTTTCTCCCACATACTGCTGATAAAGAGGGGGGCCGCACTTGACGATCACATCCCCTTTGGTTTCTCCGAGAAGCACCAGCCGTGAACCGCACCGAAGCGACGACAGGGACGTTTGAGCCGGCGCCGTTGCCGCTCCATGCCAAAGCCCTAACCCTAAAACCACCAGCAAGGCCCACCATCTCATCGCCGCTCCTTTCCCGCTCAAAGGTTCCCACTCATTCCCTCTGTTCTTCATCGAACACTCCGTCCCTGCCATCACGATCCATGCAGAAATGAAATGAATCATAACCCTGTTTGAAAGCATGCACAATTTTGTTTCGCTTCCCGGCAGCCTTCAAAACGCCCGTTTGTTCCCGGAAGACACGCTGAAACCAAGCATCGAACACTACGGTGGAACAAATTTGTCACCAGAGATGGTCTTTTGAGCGCTCCCTGTGAGTCCACATGACCCGCAAACACTTATCCGTGCTTTCCTACGATTCCTATGGCGCGAACCTTGCCTAAGCGAATGACAGGCAACGGCCAAGGGATAAATGGTTTTTTGGAGAAGACTTACAAAGGGAAGGAGAAAGAAAAAGATGGACAGCGGGGATACGGCATTCATGCTTTTGGCGACGGCTCTGGTGATGCTTATGACTCCTGGGTTAGCCCTTTTTTACGGGGGGTTGGTGCGTTCCAAAAACGTTTTGGCCACCATGATGCAAAGCTTTATCTGCCTTGGCGTGGTATCCATTCTTTGGGTGGTGTGCGGTTACAGTTTGGCTTTTGGACCTGACAAAGGGGGAGTCATCGGAGGCTTGGAATGGGTTTTTCTGCGATCGGTGGGATTGGATCCCGGTCCTTATGCGCAAACCATTCCTCATTTACTGTTTTCGGCTTTTCAGCTCATGTTCGCCATCATCACTCCGGCATTGATCACGGGAGCTTTTGCAGAGCGCATGAAATTTTCGGGATTTCTTCTCTTTACGGTTTTGTGGACGCTTCTTGTGTATTTTCCCGTCTGCCATTGGGTCTGGGGCGGTGGATGGCTTGGCGGTCTAGGAGCCTTGGATTTTGCAGGCGGCACCGTGATTCATATCAATTCGGGAGCCGCCGCGCTGGCAGCCGCTTTGGTGGTGGGCAAGCGGCGTGGGTACCGCAAGGAACCGTTTCAGCCTCATAGTCTGCCCTTGACGGTCCTGGGTGCCGGATTGCTGTGGTTCGGGTGGTTTGGGTTCAACGCGGGGAGTGCGCTTACGGCCGGGTCTGTGGCGGCGGTGGCCTTTTTTAACACGCAGGTGGCCACCGGAGCCGCCGCGGTGGCCTGGATCACCGCGGAATGGATCAAGATCGGAAAACCCACCACATTGGGGGCCGCTTCCGGAGCCGTGGCCGGACTGGTGGCCATAACCCCGGCAGCCGGTTTTGTCGCTCCCATGGCTGCTGTCGCCATCGGTCTTGTGGCCGGATTTGTCTGCTATGGCGGGGTCCTGGCCAAGGAAAAGCTCGGTTACGATGATGCCTTGGATGTGGTGGGCATTCACGGCGTCGGGGGGCTCTGGGGAGCTTTGGCCACGGGACTTTTTGCTTCCACCGCCTACAATGCCGCAGGAGCCGACGGCCTTTTTTACGGCAATGCGGCGCAGCTTTGGATCCAGGCCGTCGGGGCCTTTGCCGCCGTTTTCTACTCTTTTGTGGTGTCCTGGATTTTGCTCAAGGTGACGGGAGCCGTTACAGGACTTCGTGTGCCCGATGAAGAAGAAGTTCAGGGCTTGGATCTGTCACAGCACAGTGAAACCGGCTACGTGCTTTAACACCCACAAAGGAGCGCTTTAAGGCGTTCCTTTGCCATGCCCTTTATCTCGAAAAAGTCTGTCGCAAAGAAAGGACTCGGTCATGGTTAAAATCGAAGCCATTATCAAGCCGTTTGTTTTGGAACAGGTCAAAGAAGCTTTAAACACCATCGGGATCACAGGTTTGACGGTGACGGAAGTGCGAGGATTCGGCAGGCAAAAAGGACACCGGGAAATCTATCGCGGCGCCGAGTATCTGGTGGAATTTCAGCCCAAGATCAAGGTGGAAACGGTGGTTCCGGAATCCCGAACCGAAGAAGTGGTGGAGACGATTCAGAAAGCCGCCCGCACGGGAAAGATCGGAGACGGTAAGATTTTCGTGTACCCTCTCACTCAAGTGATTCGAATCCGTACAGGAGAACGCGGCGAAACCGCCATTTGACATCCGGGAACATTGTTCCTTCGCATCCCAGCCGACACATGCAGGGAGGCATTCCTTTGGAATACAGCCAAAATCTGTAAGGGCGCATTCCTTCGCATTCCGGCCGACACCTGTAGGGGCGGACCTGCGTGTCCGCCCCAAAGTTATTGACCGTCCCTGAACATTGAGAGTTGGAAACGCAGGTCTTTTGCCCGCATGAGAAGCCTCTTTGATGTGTTGGATCGGTTTCTAAGGCGCCATGGCATTTCGTCTAAGGCTGTTTTTTTCGCCAAGAGCGAAAACCCCGCATGATCCCTTGCAGGCCATGTCATGGATGAACAGGTAGGGGCACGACGAGGGGCGATGCACCGCCTCGCCCCAACGTCTGAAAGCATCTGTCTTCCTGGGAGTGCGGAACCTTTCGCCGGCTATCTGTGCGGTCGGGACGCCCGGGCTTCCAGGAAAAAGGTCATCTTCAGGCAAGGTTCAAGACACTTGCACCACGGAGCGTTGAATTTTCCAGGCAGTCAAGCCGCCGCCTTTTTACTGGTTCACCCAAACGGCTTGGTGTTGAAAATCGGCCAGTATTTTCTTGGTCACGGAACTCTTCAGAAATCCCCAGGTGCCTTCGGAACCTCCATGGCCCAGTACCACAATGCCGGCACGTTGTTCGGCACAGTAGGCCAGAATATCTGAAGCCACCTTGCCGGACATGGGGGCGGCCACAAGACGCAGCCGTTCCGACGGCACATCGCTGTGCGCCATCATCTCCAAGGCTTGAACATAATTTTCACGGACTTCTTTGGGCTGATCGGCCACCCATCGGTTCATTTCCGCTGTGGGTTCCCGGCCTTCGGAGATGATCTTTTTGGAAAGTCTTTTGGAAAAATGGACCACATCGATTCGGGTTGCCGTGTGTTCCAGCATGAACAGAGCATGATCCAAGGCTCGAACCGAGGCGGCATGTTCGGACACGCACACCACCGCACGGGAAGTGTCCACCGGCTCGTCCACAAACCAAATGGGACTGACCAGGCAGTGATGCAGCAGGGCGGAGGTGTGGTCGCCTTTCAGAAACCCTTCCAGGCGGCTGCCGGCTTGCTTCGGAAACAGGACAGCGTCCACGCGTTTGATGTCGGCGAGACGACAGGCATGATGCGCGACACTCAATTCCTTTTCCTGCACCAGTTCATGAATAATGTCTTCGCTGAACCCTGATTCGATCAGCACCCGCTTGGCTCGAGCGCACGCCTTTAAGGCCGCTTCCTCGCGTTCCTTAAGAAATTCTTTCTTTTTGGCCACCTGAGCGGGACTCAGGCGTCCTTCGGCATACACGGGAGGCAGGCTCGGCATCAGGTAATGAATGGTAAGGCTGATTTCAGACCGGTCATGGTAAAGTTCGGTCAGGAAACGTATGGGTCGAAGGGATGCTTCCGTATCGTCGATAGGCAATAGAAAAGATTTGGGTGTCGAAGCCATGAAGGGTCTCCTCAGGGGCTCAGTTCGCATAACGGGGTTGCCTGGTCCTGAGCGGCGATAAGAAAGCGCACATGATGCCATTGTTCGCCTTGCAGCCGTTTCAGGCGGGTGCCTAAGACCAGGTTCGGGTGATTGTTGATTTCGCTTAAATGAGCCATGACGACCACCTGCAGGTTCAGATGATGCACATCCTGCAAAAGATCGCAGCATTCTTCGTTGCTCAGATGCCCATGACGGCTGCGGATTCGTTGTTTGAGATGCCAGGGATAGGGACCTTGGATGAGGCGGTCCACATCATGATTGGCTTCCACGATCAAGCCATGGCAGTGTTGAAGGCGCGTACGCACCAATTGGGTCGCCGTGCCGCAGTCGGTACAGACGGCCAGCCGGCATCCGTCGTGTTCCACGATATAGCCGACGGGGTCCGCGGCATCGTGGGAAAGGGAAAAAGGAAGGATGGTCAGATCCCCGATGGTGAAGGGACGGCCTGAATGAATAATCTGTACCCCTGCCAATTCACCCAGTTGGCTGGGCAGGCCGTCCAAGGTGGCTTGCGTGAGATAGACAGGAAGGTCGAAACGGCGGCTGAAGACTCCCGCTCCACGAATATGGTCGCTATGTTCGTGAGTGATCAGCACGCCGGCCAAGCGCCGTGGAGGCACCCCCACGTTTTCCAGGCGCCGCACCATCTCCCTGGCGCTCAAACCCGCATCCAGAAGCACCGCCGTGCCCGGACCGGCCACATAAACGGCGTTGCCTTTGGATCCACTGGCAAGGACTTGAAACACTAAAGCCATGGCCTTGACACTCACGCCGCCGCCACAGAGCCCGTATCGTTTTTCACGGGTCCCAGAAGCATCAGGGCGGTATGGTCCCTTTGATAATGTTCGCGAAACCAGTCCCGCACATCATCCACCGTGACGGCATCGATCGCCTCTTCCACTTCCTTCAAGGGCACATGACGGCCGAAAACGAATTCATTTTTGGCCAGTCGGTTCATGCGCGCATCGGTGCTTTCGGCGTTCAGGTAGATGCTTCCTTTGAGGTATTCTTTGGCGGCGGCCAGTTCCGAAACTGAAATGGAATCGCGGCGGATGGCTTCCATTTCCGTCGTGATGACGTTCAGAGTCTCGTTCACATCCTCAGGAGCCACGGCGGCATAGACGCCCATCAGGCCTGTGTCTTCGTGGCTGTTGACAAAAGAGTAGATGGAATAGGCAAGACCGCGTTTTTCTCGCACTTCCTGAAACAGGCGGCTGCTCATGCTGTTTCCGAGAACCACATTAAGCACATGGCAGGCGAAACGTTGAGGATCCAACTGAGAACATCCCGGAAATCCAAGGCAAATGTGAACTTGTTCCAGATCCTTGGCAAGCAGGGTTCGATGCGCACACACATTCGGTGGATACCGGTGCGGAGCCTGGCGGGAATGGTTCAGGGATTCCACATGCGGAGCGACCAAGTCCACAAAGGCGTTATGGTCCACGTTTCCTGCTGCGGCGATAAGCACGGCTTCCGGAGCGAATCGTCTGCCGAGAAAACCCAGAATCTTGGAACGGTCCAGGGCCAGAACGGATTCTTCCGTGCCGTAGATGGGTGCGCCCAGGGGATGATCTTTCCAGAAGTTTTGCTGAAAGAGAATGTGGACCAGGTCTTCGGGGGAATCTTCGATCATGTTGATTTCCTGAACCACGACCTGGCGTTCCTTTTCAATTTCTTCCTCGGCGAACAAGGAATGAAGAAAGATGTCCATGAGCACATCCACCACCAGGTCCAGGTGGCTGTCCAAAACCTTGGCGTGAAGACACAGGTTTTCTTTGGACGTAAAGGCATTGGCGAACCCTCCGACGGCGTCCAAAGCCTTGGCGATGTCCAGGGCGGAGCGTTGTGCCGTGCCTTTGAAGAGCATGTGTTCGATGAAGTGAGTGATTCCTTGTTCGTGGGGTTCTTCGTCCCGAGATCCCACGTTGACCCAGATGCCCGTGGAGACGGAATAGACTCCGGGCATCTTCTCGGTCACGATACGAACACCGTTGGATAATTGTGTCTTGTGAACCAACGCGGCCTCTTTATTTGCGTTGTTCCGGATTCCCCAGCACGGCCTTGCGGCTGAGTCGGATACGTCCTTCACGATCGATGTCGATGACTTTCACCAACACCTCATCACCTTCTTTAACCACGTCGGTGACTCTTTGGACCCGTTTATGGTCCAGCTGAGAAATATGAATGAGACCTTCCGTGTGCGGAAGAATTTCGGCGAAGGCGCCGAAGTCGGTCACCTTGGTGACCCGAGCCATATAGACTTGGCCGATTTCGGGTTCCATGGTGAGTCCTCGAATCTTGTCGATGGCCTTTTGGCACGCCTCCTTGTCCGGACTCATGATGACCACGCGTCCTGAGTCTTCCACATCGATCTTGGCTCCGGTTTCGGCCACGATCCCTCGAATGACCTTGCCACCCGGACCGATGACATCGCGGATTTTTTCCGGGTTGATGTGAATGACTTCCATGCGCGGTGCATAAGGGGACAGTTCCGGCCGTGGGGTCCTGATCACTTCCCGCATTTTGGACAAGATAAAAAGGCGTCCCTGCCGGGCTTGCTCCAAAGCCCGTGTCATGATCTCACGGCTGATTCCCGCGATCTTGACGTCCATTTGGATGGCGGTCACACCCTTTTCGTTTCCGGTCACCTTGAAGTCCATGTCCCCCAGGTGATCTTCATCGCCCAGAATATCGGAAAGGATCAGAAAATCGTCCCCTTCCTTCACCAGGCCCATGGCGATACCGGCCACCATGTCCTGAACAGGGACTCCGGCGTCCATGAGAGACAAGCAGGCACCACACACGCTGGCCATGGAACTGCTGCCGTTGGATTCCAGCACTTCACAGACGACGCGAATGGTGTAAGGAAAAGTGCCGTTGGAAGGCAAAATAGGTTTCACGGCCCGTTCCGCCAGAGCTCCATGTCCGATTTCCCGTCGGCCTGGTCCCCGCAAAGGGCGCACTTCACCCACCGAATAGGGCGGGAAATTGTAATGGAGCATAAAAGACTTGAAGGATTCTCCGGTGAGGGCTTCAATCTTTTGCTCATCACTGGAAGAGCCCAAGGTGGTTACGGCCAGCACCTGGGTTTCACCACGACGGAACATGGCCGACCCATGGGTTCGTGGCAGAAGCCCGACTTCAATGCTGATGGGACGAATTTCATCGAAGGCACGCCCGTCGATTCGGCGACGTTCCTGCACCATCATACGGCGCACGGTTTCCTTTTCCAGCTTTTCCAGGACACGTTCCACGTTCCTTTCCGAGCCGGGAAACCTTTCTGCCATGACGGCCAGCACATTCTGATGAAGCGCTTTCTTCTTGTCCCGACGCTTCATCTTGTCGGCCGTGGTCATGGCTTCGCGCATGCCGTCCCCGACGGTTTCTCGAACCGCCTGTTCCAGTTCGACAGGCACCACGGGTTCCACAATGTCTTCCTTGGGTAGTCCTGCAAGGCGGCGCAACTCATCCTGAGCGTCCAAAATGGGCAGAATCGCCTGATGCGCCGCGTCGATGGCTTCCAAAATGTCCGCTTCGGGAATGAACTGAGCGCCCCCTTCCACCATGACCACGGCGTCCCGGCTGCCGGCGACCACCATGTTCAAATCGCTGCGTTCCAGTTGGGCGGCACTGGGGTTGATGATCAGGTGCCCGTTCACGCGCCCGACACGCACGGCGGCCACAGGTCCTGCAAAGGGAATGGCCGAAAGGTGCAAGGCGGCTGAAGCCCCCGTTAAAGCGACCACGTCCGGTTCGTTTTCCTGATCCACGGAAAGCACCGTGGCGATCACCTGGGTTTCATAAGCGAAACCTTTTGGAAACAAAGGCCGAATGGGGCGGTCGATCAGTCTGGACGTAAGGGTTTCCTTTTCGCTGGGTCTTCCGATTTCCCTTCGAAAAAAGCCGCCTGGAATCCGGCCCGCCGCGTAGCTCATTTCCTGGTATTCCACCATGAGCGGCACGAAATCGATACCTTCACGGATGCGGTCTTCTTTGACGGCGGCCACCATGACCACCGTATCCCCGTAGCGGACAAAGACCGCTCCGCTGGCTTGACGGACCGCATGGCCCGTTTCGAAAATGAGGGGGCGTCCGCCCACCTCAACCTGAACCGTTTTCTTCATAGATGTCTTCCTCGTCTTTTCCGGGGTTGATCCGCATCCGTCTTAACGGCGCAGCCCCAAGCGCTCGATCAGCGTGTGATACCGATCGATGTTCTTGCGTTTCAAATAATTGAGCAGCTGTCTTCGCTGGCCGACCAGCTTGAGCAGACCGCGCCGGGAATGATGATCCTTTTTGTGCACCTTGAAATGCTCGGTCAGATAATTGATCCGTTCACTGAGCAAAGCGATCTGCACCTCGGGTGATCCCGTATCGCTGGGGTGAATCTTGAAAGTGTCGATGATTTCTTTTTTCCTTTCTGGGGTGAGAACCACGGGTATCCTCCTTTGTCTAGATGAAATTTTGCGATGATTGAAAAACCTTCAGACGTCGTTGGCCAGGATCGGCCACGGGCCACCACAGGGCCAGCAGCTCGTTGTCGGGACCCATGAGACGTACGGGTCCTCTGTGTCCTTCCGCAACCACCGCTTGCGAATCCGGCCAGGCTTCAGGCAGTTGTCCATGGCGCAACCGGTTTCGAATGGCAGAATCCGTCACTACCAAAGCAGGCAGATGGGAAAGGGCCGCATGCAGAGGAATGACATGGCGCATCCACTCTCGATCGTGAGCCATCCTTTCCAAAGCGTCCAAAGGCAGGGCGTCATGGACCGAAAACGGTCCATTTTGCGTTCGACGCAATGCCGAGACATGAGCGCCGCAACCGAGGCGGGCTCCTATGTCGGCGGCCAATTGTCGAACGTAAGTTCCTTTGGAACAATGCACACTGCAGGTTATGTCAGGCCAGGAAACATCCAGGACACGCAAAGCGTAGATGTGCACGGCTCGAGAAGGTGTTTCCACTTCTTTGCCGGCCCGAGTCCATTCGTAAAGTCGCCGCCCTTGCACCTTGACGGCCGCATAACGAGGGACGCGTTGCCTGTAAGGTCCCACCATGAGATCCGCTGCTTCCCGCACACGTTCGGCGGGGATGGGTGGACCTTCATAAAGGTGGGTCACTTGACCTGTGGGGTCCAAAGTGTCCGTTTCCACACCCAGACGCATGCGAAAAATGTAATGCTTGTCGGTGAGGGTGAGGAGATCGGCGATGCGGGTGGCTTCGCCGAGGCAAAGGACCAGAAGTCCTGTGGCGAAGGGATCCAAGGTGCCCGTATGCCCCATCTTGGTAACACCTAGGCGGCGACGTAATGTGTCCACCACTTGATGCGAGGTCCATCCTTCAGGCTTGTCCACCAAAAGGATGCCGTGCACAGAAGCTGAAGGCTTCTTGTGTTGCGAATGCTTCAGGTGATCCATGAACGTCGGCACCGTTTCATGCATGGCTGTCGAGATACTCCAAAGCGGCTTGCGTTACCGAAGCCCGCACTTGGGACAAGGTTCCTTGAGTGCGAAACGCCGACGCATGCCGATGTCCGCCGCCGCCGTAACGGCGTGCAAAAGCCGCCACATCTACAGGGTCCTTGGATCTTAGACTCACATGCACGGTTCCGTCTTCTTCCTCACGAAACAGAGCGGCCATGAGGACGGAGCGGACACTGCGCAGATGATTGATGAAACTTTCCGCATCGGACCGGTTTGATCCCGTTTCTCGAAACATGGCCTGGGTTAGTTCAGCCGTCGCCAGCCGATTGTCGGCTTCAAAAGAGACGGTGAGAAGGACTTGGGCCAGCAGGCGTAATCTTTGAGGGGATCCGGAATCGTAAATCTGAGCGGCAATAAAGGCGGGTCGGGCTCCATGACCGACCAGGTCCGTGGCGATCTCCAGCACTCTGCGGGTTGTGTTGGAAAACCGAAAGGATCCGGTGTCTGTAAGAATGCCGGTATAAAGCTGGGAAGCCAGTTCCGGAGTGATCGGCACTCCCAGAAAAACCGCTAGATCGTAAAGGAGTTCGCAGGTGCTGCTGGCCTTAGGATCCACCCAGGCCAAGTTCCCAAAGGGATCCTGCGTGACGTGATGATCAATATTGACCAGGACAGGAATTCGAGACAAAGGATCCGCCAGGACCGTGCCGACCCGATTGAACTCGCCGCAATCCACCAAAATGGCCGTGTCGTAGTCTGCAACGGCATTCCACATGTGATGAATCTGGTCGATCCCCGCAAGGAAATCATGGCCCGAAGGCGGCGGGTCTTGGCAATAGGTGTCCACTGTTTTTCCCAAAAGACGCAGCATGGTGGCCATGGCCAAGAGGGATCCCACGGCATCTCCGTCAGGGCGTACATGGGTTGCCACCGCAAAACGCCGGCCTTGCTGAATCACCTGCTTCAAAGAAGCCAATGTTTGAGCCTTCGCGGCCTGCTCAAAGGTTTCTTCGTGCAACACCGTGGGTGAACACTCACTGCAACTTTCAGGATTCTTCATGGATTCGGTGAAGCAGCCGTTCAATTTTTTCTCCGTAATCAAAAGAGGCGTCAAAAAAGAATTGAATGTCCGGCACATAACGAAGTTCCACACGCCGGCCGATTTCACGACGAATAAAAGGGCGAGCCTTTTCCAAGGCTCGAGCCACTTCCGGGCGTTCTTCGACGCTCCCCACGAAACAGTAATAGATTTTGGCGTACCGAAGATCGGCGCTTACTTCTACGCCCGTTACGGTCAACTTGGCCAGTCGAGGATCCCGAACACGTCGCAAAAGAATTTCCGCGACGGTACGCTGCAGAAGATCCGCGACACGGTCTGATCTTTTGTATTGCATGGTCTTTCCAGTGTCCCCCGTTAAAGCGGGATCATCTCGATATGATGACTTTCCAAATCGGCAATCCCCATGCCCACCATAAAATCCACCACTTTATCCAGAATGGAATTCAGCAGGCGTGCATCGTTGCCGATGACAGCTATGCCCAATGTCGCCCTTTGATAGCGGTCCAGGTCATCCACTTCGGCAATGGCAATGGGAAAGCGATGCCGGCTCTTTTCAATGAGGCTTTTGACGATTTTGCGCTTTCCTTTCAGGGAATCGTTTCCGTGAAGCCGAAAAGTAACCCGGGCCACACCCACGCTGACCGTGGTTTCCTTCATGGTGCTCACTCACACTTTCAACGGGAACCATTCCACTTCGCCCGGTGCTGCCACCTTTTTTCATCCCAGGGACTGAACCCGCCTGGGACGGCAAAACGGCTGCGCTTTCAGGACATAGACCCGCGCATACGTCATGCCATGGCAGCCGCCTAGGGCTGAGGCCGATCCTCGTGAGGCGGCCTGGTTTCCAGCACCGGAGCCACTTCCACCATGTGGTAGACTTCCAACAAATCTCCCACCTTGATGTCGTTAAAGTTTTCAATGGTCAACCCGCATTCAAAACCGGCTTTGACTTCCCGTGCATCATCCTTGAATCGTTTCAAGGACGAGATCTTGCCGTCCCAGACCACCACACCGTCTCGAATGAGGCGAACCTTGGCGTTCCGTTCCACTTTCCCGTCGGTGACATAACAGCCCGCTACGGTCCCGATCCGTGAAATATGAAAGGTCTGGCGCACTTCGGCTCGGCCCAGAATCTGTTCTTCGTACTGAGGTTCCAGCAGGCCCACCATGGCGTCCTTGATGTCGTCCAGGATCTGGTAGATGACGTCGTAGTACCGGATGCTCACTTTTTCCTGTTCGGCCAGTTCCTGGGCTTTGGCATCGGCACGGACATTGAACCCGATGATGATGGCGTTGGAAGCTGAGGCGAGCATGACATCACTTTCAGAAATGGCGCCGGTGCCTGCGTGGATAAGAGAAACCTTCACTTCGGGAGTGGACAGTTTCACCAAGGAATCCCGAATGGCTTCCAGAGAACCCTGAACGTCGGTTTTGAGAATGACGTTGATTTCTTTGATGTGACCGTCGCGAATCTGTTCATAGAGCTTTTCCAAAGTCACCTTGGTGGTGCGGGACAATTCTTTTTCTCTGGCCCTCATCTGCCGATGTTCAGCGACCAGCTTGGCCTGTTTTTCATCGGCCAGCACCACGAAATCATCCCCGGCATTGGGCACTCCGGAAAGCCCCAGCACCTCAACGGGAACCGATGGACCTGCGGCCGTGATTCTCTGGCCCTTGTCATTGAACATGCTACGCACGCGGCCGGAATAGGTGCCGCACACATAGGCGTCCCCTTCCCGAAGGGTTCCTTCCTGAACCAGAATCGTTGCCACGGGACCTCGACCCTTGTCCAGCTTGGCTTCAATGACACGGCCTCGAGCCGGTTTGTTGGGGTTGGCCTTGAGTTCCATGAGTTCGGCTTGAAGCAGGACCATTTCCAGAAGATCTTCGATACCGATCTTTTTCTTGGCGGAAATTTCCACCATCGTCACATCCCCGCCCCATTCTTCAGGCAGAAGACCATGTTCGGACAATTCCCTTTTGACACGATCCGGGTTGGCGTTCGGTTTATCGATCTTGTTAATGGCCACCATGATAGGGACTCCGGCGGCCTTGGCATGGTTGATGGCTTCGACGGTTTGTTGCATAACACCGTCATCGGCCGCCACCACCAAAATGACGATGTCCGTCACTTTGGCACCTCGAGCCCGCATCGCCGTAAAGGCTTCATGGCCCGGTGTATCCAAGAAAGTGATATGTCTTCCATCCAGTTCCACGAAATAGGCGCCGATATGCTGCGTGATACCTCCGGCTTCTTCGTCGATAACCTTGGTGTGGCGGATGGCGTCCAGAAGCGATGTTTTGCCGTGGTCCACATGACCCATGACGGTGACGACAGGCGGACGTGGCTTGAGATCTTCGGGGCGATCTTCAGCCGTATGAAGAATATCTTCTTCTTCAAATCCGGCTTTTTCCACTTCGTAATTGAATTCCGAAGCCACCAGAGCCGCTGCGTCAAAGTCGATGGCTTGATTGATGTTGGCGGGAAGGCCGAGAGCAAGCAGTTTCTTGATGATTTCCGTGGCCTTGACACCCATCTGTTTGGCCAGATTGGCCACGGTGATGGCTTCGTCGATGCGGATACGGCGCTTGATGGCCTTGGGCACGGTTACCAAAGGCTTTTGCGCCCCGGTGTCTTCACGTTGCAGGCCGGGTCTGCCTCGTTCATCCTGAGCCCGCAGTTCTTTCTTGCTGTAAAGTTCTTCACGCCCGACAACTTCTTTTCGGCCTTTGCGCAGCTTTTTTTCCGCAACCGAGGGTTCCTCGTCTGGACGAAGGCGCTTTTTACGAAGAGGTTCCCGCGTGATTTCCTGTTCCGGAATAAAGCGCACTACTGTCGGCGGAACGTCAGGTTCTTCTTCCGGTTCGACGGGAATGACTTCAGGCAGACTGATGATACGAGCGGGTTCATCTTTTCGGCGTTTACGACGGCGCCTCTTTGCTTTCTTTTTCTTGCCCTTCTCGTCTTCTTCTTCCGCTTCTTCCGCTACAGGCTCAAGGACCGGGCGCTTTTCAACGACAGGGGAAGGTTCCGGTCGAGAAATGATTCGAGCCGGTGTTTCAGGTTCGGCGAGAGGGGCTTGTTCGAGCGCTTCTTCCGAAGCCCGTGTCGGTTCCGAAACCGTAGGCTCAACGTCTGAAATCGACTCCACAGGCTTTTCGACCGAAACCGGCTCAATGATTTCTTCTTCAGGCCCGGTTTTGGCCGCCTCACGCTCCTGAACCACGGCTTCGGTAAGAGCCCTTTCTGGCTCTTCTTCTAAGATCTCACGTGCGGGTTCAGGCTGCAGTGCGGCGGTAGGTTGTTCCTCTGGGAGGACTTCGACGGCCGGGGGGGTAGAAGGCGACGGTTCCACGGCTGGCGGTGGGGCAGGTTCCTCAACCTCGGCTATGGACGGAACAGGTTCTTCGACCGCGACTTCTCGGGGCGGGACCTGAGCCTCTTCCTCCATGGCTTCAAGCCCTTCCGCCGTTTCCGGCGTTTCGGCTTCCACAGGCTCCTCGGCTTCAGCCTTTTTCCGTCGTCGAATCACTTGTCGGCCGATCCTTTTTTCTTCCACCTGTTTGGTCCCATCCCCTTGCAGGTGTTCCCGAATCTTGGCGATGGCCGATTCACTCAAGGTGCTCATATGGTTTTTTACGGAAATCCCCATCTTGAGGATCCTGTCGAGGAGCTCCTTGCTATTCATATCCAACTCTTTGGCTAGTTCGTGCACCCTCATTCGTGCCATGGAAAAAACCCCCTAGAAATCTTCAACGGCCGTGTCCCCGGACTTGTGCCGTGGACGTGTTTGAGTCTTACGCACACATAATGATTGATCCTCCATGGTTTCGCAGCCCGTCAACTCCTTGAGCAGATTAGGCATTTGCCTCATCAAGGATGGGGACATTCCCCGAAGCCGGCCTCGAAAGGCGCGAGAGAGTGCTTTGCCTTTCGTGACGTGCTCAAGACAGGAAACACACGCATAGGCACCGCGTCCCGGCAGGCGCTGTTTCAGATCTGGTATCACCAGACGCTGTTCATCCAAAACGAGCCGCACAAGGTCTTCCTTTGGGCGTTTGGACCGGCACACGATACATGTTCGATACGGCGTGTGTCCTTGGCGAGGCACTCTTATTCCACCGGTTTCATGGGCTCTTCGGATTCGGGCTCTTCACTTTCCCCTTCCTCCTCGACATGGTTTTCGTCTTCATCAAGCTCATTGTCCTCCACGTCCAGCTCCACACCGCTGTCCAACAGGGATCGAGCCTGGGACTGCATGGCTTCCAGAGCTGATGCGGAAAGACCGGTCAGAGTCTCCAACTCATCGATTCCCGCTTCACAAAACTCGCTCAGGGAAGTGATGCCCGCTTCATAGAGCTTGTCGGCCATTTCTTCCGACAGGTTATCGATATGCAGCAGAGCTTGATAGCCGGCTTGCTTTTGACGTTCATAGCGGGATTCGCTTTTCACGTCGATATGCCAGCCCGTGATTCTCGATGCCAGCCGCACATTCTGGCCTCGACGCCCGATGGCCAGAGACAGCTGATCATCAGGCACAATGACTTCCATGCTTCGATTGGTTTGATCGATAATGACCTTGGTGATAATGGCCGGAGCCAAGGCATTCACCACAAACTTGGCCGGATCCATGTTCCAAGGCACAATGTCGATCTTTTCTCCACGCAGTTCCTGCACCACCGCCTGAACTCTGGATCCCTTCATGCCCACACAGGCCCCGACGGGATCCACGTCCGGATCCTTGGACACCACGGCAATCTTGGCTCGGGATCCAGGCTCGCGTGCCGCGGCCAAAATACTCACCGTTCCGTCACTGACTTCAGGCACTTCAAGACGAAAGAGCTGAATCAAAAAATCCGGATGCGTGCGGCTCAGAATGATCTGCGGGCCCTTGCTGATCTTTTTCACATCCAAAATGTAGGCTCGAATCCGATCCCCCTGCCGGTACACTTCACGAGGAATCTGTTCCTTGACCGGTAAAACGGCTTCGGCACGGCCTAAATTGACGATGATGCCGGAACGATCCACTTTTTGGACAATGCCCGTGACGATTTCACGTTTTCGGTCCTTGTATTCTTCGTAGGTGGCTTCCCTTTCGGCATCCTTCATCTTTTGAATGATCACCTGTTTGGCCGATTGCGCTGCGATGCGGCCAAGAGTGTCCGTATCCATGCGAATGCCGAGTTCATCGCCGATTTCCGATTCCGGGTCCAGGTCTCGAGCCTGTTCCAGTGAAATCTGCTTTTCCGGATCCTCGACTTCTTCAACCACTTCCTTGAACGTAAAGGCTTCCATTTCTCCGAACTCGTCGTTATAGGCAACCTCTACGTCAATCTTGGACCCGTAGCGCTTCTTGATGGCCGACTTGACCGCTTCGACCAGGGTTTCTATCAACACGGCACGATCGATCCCCTTTTCTCGACTGACCTGATCGATCAACCGTTTCAATTCACTGGCCATAATGCCCTTTCTCCTCCTGTGCTTCTCTTCGGTCCCGGATTCGGTCCCATGTTCTTTAAGGCTTCAGTCTTCCTGCCTTGATTTGGGTGCTGCCTCAAGCGATTCAAAATAGCGCAAACGGGCCCTTTCCACAGCGTCCAACGGAATGTCATAGGGTGTGCCGTCACAGTCCACGCGGATCCCTTGGGGGTCCGCCGCCAGCAGAATGCCCTTGAAATTCTTTCGAGAGCCGATGGGCAGGCGGGTGCGCACAGCCACCACCTTACCGATCTGGTTAGCGAAATGCTCCCAACGTCGAAGAGGCCGGTCCAACCCCGGGGAAGAGACTTCCAGATGGTAAGGCCCATGGATGGGATCCGCCACATCCAAAAGATCGCCCACAACACGGCTTACCGCCGCACAGTCTTCCACGCTGACCCCGCCGTCACGATCCACAAAGAGGCGAAGCACCCAGCCTTGACTTTCCCGGCGGTACTCCACTTCCACCAATTCCATACCTTCGGCCGTAATCACCGGGGTGGTCAGATCCCAAATTCTCTCAACGACCGCTCGCGCGGCATCCTCTTTCATGTCCATAGCCGCATGCCCAAAGCAAAAAAAAAGTGGGCGTTCAGCCCACTCCCATTAGCAGAGCAATGATCACAGAAAATCCGGCTTCAGTGCCGTGAAATGCGACGTTCACAAAAGACCGTGTTGAACATTGTCATCCACTAATCGAAGTCGGCGTCCGCCGGAAACTGCGCTCCCGCCACCTCAAAAAGGGAAGCCCTTTCAATCGAGGAAAGGGTGAGCTTCATGTCGCGTGGAGCGGGCAACGGGATTCGAACCCGCGACCCCAAGCTTGGGAAGCTCGTGCTCTACCAACTGAGCTATGCCCGCCCAACCGCCACAACAACGTCATCCTAGAGAGTTCCCCTTGCGAAGTCAAGCCTAATGTCAGGAAGATGGCGTGAACCCAACCCGCATTCAAGTATAATCTGTTCAGGCGTCTTTGGGTAGAAAATCCCGGGAGCTTGCCCGAAAATGCGCAGTACCAAGGTCTCTTGCCATTGCAAGGTCGGGACGAGGCGCCGCCTCGCCCCGACAGGGCGGCGCCTTGCCCCTGCAAGGCGAAAGCAGGTTTTTTCCTCGGGGAGCGGGCTTGGGGCTCGACTGTCGTGCGGGCAGGACGCCCGAACCCCAAGAAAAAACATTCTCAGCTCCAAGCTTCTCTTTGGTTTTGGAACCGGTTACCTCTATAGCATGAAACATGATCGAAGAGACGGACACAGGGACGCGGAATCGTTTCCATGGCTGTGAAGACCTTGAGCGGACTGGAAAAAAGGGGTTGTGATGGGTGGCAACGGCGAAACAAGGGACCAAAATCTCTACGAAATCCTTGATCACACGGCGGATGTGGGGCTTCGTGTGCGAGGACGCCATCTGGCAGAGGTTTTTGAAAAGGCGGCCTTGGGATTCTATGACCTCATGGTGAGTCTTAAAGCTGTGGAAGCTGAGGCGGTTCGTCATGTCAACGTGGAAGCCGAGTCGTTGGATGAGCTTTTGGTGCAGTGGCTTTCCGAGCTTCTTTACCTTTTCGAATTGGATGGTTTTTTGGGCAAAAAGGTGCACGTGGTTGTGGATCCTCAATGGAAGCTGACCGCCGTCGTCCAGGGCGACTTCTTTGATCCGAAACGCCATGAACTCAAACTCCTTTATAAGGCCGTCACGTATCATAAGGCTTCCGTGGATTTCTGTGACGGCACATGGACGGCTCAGGTCATCTTTGATATCTGAGGTCTTCGCATGCCTTAAAGGCTGATACGGCTGGGAGGTTCACCTATGAGCGGGAAGGAACGTCTCACATTGGAAAGAATCGATGGGTGGCGCTGGAAGATTCCTCGCACCGGCGCGATGCGAACGGACGGTATCATTTATGCCGGGGAAAAAATGCTGGAGTCCATTCGTCAAGATCAGGCCATGGACCAGGTGGCCAACGTGGCCTGTCTTCCCGGGATCGTGGGGTATTCCATGGCCATGCCGGACATTCATTGGGGGTATGGCTTTCCCATCGGAGGGGTGGCCGCTTTTTCCATGGAGGAAGGCATTGTTTCGCCGGGAGGCGTTGGGTACGACATCAACTGCGGCGTGCGCCTGATGACCAGTCACCTTAGGGCTCATGAATTGGGTGCCGACAAGATTCGAGAACTGGTTACAGCGCTTTTTCGAAACATTCCCTCCGGCGTCGGATCTTCCCGCAAGGATTTCAAACTGAGTGAAGCCGAACTGGACCGCGTGCTGCTCAAAGGGGCTCAATGGGCGGTTTCCAAAGGGTTCGGTGATGCTTCCGACTTGGAACGCATCGAAGAGGGTGGATGTATTCCCTGGGCTGATCCCGAAGAGGTGTCCGCCAAGGCCAGAGAACGAGGGCGATCCCAGTTGGGAACCCTGGGATCAGGCAATCATTTTGTGGAAATCGGTGTGGTGGAAGAGATCTATGAGCCGAAGACGGCGGAGGTTTTCGGTTTGTTTGTGGGGCAGCTCACCGTTTTTGTCCATACAGGATCTCGTGGCCTGGGTCATCAGGTGTGCGATGACTTTATTCGTGTCCTGCTCAAGAGCACGCAGAAGTACGGCATCGAGTTGCCGGACAAACAACTGTGCTGCGCTCCTGTGACCTCTTCAGAAGGACAGAGTTACCTTGGAGCCATGGGAGCTGCAGCCAATTTCGCTTTTGCCAATCGCCAAATGATCAGTCATTGGGTTCGAGAAACCTTTGAACAGTTTTTTAAGCAATCGTCAGAACGTCTAGGTTTATCGCTCCTTTACGATGTATGCCACAATATGGCGAAAATTGAAGAGCATGTGTGGCAAGGGCGGCGCCTCAAATTGTGTGTGCATCGCAAAGGGGCTACTCGAGCTTTTGCGGCAGGCCATGAAGCCGTGCCGGCTTCCTACAGGTCTGTGGGCCAGCCCGTGCTTATTCCCGGTGATATGGGTCGCTACAGCTACGTGCTGGTGGGAACGCAGCGGGCTATGGAGGATACCTTTGGGAGCACCTGTCATGGTGCCGGCCGAGTGCTGAGCCGTCATCAGGCCGTGAAAAGCGCCAAAGGCCGAAGTGTCCTTAAGGAAATGGAAGATCGAGGCATTTTCGTTCTTGGTGCCAGCAAAGCCACTTTGGTGGAAGAAATGCCCGAAGCCTACAAGGATGTGAGCGATGTGGTGGAAGTTGTGGCCCAAGCCGGTATCAGCCGCCCGGTGGCCAGGCTTCGCCCTCTCGGCGTGATGAAAGGGTAAACATTCTTGGTCGTGGGCTTCAAGAGGTGGCGCAGTGCAAGCTAAAACTTGATGATTCCTATGAGGACCGCCAGGAAAGAAAAACCGATTCCCATGGTCCACTGCATAAAAGTGAACCGCTTGTCCATGGCTTCGAAGCGTTTGTCCATGGCTCGAAACCGCTCATCTATGGCTCGAAACCGCTCATCCATGGCTTCAAAGCGGGCTTGCATTTCTCGCTGCAAGGCTTCGAAGCGTTTGTCCATGGCTTCGAAGCGTTTGTCGATGGCTTTAAAGCGTTCATCCATGGCTTCAAATCGAGCCTGCATTTCTCGTTGCAAGGCTTCGAAGCGTTTGTCCATGGACACAAAACGGTCATTAATAGCCTGGAAGCGGTCCGCTTCTATTTGGCGAAGTGCTTTGAGTTCCTCTTCCACACGAATGATCCGCTCCAGCAGTGAGAGCTCCTTGGCCCGAAGCTCATTTTCTCTGACGAACTGGGCGATCTTTTCGCTGATAAGGTTTTCCGCTTCTTCCTGCAGGAGACGCCGAAGGGCCCCGACGATCTTTTCGTCCAGAAGAGGATCTTGCGGCATTTGGGACAGAACCATAAAATGTTCCTCCATCGGCCGTTGGGCGACCGATCTTATGAATTCCTAGAGCACCTTATCATGTCAGTCTGAGTGGAGCAAGAGTCCCTTTGGAAACACTGACTTAGAGCTCCTGGACGCCGCCGTCTTTGGAGGCATTCCGGCACCGGTGTCAAATATCCGGTTACGAAAAAAGGAATGCCCGCCTGATGTAGGCGACTCTCAAAGGGCCATGCCCGTGGGCTTCACCTCAAATCGTATGGATGGGTAAATGTTGCGACAACGCTGAAGGCTACGCAAAAACCGGATTCCTTAACACTTGGCAAAGAGAGTCCTACATGTCCACGTGCAGGATGCGGTAGGTGCGTTCGCCGGCAGGGGTCAGGACGGTGATTTCATCACCTTGGGTTCGGCCCATGAGGCCACGTCCTACGGGGGAATCAATGGAAAGTTTGCCGTTGCGCACATCCGATTCAAAAGGGCCGACCATTTCAAAATGAAAGGTCTGACCCGTATCCACATTGAGGACAATGATTCGGGTGCCAAAGGCCACACGTCGAACGAGGAACTTTCGGCCCACGACGATTTCACACTGGGAGATCTTGGTCTGAAGATCGTCGATCTTTCTTTGCAGCGCCCGGTGTTGTTCTCGAGCCCAGAGGTACTGTTGGTTGTCAACCTTGACCCCGTACAGGCGGGCTTCCTGTAATTCTTCCAGGACGCGAGGCCGCACCACACGCCTGAGGTACAAGAGCTGCGCGTGAAGGTTTCGAAAGCCTTGCCGTGTAATGGGAACCTTTTCCATAACGTTCTTAAAAATAAATTTGTGCTACCCAAAAACAGCCGTCCGGAGCCATGGGCCTTAAAGACGTGCCGCCGAGCCTCGTGAAAGAGACCTGCTAAGTCTTACAGGGTCGCAGGCTGCAAGCCTAGGCTTCCTCGAGCCTTGAGGCTTTCATAAAGGCAGAGGGCGATCACCGTCTTACCGTCCGTGATAATTCCTTCATGGATACCCTGCATTACCTGATCCACTGAAAGAATTTCGATCTTCGAAATTTCATCCTGATCGCCGTATGGTTTTTCACGTTTCAGTCCAAAAGCGGCGAAAATGACAATGGCCTCATTGGAATACCCGATCGCCGGATAGTACCTAAAAATGGGCACAAGGGAGGAGGCCGAATAGCCCGTTTCTTCCAGAAGTTCTCGGCGGGCGCCGGCTTCGGGAGATTCTCCCGGATCCAGTTTTCCTGCCGGTATTTCCAAGGTTTCTCGACCGATGGCGTAGCGCCATTGGCGCACCATGAGCACCTGTGTGCCTTGGGGATCCGTAAAGGCCAAAACGGCGGCGGCTTCAGGATGTTCCATGCGAATGCGTTCCGTGATTCTTCCTGTGCGCAGCCTCACGGCGTCCAGATGAGCGCTGAAATGATGCGCATGAATGCTGGCCAGCGTGCGAAGGCGTTCTTCCATGTCTGCGTTGGACTCCACCGAATGAACAAAGCTTTTGGGCCATTGAAACCGTGCGCTTTTCATTAGAACAGTCCAGGCGCATTTGGAAAGCTTTTTATGAAGAGCCCGGCGATCCCACCAAGGGCACATGCACCATGGAATGCGTGGGGGGTGGGGAGGCTGGGTTGTGTCTCATGAAGTGGGCGGTCAATAGGACGGCCGGGCCACAGAAGCCGTTTGTAGGGGCGGACCTGCGTGTCCGCACCGCAGTAATCTGGAAGGGGTGAGTTTTAGGGCGGACACATGGATCCGCCCCTACGGGTTTTTGTTCCAGGGCGCAGAGACACCGGGTGGCGTTTGTATGGATTGTTCCGGGATTGGTCCCCTAAACGGTAAGCCATCGGAGAAGGTCTGTAGGGGCGGACCTGCGTGTCCGCACCGCAGTAATCTGGAAGGGGTGAGTTTTGGGGCGGACACATGGGTCCGTCCTTACGGGTTTTTGTTCCAGGGGGCGGACACACCGGTCCGCCCCTACAGGTTGTTGCGGATGGATTAGGCATGGATCCGTCCCCATGGGTTTTTGCGACAGCGTCGGTCATCAGTGCCTCCCCCACGGGTTCATGGGCATGGAGGGGCCATGGGGACCGCCCCTTTCGAATGTCCATTGTCGCCCGCAAACGCTCCACATGGTTTTCGGGAAGGAAAATGCCCGGAGAGGCCCAACCGTTAAGAAGCACAAGGCACGAGGAGAGCTTGTGAAGAATTTCATTGACACAGGCGCTTTGGTGCCCCATATTTGTGCAACCGAATGGTTCCTGTGGAAATGGATGCGAATGATCGGTGTGTGGATGCTCCAAAGATCGAGAAAGCGGGTAGGGGTCTCATGAGGCGTCCAGCGGTTTTTCAAAACCCTTCCAAAGACCTGAGTCCTTCCGAGGTCGCTCGAATTCAGGAAATCATGGACCAATACCGAGGCAAGAAAGGGGCGCTGCTTCCTTTGTTGACCGAGGTGCAGGCGGCATGCGGCCAATGGCTTCCGGCCAATGTGTTGGCCTGGATCGCCGATGAGGTGGACGTGCATTTAAGTTATCTTTACGGCATTGCCACCTTTTACACCATGTTGTCCTTGGAGCCTCGTGGCAAGTACATCATTCGTGTCTGTGAATCCCCGGCCTGCCATATTTTGGGAACGGAAACGGTCCTGGAAGCGCTTCGGTCCGAATTGGGGATTCGCGAAGGGCAAACCACGGCCGACGGACTGTTCACTTTGGAACTGTCTTCGTGCCTTGGCGTGTGCGAAGTGGCTCCGGCCATGCAGATCAACGAAGTGGTCTTTGGGAACCTCACCCGCGAAAAGATTCATGAGGTGCTGGAGCGGTATCGGCGAGGGGACGTGGTGGATTATCGCACCCTGCCCGGGTCCGGCGGAAGGGTGCGCACGGACTGGGAGATTCATCGTCGAGCGGTGCTGCTTCAAGGAGTTGGGGACATTGATCCCGAAAACATTGAGGATTACTTAACCATCGGCGGCTATGAAGCGCTTCGCAAAGTGATTTTGGGCATGTCCCCGGAAGAGGTGGTGGAGGAAGTCAAGGAATCGGGTTTACGCGGCCGTGGTGGAGCCGGTTTTCCGACGGGCATGAAATGGTCTTTCACGCTTCCTTTAAAGGCACCGGAAAAATATGTGATCTGCAACGCCGATGAAGGAGAGCCCGGCACCTTTAAAGATCGTTACATCATGGAGGGGAATCCGCACCGGCTTTTGGAAGGATTGATCATCGCCGGGTATGCCATCGGTGCCTGTAAGGGCTTTATTTATGTTCGAGGTGAGTACTACCTGTCGATGCATCGGCTGCGCCGAGCCGTGGAGCAGGCGCGGGAGCGCGGCTTTCTTGGGGAACGCATTCTGGGATCGTCTTTTTCCTTTGAGGTGGAGATTCGATCCGGTGCCGGGGCTTATGTCTGCGGTGAGGAAACGGCTCTGATCGAATCCATTGAGGGACTGCGAGGCAACCCCAGGGTCAAGCCGCCTTTTCCTGGGGTTCGAGGCCTCTGGGCCATGCCCACAGTGGTCAACAACGTGGAAACCCTGGCCAATGTGCCGCTGATCATCAAAAACGGCGCCCAATGGTACCGGTCCTTTGGCACGGAAGATTCTCCAGGCGTGAAACTGTACCAGATCTGCGGCCATGTGAATTCCCCTCAGATCGTGGAAGCCCCCTTAGGACTCACCCTTCGAGAACTCATCGAAGTGTACGGCGGCGGCATGAAGGACGGCGTTCCCTTCAAGATGTGCCAAACCGGGGGAGCCTCCTTCGGCTTTTTTACGGCGGAACATCTGGACACGGTCATGGACTACGTGTCCATGCAGAAAAAAGGCGGCGCTTTAGGATCCGGCACCATGCTGGTCATGAACGAAAAGACCTGCGTGGTGGATGTGGTCCGAAACATCATGCACTTTTTCCAGCATGAATCCTGCGGATTTTGCACACCGTGTCGGCGGGGCACTCGCGTGCTTTACGAAACCCTGTGTCGCATCGCGCAGGGGGAAGGCCGTGAAAGCGATCTTCCCATGATGATCGATTTAGCCCAGACCATGTCGGCGACGGCCAATTGTGCCCTGGCCATGTCCCCCATCTTTTTTGTCCGGACCACCATCGAACGGCTCAAAGACGAATACCTGGCCCACATTGTTGACAAGAAATGCCCTTTGGGAGTGTGTCCTGCATGAGTCCCAGGGGCATGAGGTGTGAGGAGGCCGGTCCATGACGGCGATGTATCTTCCGGTGCTGATCTATCTTGTGATCACGATGGGTGTGATAGGCGCCATTATTTTTCTTTCCAGGCGCATCGGCACGCGAAGGGTCACTCGAGAAAAGATGCTTCCCTACGAGTGCGGTATGGATCCCATCGGCACGTTGGAAATTCATTTTCCCGTTAAATTCTATGTCCTGGCCATGATTTTCATCATTTTCGACATCGAAACCGTGTTCCTTTACCCGTGGGGCGTGATTGTTCGGGATCTGGGCTGGTTTGGATTTGTCGAAATGCTTGTCTTCACCGTGGTTCTGTTGATCGGTCTTGTCTATCTGTACCGAAAGGGGGCTTTGGAATGGGATTAGAGCAACAGATCCGAAGCCAGATTCTCACGTCCACATTGGAAAAGTTCGTCAACTGGGCCAGAAAGTCTTCCGTATGGCCGGCGACCTTCGGGTTGGCCTGTTGCGCCATCGAAATGATTTGCACGGCCGCCAACCGTTTTGACATCGCTCGGTTCGGCATGGAAGCCTTTCGAGCTTCTCCGCGACAAGCGGATCTTATGATTGTCGCCGGCACGGTGACCAAAAAGATGGTGCCGGCCGTGGTGCGTATCTACGAACAGATGCCGGAACCCAAGTGGGTGATCGCCATGGGGGCGTGTGCCAGTTCGGGAGGCATCTTTCGAAGTTACGCCGTGGTGCAGGGTATTGACCGATATCTTCCGGTGGATGTGTATGTTCCCGGATGTCCTCCCAGACCGGAAGCTCTTCTTTACGGCATTCTGAAACTCCATGAAAAAATCTTAAAGGATCCCTTTCTGACGAAAAAGGAAGGACCCATCGTGGTGGATCCTCAGGCGGCACAGAATCTTGGGGAGGTGCGGGCGTGAGCGGGGAAGCGGTGCCCAGGACTTATGTGCAAGAAGTCATGGATGAACTGCCTGCCGAAGCTGTTCGGGGTCGCACATGCTTTCGGGACCAATGGACCCTTGAAGTGCGCTCGGAATTTTTGCTGCAGGTTCTGACGGAACTTCGAAACCGATGGGGATTCCGGTACTTGATCGATGTGACGGCTGTGGATTTTTATCCGCAAACCCCTCGGTTTCAGGTGGTCTACCATCTGTGGTGCCACGCTCGTCAGGCTCTGCTTCGTGTGAAAACATGGGTCGAAACGGATCCGCCAAGTGTTCCATCGGTCACGGGACTGTGGAAAACGGCCGGCTGGCATGAAAGGGAATGTTACGATCTTTTTGGGATCACCTTTACGGGACATCCTGATCTTCGACGCATTCTGCTCCCCGAAACGTGGGAAGGGCATCCGTTGCGAAAGGATTATCCCACCGAGGGTCCCGACTGGGATCTGGACTAGGATAGCACCATGAGTGAGCTGACCGAACGATTGATCCTCAATGTAGGGCCTCAACATCCCAGTACCCACGGGGTGCTGCGTGTGGTGGTGGAATTGGAAGGGGAGGTCATTGTGCGGTGCACGCCGGACATTGGGTACCTGCACCGCGGTATTGAAAAGCTCATGGAATCCAAGACCTACCACCAATGCCTGCCCTTGACCGATCGCATCGATTACCTGGCCGGATCCGCCAACAATTTGGGGTTTGTGCTGGCGGTGGAAAAGCTTCTGGGGATCGAAGTGCCGCCTCGAGCCCGGTACCTTCGTGTGATCGTGGCGGAAATGACTCGAATCTCCAGCCATCTCTTTTGGCTGGCCACTCACGCCCATGACCTTGGAGCCATGACACCGCTGTTTTACACGTTTCGAGAACGGGAACAGCTCATGGATCTTTTTGAGGCGGTGGCGGGAGGGCGTCTGTTTCCGTGCTATTTTCGTATCGGCGGTGTCGCTCGTGACGTTCCCGACGGCTGGACCGATGGAGTGCGGGAATTTTGCCGCACTTTTCCCGACAAGATGAAAGACTATGAAACCCTTCTCACCAAAAATCCCATCTGGATCAAGCGCACCAAGGGTGTTGGGGTGCTTACGGTGGACGAGGTTTTGGACTACGGGTTGAGCGGGCCGGTGGCACGAGGTTCGGGCATTCCCTGGGATGTAAGGCGCGCGGATCCCTACTGCGGGTATGATGAGTTCGATTTTATCGTTCCTGTTGGGGAAAACGGGGACACTTACGATCGGTATCTGGTACGGTTGGAAGAAATGCGCCAGAGCGCCCGCATCATTCTGCAGGCTTTGGATCGGCTTCCTTCCGGGGATATCGCCGTCAATGATCCCACCATCACGTATCCGCCCAAGGTGGATGTGTACACCAAGATCGAATCCCTTATTCAGCACTTTCTATTGGTCGAGGAAGGCATTCGGCCGCCTCAAGGGGAAGTTTTTCATCATACGGAAGCACCCAAAGGGGAACTGGGGTTTTACATCGTCAGTGACGGCTCGTCTCATCCGTTTCGTGTGAAGGTGCGTACCCCCAGTTTCGTGAACCTGCAGGTGCTGAGCAAGATGGCGGAAGGCAGACTTCTGGCGGATCTCATCGCCCTCATTGGAACCATTGATATCGTGCTTGCGGACGTGGATCGATAGCGATGATCACAGTCACCATCAACGGAAAAGCCTTGGAAGCCCAACCGGGCATGACCATCATGGAAGTGGCGGACAGACATGGGATTTACATTCCCAGACTGTGCTACCACAAGGCTCTGAGTCCCATCGGGGCGTGTCGCATCTGCGTGGTGGAAGTCAAGCCGGGTCCGCCTCGGCCTGTACCCGCCTGCACAACGCCTGTGACCGACAAGATGGAAGTGACCACGGAATCGGAGCGGCTCACCCATTATCGTCGAGAACTTCTTCAGTTGCTGCTTATCAACCATCCTTTGGATTGTCCCATTTGCGATAAAGGCGGGGAATGCGAACTGCAGAACCTGACCCGTCATCTGAAAATTCAGGAGCAGCCCTATAAAGCGGCACGACTGACACCGCGTTACGACAGCCAGTCCCCTTTGATGGAACGCTACCCGGATCGCTGTGTGAATTGCGAACGATGTGTGCGGGTGTGTCGAGACAGTGTGGGAGCTGCCGCCCTTTATTTTGACAACCGAGGTTATCGCACGGCCGTGACGGCCGGCGGTGCGGTCATGGACTGTGAATTTTGCGGCTCATGCATTGCGGTCTGCCCGGTAGGGGCCATCATCGACAAAACGTTCAAGTACAGTGCTCGATCCTGGCAGCTGGAAAAAGACACCGCGATTTGTCCCTACTGCGGCGGTGGATGCCACTTGGTGCTCAATACCAAAAAGGGGAGTCTCAAAAGGGTCACCAGTTCTTTTGACGAACCGGTCAATGCCGGCATCTTGTGCAGTCGAGGTCGATTCGGGCTGAACATTGTGCAGGAAGAATCCAGGCTGAAAGAACCGCTCCTTCGCAAGGACGGCCGACTTGTCCCGGTTTCCTGGAATGAAGCTTTGGATTTTGCCGCCGACCAACTGCGACGTCTTCGGGATCAGTTCGGGCCCAAAGCCTTTGCCGGTGTGGGATCGCCTCGAGCCACCAATGAAAGCAACTATGTGTTTCAAAAGTTCTGTCGAGCCGTCCTGGGAACGCCTCACGTGGATGCCACCACGGCCCTGGATCATCAGCGCATGCTCAAAGCCCTTGTGGATGTGCTGGGACGTCCCAAGGTGACCTATGCCAACGAAAAGGAAAGCCTTCCTCGAGTCATTCGAGGGGTTTCCGGATTTCAGCTGGCTTTGGGCACTTACGACGATCTGGAAAAAGCCGATACGGTCCTGGTGATCGGCTCCGATGTGAAAAAGGAAATGCCGCCTCTGGTCTGGCGGGTCAATGCGGCCCAAAAAGAAAAGCGGCTACAAGAACTGCTCATTGTGAGCTCACGGCGGACACGGTTTCGGTCCGCAGCCCAGTGGAACGCATTCTGTCGGCCTGGAAGTGCGGGTTTTGTGGTCCTGGGCATCCTCAAGTCGCTTTTTGAAAAAAATGACCCCAGGCTTCGAGGGTTCGGGGATTTTCGTCGTGAGGAGGTTTTAAGAAAACGGCTGGATGCCACAGACTGGAGTCTGGTGGAAGAGGCGAGCGGGCTGCACCGAAACGATCTGGACCATGTGGCCCAAAAGCTCATGGATGCCGAAAGGCCGGCTCTGATTGTGGGCTACGATCTGGGTGGTCTTGCGGACGGCTACGGGGCCATGTGCTACGTTGCCGACCTGTTGTTGGTGCTGGGCAAAAAGCTTCGACTCCATCTCACCTCCGAAAAGGCCAACACCCAAGGTTGTTCGGACATGGGGGTCAGTCCCTTTTGGTTGCCGGGCTATGTGCCTTTCCATGAGGCCGAACGCATAGAAGAATTGTGGGGGCGCTCGATTCCTAAAGAAACGGGTTTTACCTTGGATCAAATCCTGCGTGCCGTCGCGGAAGGCGGCCCGGAAGCCCACAAAGGACTTCTTCTCATGGGGACCAACCTTTTGGGCACACATTATTCTCGATCCTTGGTGGAAAAGGCCTTGGAAAAGGCAGCCTTTGTCATGAGCCAGGAAGTGTTTCTGAACGAAACGGCGGCTCGAGCCCATGTGGTCTTTCCGGCTAAAACCGCGGTGGAAAGCGAAGGCACGATCACCAGCGGGGAACTGAGAGTGCAAAAGCAGCGAGCTCGTTCCTTTGTGGACGGGCCGTGGGATGACTGGAAGATCCTTCAGGAGCTGTCCCGTCGCTTCGGTGTGGATTTAGGCTATGGTTCAGTTCAGGATGTGTTCCAGGAAATGTGCGCTTTATTTCCCCACTACGATCAGTATCCCTTTCCGGAAATTCCTCGGGAAGGGTACTGGTGGAACCGAATGTATCGGGCCAAATACGGATCGGCCGGTTGGCGTCGCGTTTTGGATCCCACTTTAGGGGCGGTGATCCCGTGGTTGGAATTCCCTCCACAAGCCTCTGAAGCTTATCCCATGCTTTTAATGGTCAGCCGATCCCTATTTCAATCCGGCACCTATGGTCGCTACGGAACGGGTCCCAAAACATTGGAGCCGCAAGGGGGTGTGTGGTTGAGTTCGGAGGATGCTCGAGCTTTGGGGGTTGAAGACGGGGATACGGTCGTGCTGGCGACGCCTCATGGGACGTTGGAAGCTCAGGTGGGCTTTGATCGTCGAGTCCCTCAAGGCGTGGTGCAGGCTGGGACCCATTTTGAAAACCTGCCTCTGAACCGGATTACCGATGGCAGTCTGCTTACACCCGTGCGGGTGGAAAGGCTGAGTTCCTCGAAGACTGTCCGGCAATGAGAAAAAGCGGTGGTTTTCCTGGGAGCGGGGGCTTCTTGCCCGCTGTTTTTGCATGCGTAACGAGCGCTCCCAGTGAAAAATGCGCTCTCGAACAAGCGCTAGGTGCAGTGAAAGGCGGCACACCATGGAATGGATCGTCTACGGTGTTCTCACTCTAGCCAAGACGGCTCTCGTGCTCTTTGTTTTGCTCACAGCCGTGGCCTACGCCACACTCATGGAACGTAAGGTCTTGGGCTTTATGCAGCTGCGTTTAGGACCGAATCGAGTCGGGCCCTGGGGATTGCTGCAGCCGTTGGCGGACGGTGTTAAGCTTTTCTTTAAGGAAGACATTGATCTTCCGGTATCCGAACCGCGCCTGTACACTCTGGCTCCATGGGTGACCGCGGTGGCGGCCTTGACACCCTTTGTGGCCATTCCTTTTGCGGACACGATCTTTCCGGAAACCGTCAGTCTGTTCGGTCGCACTGTGGATCTCACCCCCTACGGCATACATCGTGGGATTATTGCCGATCTTCCCGGAGCGGTCCTTTTCATCTTGGCCATTTCTTCTCTTTCCACGTACGGCGTGGTCCTGGGCGGCTGGGCTTCGGACAACCGATATTCTCTGTTAGGAGGCATTCGTGTCACCGCGCAGATGATCAGCTATGAACTGGCTTTGGGTATGGCCGTCGTCGGCGTGCTCATGGTGGCGGGATCCATGCGACTCACCGAAATCGTCGATGCCCAAAGTCGTGTCCCTTTTGTGGTCTATCAGCCTTTAGGGTTCGTGCTGTTTATGATTGCCGCCTTTGCGGAAGCCTGCCGCACACCTTTTGACCTCATTGAGTGTGAAAACGAGCTGGTGGCCGGATACCACACGGAATACAGCTCCATGCGCTTTGCTTTGTTTCAGTTGGCCGAATATGCGCACATCATCACGGTGAGTGCTGTGGCGGTCACTTTATATCTTGGTGGATGGCAGGGGCCGTGGCTGCCTTCCGGAGCCTGGTTCGTGCTGAAGACCGCGGCCCTGGTGTTCTTCTTTATCTGGGTGCGTGCCACGTATCCTCGAGTACGCTTCGACCAGCTTATGCATTTCGGGTGGAAGGTGCTCTTGCCGCTGTCTTTGGCCAATATCGTTGTCACGGGATGCTTTGTCCTGATCTGGGGTTGATGAGGGTTTCAAGGAGAGCACATGTTAGGACCGCTGGTTAAAGGGCTCGCCAAAACCTTTGAACAACTTTTTCGCAAGCCCATCACCATCGAATATCCGGAAAAGAAGCGGGAAGTGTCCGAAAGGTTTCGAGGGCATCCCAGGCTTCTCAAGGATGAAAACGGGCGCATCAAATGCGTGGCTTGTCATTTGTGCGAGACGGTCTGCCCGTCCAAGGCCATCTCCATTGAACCGGAAGCGGGGGAGACCATGCACGAGAAGAGGCCGCGTCGTTTCGTTGTGGATCTCACGAGGTGCATCTTTTGCGGCTTTTGTCAGGAAGCCTGCCCCAAGGGGGCGATCATGCTCAACCGGAAGTACGAACTGGCTCAGTATGACAAGAGCACCTTGCTCTACGACAAGGAAAAGCTCCTTCAAGACTAGGACATGGTGAGGACCGTTCCATGGAACTTGTGCTGTTCGTGGTCTTTTCTTTGATCACTTTGGTGAGCGCCGCCGCCGTTGTTTTGCATCCGCATCCCGTCAAGAGCGCCCTGTTTCTCATTGTGTCCTTTTTTGCCATGGGCGGTCTGTATCTTCTTTTACGGGCGGAATTCATCGCCCTGATGCAGGTTCTGGTCTATGCCGGCGCGGTCATGGTGCTCTTTCTGTTCGTGATCATGTTGCTGAACCTGAAACCTCGAGGTGAAGACCGGTCGGCTTTCAAGAAACGTTTGAGCTGGGCTTTACCGTTGGTTTTGGTTTTCGTGGGATCGGTTTTAACGGTGGTCACCAGTCCTTTGGCCCGTTTGGGTCCTTCGGCGCAGCAGGGTGTTGCTTGGGTGGAAAGCCAAGGGGGCAATGTGCGGGCCGTGGGTCGAGCCCTGTTTACGTCGGCCTTTTTGCCCTTTGAAGTGACTTCCATTGCTCTTCTGGTGGCCGTTGTAGGAGTCATTGTCCTGGCCAAAAAGGAACGCAAATAGACAGAAGCTCTATGAATCTGGGGATGTTTTCAAGAATGCTTCATGGTGTGGACCGACACGGGAAAGGGTAGGGCATGGCGGTTCCGGTTGAATACTATGTCCTTGTGAGTGCTTTGTTGTTTGCGGTGGGAGTGTTAGGCGTCCTGACCCGGCGAAACGCCATTGTGATCTTCATGTCCATCGAATTGATGCTCAATGCGGCGAACTTGAGCTTTGTGGCTTTTTCCAGGGTTCTTGAAGGCCTGGATGGACAGCTCTTTGTCTTTTTCGTCATGGTGGTGGCGGCGGCGGAAGTGACCGTCGGCTTGGCCATCATCGTCACTCTGTTTCGCAATTGGAAGACCATTTTCGTGGACGAAGTTCGGCTTCTCAAAGGTTAAGGGAAGAAAAAAGAGGTCACTATGGAGACGGCGTGGATCATTCCGGCCTTGCCCTTTACCGGCTTTCTCCTGAACGGTTTGTGGGGACGACGGCTGCCCAAAAAATATGTGGGCCTGATTGCCTGCGGAGCCATGGGCCTGGCGTTTGTGTCGGCTTTGCACCTGCTGTGGCAGCTCTTGCAACAAGAACCGTCCCAAAGGTTTTGGGAACCCGTCTATTACACGTGGATACGGGTGGGGGAATTTCAGGCCGATGTCTCTTTTCTCATCGATCCTTTGAGCATGGTCATGATCCTGGTGGTCACCGGCGTGGGGTTTCTCATCCACGTTTATTCCATCGGATACATGCATGACGATCCCGGTTACAGCCGCTATTTTGCTTACCTCAATCTCTTTGCTTCGGCCATGTTGCTCTTGGTGATGGCCAACAATCTGCTGGTCATGTTTGTGGGTTGGGAAGGTGTAGGGCTCTGCTCTTATCTTCTCATCGGCTTTTGGTATGAAAAACAGTCGGCCAGCGATGCCGGAAAAAAGGCTTTCATTGTCAACCGCATCGGCGATTTCGGTTTTCTGCTCGGCATCTTTTTGACCTTCTGGACCTTCGGGTCACTGAATTTTCGAGAGATCTTTGAGGCGGCTGTCGGGAACTTTGCCGTGGGAGACATGGTCCTGGTGGGCATCACCTTGCTGCTTTTTGTGGGGGCCATGGGAAAATCGGCCCAGATTCCGCTTTATGTGTGGCTTCCTGACGCCATGGAAGGTCCTACTCCCGTTTCGGCCCTTATCCATGCCGCCACCATGGTCACCGCCGGGGTTTACATGGTGGCTCGATGCTGTGTGCTCTATGCACTTTCTCCGTTCTCCATGGGTTTTGTGGCCATGATCGGGGGAATCACAGCCGTCTTTGCGGCTTCCATCGGCTTGGTGCAAAACGACATCAAAAGAGTGCTTGCCTATTCCACGGTAAGCCAGCTGGGATACATGTTCCTTGGCTGCGGTGTGGGTGCGTTTGTGGCGGGGATCTTTCACCTTATGACCCATGCCTTTTTCAAGGCTCTGCTGTTTCTTGGAGCCGGAAGCGTCATTCACGCTTTGTCCGGGGAACAGGATATTCAGCGTATGGGCGGGCTGCGTTCTTCGCTGCCTGTCACCTTCACCACCTTCCTAATGGGCACTTTGGCCATTGCCGGAATTTTTCCTTTTGCAGGCTTTTTCAGCAAAGATGAAATCCTTTTTGAAACCCTTATGAGCGGTCATACCACGCTTTACGCTCTGGCGTTGGCTGGAGCGGGCTTGACGGCTTTTTACATGTTCCGTTTGGTGTTTTTGACCTTCTTTGGTCCGACACGTCTGGATGCAGAAACCGCCCACCATGTCCATGAAGCTCCGAAAACCATGGCCGTGCCTTTGATGATTCTGGCGGTTCTGTCTCTGGTCGGAGGATGGATTCAGGTGCCGGGGATTGAGGGAGGACGTCTTTTGGGACTGTTTCTGGACCCTGTCTTTCATGAGGCGTCCCATCTCTTGGGGCATCATGGAGCGGCCCATCCGTCGTTGTGGCTTGAAGGAGCTTTCATGGGTGTTTCGGTGGCCGTGGCGTTGGTGGGTATTTTCATCGCCTACAGGTTTTATATGGCCGATCCGCAGCGTCCTGTGCGTTTGGCGCAGAGGTTTTCTCGAGCCTACCGATGGTTGTTCCACAAATATTATGTGGACGAATTCTATCAAGCGATGATCGTAGAGCCGCTCAAAAAAGCGGCGGAAAGTGCGCATCAGTGGGTGGATCGGCGGACCATTGATGGTGTTGTCGACGGGACTGGGAATCTGTTTCGAGCTGTGAGCGGCCTGGTGCGCCGCGTGCAAACGGGTGTCTTTCCTCACTATGCCTTGTCGGTGATGGCCGGAGTCTGTCTTCTGCTTTTGTTCATCATGGCTCTTTGATGGAACATGCCTCGATAAAAGGATGGGGTGATGGAGTCTGTGTCCTTTCCTCTGCTTTCGACGCTCGTTTTCCTCCCCTTGCTGGGTGTTCTGGTGCTCCTTGTGGTGGACCGGGATAACGAACCGGTCCAGCGATGGACGGCGCTGACGGTTATGGGCATCGGCTTTGGCCTGGCCCTTCTCGTCTATGCGGGATTTGATGCCACCCACGTGAGTTATCAGTTTGAAGAGAAATACCCATGGATACCCGGTCTCGGGATTTCTTATCACGTGGGTGTGGACGGTGTCAGTTTGCTTCTGGTCATGCTCACGGCTTTTCTCGGACCCATCTGTGTCCTGGCCTGCTGGTCGGACATTCGCTATCGACTCAAAGAGTTTCTCATCTGCCTTTTGCTTCTGCAGACTGGCATGCTGGGGGTTTTTGTCAGTTTGGACCTGGTACTCTTCTATGTCTTCTGGGAAGTGATGCTCATTCCCATGGCCTTGCTCATTCTCATCTGGGGCCATCCGGCACGAAGGATTTACGCGGCCGTTAAATTCTTCCTCTATACCATGGCCGGGTCGGTGTTCATGCTGGTCGGTATACTTGTTTTGTATTTCTATCATGCCCGGACGACCGGTGTTTATTCTTTTGACTTGGTCACCCTCAGTGGTTTGGTTCTGCCTTTTTCGTTGCAACTGTGGCTTTTTATTGCTTTCGGGCTGGCCTTTGCCATCAAGGTGCCCATGTTTCCCTTTCATACCTGGCTTCCTGACGCCCATACGGAAGCCCCTACGGTCGGGAGTGTGGTGCTGGCCGCCGTGCTTCTGAAGATGGGCACCTATGGTTTCTTGAGGTTTAATCTGCCGCTTTTCCCTGATGCTTCCGTGTTTTTCATGCCGGTCATGGTGGTTTTGGCCTTGGTGGGGATCATCTACGGAGCCTTCATGTGCCTGGTGCAAAAGGATCTGAAGCGACTCATCGCTTTTTCCAGCGTGAGTCACCTAGGGTTTGTGGTTTTGGGTCTGTTCAGTTTCACATTGCAGGGGGTGCAGGGAAGCCTGCTGCAGATGATCAATCACGGCTTGAGCACCGGAGCCCTGTTTCTTCTAGTGGGAATGCTTTATGAAAGGCGGCATACACGGTTGATCGCCGACTTTGGTGGTCTGTCCAAGCCCACTCCGGCTTTGACCACCTTTTTCATGATCGCCACGTTGGCTTCCATCGGATTGCCGGGTTTGAACGGGTTTGTGGGTGAATTTTTGATTTTGCTTGGAACTTTTCGTGTCAAACCTGTGTGGGCGGTTCTTGGGGCCACAGGGGTGATTCTTGCCGCCTGGTACATGCTTTGGATGTTTCAGCGCGTGTTTTTCGGCGGAGTGACCCACGAGGAAAACAAAAGGCTTGTGGATCTGGTTCCTCGAGAAATCGGCCTGTTGGTGCCCGTGGTCCTCATGATGGTCTGGATCGGCGTGGCTCCCACAACCTTTCTGGAAAAGACCGAGCCGGCCGTCGCGCATGTGTTGCACCTTGTGCAGGAACGTGTGCAGACGGCTGAGGCACGCCGTCCCGTGTGGATGACGGCCTCTGCGGCATGGGAACACATCAAGGGAAAGTGAGGCATGGTCCATGTCGATGGTAGCGCTTCTACATGAATGTCAAGGGATCCTTTCCGTTCTGATCCTTTCCATAACCGGCGTTCTCGTGTTGCTTCTGGACGCTTTTTCTCCGCTGGGACGTAAAGGCCGACTGGGAGCTTTAGCCGTCGTCGGAACCCTTTTGGCTCTGGCTTCGTTGCGTTTCGAACCCACGGGAACGGCGTTTTTTAACGGCATGGTGGTGTGGGATTCATTCAGTGTGTTTTTGAGCGGCGTGTTGCTGTTGGGAGCGGTTTTGGTCATCCTTCTCTCTTTCGATCAAATGAGGCGCAGCGGCCTGGAATGCGGGGAATACTACGCTCTGGTGCTGTTTGCCACCACGGGCATGATACTCATGGTGCAGTCCGCCCATTTCATTTTGCTTTTTCTAGGCTTGGAAATTTTTTCCATCGCCATTTACATTCTGGTTGGCATTGCACGTTATGAAAAGCGAGCCAACGAAGCAGCCGTAAAATACGTCCTTTTAGGTGGGTTTGCGTCAGGCTTTTTGCTTTATGGCCTCACATTTATCTACGGAGCGACAGGATCCCTTTCCATGAATGCCATGGCAGCGTATTTGGGAAAAGGGGATACCGTCTACAATCCCTACCTCCTTTTTGGTTCCGCCCTGGTTCTGGTGGGCTTCGCCTTCAAGCTGGCTCTGGTGCCGTTTCATTTGTGGACTCCGGACGTGTACGAAGGGGCGCCGACTCCCATCACGGCTTATATGGCTGTGGGGGTTAAAGCGGCCATTTTCGGGGCCTTGGTGCGCACCTTCTGGGTGGCTCTACCCATGGTCCATCCCCACTGGAACATGCTTTTCTGGGTTTTGGCGGCGGTCACCATGACCGTGGGAAACCTCATGGCGCTGACCCAGGACAGTGTCAAGCGTATGCTGGCCTTTTCCAGTATTGCCCATGCGGGATACTTGTTCATGGCCGTGGTGGCCGATTCCAAAGAAGCTTTGACCGCCCTCTTGGTCTATCTTCTCGCTTACACCGTCATGAACGTCGGGGCTTTCGGCGTCATGGTGATGGTGCAGAATCGACAGGAAAGCGGCGAAAGCCTGGAAGACTTTCGCGCACTTGCGGCTCGTTCGCCTTTGCTGGCGGCGTGTATGTCTCTTTTTCTGTTTTCTTTGGCCGGGATTCCGCCGACGGCCGGGTTTATTGGCAAGTTCATGGTCTTTTCGGCGGCTGTTCAGTCGGGTTATACATGGCTGGTGATTGTGGCGGTTATCAATTCGGTGATCGCTGCTTACTATTACCTTCGTGTGGTCATCATCATGTATCGGCCCGGTGAAGAAAAGGCGGTCTCTTTTTCGGAAACCCTCATGGTGGGTCTTTCCAGCGGGGAAAAGGGAGCGCTGCTTGGCGCGGGGGTTCTGACGGCCTTGGTGGGACTGTGGCCTCACGCCTTTTGGCATCTGGCACGCCAAGCCGTGCATGTTCTTTTTTAGATTTCTCGATCCATAGCCGGTATCGAAAGGAAACGCCATGGAAAAGAAGACAAGTCCACAGGTGCAACGGGCGCTCACCCTGGTGCTTCAAGGGCTGCTGGAAAGCCTTTCGGAGCCGCAGGTGGCCGATCTGGTGGTGGATCGCCTGGCTCGAAAGGTGCAACAGGACGGCTGCTGCCCGCTCAATATCAAGGATGTCTCCGACCTGGAAGCGTGCCCCTTTACGGCTTTGTCCTTGGAATGCTTTCACCGGCAGGCTTTTGTCGGGGAAGAAATCGATGAAGATTCCGTCGCCATGCTTCGCCTTTTCAAGAACCCGTACCTTCAAGGGTTTATGAACATCAGCCGCACGGTGACATCCACTTTGGAATACCGTAAGGTGCTTCAGGTGATTGTGGAAGAAGTGACCAAGATCTTTCAGGCCAAGGGATGCACGCTGCTTTTGCTGGATAAGGAAAAATCAAGGCTGGATCAGGTGGCTGCCTACGGCTTAAGTGAGAAATATCTGGAAAAAGGGCCTGTGGATGCGGCTCGAAGCATCGCGGAAACCACTTCGGGAACCCCCGTGCAGATCTATGATGTGCAAAATGACCCACGAGTTCAATACCCGGCGGAAGCGGCCCTGGAAGGGATCGGATCCATATTGGCCGTTCCCATTGTCATTCGGGATCGAGTCATCGGCAGCATGCGTATCTTTACGGAAAACAAACGACGTTTTCACAAGTACGAAGTGGAATATGCCATGGCGGTGGCGGAACAATGCGGCATCGCCATTGAAAACGCTCTGATGTACAGCAAGGGTCGAGAAAAATACCGTTCCCTGCTTTCCGAAGTGCACAATTGGATCGAATACTGCGCCTATCGGCCCGAATAAAAAGGTCGTTTGTTGGCCCATGACGCTTCGCTCCATGTGCCCGACGGATACCGCTTTAAGGTTGTTTACTGCACACGAAACACGCGTTCTGTCCACTCCAGGGCCTGAAGGTATCGGGCCGTGAGAGCTGAAGCGCCGAGGTGCAGCTCGGAGCCGATGCGACCAAGGGTGCCCCATTTGGCTTGTTCATATCCGAGAACGATTTCAAACAGAACGCGGTACCGATTCATGCTCCCGAGAAGGGCCGCTTTGATGGCATCGTCGAGTGGGACCTCTTGAAGGGCCTCTTCCATGGGACGCCCCAGCAACGTATCCATGACGGAAAAAATGCCCATGAGGAAAAGTTGATCTTTTTCCGCACCCATGCCCACAAGATCCGCCAATAGTTCCAGAAACCGACCTCGAATCAGGGACATCTTCACCAGTTCGTTGGGCTGCTTGGCCGTTAAACGCGAATAGACACTCAAGGTGGCCCACTTTCGAATTTCCCGTTCCCCGAGAAGCGCCAAGGCGTGCCGAATGGAACTGACCCTGTGTCGTAGGCCGAAGAAGGCCGAATTGATGTAGCGCAGCAGCTTGTAGACCAGAGCGGGATCCTGTTTGATGACCTTATGGACGGCTTCTATGTCCAAATCGAGCCGATTCAGTTCGGCAATGAGCTTCAAGGCATGGTACTTAAAAACCGGAACATCTTTACGCTGAATGATAACGGGTCGGCTGAAAAAATAACCTTGAAAAAGCGTGTAGCCGGCTTCCAGCGCCTGTTGAAACTCTTCGCGGGTTTCGGTCTTTTCCGCGAGCAGATGGGAGACACGAGGTTTCAGGTCTTGAGCGATTTGGGCTTGGAAATCGCTGGAGGTTCCTCGAAAATCCACTTTGACGATGTCCACCAATCCCAGAAGTTCGCGATGGGAGTCCTCCAAAACGATCACATCGTCCAAAGCCAGGAGATAACCGTTTTCTTTTAAACGGCGACAGGCCGCGTAGACGGCCGGGGACGGTTCCACATTTTCCAGAATTTCAATGACAGCCCATTCCTTGGGAAGGAAGTAAGGAGCGTTTTGGAGCAGAAGATTTTCCGTAAAATTGATAAAAGCCTTTCGGCCTCCCACAAAAATTTCTGTCCCCATGGTGAAGAAAAGGTTTTGAATCACACTGACGGAGGCTTGGTCCCCGTCATGAAAAACGGCCTGTTGATCCTGAGAAGCCGCCCGGTATAAAAGTTCGTAACCGTACACTTGAAGGCGTCGGTCGAAAATGGGCTGCCGTGCGATAAAGCTTTCCACCGGGTAGGGAAGACGCAAAAGCGGCTCGTCAGCTCTCAGCGGTGTCGGCCGATCGATTCCCATGGAAGAAGGTTCTTTATCCTTGGACATCAGCATGCGTCACCGTTTATAAGGAGAAAGTTTTTCGTACTAGAACGGATCCTCTGCCATGGGTTCAAGGAATCAGGGTGCCAAGGCGATTCCAAGATCTTGATTTTAGAGTATTTTTCAGGTATTGAAGCCATGTGGGTGATGCTTTCCATCCTCACCGCTTTTGCGGCAGCTTCCGTTGATGCCTGGACCAAAAGATTCTTCGGGCATCGAGATGCCGTCACCATGGCTTTTTATCCTCTCTTCTACAGCCTGCCGCTTCTTCTTGTCACGTTTCCTTTTGTTTCCATACCTGCCTTGGATGCCGCCTTCTGGTGGTGCTTTGGGCTCTCCATTCCCATCAACTGCCTCAGCTTCGTCCTTTACATGGAAGCCATTCGCCTTTCCCCTTTATCCTTGACGGTGCCTTTTCTGACCTTGACGCCCGTGTTCATGTTGATCACCGGTTACGCCGTGCTTCAGGAAGTCGCCTCATGGCCTGCCATTCTCGGCATCGCCGTCATTGTGTGCGGCGGCTGCCTGCTTCATGGACCTTCCGCCCACGCAGGCTTGCTGGAACCCCTTCGATCCATCGCCAGAGAAAAGGGATCTCTGCTTATGATCGCCGTCGCCTTCATCTATAGCTTTTCCGCCGTGCTGGGCAAGAAAGCCATCCTTCATTCCTCTCCTTTGTTTTTCGGTTTATTTTTCTTTCTCCTTCAAAATTTTTTGTTGGTCATCTGGGCCGTGCTGACACGCCGTGTGGACCCTCGAGAATTCCTTACCCGTTGCGAAGGCTCCAAAGGCCTTCTTGTTGGAGGCTTGTATTACCTGCATGTGGTTTTGCATGTGTGGGCCATTTCCATGACCCAGGCGGCTTACATGATTTCCCTCAAAAGGCTAAGCGCCGTGTTTGGAGTGCTGTATGGAGGGTGGTTGTTCAGAGAAGCCCACGTGGAATGGCGTCTGGTGGGAGCGGCTGTCATGGTGGTCGGATCGGCATTGGTGGCCGTGGCGGGTTAAGTTCAAAGAGTTCGTCAAAGCTGGCCTGGAAAGGTGTTGTTTCAACAAGTTTGACAGTCGTCCAGGAGGAATCGGCATGAGGACACGGTGTGCACGGTATTGTGTGGGAGTTTTGGCTGGGGCGATGTTGATCGCTGGCTTTTTTTCGAAAGCTTCAGCTGCCGAGAATGTTTTCTATCGAGCCGGGTATGTCATAGGGTTTCGAGATGCCCAAACCTGGAAAACCAAAGATCCTTCTATGACGGCAGGCCGCTACGCCGAGATGACTCGGGACGCTCTGGCAGCTCAAGGGCCGGTGCCCCGAGTCTTTTGGCGGGGTTTGCGTGATGGATTCCGAGATGCCGTGAGAGCCTACACGCCCAAGTACACTATGAAAGATGTGCATGTGGAAGAACTTCCGGCCCACCTTCGTCCGTGACGAAAAAAGGCCTTTTTTCTGCTCAAGTTTTCATTCCTTCTGACCGATAGAAAGACATGACGGGTAAAGGATGCGTTTTTTGGGGCACTCGGCAGGAGGGATGGTCATGGGAAGGTTCGGCGGCAGGAAAGGAAAATTTTCCACAAGACTCATCGTTTTTGGTGTGGGCGGGGCTTTGGCTTTTTCGGCGGTTTTGGCCTGGATTTCGATTTCCCTGGAATCGCGCCTCATGGATGAAAAAAGGGTTGCCACGCAACACGTTGTGGAAGTGGCATATTCCCTGCTGGAAAAGTCCGCCAAAATGGTTCAGGAGGGGGGCCTCACGGAAGAAGCTGCCAAACGGCAGGTCTTGGATCAGATTCGTGCCTTGCGTTACAAGGAAAACGACTATTTTTGGATCAATGACACGAAGCCCGTGATGGTCATGCATCCCTTCAAACCGGAGCTGAACGGAAAGGACCTTACGGATTTTAAGGATCCCAACGGAAAGCATCTTTTTGTGGAGTTTGTCAAAGTCTGCAAGGAAAAAGGCGCCGGTTTTGTGGATTACCTCTGGCCCAAGCCGGGTTTTGACAAGCCCGTTCCAAAGGTGTCCTATGTCAAAATGTTTGAGCCGTGGGGATGGGTGATCGGGAGTGGTATTTATGTGGATGACGTGCGGGCTCAGGCGAACCGTATTCGGCTTGTTTTTGGTGGCATCGCCGGAGCCATGCTGCTTATCGGGCTTGTGGCCACCTGGTGGATCGTCCGGTCGGTGGCTCGGCCCATTGACAATGTGGTTCGTGGACTCTACGAAGGTTCCGAACAGGTGGCGGCCGCTTCCGAACAGGTCTCGCAAGCGGGACAATCCCTGGCCGACGGCGCTTCCCAACAGGCGGCATCCATTGAAGAAACCTCCTCCGCTCTGGAGGAATTGGCTTCCATGACACGCCAAAATGCGGACAACGCCGCTCAAGCTCACGGGATCGTCAAGGAATCGTCGCGGGATATTGAAGAAGCCACGACGGCCATGGGCGATCTGACTCAGGCGATTCATGCCATTACCACAGCGAGTGAACAAACACAGAAGATCATCAAGACCATCGACGAAATCGCCTTTCAGACGAATCTGCTGGCTCTCAATGCGGCCGTGGAGGCGGCTCGAGCCGGCGAAGCTGGAGCGGGTTTTGCGGTGGTGGCCGATGAAGTGCGTAACCTGGCCATGAGGGCTGCCGAAGCCGCTCGAAGCACAGCCGAAATTATCGAAGATACCGTCAAAAAGGTTCGGGATTGTTCCACCATGGTGACTCGAGCCAACGGAGCCTTTCATAAGGTGGAAGGAGGAAGCCGACGCATCGGGGATCTGGTGGCGGAAATTGCAGCGGCAAGCAACGAACAAGCCGAAGGGATCGAGCAGATTAACAAGGCGGTGTCCCAATTGGATCAGGTGGTCCAGCAAAATGCGGCTCATGCCGAAGAAACGGCTTCCGCATCCAATGAATTGCAGCACCAGGCGGAACGCATGAAACGGTATGTGGCGGAACTGCAAAGTATCGTGGGTACTTCTGTCATTGAAACCGGTGAATCCCGAAGAGGGCACGGTAAGAGGATTTTTAGGAAAGGAAACGGGAAAGACGTGGAATCCTTCGATGCCGTGCCGGTCCAAAAGGAGATGAAACCCCTGCCGTCGCATCGCCCAATGTCGAAAAAACTTCCATCCAAGGCGGCTGAATCTTTCAATGATTTTTGACGGCCGTGTGAAGCCCATCGGCCACGGGCCATCCACCAAAACCACGTCGGGGCGGACCGATGTGTCCGCCCCAAACGTACCCGTGGTTTAGAACAAGCCCACAGGTCATGGACCATAGCGAAACTTGTACGGGCGGACCCATGTGTCCGCCCCAAAACATGCGCCTGGGGCACGTTTTCGGGGCGCACACACCGGTGCGCCCCTACAGGATCGTTTCCCATCCGTGCGGACACGCTGTTCACCCATATGGGCGGACCCATGTGTCCGCCCCAAACGTACCCCTGGTTTAGAACATCCCCACAGGTCATGGACCATCGCGAAACTTGTAGGGGCGGACCGATGTGTCCGCCCATGATCCCCACCCCGGCCATCGGTCTAACCCCATCGGCCATGGGCCATCCCCAAAACCACGTCGGGGCGGACCGATGGGTCCGCGCCAAAACATGCGCCTGGGGCACGTTTTCGGGGCGCACACACCGGTGCACCCCCTACAGGATGTTTCCCATCCGCGTGGACCTACGTGTCCACCTGTACCGGCGAACCCACGTGTTCATCTGTGGGGGCGGACCCATGTGTCCGCCCCCACAGTGTCGGCTTACCATGCATCTGGCATCCATGGTGCTGTTATGCTACAAGGGTCGAACAAGACTTGGGCTTCACAGGTGTTTTCATTTCTTCAAGGACCTCGAAGAAAACTTTTCCCGGAGGCTGTTTCATGACCGTTGCGCTGGGGAAAAAGGCTTTGGACCACAGGATCCATTGTCTAAGCCACGGCGTCCTGTTTGAAAACCTTTCTCAAGAACAGCTCACCAAGCTTGCGGCCATCTGCAGCGAACGTTCCTATCAGAAAGGGGAAACCCTCTTTACCGAAGGCAAAAGGGCGGAGGGTTTCTTTGTGGTCTGCAGTGGTCGGGTCAAGGTTTTCAAGGTTTCTTTTGAGGGCCGAGAGCAAATCCTGCACCTTTTTGATGCCGGAAACATCTTGGGAGAAGTGCCCATGTTTGCCGGCGGTAGCTACCCCGCTCATGCGGAAGCCTTAACGGACGTGACGGCTTTGTTTATTCCCCGCCATGACTTCATTCGCCTTATTCAACAAGACAGCGGACTGGCCCTGACCATGTTGGCGGTGCTTGCTCGAAAGCTTCGCCATTTCACCGCCCTGGTGGAAAGCCTTTCCCTGAAGGAAGTGCCGGGAAGACTGGCTTCGTACCTTCTTTATCTCGGTGAGCGCAATCCGGCGACCGACGCCGTGGATCTGGATTTGTCCAAAACCCATTTGGCGGCTGTGCTGGGCACGATTCCGGAAACCTTGTCCCGCATCTTTTCCAAAATGGTGGCTGCCGGGCTCATCGAAATGCAGGGACGAACCATTCGCCTCAAAGACCGTGAAGCCCTCATGGCTTTGTCTCAGGGCGAGAAACTCGGGTAAAGCGCCGGTGTGCCAGACCCGTTTGAGGATTTCCAAGACAGTAACCCACGAGTCCTCCCACGATCAGGAACAATCCAGCCCAACCCCACAGCGTGGGCCAGGCTCCGTGCAGCCAAAGGATTTCACCAACAAGGGAAAACAGCACCTCGCCCGCTTGGGTGGCATCCACAGCCGCGATGGCCAAGGGATCATGCGACGCATTCCGCGCCTTGTAGAAAAGGGATGTGGCCACCACGCCCGAAGACAAAGCCACAATGCCTGTGTGCAGCCATTGAGAGGCGGCGGGAGGATCCGGGCGAACGAGAGCCCATAGAACAATCCAAAAAGGCACGGATCCCAGGGTCATTAGAAACACGCAGGTGGGAGCGTCCCGAAGGTGGGAATGATTCACAAAAGGAATCCGTTGAAAGCCGCCGTGACGGGCTGCATTGAGCATCTGGTTTCCTGTGGGATAAGCAAAAGCCGCCAGCATAACAAACATGGCTCCGAGCAGGGCTTCTTGGACCTGGGTGGTTTGAGTGACCTGTTCGGCATGGACCAAAAGAATCCCCACAAAGATGATGGTAGTGAAAAGGACACCCACATAGGGCACAGGGCGCCTGAAGGCCCATAAAACCACCGGGGTGGCGAGAATGGTGATCTGCCAGGTGGCGGCCACGATCCAGCCTGGAGCATGATCCGCCGCAAAGCACAGGGCTCCGTAAAACACACCAAAACCGATGGATCCCGCTGTCATCCAAAAAATTCCATGGGCTCGAAAGATTCTGAATACTTCAAGGAAATACGTCCATCCATGACGGGCAACAATCCATAGGGAAAGGATCCAGAACATGTGGAAATAACGAAGAACCGCCGACCACATCCAATGGCCGCCTCCAAGACTCATGGCACGGTTCAGAATAAACGTCGCGCTGAAAAAGGCCGATGCGGCTAATCCAAGAAAAACAAGGCGAATCATGGGATGATGACTCCGTTCTTTCTAGATTTGAGAAGTTTTTGACGTCGTACTATTTGGCACGGAAGTTGGCCTGTGGTAAAGGAAAATGACGGGTATGTCAGGCGCGGCTCCTTTTCCCTCTCCGCTTCCTTTTCCTGTCCATGTTGTTCCGACGCCGATGACAGTGCCACAGACACAAGGAGCCATGGGGACTAGGAAAAAAATACCAAAGCAGAACACAAGGAGGATCGCATGGACAGAAGGTCGTTCGTTAAGAAGGTGGGTTTGGGAACGGCGGCGGCAGCAGCGGCGGCGACGATCAACGCGCCTTACGTCTGGCCTAAAGGGCAGACTTACCAATGGCGTATGGTGACCACCTGGCCCCCTCAGATGCCCGTGCTTCAAACCGGCGCGGAACGATTTGCCAAACGCGTGGCGGAAGCTACAGAAGGACGTCTGAAAATCGATGTGTATGCCGCCGGGGAATTGGTTCCGGCTTTGGGTGTTTTTGATGCCGTGTCTCAAGGCACTGTGGAATGCGGCAGTGGGGCTTCCTACTACTGGGCCGGCAAGAGCCCTGCGGCTCAGTGGTTTTCCGCTGTTCCTTTTGGATTTAACCCTCAGGGTATCAATGCCTGGTTTTATTCCGGTGGAGGATTACAGCTCTGGGAGGAAGTCTACGCTCCGTTTAATGTGGTGCCCAGGCCGCAGGGCAACACGGGCGTGCAGATGGGCGGATGGTTCAACAAAAAGATAGAAACCATTGACGACTTCAAGGGATTGAAAATGCGCATACCTGGCCTGGGCGGCAAAGTGGTGGCCAAGGCCGGAGGTACGGTGGTGTTGTTGGCCGGCGGAGAAATTTACACGTCCTTGGAACGCGGCGTCATCGACGCCACGGAATGGGTCGGCCCGCTGCATGACCTGCGCATGGGTTTTTATCAGGCGGCCAAGTACTACTATTACCCTGGATGGCATGAACCGGGGACGACGCTGGAGGTCATGTTCAACAAGAAAGCCTACGACTCACTTCCCAAAGACTTGCAGGCCATCCTTGACGCCGTGGCCATGGAAACCAACCTTTGGAGCCTGTGTGAGTTTGAAGCCCAAAACGGAGCCGCTCTGGAAACTTTGGTGAAGGAACACAAGGTGCAATTGGTGAGGTTTCCAGACCAGGTGTTGGAAGCGCTGCGAAAACTTTCTGAGGAAGCCATTGAAGAGGAAGCCAACAAGGATCCTGTGGCCCGCAAGGTGCACGAAGCTTTCAAGGCTTTCAAGGCAAAGCTGGGCCCGTGGGGCACTGTGTCTGAAAAAGCCTATTATGACCTTATTGCCGCGAAGATTGGTGCATGAGGACTGAGGAAGCCACGATTGTCGGCGTCCCCGAGAGAGGGGACGCCGACAAGATACCGGTTTCTTTTCAGCGCAAGAGAGCCCGTGGAAGCCAAGTGGCCAGAGGCGGGAAAAAGACCACCGTGATCAAGCCCATGAGCTGTAAAAGCACAAAGGCGATAATGCCTCGATAAATGTGCCCGGTGGTGATTTCAGGAGGGGCGACACCTTTGAGGTAGAAAAGGGAAAAGCCAAAGGGTGGGGTCATAAAGGATGTCTGAAGGTTCACGGCGAAGAGAATAGCGAACCACAGAGGGTCAAACCCCAATTCTTTCATGATAGGGGCCAGCACCGGAATATGAATGAACGTGATTTCAATGAAATCCAAAAAGAACCCGATGATAAAAACAATGCTCATGCAAATGAAGAGCACACCCCACTTGCCGTAAGGAATATGGGTCAGAATATTCCGGACCCAATGGTCTCCTCCTAAGCCTCGAAAAACAAGCCCGAAAGCTCCAGCCCCCACCAAAATGATGAACACCATGCAGGTAAGACGCGTGGTGGTTTGCATAACCTGCACGAGAATATCCAAAGAAAATTTCTTGTTGAACGCGGCAAGGACCATGGCGCCGGTGGCCCCCACGGCGGCGGCTTCCGTGGGGGATGCAATGCCGGCAAAGATGGAACCCAACACACTGACCATGAGCACCAAAGGAGGTACCAAGGCCTTGACGAGACGCCGAAAGAGTCCGGCAGCAAGAATTTCTTTCCATTCCTCCAGAGGAATCAGGGGAGCCCAGGCCGGTTTAACGCGAGCCACAATGAGGATATAAATGATGTAAAAGACCACCAGCAATAAGCCAGGAATGACGGCGCCGATGAAAAGGTCTCCTACGGAAACGCCGATGATGTCTCCCAAAAGGACAAGGACGATACTGGGAGGAATGATCTGTCCCAGGGTGCCTGAAGCGGAAATGGTGCCCGTGGCCAGTTCCGGCTGGTAACCTCGACGCAGCATGGTGGGAAGGCTCAACAACCCCATGGTGACCACCGTAGCCCCCACGATGCCCGTAGAAGCTCCAAGAAGGGCGCCTACCACAACCACCGATACGGCCAATCCCCCTCGAATACGCCCGAAAAGAAGTGCCATGGTTTCCAGAAGTTCTTCCGCAATCCCGGAACGTTCCAGCATCACGCCCATAAAAACGAAAAGAGGCACGGCAAGCAGTGTAAAATTGGTGATGACTCCCCAAACACGCAGCGGAAGTAAGTTGAAAAAGTTCCAGCCGAAACCGTAAAGGCCGAAAAAGAGGGCTGTGCCAAGAAGAGTAAAAGCAACGGGAAAGCCGAACATAAGAAGGATGGTCAAGGCGAGAAACATCAATCCCGGCAGGGATTCCATCAGTGTCCTCCTTTTCTGGCTTCAGACGGAGTGTTGGTTTTGCCCAGAATCACCATGAGGCTTCTTAAGGTCATGGGAATGCCTTGAATAGCAATGAGGGTAAATCCCAAAGGAATCATCGCTTTGATGACGTATCGGGCGGGAAGTCCTCCAGGGTCCGGGGAACCTTCGCCGATAGCCCATGAAGCCGCAAGGAATTTCATTGAAGTGGCGATGACGAGATAACAGCCGGGTAACAGGAAGAAAAGACAGCCCAGGAAATTGATCCAGGCTTGGGTTTTCGGGGAAAGACGTTGGTAGAAAACGTCCACGCGCACATGGGCGTCGTAGAGCAGAGTGTAGCCGGCCCCGATAAGGAACAAGACTCCGAAAAGATGCCATTCCAGTTCCTGCACAAACACAAACGTTTTTTTGAACATATAGCGCATGATCACATCCACCGTGACCACAACCACCATAATGAGGGAGACCCAGGAGACGGCTCTTCCGACGGTTCGGTTGATGCTGTCCAGGCGGTTGCAGAATCGTTCCAGTTTTTGCATACGAATCTTTTGCCTCCTTAAACTGGGATGAGCAGGTTTCACCATGCCAGGGCACAGGCCGGAAAAACGGCGCTGCGATGGCCTCGTGGATCCGCTGCCGCGACACACAATCCGTCGTGTTCCCGAGAAACGGCGCAAATGAAACCCAGGCTCCACGGCGGTTCCACAAGCACGTCATGCCCGAGGGATTCCAGTGTTTTTCGGGTTTCTTCTGGGATTCGAGATTCCACGCGCAGCCGTGCCGGAAAGGCATCATGGGGATAAAAGGTGCCGGGAAAATGGTCCGAGCATATTTTGGGGGTTTCTATGGCTTGGGCCATGTCCATGCCGAAGACGGTTCGGTTGAGGAAAAACTGCAGAGTCCATTGATCCTGCTGATCTCCACCCATGGTGCCGAAAGCCATCCAGGGCTCGCCGTTTCGAAAGGCAAGGGATGGGGTCAAGGTGGTCCTGGGGCGTTTGCCCGGGCAGAGGGTGTTGGGGTGAGCGGCATCCAGGTAGAAGGTCTGAAGCCGTGTGCCCAGAGGGAACCCCAGAGCCGGAATGACTTCATTTCCGGAAATCCAGCCGCCGCTGGGTGTCAGGGCGGCCATGTTGCCCCAGGCGTCGGTAACGGCCACATGGACCGTGCCATAGCCCCACCTTTTCCACCGAAAGACAGCCTCAGGAGAAAGAAGGGCATGGCTTCCTCGAGGATCCCCGGGTCGATGTTCCCGGCTGGCTCGATGGGGATCGATAAGGGAACGTCGAAGCCCCGCATAGGATGAGCTGAGCAGTTCACGCAAAGGGACATCCACAAAGCGGGGATCCGCATAGTATTGCTCACGGTCCGCAAAGGCCAGCTTGGCTGCTTCCACCCAAAGATGCAGGTAGGTCGGATCGTGCCATGCCATGGTTTCCAGATCAAAGCCTTCCAGAAGGCGAAGCATTTGCAAAAAAACCGGGCCTTGAGACCAGGGGCCGCATTTGAAAACCTGAGTGTTGCGAAATGCCACGCTCACGGGGTTTTCAAAAAGAGTCTCATAGGCTTCCAGATCCCTTTGGGTCAGGAAACCGTCTCTTTCTCGAACGAAACGGTGAATCTCCTGAGCGATATCCCCCTTGTAAAAGGCGTCTCGCGCGGCACGTAGACCTCGCACTCGATCTTCTCCAAAGCGCCTGGAGGTTTCCATAAGAAGATCCATAACCTGTCCGTAGGCGGCATTGATGAGCCGAGCGCCCAAAGCCGGTACTTTTCCTTGGGAGTCGAGGTACAGGGAAGCGGAAGCCGGCCACTGCTTTTGAAAGAGATCGGCATTTTCACGAATGCCGAACTTGGGCATGTCCAGCAGACCTTCATGCACGGGAAAACCGTCTTGAGCCAAAGTCTTGGCGGGTGCCAGAATATCTTGAAGAGGAAGCTTGCCGAACTGTTCCAGCATGTCTAAAAGGGCGGCGACGGCTGCCGGGACACCGGCTGCCGGCATGCCTTGGGGAGGAATCAAGGTCATGCCTCGGCTGACATAAGCTTCCAAGGTTGCCGCCACAGGAGCTTGCGTGTTGCCGTTGACCACCGTCACCGAGCGGTTTTGAGCCACATAAAGCACCATGGGACATTCACCGCCGATGGTGAACATGTGAGGATTGACCAAGCCCTCCACAAAAACGGCGGCGGCCGCGGCGTCAAAGGCGTTGCCTCCGGCTTTGAGGATGTCCATGGCCGCTTGCGCGGACAGGTAATGCTCGGAGGCGACGGCTCCATGAAACCCCATGGCGGCACGAAAGTCGCAGTCGATTCCATCGGTTTTGCCGAAAGCGCGCATGGATTTCTCCGTGCCGGTGGACACTTTCCACCGTCCAAGTCTGCTGCATCAAACATTTTCCCCAAGGGTGGGGAAGAGCCACTCTAGGGCTTGGGGGCCGAGCGAGAAAAGCCGGAGCTGGGTGGTGCCGAGGGGGGAAGAGTTCTTCGGTTCGCTATCGCTGTCGCTTGTGGTAAACCCGGCCCATTTTCTGGTGATGACGTCACGCCGGCTATGCGGGCTTTTGTCAAACACCACGCCTGCATACCCAAACGAAGCGCAAAATTCAAGTCTGGACTGAGATGATTCCTGGATCTATAGATGGAATTGATTTCAGAGTGCTGCTATGGAGAACGGCAACACCAGAGGAGTCCGAAAGGGCTGTGAAGTCGGCCCGACCGGGGCGATAGGGAGCACCGTTGAAGGGCAAAGGAGCCAAGCAAGAGTCTTGAATCGTCCGCACGCATATACAGAAAGCCGATCGCAGGTTATCAGAACCCGGCTTGAGGTTTTGACTTCTTTTTTGGAACGTCACGGCTTTGTTTTGGGGCTGATTCTGGTGACGGGTTTGACCTTGGCCGATGCCGCTGAAATAAGTGTTCGATGGGGCCGCTGGCTCAAAGACCATCATGCGCCGAATGTTTTGATCGGAGTCATTTTTCTCTTTTCAGGTTTGACCCTGGAAAAAGAAACCCTTTTTAAAGGTATTCTGGACTGGAAGGCCGTGCTGGGCGCCTTGAGCCTCATTTTTCTTGTCTCACCCCTATGGGCTCTTGCTTTGGCTCGAGAACCCGTGGGGCATGGACTCATCATCGGGCTTTTTCTCGTAGCGTCCATGCCCACCACCCTGAGCAGCGGTGTGGTTTTGACAGGCGCTGCAGGCGGAAACACGGCCACGGCTCTTCTCATCACCATCCTTTCCAACAGTGCGGCTGTTTTTACAACACCCTTTCTTCTCGAGTTTCTTGTTGGCCAAACCGTGACCCTCACATCCATGGAGCTGCACAAAACCTCTCTCATGATCACCCTGGCCTCTTTGGTTCTTGCCCCTTTGGCTTTGGGCATGAGCCTCAGACCTGCATGGTTGACCCTTTCACAGCGCATCAAAGGCCCTCAACCTGCCACCCTAAACACCTTTTTGGTGATTTGCATCGTTTGGATAGGGGTTTGCGGATCCCGTCACACCATGGTTCAAGGAGTCCACCTGCTGCCTTTGGTGCTTGCCTTGAGTGTGGTGTTTCATGGGGGTCTTTTGATGAGTGCTTTCCTTATGGCGCGCGGTCTTAAGTTGTCGGCGGGACGTCGTGAGGCTGTGATCTTTATGGGAGGTCAAAAGACACTGCCTCTTTCGGTGCTTATTCAAACGGCTGTTTTTCCTCAGTATGGAGAAGCCCTTGTTTTCTGTGTATGCCATCATGTGGTGCATCTCGTGATGGACGGATGTGTGCTGAGTTTCCTTAAAAACTTCAAAAAAGCGGGACAAAAGGCTTAGAAGCCTGCACCCTGACGAGAAAGCACGAGGGATTCCCGTAAGAAAACGGTTTCGGGACCGCTTTTCCAGGGGGTGAAACGCCGACGCTTTTGAGAAGCGGCCCGGTTTTTTTGCAGCCTGATGGACGCTCGAGAAGGCCAGAGATGATTCTTTTGGATAAAGACGGTTTCACTGTGGAGCAGCTGGTGGAGGTGGCTCGTTGCCGCGTGCCGGTGGATTTCACTGAGGCGGCCCGCCTTCGAATTCTTAAGGCTCGGGCTCTGGTGGATTCCTGGGTGGCCGAAGGGCGTGTCATCTACGGCGTCACGACGGGCTTTGGGGCTCTGAGTGATGTGGTCATTTCCGCGGCGGATGTGCGCACCCTTCAGACCAATATTCTGATGAGCCACGCCGCTGGTGTGGGCTCGGAATTGGCTTCGGAAGAGGTGCGGGCTCTCATGGCCCTACGACTCAAAGACCTGGCACGAGGTCATTCCGGGATTCGATGGGAAACGGCGGAGCGCCTTCGGGACTTTTTAAATGCCAACATTTTACCGGTGATTCCCGAAAAAGGATCTGTGGGAGCCAGCGGAGACCTGGCTCCTTTGGCTCATATGGCGTTGCCTCTCATCGGTTTGGGAGAAGTTTTTTATCACGGGGAAAGACTGACGGGCGAAGAACTTTTGAGGCGCTTGGGGTGGAAGCCTTTGGTTTTGGAAGCCGGGGAAGGTCTGGCCCTGGTGAACGGCACGCAGCTCATGACCGCCCTTGGAGCCTTAGCCGTTTATGATGCCCAAAACCTTTCCAAGGCAGCCGATATCGCGGCTTCCATGAGCCTGGAAGTGCTTATGGGCAGCCGCATGGAGTTCGATCCCAGAATCCACCGAGTGCGGCCTCATCCAGGCCAGGCCAAGGCGGCCCACAACATGAGCCGTATCACGCACAATAGTGAGATTATTTCGTCTCATAAGGATTGTTCGCGGGTACAGGATGCCTACACGTTGCGGTGTTCTCCCCAGGTGCATGGGGCTTCCAAGGATGCCATAGCGTATTGTCGCGAGGTTCTAGAAAGGGAGATGAACGCGTCCACGAACAATCCATTGATTTTTGCCGACTGTGAGGAGTTTCTTCTAGGAGGCAATTTTCACGGGCAACCGGTGGCCCTGGCCATGGATTTTCTGGCGATCGCTCTGGCCGAATTGGCGGACATTTCGGAACGGCGCATTGAACGTTTGGTCAATCCTCAGCTGAGCGGCCTTCCCGCCTTTTTGGTTTCTCAGGGAGGACTCCATTCAGGATTCATGATCGCCCAATACACAGCGGCGGCTCTGGTTTCAGAAAACAAGACCCTGGCCCATCCCGCCTCGGTGGATTCCATTCCCACATCCGCCAACAAAGAAGACCATGTAAGCATGGGAACTTTTGCCGCACGCAAATGCCGCGAAGTGGTGCGCAATGTGGAAACGGTGCTGGCGATTGAACTTTTGTGCGCCGCCCAGGCTTTGGACCTTTTTACCAACATGCGCCCGGGTGTGGGCACTCTGGCGGCGTATCGACGTATTCGCCAGGATATTGGCCACTTGGAAAAGGACCGTGTGCTGGCCCCGGACATTCAAGCCATGATTGAACTTCTTCGCAGCCAAGAGCTTGTGCTGGCGGTGGAAGCCGAGGTGGGAGGGCTTCATGCCTGAGCAAAACATCGATGACGCGAAAAGATGTGGTGCTGGAAGGAGCTGAGCGCTCAAGGCGGTCCATCTTTGAACGGGTGAACGTGAGGAAGACAAAAAGCCTAGCTAGGCGCCGTCCTGAGAAAAGAACGGCGCCTAGCTTTTAGATACCCAAAACTTCCTTCAGGGCTTCCTCGATTTCTGGATAGCGGAAAACATAACCGTGACGGAGCAGCACGGAAGGAAAGACTCTTTGGCCTTCGAGCAGCACGGAGCCGAATTCACCCAAAGCAAGCTTGAGAGCAAAGGCGGGGGTTCTAAGAAAGCTGGGTCGATGAAGCAGTTTTCCAAGAACGTGAGCCAAGGTTTCATTACGAACAGGGTTCGGAGCACAAAAATTCACAGGCCCTTCAACGGCTTTGTTTTCCATGACGAACAACATGGCACCGATGAGGTCTTCCATGTGAATCCAGGAAAACCATTGGCGTCCGTCGCCTAAAGGGCCCCCGACGAACCTTTTGAACGCCGGAATCATCTGGCCCAAAGCGCCTCCGGTTTTGCCCAACACGATGCCGAATCGAGGACACACCACACGGGCTCCTTTGGATCGCGCCGCCAAAGCGGCCGCTTCCCAGTCCACACACAAGGAAGCCAGAAAATCCGAGCCGGGGGGTTCATCTTCCGTCAGGCTGGCATCCCCTCTGGGACCGTAGTAACCCACCGCAGACGTGCTCAGCAGGGTGATGGAGGTCCCATTGGGAATGGCCTGAACCAGATTTCGAGTGGTGAGAATGCGGGAATTGTAAATGATTTCTTTAGCCTTGGCTGTCCAGCGCCGAAAGATGGAAGCTCCGGCCAAATTGATCAGGACATCCTGGTGAGCGACGGCTTCCTGCCATGATCCTGACTGAGTGGTATCCGCCGAAATGTAGTCCACATCGGGGGACAGAGTGCTGGGCCGAGGCCCCTGGGCCACGCCTGTGACCTGATGGCCGCGTTCCACCAATCGGTGACACAGCTGAGTGCCCACAAACCCCGAAGCTCCGGTTATCAGAACCTTCATGGCGTGCTCCTCGTCTTGTGGATTGGGCAATGGCAGCTCTACGAATTTGAACCCTAGAATAACCTAGAACCTTTAGGGTTCCAAGGCCGACCAAGAAGCAGAGACACAAAAAAACCCGCCCATTGATAAGGCGGGTTTCTTTGCGGCGTCTTTCAGCCTTACTGAAAGTAAGCGCACTTTTCGCACGTAAAGCCGCTCCACATCCCTTTTGCGGCCTTGTCCAGGCAGTCGTCGTAGTGCAGACAGTCGAAATTGCGCAATCCTTTGCCTTCTTTGCACTTGACGGGGTTGGGAGTCGACTGGGGCGTCGAAGCGACGCACCTTTGCGTTGATGGTCGCGTCATGGAAACCTCCTGTGACACTTCAAAAATAAGCCCTCATCCGTTGGAATGTGAAACACGCGCACCAGAAATTGTTTACCTGTTGGTGGAACTCTTGCACAACATGCCTAAAAGAAGAAAACCTGCAGCGGCGATGGCCCAGCACGCCACGTCCATAAAACCCTCCATGGTTCCGGTCATAACTTCGCCCTTTGAAAAGGCGGGGGTAAATAACTTAGGTCGGCAAAGAGGTCAAGAGTTTTTTGAATTGAAGGAGGAAGCCAGTGAGATTTTTGTCTCATGCCGTGCAATCCCATGCCCGTTTGGGTCGGTCTTCACCACGACAACGTATCGTGCCCTTTTACACAATCGTAAGGGCCTCGTCAAAGAAAAAATGTCGAAAGCCTTTCATCCCGGTTTGCAGCTGTCTCGTTTCTAGGAACGCCATGAAAATATCTTGGACAAGTATCTTTTTGTCGTTACATTGGCACAATTGATACCCACGGAAGCGGCCTTAGCGGAGAGGGATCGAAGGGTGCCGTGAAGGGGAGGACGTGGGGCTGAGCGAAAGAGTGAGGGGGGTGTCGGATTCCTAAGAACGCGTTTGAGAACGAAAAGTTTGCTGATGGCGCGGGCGTCCTCCGCCCTTCGAAGGAGCGGGTGAAAGGGCCACGCCCTGAGAAAAAGCGCTGTTTCAGGCTTGTAAGGGCAAGGCGCGCCTCACCCCCATACCTTGAAATGGTATTCGAGGCGGCGGTGCTTGTAAGTTCTTGGATCAGCTCCCAAGGTGTTTACAAAGGTTTTGGCGCAGAGCATGGCTTCAGCAACGGAGGGATGAGGAAACCCATGAGGTCTCTTAAGCGGCGTATCGTAAAAATCTTTGTCACCCTATTGTGTCTGCCTGTCGTCGTGTTTCAGGGCGCTTGGATCCCTTCGGCTGCCGGCTCTGAAACGGCTTTAGGGGAAGTCCTATCCCTTAAGGAGGCCTTGCAGGAAGCCTTGGCGAACCATCACCTGATTCGAGAAGCCGAGGAACTGGAAAAGGCGGCCATGAACGAAGAGCAAAGTGCTCAGGCCGCCATGAAGCCTTCTCTCTCCATCCACTACCAGTATTTTCGTCTTGAAGATCACCCTTACGCCATCTTTCGAACCAATTTAGGGGTGCAGCAAGTCGATATGGGTCATCGAGGCACCTACACGTGGGATGTGACCTTGACCCAGCCTCTTTTTACCGGATTTGCTCTTTCCACCAAGAAAAAGATCGCCGGTTTGGACGTGGCGGTCTCTCAGGTTCGAAAAGAAGCGGCGATTCTGGATGTCATCAAGCATGTCAAGACCGCCTATTACCGAGTGCTTCTGGCACAGCGCTACCTGGATGTCGCTCGAGAGGAAGTGGATCTGCTCACGGCTCACCTGAAGGACGCGCAGCGCTTCTATGACCAGGGTCTTATCCCCTACAACGATGTCTTGAAATCCCAGGTGGCTTTGGCTCAAGCCAAGCAAGTGCATGTGCGCCGACAAAAAGACCTGGAGGTGGCTTCAGCGGACTTGAACCGGCTTCTGGGTCGAGACTTGTCCCGGCCGCTTCGGTTGCAAGAGGCGGCTTCTTTTCAGGCACAGATCCTTTCTTTGGAGGCTCTGAGTGCTGAAGCCTTGAGAACACGACCGGAACTGACCATTCTAAGGCTTGAAGTGGAAAAGGCCACAGAAGGTGTTCGAATGGCAGCCAGCGAGCTTTATCCCAAACTCTATGCGGTGGGAACCTACGAACGTACTGGCAAGGATCCTTTAGGGGAAGAAAACGATTATCGCAATCCGGAAACGGCTGCCATTGGAGTGCGCATGGATTGGTCCGTTTTTGAATGGGGTCGAAGTCTGGCACAGGTTCGTCGGCAACGCCATACCCTTGCGGCTCTGCAAGAAAAACTGGCGGATATTGAAACCAGTGTGGCCTTGGAAGTGAAAGCCGCCTTGGCCGATGTCCAGGTGGCCGAAGAAAATATTCAGACGGCTCAAAAGGCTCTGGAACAGGCCAAGGAAAATCTCAGAATCACCCGTTTGCAGTATCAACAGCAAGTGACCACCGTCACCGAAGTCCTGGATGCCAGAACTTACCTGACGCAGGCGGAAGCCAATTTCTACGCGGCTCTTTACGGCCGGCGCATCGCTCAAGCGGAACTGGATCGAGCCATCGGACGTCGTGCTCTGGACGAGGGGGAAAAAGATGGAAGATAAGCCGAAAGAGAAGGCGGCGGGACACAAGGCCAGATGGATTGTGCTTGCTGTGGCAGCGGTTCTTTTGGGGGTCAGTGCCTTGAACGTGGTGCGGTTTCGTACACGCTCATTGGAAACCAAGGAACTTCAGGTGATCGTGCCTGTGGAAGTTCGGGAGGCACGAAGCGCTATGGTGGAGGAATTTCTGAAAACCACCGGAGACCTTGTGCCGTTGCAAGATGTGTATCTGTATCCTGCGGTTCCGGGAAAGAAAATCCAGCAGGTATTTTTCGAACGCGGTCAACAGGTTCCCCAAGGGGCTTTGGTGGTGCGTCTGGATGATGCCGAGGTGGTGGCCAGGCTTCGGCAGGCTGAAGCGGCTGTGCAGGCGGCGCGCACTCAGATGGAACTGCTGGAAAAAGATCAGGCCAGATTGGAAAACTTGTATCGTCAAAACGCCGTGGCCAAGCAGAGATTGGACCATATTCAAGCGGAATACCGAGCGGCCCGCGCGCGGCTCCAAGAAGCTCAAGCCGCTCGAAAAGCCCTTGAAGAAATCCATGGGGATTTTTTTCTGCATGCACCGCTGAGCGGAATGTTGGCCGAACGCTACGTGGACCCGGGAAACCTCACGGATACGAAAAAGCCCATCGTCCGTATTACCAATGAAACCGTCCTCAAAGTCGTCTTTCATGTGCCTGAAAAGGATTTTCCTCTCATACGGCCTGGCATGAAAGGCTTGTGCCGTTCGGATGTCTTTCCCGATCGAACCTTTGAAGGAACGGTTTCCGTGCTTTCTCCGGTCCTGGATCCTCGAACCCGAACGGCTCTGGCCGAACTCCATGTGCCCAATCCCCAACTGGTATTACGGTCAGGTATGTTTGCCCATGTGACATTGCCTCTAAAGACCCGTGAAAGCCTGGTGGTGGACCGTGACGCTGTGGTGCGCCTTCCGGGAACAGGGCAGCCCTATGTCTTTGTGGTGGAAGATGGAAAGGCACGGTTACGTAATGTGCGTCTTGGAGTGGAACAAGAAACCTATGTAGAAGTTCTCGAAGGACTTCGTCTTCGCGATCAAGTGATTGTGCGGGGTCAAAACCGTGTTCTGGATGGATCCCCGGTGGAAATGGTTGCAACAAAGGCCTCATCGTAAAGGTTCAAGCAAGCGACTCAAGAAGTTTTTAACGAAGCTGAAAAGGGTTTCCCATGCGACTGCCCGAATTCGCCGTGCGTCAACCTGTGGCCACCTTGATGATGCTTTCCGCAGGCCTTTTGCTGGGCATCATGTCCCTGTTTCGTCTCAGTGTGGATATGTTTCCGGATATCAGTCCTCCCGTGGTGTCCATTCTGACCACATGGCCCGGAGCCAGCGCCTCCGATGTGGAAACCGAGGTGACCAAGGTCATCGAAGACCAGGTGAACGCCGTCAGTAACCTGGACACTCTGACCTCCAAATCCCTGGACAACCTTTCCGTGGTGGTCTGTCGTTTCAACTGGGGGACCAATCTTTCTGTGGCCACCAACGATATTCGAGACTGGCTGGAAAGGGCCAAAAGGGATCTGCCCGCCGATGTGGAAGCCCCCATGCTTTATAAGTTCAGCAGCGCCACAGCCCCCATTTTCTTTATCACGGTAACAGGCGAAAGCAGCTGGCCTCGTTTGTATCACCTGGTCGACAAGCGTATTTCCGATGAACTGAAAAGGGTTTCGGGTGTTGGAGCCATTCAGCTCTACGGAGGTTTGCGGCGCCGTATCAATGTCTATTTCGACCTGGAAAAAGTGGAAGGGTACCGGTTGTCTTTGGAACAGGTCAACCGTGTGCTGGCGGCGGAAAATGTCAATATTCCGGCCGGAGCCATCAAGGCCGGCCAAAAAGAATATTTCGTGCGGGTTCCCGCACGATTTGCCGATGTGCATGAAATGCAAAACACGGTGGTGGGTTTTTATGAAGGTCGTCCAGTGTATCTCCGTGATATCGCTCGAGTGGAAGACGACTTTAAACCCATGGAACTGAACGGTTGGGGGGATGGCAAGCCTGCCATTGTGCTTATTTTGCAAAAACAAACAGGTGAAAACACGGTGGAAGTTTCCCGTCGTGTGCGCGCCAAAATAGAAGAAATCCAAAAGACTTTGCCCAGTGACGTCCGCATTCACATCGTCATGGAAATGGCCGAAAACATTCTCACCTCCATCAAGAACCTTCGTGTCACTCTGTTCTACGGCATCGCCTTGGTGATTCTGGTCACATTGGTCTTTCTTCGTCAGATTCGTTCGGCGCTCATTATCGCCTTGAGCATTCCCTTTTCTCTGATTCTTTCTTTTATCTTTTTGTTTTTATTCGGTTATACGATCAATTTGATTTCCCTCATGTCCCTGGCCATTGCTTCCGGCATGGTGGTGGACAACGGAATCGTGGTTTTGGAAAACATTGTTCGTTACATGGAGCGGGGTAGCCGAAGAACATCGGCGGCCATATTCGGAGCCAGTGAAATGGGTTTGGCGATTACGGCGTCCACGTTGACCACGGTGGTGGTCTTTGTCCCCCTCATGTTTCTGACGGGACTGCCTGGGATACTTTTCAAACAATTGGGTTTTACGGTGGTGGTCACTCTGGGAGCGTCCCTGGTGACGGCTCTCACGCTCACTCCCATGCTCAGTTCCCAGTGGTTGCATCGAAGGTATTTTTTGCCGGAGCGTCATACGGGCATGGTGGGAAAGCTTTATCACTGGAGCGAGTCCGCCTTTCAGGCTGTGGAACGCAGCTATGAATGGACCTTGCGGTGGGCTCTGCAGCATGGAAAGACCACGCTGTTTTTGGCTTTTGCCATCTTTGTGAGTAGCCTTTCTTTGGTGCCGTTTCTATCCACGTCTTTCATGCCGGAAGTGGACAGTGGGGATGTCCTCATAGATTTTCGGCTGCCGGAAGGCACGCGCATTGAAGAAACCAATCGTGTCGTGGAAGCGATTTTGGAAAACATTGATCGCGTGGTAAAGCCTGAAGAATTTCGCCATTCCTACGCCTTTGCGGGGCAGTCCGAGGAAGGTATCGGAGTGGCTTTGGGATTTGAGGAAGGGGCCAATACGGGTTCCATTGGATTTAAGCTTGTGGATCGGGACAAGAGGGATCGTAGCGCTCAGGAAATCGCTGCACTTCTTCGTCAAGAAGTGCAAAAGATTCCGGGCATCAGCCGAATCATGGTCAGTGCTCAGGATCCCATCGCCCAGATCCTTAAAGGTCGTGGCAAGGCCGTGTCCTTAGAAATTCAGGGAGCGGACATGGATGTTTTGATGGAAACGGCTCAGCGTGTGGAAAAAGTCTTTCTATCCATGCCCGGTCTTGTGGATGTGGAAATCAGCCAGAAACCACCGCGTCCCGAATTATGGGTGATCATCGATCGAGAAAAAGCCGCGGCGCTCGGCCTGCGCGTGGCCCAGGTGGCCTCGGTGCTTCGAAACTTCTTTTATGGCAGGGAAGCCAGCCAGTATCGGGATGCAGGGGATAGTTTCGACATATTCACACGACTGAAGGAAGAGGACAAAGATCGGTTGGAAAATCTTTTGCGTTCTCCCGTGCCCTTGCCGGATGGGCGCACGGTGCAGCTCAAAAATTTTGTAACGCTGCGCGAAGGCTCGGGACCCATAGAGATCGAGCGCAAGAACCGGCAAAAGATCGTTCGAGTGGAAGCGGATCTTTTCGGTCGATCCTTGGGATCCGCCAGTGCCGAGATTCGAGAACGTCTTGCGACCTTGGACATTCCGGAAGGTGTAAGTCTGTCTTTTGGAGGGGATGTGGAAGAGCAGCAGAAAGCTTTCAGGGAACTGACCCTTCTATTTATTTTGGGCATTGTGTTGGTGTACATGGTGATGGCTTCTCTTTTCGGCAACCTGAGGGACCCTCTGATCATCATGTTTTCGGTGCCTTTTGCCGTCAGCGGCGTTCTGTATGCTTTTTATCTCACGGGGACGACCCTGGGCGTGGTCTCCTTCATGGGTGTGGTGATGTTGGTAGGCATTGTGGTCAATAACGCCATTGTCCTGCTGGACTACACGCATCTTTTGGAAAAAAGAGGCTTGGAGCTTTTTGGTGCGGTGACGCAGGCAGGACGCACCCGCCTGCGTCCGGTGCTCATGACCACGCTGACCACCTTCTTCGGTATGTTGCCCATGGCTGTTTCGCGCAGTGTAGGGGCGGAAACCTGGAACCCTCTGGGGATCACCATGTTGGGAGGACTCACCCTTTCCAGCACGGTCACCCTCATTTTGGTGCCGACTTTTTATTATCTTCTGGAAAAACGCCGTCAGGCCGCCAAGGCAGCACGCACCGGCGGAGCATAGAGGTGATTTCATGGACATGTATTGGATCTTCTACGACGCCTCCTATGATGAGGATGTGACGGAAACCCTGGAGCATTGTTGTGTGACGGGGTTTACCAAATGGGATCGAGTGTTGGGCAAAGGTCCTTATGCCGAGCCCAAGATGGATAATGCCGTGTGGCCTGGGTACAACGGCGCCGCGGTGGTGATCGTTCCGGACGAGCATAGCCCTCGTTTGAGGACGGCTCTGTTGGAATTGCGGAAAAAGCTTGGAGGACGAGGGATGGAGATTTTTGTGACTTCCGCCCAACGCATTACCGATGAGGCATAGGGGAGCGCCACCATCGGCGTGCATGGGCGGACCGCAAAGGGTCTGGGTGGCTCGGGCGCCTCTACGTGCTCACGTCAATGTTGTCTTGCCTGTAGGGGCGCACCGGTGTGTGCGCCCCGAAAACCACCCCCAAGCCGGGGTTTTGGGGCGGACACATGGGTCCGCCCCTACGGCTT
>FWPV01001634.1_pt1 | contig 60977 bp, 63 predicted proteins | sample 2228371 | NCBI WGS metagenome assembly FWPV01 (sample SAMEA103939776, study PRJEB20133) | metagenome
TTTTTTCAAGGTGTGGCGGAAGGGCGCCATGTGGGCCAGCTTCGAACCTTTGAGTTTTATGACCTCGACGGATCGCCGAAGACGGCGGAAATTTCGGCGCGCCCGATGCGTGCTGAAGAAAGATCGGTTCGCGGCGTTCGAGTCATGGCTCGGGATGTGACGGCAAAGATTCAAGCCGAAAAAAGGGCCCAGGAACTGGAAAGAATCGTGTCTCATGCTCAAAAAATGGAATCCCTCGGGACCTTGGCCAGTGGTATCGCCCATGAATTCAATAACCTGCTGCAGGCCATGACAGGCTACCTGGATCTTCTGGCTCGACACACGGATCCGGAAGATCGAAAAAGCCGCTGGATCAAGCAGGTCCAGGAAGCGGCGGACCGAGGCGCCGAATTGGTGCGCCGTATGCTGACCTTCGCCCGCCAGGATGACGCCAACCCGGAAGTGGTGAACATCAACAGTCTTGTTCACGAGACGCTGGCTTTTCTCAGGCGGAACATTCCCCGCATGATCCGCCTGGAAGAGGACCTTGCCCAGGACCTTCCCGCCGTCTATGCCGACCGGCTGCAGTTGGAACAAATCCTTATCAACCTGGTGGTGAACGCTCGGGATGCCATTCCCGAAGGCACGGAAGGCCGTATTCGGGTGAGCACCAGGAGGAAGGAGCCCTCGAGCGCCGGTGAAGGGGATGGCATTGTTCTAACGGTTTCCGATACAGGCCAAGGAATTCCGGAATCCATTCAGGAGAGAATTTTTGACCCCTTCTTCACCACCAAAGAACCCGGCAAAGGAACCGGATTGGGGCTCTCCACGGTTTACGGCATTGTGACACGACATGGCGGCTCCATCACGTGGCACAGCCGAGTCGGACAAGGAACCACGTTTTCCATCACGTTTCCGGCCCACAGTCCCACCAAGACTCTGGAGCAGGAGAGAAAGAGCGATGAAGCTGGAATGAGCGTTTTCCGGGAACGACGTAGAACGAAAAACACACGCGCCACGGTGCTCATTGTGGACGATGAAGACGATGTTCGGGAACTGGTTTCAGAAACCCTTGTGGAAGAGGGGTTTCATGTCCTGACGGCATCGTCTGGCGAAGAGGCTTTAGAGGTTCTTGCCGGAAGTGCTGAGCGTGTGGACGTCTTGATTCTTGATGAGAACATGCCCGGCATGGGAGGATCGGCATGTTTTTCGAAAGTTCGACACCTTTACCCTGAAGTCGCCGTCATCATGGCCAGCGGATCCCTGGAAAGCCACGCAGTGGAAAGCCTGGGTATGGCGGAACACGTCACCTTTCTTTCGAAACCTTACCGATTTGGCGAATTGTTGGCGGCCATTCAGCATGTCATGGACCGTTGATCCCTCCATCTATGGCTTTTCCCTTTTGCCTTATCAAAATCGGGAAATCTGCCGATAAAAATATTAACCGTCGATGCTCGTGTGCCACGGGGGCCGTTTTGCCTGCGTGAAGTGGAATCGTAAGGGTGTCTTCGGGAATGCCTTTGAAAGGGGATGGGCGATGAAGGTAGCCAATTCCAACATCATGTTGTCATGCCGTCAAATTTACGAAGCAAGGCACGAAAAAACCGAATCCCTACGGGTGTCCATATCGTCCCGAAGAGCGCAGGTTCCTTTGGACGATGTTGTGGATCTGCCGGTTGTATCTTCTGAGCTGTCAAAGCGGACAACGTCGGCGAATCCGAGCTCCCTGGAGGTGCCTTCTTCGGAAGAAAACGACCAGAGCCTTCGCATTCGGCTCGTGGAAACTTTAGTGAAGATGCTGACAGGAAAAGAGATAAAGATCGTTCCTCTGTCCCTGAAAGACATGACCTCTGCCGAAGACGGCTGCTGCGAGGAAGCACGAAATAAGCAAGCAGCCGAAAGCCCTGAGCGTCGGGAAGGGTTGGTGTGGGAGGTGGCTTACGATTCCACGGAGACGTTTTCAGAGTCAGAAGAATTGTTGTTGAGCGCGGAAGGAACCATTGAAACCACCGACGGCTCCACCTTTGCCTTTAAGCTTTCCTTTTCCCTGTCGAGATCTTTCGCAATGGAGCAATCTTATCGATTGAGAGCCGGAAACGCTCCCCTTTACGATCCTCTCGTGGTGGACTTTCAAGGGGGAACCATTCGGTTTGGCGATACCGTGATCCCCTTTGATCTGGAAGGGGATGGCATCTTAGAAAGCTTGCCCTTTGTGTCCCAAGGAAGCGGTTTCCTTGCTTTAGACAAGAATGAAGACGGTCGAATCAACGACGGCCGTGAACTCTTTGGGCCGACAACCGGGGACGGTTTCTCTGAACTGGCGCTTCACGACAATGACGGAAATGGGTGGATTGACGAGGCGGATGCCGTGTTTCGACGCTTGAGGCTGTGGGTTAAGACTCAAACCGGCGAGGATGTCCTTTTGAAGCTCTCTGACGTAGGGATTGCGGCTATTTCTCTTAGCCGCGTGACCGCACCGTTTCATTTCAAAGATGAAAACGGTGAGCTTCAGGGCGCCATGAGACAAGCCGGGGTTTTTGTCAGGGATAATCAATCCGTAGGGCTCATTGCCCAGCTGGATGTGGTAGTCTAAGAGAAGATAAGACCAAGGGCATGATTCCTCTCTCGCCAGTAACCGGAAGCGTGACATCCGGCCTATCCAAGAATCTGTCAGCGATTGAGAGCGGGGCCATATTCCCCTTGGGGATGGCTTGGGAGCACGCCGGCTTCGGCCGTTGGGTTCCAAGTTCCTTTTGGGTCAAGAAGTCGTAGAGCATTTTCGGGGAAAATCTGTGGTGGCGCATTTCGGCTTCGCCTCCATGCGCCCTACGGTTTGTGGTGATGGTGGCGCATTTCGGCTTCGCCTCCATGCGCCCTACGGGTTAATGTGGTGCATTTCTGTAGGGGCGGACCTGCGTGTCCGCCCTCATACCCCCGGTCCGTGAAAAAACGGGGCGCACACACCGGTGCCCCCGAACAAGGATCCGTCCACCTCGGTTTCCAAAACCTCCCTTCCTTTCTCGGTTGACAACCCTAACCCTTCAGGGTAGGAAGTCTATCGATGCACAACATGCACAAATCTTGTGAGGACTTTGTTTCATGACTGAACGAAGCCGGTTGTGGACCGCCTCATCGGTGGTCTTGGGATGTGGAAACACCCTTTTTGGTGATGATGGTTTTGGTCCCGCCGTGGCGGAGGCTCTGGCGGCCCACGGTGAGCTTCCGCCGCATGTGTGTGTGTTGGATGCAGGGACGGCTGCCAGTGATATTTTGTTTGACATGGTGCTCAGTGCCCACAAGCCTCAAACCCTTTTCATCGTGGATGCGGTCCAGCTGCGCGGTCGAAGGGCGGGGGAATTGTTTTGGCTTACTCCAGAGGAATTACCGACGGCCAAGCGTGCGGATTTTCTCATGCATCAGTTTCCGTCGGCCAATCTGTTGCGGGAGCTTGCTGAAGAAGGAGGGGTCAAGGTCATGATTTTGGCTGTGCAAGCCGAAACAATTCCGGATTGTGTGGTCCCGGGGCTTTCAAAAGCCGTGGCTGAAGCGGTGCCTCGAGCCGTCGAGAAACTTTTGAAAGCCTTGGGCACGAAAGAATAGAAGCTTTCCTTAAGGAAAGTTTGGGCAAAGAGCGTAAGGAGAAATGTCGTGATTGTGGTTCAGATCGGGCGGCTTGCGGAGCAGTTGGGAGTGCATCGCAACACCATTCGCAACTGGATTCGAAGCGGGCGACTTCCGGCGCGACGAGTTCCGGGCAAGCGTTATCTGGTGGACGAGGAGGAGTTTCTCAAGCTGTGCCATGCCTACGGTTTGGATTCTTCGGTTCTACAGGTTCGTCAGGTATCGTCACCTTCGACCCTGCCTTTCGATCCCATGGAAGAGGCGGAGGATGCGGTCCAGTTGGGATCGCGTGCCCGCCCCCTGCATTCTCTGATCCCAGGGGCTGATGTGTGTCTAAGCTGCGGCAGTTGTGTGGGGGTATGTCCCATTGCAGGCGTCGACGGCTGTGACCCTCGAAAGATGGTACGCATGGCGGTTCTGGGAATGGAACGAGAACTGGGGGAATCTCTCTGGCCCTGGAAATGTACCCTGTGTGCCAAGTGTGAACAGGTATGCCCAGCGGGTGTCGATATAACGGGTTTAATGATGGCGGTGCGTCGAGGCTGGGATCGGGATCGTATCCCTGGAGCTTTGCACAAGGGTGTGGTGACTTTGCTGGAGACGGGAAACAACCTGGGAATTCCTCGGGAGGATTTCATCGCCTGTTGCGAATCGGTGGCTCGTGCCTTGGCTGAAACGGAATGTCCCGGGTTTCGGCTTCCTCTCGATCTGAAGGGGGCTCGGCTCCTGGTGACGGTCAATTCCAAGGAGCCCTTTGCGGAACCGTGGCAGATGAGGCACTGGTGGAAGATCTTTTATGCCGCCCAAGAATCCTGGACGCTTGCCACCGAGTTCTGGGATGGGGTTCAATGGGGAATCTTTACGGGCGATGAAGAAGCCGTGCGGGTATCCGTTGGGCGCATTGTGGACAATATGCTTCGCCTGGGCTGTGAGGCCTTGCTTCTTCCTGAATGCGGTCATGCCTATTATGCCTTTCGCATGGCTTTGCAGCGATGGTACGCGCAGGAAAGCAAACGTTTTCGAGTGCTCACCCTTTTTGATCTCTTGCTGGATTACCTCCACACGGGACGTATTCACGTTCGATCCGATTGTTGTCCCGGTGTGGTCACCTACCATGATCCTTGCCATTTTACTCGAAAGTCCCTGAAGTTCTTTGGTCACGCCTATGACGAACAGGCTCGAGATATCCTACGCCGCTGCTGTGGCGAATTTGTGGAAATGATTCCTAATCGGGAAGATGCTTTCTGCTGCGGCGCCGGCGGTGGTCTTTCGGTTCTTCCGTTTCATGAAGAGCGAGTCTTTTTCGGTCGTTACAAAGCGCGCCAGATTCGAAGAACAGGGGCTGACCTGGTGGTGACCGCCTGCCATACCTGCCGGGATCAAATCCTGAAAAGTCTGGGCAAGGAGTACGATTTGTCCGTCAGTGTCAAACTCTTGTGGGAACTGGTGGCGGACGCTCTCGTGTTGTCTCAGTCCTCAAACGTTGAGGTGCGCTCATGATTCGCAACAAAGTGGGAGCCGTTTTGGTGCTCGGAGGTGGCATTTCCGGTCTTCAGGCGGCTTTGGATTTAGCCGAAGCCGGCTATTTCGTTTATCTTGCCGAAAAAAGTGGAGCCATCGGCGGCACCATGGCTCGCCTGAACAAGACCTTTCCTACCAACGAATGTGCCATGTGAATCCTGGCACCCAAATTGGTGGAGTGCGGTCGGCACTTTAACATCGAATTGATGACCCACGCCCAATTGGAGCGATTGGAAGGCGAGGCCCCTCGGTTTCAGGCCACCTTGCGACTTCGACCTCGGTACGTGGATTCCAGTCGATGCGTCGCCTGCGGGGAATGTGCTCAAGTGTGCCCGGTTGTCGTGGAGGATCCACGATGCGGTCCTCAGGCTCGACGTTCGGCCATCTTCCTGAGCTACCCTCAGGCCGTGCCCATGACCTACCAGATCGATCCGCGACGCTGCCTGTTCTTGACACAAGGCACCTGTGGAGCTTGCAAGCGGGTATGCCCGGCGGATGCGGTACGCTTTGATGATCGAGAACGCTGGGTGATGGTGACCGTGGGATCGGTGATTGTGGCTGCAGGTTTTCAGCCTTATGAGCCTGGTGAGCGAAACCCCTGGGGCTATGGTGTTCATCCCAATGTGGTGACATCTGTGGCGTGGGAACGAATGCTTTCGGAGGCCGCGTCCCATCGAGCTTTCCTGGTGCGGCCTTCGGATGGAGCCCCCATAAGCAAAGTGGCCTTTGTGCAATGCGTCGGCAGCCGTGACGAAACGGGAAAAGGCCATGCGTACTGTTCGTCCGTGTGTTGCATGACCGCCGTTAAAGAAGCTTCCATGGCCTTGGAATGGAATCCGTCCTTGAACGTTACGGTTTTTTATACGGACATGCGGACAGCCGGGAAAGATTTTGAGCGTTATTACAAGACGATCAAAGAACGTGGCGTGCGTTTTATTCCATACCGTGTGGCGGCCGTGGAACCGGCCGAAGACGGTCATGGCCTGAGGATTGAATTTCCTTCCGAGGACGGCCGGCGCACAAAGCAGGTGTTTGATCTGGTCGTTCTTTCGGTGGGAATGAAGGTGCCTTCGGGCACTCAAGAGTTGTGTGAGAAATTGGGGATCACCACGGACCGGCACGGCTTTGTGGACACATCCTCCTTTGAACCTGTGAAAACCTCAAGGCCCGGCATATATGTGTGTGGGGCCTTGGCAGGTCCCAAGGACATCGCCTACGCGGTTCTGGAAGGATCCGCGGCGGCTGCCGCCGCGGCCGTTCCTTTGGCGGATGTGAGAAACAGTCTGTCGAGGCTCAAGGATTTTCCTGAAGAACGCCCGGTGGCCGGTGAAGAGCCTCGTGTCGGGGTTTTTATTTGCCATTGTGGGTCCAACATCGCAGGTGTGGTGGACGTGGAAGCCGTGGCCGACATGGCTGCTCGACTGCCTCATGTGGTGCATGTGGAAAGAAAGCTCTTTGCCTGCGCTCAAGACAGTCAGGATCGGATTCGGCGAAGCATTCGGGACTACCGACTCAATCGCGTTGTGGTGGCGGCCTGTTCACCGGTGACCCACGAAAACCTCTTTAGGGAAACCCTCAAAAACGCCGGCTTGAACGAATATCTTTTTGAAATGGCCAACATTCGAAACCAGGCCGCATGGGTTCACGGGCGAGATTCCAAAGCGGCCACCACCAAGGCTGGAGACCTGGTGCGCATGGCCGTGGCCAAAGTCAGTTTACAGGAGCCGTTACCTCCCGTGACGGTGAATGTGAACCCGACCGTTTTGGTGGTGGGCGGCGGCGTGGCCGGCATGACCACAGCCTTGGGCTTGGCGGAACAAGGCTTTCCTGTTCATCTGGTGGAAAAGGGTTCTGAGCTGGGAGGTAATGCACGGCATCTTTACCGCACCTGGAAAGGGGAAGACATTGCCGGGTTTGTGAAGAATCTTTCGGCCAAGGTGAAGTCACATCCTTATATCAGTGTGTATCTCAGAAGTGAGGTGGTTGCTGCGGAAGGGTTTGTGGGTAATTTTCGGTCGACCATCAAAAAAGGAGGGGCCGCCATCACCATTGACCATGGGGCGACGGTCCTGGCTGTAGGCGGCGCGGCTTACAGGTCTAACGAATACGGGTATTCCGAATCGCAAAGGGTGCTGACAGCCTTGGAATTCGACAAGCTGTGGGCTGTGGGTGATGAACGGATCTCGGGAGCCAAAGGCTTTGTTTTTATTCAATGCGTCGGTTCTCGAGAACCCGAGCGGCCTTATTGCTCTCGAGTCTGCTGCACCCATTCCATTCAGGCTGCCGTGGAATTGAAAGAGGAAGACCCTTCCCGGGAAATATACATCCTTTATCGGGACGTGCGCACCTACGGGTTAAGGGAATCACTTTATCGGCAGGCTCGAGAAAAAGGAGTGATTTTTATCAAGTATACCACGGAGCACAAACCGGTGGTTCGCTTGGGTCCTAACGAGCTTTATGTCCGCGTGACAGATCATGTGCTCAAAAGGCCTTTGACCCTGCGCACGGACGTGATCATTTTAGCCACGGCCATTGTCCCGCATCCTTCAGTAGCTGAACTGGCCCGAATCTACAAGTTGCCCTTGAATGCCGACGGCTTTTTTCAAGAAAGCCATGCCAAGCTAAAGCCGGTGGAGTTCTTGACCGAAGGCATTTTCCTGGCCGGTCTTGCCCATGCCCCGAAAGCTCTGGATGAAACCATCGCCCAGGCTCAGGCCGTGACGGCGCGCGCAGCCGCCATTTTGGCAACACGCCGAAGATCTTTGGATGCCGTCAAGGCTCATGTGGTTGTGAATAACTGCGATGGATGCGCTTTATGTTTGGATGTCTGCCCTTATGGGGCCATCCGTTGGCAGGATCAAACCCACAAGAGGCAGGAAACCGGGAAGGAGGCACTGCGGATTCCTGAAATCAACCTGGCCTTGTGTAAAGGCTGCGGCATCTGCCAAGCCACCTGCCCGAAGGACGGCATTCGTGTGGCAGGATTCAGTGGAAGGCAGTTATCGCGGCAGCTTCAGGCCTTGTTGAGACCTGAAGAAAGCGGAGCGGCGTGATGGCTTTCGTCGGGCAAGGAAGCGAAAGAATCGTTGTTTTTGCCTGTCACTGGTGTGCTTACAGTGCCGCCGATCTGGCCGGTGTCCGTCGCCTGGAATATCCGGAATGCGTGCATATTGTGCGTGTCATGTGTTCCGGAATGGTGCATCCGCAACTGGTGATGGAGGCTTTTTCGCTTGGAGCTTCCGGGGTTCTGGTCATGGGCTGTCGACCTGGAGAATGTCATTACAAGGACGGCAACCTCAAGGCGGAAGCTCGGCGCGTGGTGATTCAGGAAATGATGGAAGCCATGGGATTGGAGCCGGAACGGTTTCGTGTGGTGTGGTGTGCATCGTCGGAGGCGGAAAAGTTTGTGGAGGCTTGCCGGGACATGGTGCAAACACTTCAAAACCTTGATGACGGTCGATGATAGGGGGACAAAGCAGGGCGAAGCCATGTGGGAGGAAAAAAGTTTTCCCGTTCGAGTTCGCGCACGACGTGTGGACACCAAATGCGGTCTTTTTGGTCACATGACCGTGGATGAGATTCGGGAACGCATTGTTGGGGATCAACTCAATGTCACCTGTCCCGAATGTGGAGAAATCCACTTAAGCGTCGAAGAAGCGGAAGCGGCCTCGGCAAGACGAGTCCGTGATTCAGCGCGTTTCAGAAGGCTTCTTGAAGAAACAGGCGAAAAAAACCTGGACATTTAGGTCTGGAACCTGCCTGAAAACGCGGCCTACCGCCTTCACGTCGAGTTTTTGAAGAAGATCTTCCCTGCCGATCTCCTGCGCCAGGCGTTGACGCCGTCATTTCCAAGACTGGATCACATGGATGCGGCTTTTTCCAAGCTGCCTAAGCTTACACGTTCCTTGACGAAGTTTTGCCCAGTTCATCCCGAGGGGAGAGGGACTTGACAGAGCCGCGACGAGAATTACTTTTAAAGCGCACAGTGACCCTGTAGGTCACTGAAAACCTTAAATAAAGGAGGTATTGGACATGCTCGGATTGGTTCCTCGCACAAAAAGGGAGTCGCTCCTTGCATGGCCCAGGGCCTTCGACTGGATGGATAAGTTCTTTGAGGAAGCTCTGCCGGCCGTGTGGGGCGACGAAAAGGTCCTGATGCCCGCTTTTGACATTTCCGAAACGGAAGACAAGATCGTGGTCAAGGCGGATCTTCCCGGTGTGGATGTGAAAGATCTGGACATCAGCATCACGGACAATGTGCTGACCGTCAAAGGCGAGAAGCGTCAGGAAAAGGAAGAGAAAGGTGAATCCTATCACCGTGTGGAACGCCGGTACGGTTCTTTTGCCCGGTCTTTCACACTGCCTGCGGAAGTGAAATCCGAGGGCATCGAGGCGGTTTACAAAGACGGTGTTCTGCGCATCGAGATTCCCAAGGCCGAAGCTTCTCGGCCCAAGAGGATCGAAGTCAAACATTAAAAACCTTCAATGACTGAGCCCGTCACGGGTCTCAGAAAGGAAAGCGGGAGGTGTTCCTCCCGCTTTTTTTTGTCCCACCACTTACGGAAAATCCCGACACCGTTTCGTGGTTTCAGGACGGAAGCTCGAAGATGCGGGCTTGACATGGATTGTGCGTTGTGCCAAAAGAGGTGCTTGAGGCATTTGAGTTTTCCAGCATCCCGGAACACGGTGCAAATCCGTGGCGGTCCCGCCGCTGTGATCGGGGATGAAGGGGCGCAGAGGTTCGAGGGATCGAACCGGTCACTTTCGGGGACCACCCCGAGGGGAAGGCCGCACCTCTTCAGAGGATCCGAGAGCCAGAAGACCTGCTGGAAAACACGAAGCCGGGTCACCGATGGTAAAGGAAGCCCGGAGCAAATCGGCAATCATGCGGATTGGCTCCGGGCTTTTTCTTTGGTCCGCGACCGAGATGCCAAAACGCCGGGAGAACAAAGGAGGAGAACCATGCAGAAAGTGAAGCGCATTGTTTCGTACCGTCGACGTTGCCGAAAATTGGGTGATTCCACGGGATTGTCTCATTACATTTTGCTCACCCCCACCCCAAAAGAGAAGCAGGAAAAATAGATGAAGGACGAGGTTTCCTTTGCGGGTCGTCCCCGTTATGCCAACAGTGGCTTCGGGCCTTCGTTTGCCGTTCTGGATATCGGGCTTCCCGATCGGGTCGCGGTGGTGGAACCAGAGAGCGCCTTTTGGGCCGTTGTGGACACAGAGGCCCTTCCGGAAGCCTTGTCGGGGGGACTGGTTCAGGACTTTCTGGCGCAAAGTGAGGCGTTTCGGGAAGAGATGCAACGTCTTCGCTTCGGGTTGAAACCTTCGGCCGTCTATTTCAATCCGACGGAACGTTGCAACTTTAACTGCACCTATTGTTATCTTCCGGAGGACATGCGTCGAAACGGCAAGACCATGACCGTGGAGAAGGTGAATGAAGCCTTAGAGCGCCTCGAGGCCTATTTTCAAAGAACGTTGGAGCCCGGGACGAAACCGCAGCTCATCTTTCACGGATCAGAACCCATGCTGGCCCGTGAAGCCGTTTTTTCGGCCATTGACCGTTTTCACGGTCGGTTCATCTTTGGTGTTCAGACCAATGCCACCCTCTTGGATGACGAGGCCATAGATTTTCTTACTTCTCGAGGGGTCGGTATCGGGATTTCCCTGGACGCCCATGAAGCCTTGACGGCGGACAAGGTTCGAAAAAACTGGCACGGTCAAGGGGCTTTTTCAAAGGTGCGCCGGGTGATGGAACAGCTGGCTTCCTATGAGGCCTTTAACGTCATCACCACGGTGACTCAAGAAAACGTGACGCTGCTTTCGGACCTGGTGGATTTCTATCACGATGCCGGAGTGGGGGTGATCATGTTCAACCCCGTTCGGTGCACCCGCGAAGGGGGACGGAATCTCAAACCCGACGATGCCGTTCTCGCTGAGGCTTTCTGCGCGGCTCTGGATAGAACCTACGTTTTGTTCGAAAAGACCGCGCGAAAGCTTGTGGTGGCCAACTTTGCCAACGTTTTGGCGGGAGTCATCGGGCCGACGGGTCGGCGACTCATGTGCGACATTTCGCCGTGCGGTGGCGGAAGATGTTTTTTTGCTGTGTCCGCTCACGGCGATCTTTTTCCTTGCAGCGAGTTCCTGGGGTTTCCCGAATATCGCGGCGGGAATCTTTTTCAGGACGATATTCAAAGCGTTCTGAAGAGTCGACCGTTTCAGGCCGTGACGACTCGTGTGGTGGAACAGATGGAACCGTGCCGCCGCTGTGCAGTGCGGCATTTCTGTGGAGCCCCCTGTCCGGCGGAAGTGCAGGCGGTCAGTGGGACTCTGGAAGCCCCGAGCCCGTACTGCCGGTTTTACGAAGAGCAGGTCCGCTATGCTTTTCGCGTGGTGGCTCAAGGAAGGGAAGCAGCCTATCTTTGGAACGGATGGGAATCGGAAACCGAAGAAACCTTTCGGTGTGCTTGAGATGAAGATGGTCGCGGACTAAACCCGAGCGCCTGTGCATGCCGAAAACGGCAGCACAGGCGCTCCGTTTTTACTGCCAGCTCACCACGTCGGCGTTTTCGCCATCTCCACCTTCTTGTCCGTCGGCTCCCAGGGAATACAGGTCATAGTCTCCATGTTGCCCAGGATTTCGATAAACATAGTCCCGACCCCACGGATCCTTGGGAACATCCTTGGGCAAGTAAGGTCCATCCCAGGTGTCGTAACCCGGGTTGACACGTAAAGCCTGCAGACCCTGTTCTGTGGTGGGGTAACGTCCCACGTCCAATCGATAGGCGTCCAGAGCCGTGCCTAAAAGAGCGATCTGAGCTTTGGCGGCTTTGATCTTGGAAGTTCCAACCTTCTGAAACATTTTAGGGGCCACCAGAGCAGCCAAAAGCCCCAAGATGACCATGACGATCAACAATTCGATGAGCGTAAAGCCGAGTCGACTCCGCTGCGGAATTCCTTCCCGTTCGTCTTTTCGTCGATTCCATCGTCTGTGCATACCGAGTATTGCCTCCATGAGGGATTGTGTCTTGCTGGTCTTAAGACCTTTTCCGGCCCTGCCAAAGGCCGATCACAGTCTAGAAGCCTAAAGGCTTTGAGGGAGTCTGTCAACTGGCCGGTCCTTGAATGAGTGGAGCGTTGTTGGGAAAAAGCCAAGGAGCTTGGGCGGGAACTCCAAAGGAGCCATGCCGGGCAAGGCGATTTCGCAGGCTTAGAGGACGATGCGCCATGGCCCCACGTCTGGTGCTCGGCCTCCGTGTTTTAGGTTTTTTCAGAGTATGGCGGCATGGCGGCCTGAAGGAGGCCGCTGGCGATTCCCCAGCTTCGTACCAGACTCATAAAGGATGCCGGCAACGGCACATCCCGCTCTAGAACAAGGATCCCCAGTTTTTGAGCCTGCTTCAGAACGTTCGTGGAATCCCTTCCTTCCAGTCGGTCACACAAGCATTGCATGCGCAGGGCGTCCGTGATGGGAGCCTTCAGGGGGGCAAGTTCTCTTGGTATTTCCCGAAGCAGCCCTTGTATCTGCTCGGCATGGCGTAGAGCAAAGGACAGATGGGGCTCTTCCGATGGAACATGCCCGAAAAGCTCATTGACGGCGGCACCCGTAAGGCGTATGGCCTCGTCGGATTGAAGCATGGGGCGGGTTTTGCGAATATGCTCTTTGAGATGCTTGAAAAGCACCATTTTGATCACATCCACCCCTTCCCGTAAAATGGGCACGAGTTTTTCTGGCGTTGCCTCCATCGTTTTTCTCCAGACCTTTGTCCTACAAGGTTTCCTTTTCTCTCATGCTTTGAATGGCTTCGGTTTCCCGCAGCAACCTCCAGAACACCAAGGGATAAGTAAAAAAACGTCCTTCACTGGCGGCGACTCCTGCACGTGCAATCCAGTAAAGATCCGTCAGGGCGACGGCCCAGAGCCAAAGCGTCGCCGCCATGCCGGGAAGCAGCATGGCTCCAAGAGCCCCGTAAGCCGTCATGGTGATTTGAAAATTCAGGGATTCTCTTCCGGCCCAGTCAATCTTCGGGGATTTTTTCCGTTTCACCAGCCAGACACCCAAGGGACACAGGAGATGCCCTACGGGAAGCCACAAGGTGCTGGTGGGAATCCACCAAATGACTCCGAGAAAGGCACTGAAATGGCACAGAGAGGCCCAAGTGCCGATATCGTCTTGATCCTTCGGCTGGTTTGAGGTCATGGCGGCGTCCTTTTTCTGTGAGGAGCCTTTTGAGTGTTTTTCAATGCTTCAACGGAAGACTTGATAAGACTAGCACAGACATTGTTGTGGAGCAAAAGGTTCTCAGGAGCTTGTTTGAAGGAAAAGAGAGATTTCGACCCTAAGCTTTCAAGCTTACGCATTGACGCGTCGTTTGAGCTCGGCTAACGTCCGTTCGTGAAAATCACCTTTCCGTGGGAGACAGGCCCGATGCAGCAAAGACATAAAATTTTTTCAGGTGTTCCGGAATTGGATCGGTTGCTGGAAGGCGTTGTCATAGGAGACAACGTGATTTGGTATGATGACGCGGGCAGTTTGGCACCGGTTTTTTGTGTACGCTTCATGGAAAAATGTCTGGAAGAAGGGCGTCCGGTCATTTACGCCAGCTTTGATCGTTCCCCGAGAAACCTTCTGGAACGTCTGGGTCCCGTGGCGCGTCATCCCCAGTTTTATCTCATGGACTGTTTCACCTTTGGAAAAGGGCGAGGTTCGGCGCCTTTTCTCAGCTTTTATGAAGCGGAAATTCATGAATGGCCGTGTCGTGTTCACCGGCTGGATCGGCCGAGCGACGTGGATTATTTCATGGACACCCTTTACAAGCTGCATGCGGAGCTTCACGGTGTGGTGGGGTTCGTCTTTGAAAGCTTAACGGGCATGCAAGAGCTTTGGGGTGGAGAAGACAACATGGCACGATTCTACAGCCACTCCTGCCCACGACTTTACGAACTCAATACCGTCGCCTATTGGATCATGGAAAAAAAAGCCCATTCACCGCGTCTTCGAGCTCAGGTCAATCAAATTGCTCAGGTGGTCATTGAACTGGCGGTGAAAAGAGGCACCACCACCCTCACGGTGCTCAAGGCCGAGGGCAGGACCATCCCAGCACTCGGAGATCCTGTGGTCTATTGGATTGATGGTTCTCAGGTGGTTTTTGCTCAGGATGTTCGTGGAAGCGATCGTGTGGGCATTGGCCGACGTCTTCGGCATTTGCGGACGCAAAGAGGGCTTTCCCAGACGGAACTGGCTCGGTTGGTCGGCGTGACCCCCAGCAGTATTTCCCAAGTGGAAAGCCAGATGATCTACCCTTCCATACCGGCGCTTATGAAAATGGCTGAGGTGCTTCATGTGCCTGTGGCGTCGTTTTTTGCCGAAGAGTCCGTGGCGGACGCCTCCCCCGTTTTTGGAGAAGCTGACGCACCGGTGATCAAAACCATGGGCCCTTCAGGTCTCATGACTCGTATTCGTGCTCTGATCCCCTGGGATTCAGCGGCCAGAATCCTGCCTTATGTGATTGAAATGGATCCGGGCAGTTTTACGGCGGCTCATTTTTTTCGAAGCAAAGGCCCTGAGGTGGGCTATGTTCTTTCGGGAACCGTGATTTTTCGCATGGAAAACAAAACCTTTACGGCACAGAAAGGGGACGTGATTTCCCTGACATCCACCATTCCTTTGGAATGGAGGAATCCCGGACCGGAACACGCCCGGCTTTTTTGGGTGGTGTCGTCATGACCTGTGGGTCTTGACAAGGACATGGATTCATGTGGACCGAAGTGATCAGAGGACGCTTGTTTGTCAAGGCAAGGAGGTAAGCTTGCGGGATAGCAAAGGGTCGTGAAGGAGAGAGGATTCTAAAACCGAGGAAAGCCGTCCCCGGACACTCCCCAGTGGCTGGGGGCATGCCTTGCGCTTTTAAAGGGAGGGCTTTCTTGCGGTTCGGCGTGAGTTGAACAGTGTTTTTCCGTCGGGTGTCATTCCTTGGCGTGCGAGGAAGAGGCGGACGCGCAAAAGCGCGTCCGCACAAGAATTTGCTTCACCTTTTGAGTGATCGCTTACGCGTCTTTGGCAAAGGAAGCTGCGGATTTGTTTTGCAGAGCCTTGAAGCCGAAGGCCACACAGGCGCTCTTGCAGGATCCGCATCCAATGCACTTTTCCGTGTTAATGAGGACGCTGCCGTTCAGTTCGGTGATGGCGTGCACCGCGCACACATGGGCAGCATAGCACGACTTGCACAGATGGGCGCAAACGTTCTTGGACATGGCTTACTCCTTCCTTGATGTTGCTTTTCGAGGGCATCGAAGCCCTCGAGGTCTCTGGGTTGCGGCAAAGCCGCTTTTTCAACCCTTAGCCGAGAATTTTTTCAATCTCTTCGCGATCGCTGTCCATCACATAGGGAATGCCGGAGATTTCCGCAGCTTCTCGGGTCAGGGCCACAATGTCGTTTCGGTCGATGTATTGAAGCGCAAACTTGCGAGCTCCAGCCATGAGCTGCTGCAGACCCTGGCGCAGCCTGTCGATGTACGAGTACATACCGATGGCTCCAGGAGGCAGTTTCTCAAAATCATCGCCGAAGCGCTCTTTGAGCTGGGCGCCGACGGCAAACAGAGACAGATACCCTTCTTCCAAGCGCCGTCCCTGCTGAGCCATCTTTTCGGCCATGAGTTTGCCGTGGGTTTTTCCGACCATGGCGGCGGTGAGAATGGCACGTCCCAAACAAATGGCTTTCACGTAGGGAGCTCCGAGAGCAAAAGCCTTGAAGAGATGATCTTCCAGGCTGAGGCCGCCGGCGATGGCGATGGGCGGAATGTAGGCTCCTTTGGCTCGCAGTTTCTCACACATTTCATAAGCCATGCATTCCAGATACACGGTGGGAATGCCCCATTCGTTCATCATCCGCCAAGGGCTCATGCCGGTGCCGCCTCCAGCCCCATCAATGGTCAAAAGATCAATCTTGGCTTCCGACGAGTATTTGATAGCGCGGGCCAAATCCGCCGGTCGATAGGCTCCGGTCTTGAGAGTGACGTACTTGGCGCCGATCTTGCGGAGGCGCTCCACTTCCTTGTAAAAGCCTTCCTCATCCACCATGCCGAGGCGCGAATGGCGTTCAAATTCCGTGATGCCCCCGGCTTGAAAAGCCTTTTGGACTGCGGGCTTTGTGGGATCAGGCAACACAATGTAACCACGTTCCTTCAGTTGCAGAGCCCTTTCAATGGTGGGCAGCTTCACTTCGCCACCGATGTCCTTGGCGCCCTGGCCCCACTTAAGTTCAAAAATTTCCACGCCGAGCTTCTCTATGACATACTCGGGGACACCCAATTTGGTGTCTTCCACGTTGGCCTGAACGATGATACCACCTTTTCCGTCATACCAGCGCTTGAAGGCCGACACACGTCGTTCCATCTCCGGAGACTTCACGACACGGCCGTTTTTGATTTCCGCCTGCGGGTCCATGCCGCAGATGTTTTCTCCGGCTACCACCAACACGCCCGAAATGGCGGCTCCGACGGCCACGTCTTCCCAATTGATGCGTGCGATGTCCGTCGATCCCACAGCCCCGGTGAAAACAGGAAAATCCATCTTGATGGACCCATCGGCACCTACCGCCGTCGTGCAGTCCACGGCCGGAAACGTGGCCACGTCAGGATCAGCCGCCACGCCCACGGCGCCCACGCAGGTCCCTTGAATGTTAAAGTGAGAAAAGTCCACGGGATAATCTTTGTTGGCACCTGCCGTGATCTTTCCGAAAGGTTGCGGGTAAATCATTTCCCGGCCCTTGAGCGCGGAACGACCGATTTCACAGGGGCCTTCGCAACCATCCAGACAGGTCACACAAATGCCGGATATGGGAGCCGGTTCAACGCGCGTGGTCGTCAGAGTCGCTGCACTTCGGTTCGGCTGGCTGTAAGACATGCTGCAATCCTCCTTGTGAATGATAGTCACTGTAAAAACAAAAAGGCGCCCGCTCTCTTCGCCTGCGAAGAAGATCGGACGCCATCGTCCTTGGAAAAGCTCCCCGATTCTTGCACGCCGTTGTGCGCAGGGAGTTTATCGCTACTAAAAAAAGCAAGACATCCTTTAGAATGCATGACAGCGTTTGTCAACAGGAAAGTGAACGGCATCACACGGACAGGAACGGGTGGGCCTTTGGGGTTGGTGGCGGCTGAGGTGGGCAGATTCGTGGAGGGGCGGACCGATGTGTCCGCCCCACAACCATCAGGATTGAGTCGATCATCAAGGGTGCACACACCGGTGCGCCCCTACAGGGGTCATGGCATTGGGTCGGCACCTTCGGGTGGGGACAAAGGTTGGATCTAGGATCTATGGTGTCAACAGAGATTAAAGGAGGCGGAATCATGAAGGAACCGTTGAACCCGTTTACGATGGCTCAAAAGCAGTTGGACAAAGCGGCCGAAAAGCTCGGCCTGGATGAGGCCACACACGAGTTTTTGCGCTGGCCCATGAGGGAATATGCTTTTACGATGCCGGTTCGCATGGACGATGGCAGCACCCGAATTTTTCGAGGCTTTCGAGTGCAATACAACACCGCGCGAGGTCCCGCGAAGGGAGGCTTGCGTTGGCATCCGGATGAAACTCTGGACACGGTGCGGGCTCTGGCGGCCTGGATGACATGGAAAACCTCGGTGGTGGATATTCCCCTTGGCGGAGGCAAGGGAGGGATTGTCTGCAATCCTAAGGAGCTTTCGGAAGGGGAAAAAGAGCGATTAGCCCGAGCCTACATTCGGGCCGTTGCAGGCATCTTGGGTGTGACCAAGGATGTGCCGGCTCCTGACGTTTACACCACTCCTCAAATCATGGCCTGGATGATGGATGAATACGAAACCATCGTGGGCCAACATCATCCCGGAGTCATCACCGGGAAACCCGTGCCCCTGGGAGGTTCTCTTGGGCGCCATGATGCGACGGCTCGTGGAGGCATCTATGTGACGCGGGAAGCGGCCAAGGTTTACGGAATTACTCTGGATGGAGCTTCCATGGCCATTCAGGGATTCGGCAATGCGGGGCAATATGCGGCCTTGTTGGGCTCCGAACTGCTCGGTCTCAAGTTGGTGGCGGCTTCCGATTCCAAAGGAGGTGTCTATCATTCCAAGGGCTTGCATCCTCATGAACTGATTCAGTTCAAGAAACAGACCGGATCGGTGGTGGGCTTTCCCGGTGCCGAGTCTTTAACGAACGCTGAGCTTTTGGAGTTGGATGTGACGGTCTTGTTTCCGGCAGCTTTGGAAAATGTCATCACCGAAGAAAACGCTCCCCGTCTTCGTGCCCGCATGATATGCGAACTGGCCAATGGGCCGACGACCCCCGAAGCCGATGCCGTGCTGCAAGAAAAGGGCATTGTTGTCCTGCCGGATTTCTTGGCCAATGCCGGCGGTGTGACGGTGTCTTATTTTGAACAGGTGCAGAATACGTATAACTTTTATTGGGAATTGAGAGACGTGCATACTCGACTGGATGACAAGATGTGCCGTGCTTTTCACGATGTGCATGCCATGGCGGAGCGCCATCGTGTCGGACTTCGAGAAGCGGCCTACTTGGTGAGCGTGGCACGTGTTGCCGAAGCCTGCAAGCTGCGAGGGTGGGTCTAAAGGTCGAAGCCAAGGGTGGATGGCATATGATGGATGTCACCTCGGCACAGTTGATCCAATGGGTGCACATCGTTCGAGTGCAGCAGCGGATCCTTGCCCATGCGGCCTTGGCGGAGTCCATTCGAAGCCTTTTGATCCGTACCATGGTGGAACGGGGGATGGTGACTCCATCCTGGTTTGAACGCATGATCATGGAGGCGTTACAGCATCTGGGCCTTCCGGATGAACCGGAACATCGCCGGGAGGTTTCCGCAGCTCTTACGGATCTCTTGGCGGCTCGAGTTTTTTCCGAAAAAGAAATTCAGGACCACATTCACCTAGCCCAGAAGATGGAAAAGTTTCAGATTCTTGATCGGGTGGTCCATGCCGAGGGGGCCACTTCCAAACAGATCAAGAAGGCGCTCAAGGAATTCTGTGCCGTTCCTCAGGGGGATTTGTCTATTCCCCCCAGCGAAGCGGAAGGGGTTCGAGTGGCCCTTATCAGCCATTTCATTTCCAATCAGCTGCCTTTTGTGGGGATCGCCAAAAAATACATCACCATTCGGGATATTGATGAAATGGTGGATCATGCCTACTGGAATCCTCGGCGATCCGGCAAAATCGGAGGCAAAGCGGCCGGAATGCTTTTGGCCTACAAGATTCTTTTGCCCCGGTTGGAACCACCGGATTCGGAGCTTGCACAATATTTGCGCATCCCTGAATCCTATTATTTCAATTCGGGAATTTTTTCTGATTTCATCGACTACAACAATCTTCATTGGTTTCGCAGTCAAAAGTACAAAACGCGTGAAGCCATCGAGGAAGAATACAAACATATCGCCGAATTCTTCGCGCGGGCATCTTTTCCACCAGACATGATGGCCATGTTCAAGAGGTTCTTGGAAAAGATCGGTGAATGCCCCATTATTCTGCGGTCTTCAAGCCTTCTGGAAGACAATTTCGGCCATGCTTTTTCCGGTAAATACGATTCCGTCTTTTTGGCCAACCAGGGCCCTTTGGAAAAGCGATTGCAAGAGTTTGTCTGGGGATTGAAACGGGTCCACATGAGCACCTATGCGCCGGGGCCCATTCTGTACCGAAGGGACCATAACCTTCTGGATTTTGACGAAAAGATGAGTGTCCTTGTCCAGAAAGTTGTGGGATCTCGCTACGGCAAGTACTTTTTTCCCCTGGCTTCCGGGGTTGCTTTTTCTCGAAACACTTATCGCTGGTCGCCCAAGATTCGAGAAGAAGACGGCATGGCTCGAGTGGTTTTCGGTCTTGGCACTCGAGCTGTGGAACGGGTCGGGCAGGATTATCCTCGGTTGGTTGCCCTCAGCCATCCGGACATGCGACCGGAGGTTTCGGCGCGTCAGGTTGTGAAATATTCGCAACGTTTTGTGGATGGGATCAATATGGAAACCGGACGCGTGGAAACGGTGCCGTTTCGAGAGGTTTTACCGCATATACCGTCGGAAGCGGCCTTTTGGGTTCTTTCCGGGGTGGAAGGGGATCATGTTGCAACGCCCGGTTTCAAAAGCCAAGTCATCCCGCAGGAGACGGCGGTCATCACCTTTGACAACCTGCTGCGCCGTTCCCCTTTCGCCCGACTCCTTCGTCGAATTCTACAACGCCTGGAACATGCCTATGGGCATCCCGTAGACGTGGAATTTGCCTGGCACAACGATCAGCTCTATCTCCTTCAGTGCCGGACCCTGGCGGTTCGAGAAGAATTGGCGCAGGTGGACATTCCCGCAAACATTCCACCAGAACACATTCTTTTCACCAATTCTCGAGTGCTTTTCAATGCCGTGGTTCCCGATGTGGAATATGTGGTGTATGTGGATCCCAAAGCCTATGACAGCCTGGAAGACATGACCCTGAAAGCCTCTGTCGGACGTGTGGTGGGGCGGATCAACCGAGCCTTGGAAGGAAAGCGGTTCGCTTTGTTTGGGCCCGGCCGCTGGGGGACCAGTGACCTGCACTTGGGGGTGCGAGTGGGCTATGAGGACATTAACCATGCCTTGATCCTTGGAGAAATCGCCTTTGAATCGCAAGGGGTGGCTCCGGAAGTCTCTTTTGGAACACATTTTTTCAGTGATCTGGTGGAAGCTCGAATCGTGCCCGTAGCCGTTTTCCCCGATGATTCTCAAGAGTTTTTTCGTGAATCTTTTTTTTCGACTCCTTCGACCAATGTCCTGAGCCGCCTATGTCCCGAAGAGGCCAAGTGGGAAAAGGTCATCAAGATTGTGCATGTGCCTCAGGAAACCCATGGGCTGTGGCTGCACGTGCATCAGGATGCGCATCATCAAAGAGGGATCGGGTTCTTGGCTCCGGCGGTGTCGTGACTTCCATGACTTTTGCCCGAAGGTTTACGGAATGTGGAAAAGTTGTTCTCAGCCCAAAAAAACTCATGCTGTGAGTCCTGGGAGGATGAGCGAGGGACTATGAGACGTTTTTGGTGTTTTCTTGTGTTGTGTCTATGGACGACCGGGTATGCCTCGGCTTCCGAGGCTCCAAGGGTGATTCCTCGAGAAATCGCCGGATATCGCTTGGGGACGAACATCAGCACCTACGGGAACCGTATCGCCGTCGAGAGTGTCTACACGATGCGTTTGCGTCCGTATCTTCAGGAAACGATTGCGAGGGTTCCCGAAGGATTCAACAGCGGCTATGTGGTTTACGGCACCTGTGAAGCCCCCGGAACTATTGTCCGCATCAAGGTCAAGTATGACAATGACAGCCGAAGTTTTTTCGACAGATTGCTGGAGGAGTTCAAGAAACAGTACGGGGCGCCGTCTCAATATGTGGGAGATCCGTTTCAGGCTTATGTGGCATGGAAATGGACATTTGATGCCTCCAAAGATGAAGTGATCACCATGATCCTGAGTCACTACGATGGTGACGATGAAGAACATACTCAGGGCAATGCGCTCAAACTGACTCTTAAATCTGCGATGGACCGCGAAAGTCGTTGCTATGAAGCCCAACAAGCAAGAGAACGAACTCGGGAACGTCGTGAGGTTCGAAAAACCCGGCCATTGGAACTTCCCAAAGATAGCGAGGCGTGGCGTCGGTACGTGCCCGGTCCCTGAACACCGGGAAAAGCTCAGGCGAACCGTTGAAGACTATTTCGTACGTCAAGACAGCCGCTAAGGCGTGGTTGCGGTGACGGGAACCGGTGAGTTTGTGCCGTCTTCACGGCACCATGTGTCTTTGGGGCTTTCAAGGCTCATGGTCGAAGGGATTCTTCACGGTGACCATGTCTTTCTGGATGCAGGAAGCGGGGACGGCCGTGTGCTGGTGCTGGCGTCCTTGGTCCTGGGGCTGAAAACCTATGGCGTGGAATACGATGAAGCCTGATGGGGACGGTGGCTTGCACCCTCTGCAAACCCTGCCCCTTGGAGGCCAAAGGTCGTCCGCAGGACCTTTTTTTGCACGTTTACGCAAAAGATCTAGAAAAGCTTCGCGAGAATGGGCGTTTTCGGGATTGCGAACCGTGTACCCCGTGAGGCGTGACCCTTCCATTTTCTCCCAAGGGTCTACCGGGATGACAGAAGCCGCTGAAGTTCTCCCCATGGAAATCGCTTACCCGGGCAGTTTGTAGCAGCCCCGGGGACATCGCCGTGCCCCAGAATATTTTTCGGCGCAATGTTGTAATAGTGGGTCAGTTCTCGAATCAGGCGAGCCAAGGATTCCATTTGTTTTGGAGTCGGCAGGCCTTCGTCGAAGTTTCCCACCAGAGCGACTCCAATGCCGGCTTCATTCATGCCGCCGACTTTGCAGTGAGCTCCTTTTTGCTGTTTGATCCAGCGCGGGGACACTTCAATCTGCCCGTCGCCTTTGCCTAGACTGCCGTTGTCGATCAGAAAATGATAACCCAGCCCGTTCCAAAAACCTCGGTTCTGGTGGCTCATGTGAATCAGGGTTGCTTTGCCGATGTCCGAGGCGGTGTGATGCACCACAATATAGCGCCAGCATCCGTTGGGATAGAGGGGAATAATGTTCTGAAACTGTTTGGCGTTAGGAATCGTAAGTTTTTGACCGATCTGGATGGAATCCCCCGGCTTGAGCTTATTGGCTCTGTAAATGGAGTCCATGGACACGCCGTACATCTTTGAAAGACGCCATACGGTTTCCATGGGGGCGACTTCGTGAATGACGGTGCGAGGCTTATCGGAGGAGACCAAGGGTTCTTGAACCACTTGAATACGCTGAGGTCTTGGAGCATTGGACTGGGTTGGCGAGGAGGTTTTCGCCTCGGGTGATGGCGCCGTCCAGGTGGATGCGGACATCGAAGGGGGAGGAGCGGACGGCTTGGAAGCACATCCCCAAAAGGGAACAAAGCTCACGAACAAGAAGCTCCACAGTAGAAGGCTCCTTGGATGACAAGCTTTCGCATTCATGAACCCGTGGCTCCCTGATCCATGTCCAGGACCATAGCCGTTTCATCACAGTCCGGAAACTTGGTGCAATGCAGACAATCCGCCCAAATCTTTTGAGGAAAAACTTGTTTGTCCGTAACTCGAAACCCAAGCTTTTCGAAGAATTTGATTTCATAAGTGAGAGCGAAGACTCGGCGGATTCCCAAGTTCCTAGCTTCCTGAAGACATTCACGGACCAGAGAAGTTCCGATACCGCGTCCTTGGCAGTGGGGCAAAACCGCCAAGGATCGTACTTCCGCAAGATCTTCCCAGACAATATGAAGGCAGCAGCAACCGAGAATCTCTCCCGTTTCCGGTGATTCCCATACCACGAATTCGCGTATGTGCGTATAGAGGTCGCTCAGGGATCGAGGCAGCAGTTTGCCTTCAGCGGCAAAGGCGTTAAGGATTCGATGCAGATCCTTGGCATCCTGAATACGGGCCTTTCGTATCATCAACTCTTAACCTTTCCTAAGTGTCTGCGACGTCTTCGGGAAAGCATGGCGTCAATGGTTTGAATAACTGTATCCAGATCTTCGCGGGTGGTGCACCAGCCCGGGGAAAGACGCACGGACCCTTCAGGATAAGTTCCCAAGGTTTGATGAGCCCATGGAGCGCAGTGCAGGCCGGCTCGAACCCCAATACCGGCTTCAGCAAGGATTGCGGCGACATCCTGCGGTGCCATTCCATCCACCGTAAATGAAACGGCATTGCCACCTCGCACGGAAGGTCTATGCACATGAACACCCTTGATGGCTTCCAGTCGGTCGGCGGCTTCCTCCGCCAAGCCGAATTCATGCCTCTGCAGGTTTTCCAGACCCATAGCCATGACCTGCTGCATACTTGCCCGCAGGCCGGCAATCCCCGGTATATTGGGAGTCCCGCTTTCCATGGCGTCAGGCATGTGCTTCGGCTGAACCCACTGTTCGGAACGACTCCCCGTGCCTCCTTCAATAAGCGGTGCCACCTGCAGATCCGATCGAATGTAAAGAAGTCCGATGCCCGAAGGCCCTAGAAGCCCTTTATGACCGGAACAGGCCAGCATGGCCAGGTCGTGTTCCGGCACGGATATGGGAAGAAGTCCCGCTGTCTGGGCGGCATCGAGCACAAGGGGAACCCCGGCTTTTCGGCACATGGAAAAAACTTCGGGTGTCGCCACAAGGGCCCCGTTCACATTGGAGGCATGAACAAAAACGGCAAGGGCCGGAGCTGGGTTCAAGGCACGTTCCAAAGCCTCCAGGTCCAAACTTCCGTCGGAGAAGCAAGGGATTCGGTGGATTTTGATATCCCTTTCCATGGCCAGGCGGGACAAGGGGCGAGCCACCGCGTTGTGTTCCATGGAGGATGTCAGGACGCGGTCTCCCTTTTGAAGGAATCCCTTGATGGCCACATTGAGGCTTTCCGTTGCGCTCTTGGTGAAAACCATTTGAGAAGGATCAGGCACGTGAAAAAAACGAGCTGCCATCCTTCGTGTCTCCTCAACCATCACCTCGGCAAGCAAGGCCCGTCGCGATTGTCCCCGTCCGGGCGAAGCCAATTCCGCCAATGCTCGTGTCACCTCAACCAGAACACTTTCCGGCTTGGGAAAGCTTGTGGCTGCATGATCCAGATAGATTTCATCGGGCACCGCGTCTGTCACGTTCCGCTCTTTCATGCGATCCGTTGCTCGCCTGTGTAAACGGTAAATTTGCCGGCCCTGGCGTAGCCGATGAGAGTCATATTGAGGGTTTGCGCTAGTCGAATCGCCAACGTTGTTGCCGTATTACGGCTCACGAGACAGGGAAGTTCCACTTTGGCGGCCTTCATGACGATCTCCGACGTGAGCCGACCCGTGGTGAGAAGCATCTTATCGTCCAAGGCTAGATCGTTCAAGAAACTGTAGCCGACAAGCATATCGACGGCATTGTGCCGTCCGATATCGTCCCGGAATACAAGAATTTCCGTCGCATTTGCCAGAGCGCAATTGTGCACGCCGTGGGTTCTTCTGTAGGTTCGACTTAAGGCATGAAGATCTTCCATGCGCTCCCAGATCATGCGGGCTGAAAAGGTGGGACCCGAGGCCACGGGATGTGCCAGCAAAGCATCCAGGGCATGATAAAAGACCGTGCCCTTGCCACAACCGGACGCAATGGTGCGTTTATTCCAGAGATCAAAGGCGAAGGGCGCCTGCCCTTGCACCTGAAGAAAGACTCGACCGCTTTCACGATCTATGCGCAGGTCCTGAAGATCTTCGCGGCTGTCCAAAAAACCTTCTGCAAAAGCAAATCCCACGGCCAGTTCTTCCAGGTGATGTCCGGCACAAAGAAGGGTCACCATTTCCTTGTCATTGATGTAGAGCGTGATAGGTGTTTCCTCGATGACCCATTGCTCTCTTTGTTCCACAAGACCCTCGGACCCATAGATCCATACGGGCACACTGGCCACTTTTTCCTGGTCGTTCCTACCGGCACTGAAGGGCTTGAAATTCATGACCGTATCACACCTTCAAGAGCGTCTCGAAGATAGTCTTCCAGAATGAGACGATGATCAAAAGCCATAGCTTCAGGAAGGGCGCTCAGAGGGAAAACCTGGAGGCCTTTGGCATCATCCGCGGCTTCAGCATGCCCGAGACCCATGGCAGAAAAGACAACGGTCACCGTATGTCGCCGCGGATCACGATTCGGATCGGAATAGGCTCGAAACTGTTTCAAATTCACAAGGTCCAGGCCCGTTTCTTCCTTGGCTTCCCGTTGCGCCGCCTCTTCCAGACTTTCCCCGTAGTCCACAAAACCACCGGGAAGTGCCCAACCCAGGGGGGGATACTTTCTTTCAATCAACACAACACTCCCCGGGGCTTCTTGAGGATGGATGATGATATCCACGGTGAGAGCCGGTTGACGGAATGGAAGCACTTGAGCGCCGCATTGAGGACATGTAAGGACCTGTCGGTTCACGTGAAAGGCTCCTTGGGTTTTTGAGCAAAAACAATATGTTCCAAAACAAGAACAAGCACGATGCCAAAGATCAGGCCGTTTCCCAAGAAAATGCCGAGCATTCCGGACAGGGATACTATAAAGGACGAGGGCAGAAAGGCCAAGAGCGTGCCAAGAAGGACGGGAATGCCTACCACAAAATAGTCTCGTGCCGCCAAAGTTCGTCCTGTAGAGATGACGGCCAAGCCGGCGCCAATCTGGCCTGCCATGGCCACGCACAAAGCCGAAGCCACCACGGCCGACGGCACAAGGGTCAGAGCCGCCACAAGCTTGGGAACGAAAGCCGCAACAGTCACCAAAACGCCGCACCAGGCCAAGGGAAACCGGCTGGCGACGCGGCTGGCAAGAACCACTCCAGGTCCCGTGCTGTAGGAGACGGTCCCCACCACCCCGAAAAAGCTGCAGGCCATTCCACACAAGCCGTTCAGCATGAGGCCTCGACGCAGCGCCGTGTCATGACCTTCAGGTTTGATGACCGCCTTCATGGACTGAAGGCTTCCGATGCTATTGACGGCAATGGCAAGGTAAGTCAGCACGAAGGCCAGAAAAGCGTCTCCATGCCAGCGAGGGGAAAAGGCAGCCCAAGGGCGAGGCAGGGAAAGCCATGGAGTGTGGACCAGAGGGGTCAAGCTCACGCGATCAAGAAAAGCGAAAACAATTGTCCCCAAAAGCAGGCCTAAAGCCAGGTTGCACGTTTTCCAGAGTCCTTTGAGGTGTTGGCCCATGATGGCCACCAATAACACCAGGCCAAGGCTGATGCCTAAGATAAGAGCCGAGGGTTCATGATGTTCGGCATCTAGACCCAAGAGGGGAGGGAGCAAATGAGGGAGCAGGGAAAAAGCGATGAGCATGAGAATGACACCCACCACATTGGGCGTAAAGAGCCGCAGCAGAAACTTCGTGGCTCCCGTAACGGCCGCCAAGGCCAGACAGGCTGCCGCAGCAAGTGAAGCACCCTGAATGGTTCCCAAACCTAGAGGACTTAAGGACACAAGGGTTAAGAGATGCGCCGTCGAAGGCCCTTCCACCAGAGGATATCGATGGCCCCATAAGGTTTGCACCAAGGTGCCCAGTCCTGAACAGATAAGAATAACCTGAAGAAAGCGGGCTTCCGTGGCACCGGAAAGATGCATGGCTTGAGCCGCAATCTTTGCGGTGACCACGAAAGCCGGGAAGATGATGACGGCCCACTGCAGGGCATACAAAAGAGTGAAACCTAGGGGAGGATGGTCGTCGAGCCCGTAGAGGTATTGGTCGGAACCTGAAGATGGCATAGCGACGCTTTTTTCGGTCCCGTTCCCTCGAACGGCAAGAGCTTCTCTTTGACGATTTTCTTAATGTTGAATGTCAAAGAGGCTGCTGATGGAATCCTCATTATGGATGCTTCGAATGGCTTGACTGAACAAACGTGCCGCCGAAACCACCTTGATCTTGTCGCAATGGGCGGCTTGAGGCCGAAGCGGCAGCGTGTCCGTCACCACGAGGCTCTTGAGATCACTTTTTTCGATACGTTCCACCGCAGGGCCGGACAAGACAGGATGCGTCACACAGGCATGCACTTCGCGGGCACCCCGTTCCAACAAAGCTCGAGTGGCTTCCACCAAGGTTCCGGCCGTGTCTGCCATATCGTCCAAAATGATAGCTGTTTTCCCCTCCACATCCCCGATGATGTTCATGACTTCTGCCTGATTAACATCGACGCGTCTTTTGTCGATCAGGGCCAAGCCGGCCGGAAGCCTCTGAGCATAAGCGCGGGCTCGAGGAACCCCTCCGGCGTCCGGGCTTACCACCACCAAGTTATGATCAAAGTGTTCACGAATGTAAGGAAGCAGAATCGGTGAAGCGTAGAGATTGTCTACGGGAATGTCGAAGAAGCCTTGAATCTGCCCTGCATGAAGATCCATGGTGAGAATACGGTCCGTACCCACGCTGGTGATAAGGTCCGCCACTAGTCGAGCCGTGATGGGCACACGGGGCTTGTTCTTTCGATCCTGACGGGAATAGCTGTAGTAGGGAATGACAGCCGTGATTCGCCGTGCCGAAGCCCTTTTAAGGGCATCGATCATGACAAGCAGTTCCATGAGATGATCGTTGACGGGAGGGGCTCCGGACTGCACCACAAAAACGTCCGCTCCACGAACGTTTTCTCCCACTTCCACACGAATTTCCCCGTCACTGAAGGTGGTCACCAAGGCCCGTCCGAGAGGAATTTCCAAAGAATCACAGATCTTTTGAGCGAGTTCCAAATTGCTGTTGCCCGAAAAGATCTTTAAACCATAGGTCGCCATGGGCGGCTCTCCTCTGTGTCACAAAATGTTCCCGGCTTCACGATTTGAGCGGTCCCTAAATAGTCCAGGCAACCTGAAATGGCAAGCCTTTTGGGGGCCCGTCGAAAAAGGAATGAGGCAGATTAAGTTCCTAGAAATCTTTAAAGTTTTCATGAACGGCCCGATACGCTTCATTTTCCGGGTGGTAGATGAACCGATGACAATGAGGGCAGGTGAGAATGTCCTGATCTCGAAGCAGTTCGATGAAGCGCTGAGGTGGAATGTTGAGGTGGCATATCTGGCAGACGCCTTGGGTGACGGGGGCTACGGCCACCCCTTTGTATCGCTGCGCCAGGGTGTTCCATTTGTTGAAGATCACAGGTGAAAGCTTTGTGCGAATATCGGCCTGCAACGCCTCCAGACGGGCGATTTTTTCGTCCACCTGATCACATTCCTGCTGCAAAGAGGCTTTTTTCTCTTCTACAGCCTTTCGACGTCTTTCCACTTCCTGGGACAAGGTTTTCAATTCCTTGGAAAGATTTTCGATTTTTTCCATAAGTTCCAGAACATGGTCTTCACGGGCATTGATTTCGTCTTGAAGATCTTGAATTTCTTTAAGCAGCGCGTGGTATTCGCGATTGGTCTTTACCTCGTGTTCCTTTTGGCGGCTGCGGCGAATACGTGCTTCCAGGTCCGCAATTTCCTTTTCTTCTGAACGTCGCAGTTGCACGGCGTTGTCGTGTTCCGTCTTTTTGAGAAGATATTCGCTCTCAAAAGCCGCGAATTCTTTGTCCAGCGCTGCGATTCTGAGCGGTGTTTCCTCGCGTTTTCGAATCAGTTCCGCTTTCTTGTTTTCAAGAATCTGCAGTTCCACCAGGTACTTCAGTTGTTCCTGCAAGGCGTTCCCTCCTGTTGTCATGGAAAATCACCGTGAGAAAGGGCTCCTTTTCCACGGTGCCTGTCCACACGTCTAAGGCGGCGTCATGGCGCTGTGCCGAAGCTTTCAGGGCTTCCGCCAAAGGTTTGAGCACCAGAGCCTCGGACGCGAAATGACCGATATCGATCACCACGATGCCCTGGTCCAAAGCCGACTGGGCATCATGGTATTTGACGTCCCCTGTAATGAAGGCATCACAGCCGTGTTCTACGGCGCGACCAAGAAGGCTCATGCCGCTTCCCGTGCATAGAGCCACCTTGTGCAGAAGCTTTTCCGGATCCCCTACCAGACGGATGGCCTGAAGATCTAAGAGTCCGGCCAGACGTTCCATAAGGTCCAGGGCCGAGCATGGTTTGGGAAGTTGGCCGTAAAGGCCCAGGCCGAGATAGCGAGGGTCTGGGGGTGTCTCGGAAAGTTTTTCCAAAGACCCTTGGACGATGAGGCCCATGGTTTGAGCCAGTACACTGTTGGTGCCGCAAGAGGCGGCATCCAAGTTGGTGTGGGCCGTAATGATATGCACATTGTGACGAATGGCTTCTGCGATAACGGCTCCCGGAAAACGATTCAGGAAAAGATTGGACTGAGCCTTGTTAAAGAGCGGGTGATGCACCACCAAGGCTTGGCATCCCCTTTGGGCGGCTTCTCGAACCGTGGGAACCGACGGATCCAGAGCCACCAGGACGGCGGAAACTTCGGCTTGAGGATTCCCGACCTGAAGGCCGCAATTGTCCCAGTTTTCGGCGAATCGAAAAGGGGCGAAATCGTCGATCCACTGCATGATGTCCGAAACGGTGACGCGCTTTTTCATAAGCCGGGCCTTTGTGCATGGGATAGATGGCGCACAGGTGCGGGATTCCACAAAAAGGAAAGGGGGTGTTCCCTGTGAGGAACACCCCCTTGGCGTATGGGCACCTTGTGAGCGCGGGATTTGGCTTTTAAACCCTCGATGGAGCGCACTTTCCGGTTCTTCGTGCTGGTTCGTAGCATGCCTTGGTCGCTTTCACGAGAAATGTGGTGGGCCCACCTGGCCTCGAACCAGGGACCGACCGGTTATGAGCCGGTGGCTCTACCAACTGAGCTATGGGCCCGCATGCAAAGGTGAGCACGTATATAAAAATGACTTTCCCGCAGTGTCAAGGAAAAGGTGGTCACCGTTGCCTTTTCCCCATGCCCTCATTGTTTGAAACAGCAACGCCCCGAAAGGGGTTGCCTTTCGGGGCGCTGAAGTCTCCAGCCGGTTAGGTCCTAGGCGCGTCGAACATTGATGGCCTGAGGTCCCTTGGGTGTCTGCGAAATCTCAAAGACGACAGCGTCGCCTTCGCTCAGGGTCCGAAAACCGCGACCTTCGATACCGGAATAATGAACGAACACATCCCCGGCGCCTTGCGTCTCAATAAAACCGAAACCCTTCTTCTCGTTAAACCACTTCACTTGACCTTGCTTCATAAATCTGACTCCCTTGTGTTCTGTACTGCATGCCGGGTGATGCTTTGGAACGCGAGGCTGCTGAGGAAAAGCTGGACACTCGGTGAAACCAAAGAGCGGACCGCAACGTGCGTACATGAATCTGAAATTTTGGAAACCCCCTCTGGGCTTCCATCAACGTGAGCGGCTTGTATCAGGTCCCACGGGAAAAGCCAAGCACTTTTTTTCGAATTTTGAAAAAAACTTTCTTTCTTGAATTTTCCAGCCTCTGTCAGGCACAGTAACTTCAAAGAAGGACACGGTTCGATCGAATCCCCTTTGAGGTTTGGTCTTCATGAGGAGGAAAAGGGATGACGAAGGGAAAACGCATGGTGGTGGCGGGAGGTGATGCGGCGGGGATGAGTGCGGCATCGGTGGCCCGGCGGCTTGATCCGAACTTGAACATTGTTGTTTTTGAAAAGGGGCCGCACACCTCTTACTCCGCTTGAGGCATTCCTTACTACGTCGGCGGGCTCGTCGACGACGATAAAAAACTCGTGGCCCGATTCCCGGAAGAGTTTCGAACGAAACAAAACATTCATGTCCATATCGGTCATGAAGTAACCGGTATCGATCCCAAGGCAAGGCGCATTCAGGTGGTTCATCGGGAATCAGGACGGACCTTTTGGGAACCTTACGATGATTTGCTGATCGCCACAGGGGCTCGACCCATTGTGCCCAAGGTGCCGGGTCATGAGGCCCAGGGGGTGATGGGCGTGCATACGCTGGAAAGCGGCCTTCGAGTGCGCCGAACCGTTGAGGCTCTTAAGCCGCGTCAGGCCGTCGTGGTGGGCGGCGGATACATCGGGTTGGAAATGGCCGAAGCTTTTTTGCTTTTGGGTCTTGAAGTGCGTCTCATTGAAAAGGCGCCTCAAGTCATGGGCACCTTGGATCCCGATATGGCTCTCTGGGTTGCCGAAGCCCTGCGTTCCAAAGGACTCAAGCTTCATCTGGAAGAGTCTCTGGTGGGTTTTGAAACAAAAGATGGACTTTTGCAGGCTGTGGTCACGGACAAGGGGATTTACCCTGCAGGGATCGCTTTGTTGGGGCTTGGAGTCCAACCCAATACGGAAATAGCCGTTCAGGCAGGTGTTCCTCTAGGGATTCGAGGGGCTCTTCGAGTGGATGCCCGGATGGCCAGTGGCGTGGATGGTATTTGGGGAGCCGGTGACTGCGCCGAATCCATGCATTTTCTGACAGGCAAACCTTTTTATGTGGCCTTGGGAACGGTGGCCAACCGACATGGACGGGTGGCCGGCACCAATATCGCCGGAGGTCATGCGGTCATGGGGGGTGTTTTGGGAACGGCGGTCACCAAGATCTGTTCGGTGGAAATCGGACGAACGGGCCTTCAGGAGCGAGAATTGCAGGAGCTGGGTTGGGACTATGTTACGGAAACCATCGAAAGTCGAACCAAGGCGGGTTATTTTCCGGGAAGTGGTCCGATCCGCGTGAAGCTTCTGGCGGAAAAACGCACGGGAAAAATCCTTGGAGGACAGATTGTGGGTGAAGCCGGATCGGCCAAAAGAATTGATGTGGTGGCGACGGCCATCATGGGCGGTTTGACGCTTGAGGCGATGAGTGAGCTGGACCTGGGCTATGCGCCTCCTTTTTCTCCCCTGTGGGATCCCGTGATCGTCGCCGCCCGGGTTCTTTCCAAAAAGGTGGGCCCGTGAACCGAACCGCCAAATCAATTTTGATACGACCGGTCCTTTTGGATTTTTGCTCATCGGCCCTTTCAAGCCATGTCCCGGAAACCAGGTTACCCTTTGTAGGGGCGGACCGATGTGTCCGCCCCACGACCGCCTGGATGGGGTCGGCCATACGGGGCGCACACACGGGTGCGCCCCTACAGGGAACAATTGCGATGGGGCGGAACCTTTGGGTTGGGATGGGGGGTGTGCATCGATGGCCTTGGTTCTGGATGTTCAGCCTTTTATGTTTCGATAAAGCTTTTGAGTTCTTTTCGTCGGCTGGGATGGCGAAGCTTCCTTAAGGCCTTGGCTTCGATTTGGCGGATCCTTTCCCGCGTGACGTGAAAATCCTGACCGACCTCTTCAAGGGTATGATCTGATTTTTCCCCGATACCAAAACGCATGCGAAGGACTTTTTCTTCTCGGGGTGTCAAAGTGGCCAGAACCTTTCGAGTCTGCTCACTCAAATTGAGGTTGATGACGGCATCGACGGGGGATGTGACACGTCGGTCTTCAATAAAATCCCCAAGATGACTGTCTTCTTCTTCGCCGATAGGCGTTTCCAGACTAATGGGTTCCTTGGCGATCTTAAGGACCTTACGCACCTTGTCGACGGGAAAATCCATGCGTTCCGCTATTTCTTCCGGCGTGGGTTCTCTGCCCAGTTCCTGCACCAAGTATCGGGACGTGCGAATGAGCTTGTTAATGGTCTCGATCATATGGACGGGGATACGAATGGTTCTGGCTTGGTCAGCGATGGCTCGTGTAATAGCCTGACGTATCCACCAGGTGGCATAGGTACTGAATTTGTAACCCCGTTGATACTCGAACTTGTCCACAGCCTTCATCAGGCCGATGTTTCCTTCCTGAATCAAGTCCAGGAACTGCAGACCACGATTGGTATATTTTTTGGCGATACTGACCACCAGTCGAAGATTGGCTTCAATGAGCTCGCTTTTGGCCTGTTTGGCACGAGCCATGCCGTCTTCCACCTTGCGCAAGATGACCCGAAGGCTCTTGGAATCCATCTTGGCCTTCATTTCAAAAGCGGTGATTTGTTCCCGGGCTTGCACGGCGCGACGAATGAGGGCCACGAGGTCGTCGAGGGACATGTTGAGATGAGCGGCATGGCGGCGCATCTCGGCTTCATCGCGGTCCATGTCCTCAAGCCATCGCTGTAATTCGGTCAAAGGTTTTCCCGTGACCAACAAGCAGTGCTCCAAGTCTTTTTCGGCTTGCTCAATGGATTCCAAGTAAGAACGAAGTTTGGCGACAATCCGTTCGATTTGATGTTTGTCCAACTGAAGGTTCTTCAAAAGATTTACGATCTGCTCTTTTTGAGCCTGAACTTCCGCGCTCAACAGCTCCTTTTCTCCGGGCTCCAAGTCCTCGGAAAGAAGGCGCATCTGTTTTTCTCGAATGTCCGCATTCAGCTGCTTGACCTGATCCAAAATCTCAATGACTTTGAAGCGCAGCAGTTCTTTTTCTTCGTCGGGCATTTCCTCTTCTGTGGCGATGAGCACCTCATGAATCTTGATGCGCCCGCTTTCCAGATCTTCCTTGATGGAAAGGATTTCCTCGACACCCAGAGAGGATTCCATAAGGGCGTTAAACACTTCCCGTTCCCCGGCTTCGATGCGTTTGGCGATTTCCACTTCGCCTTCTCGAGTAAGGAGCGAAACCTGCCCCATTTCCCGCAAATACATCTTCACGGGATCTGTGACACGTCCTTCCGCATCCAGATCCACGACCGCTTCTTCTTCGCCTTCCTCCTCTTCCAGTTCGTCGTCACTCGAACGTTCTTTAACCACCTTGACCTGCTGGTCCGAATCGACGATCTCAATGTTCATCTCATCGAAAATCATCATCATGTCGTCCAGCTTTTCCGGTGTCACCAGATCCTCGGGAAGAACCTCGTTGAGTTCGTCATAGGTCAGGTAACCTTTTTCTTTGCCGGCACTGATCAGTTTCTTAAGGTCCTCCAGGCCGGGACGTTTCTGGGTTTCTTCGCAGGTTTTCTTCAAATCTTCCGTCATGGGTCTTAGGCTCCTTTGATGGGCTCTCTAAACCTTTAACCTCTTCTTTGCGCCGCGCAAAGGGCTTGGTACTCTTCCAGGAGTTTTTTTCGGGCATGAGCATCGCCCGAACGATCCGCACGCATCAAGGCGGCTCGAATTTCCTCAAGTTTTTTGCTCCTATATCGAAGACGCAGACTCTCGACCCTTTCTTCCAGAACAAGCTGCGCGGCGTTTTCTTCCAGGGCGTTCTCATCTTTTTCCAGTATCAGACGTGCCCAAAGCTTTTGGCTTTCTTCATCGGGAAAGGTGACGGAGGCCAAGGAAAAATCATCCCCTGTGTTCTGGATTTCAAGCATAAGCAAAGCCTTCAGGACGTTCGCCATGGGAGACGGCTCCAGCACCTCAAGCACTCCCAGCTCGTAGGCCCGTTCGGCAAGGCTCGGGTGCTGCACGATCAAACGAAGGATCGTTTCTTCCGCAGATGGCACATGCAGCGCCGCATTTCTTCGGTGCGGCGTTCTCACGGAATGGAAAGCGCGCTGGAGTTGCCTTTCTTGCGGTGAACTCGACAAATGACTCTGTACGGCGGCCTCGGAAAGCGACAACTTCGCTCCAAGAAGACGAGCCATTTCTTCCCGCAGGACGGGTTCAGCCACGTCGGCCACAAGTTCCGCACATTCCTTGATGACCCGCACTTTGTCCTGAGAAGTTCCGTTCCATGTGGAAGCAACCGCATCGATGGCAAAGTGCAGCAGTTCACGGCGTGTTTCCAGCAAGGCGGTGAAAGCTTCAAGGCCGTGGTTTTTGAGGTAGTCGTCGGGGTCCATCCCTGAAGGTAAGGTAAGGCAGCTGGCGGCCAGTCCTTGCCGAAGAAAGAGTGGCAGAGCTCGAAGCATGGCTTTTTGGCCGGAAGCATCTCCATCGTAAACTAAGACCACTTCGTCCGCCAACCTCTGCAAAAGCCTCACTTGATGGGGCGTTAGGGCTGTTCCCAAGGTGGCGACCACCCTGCGAAAACCTCGCTGGTGAAACGCCAAAAGGTCCATGTACCCTTCCACCAAAAGGACTTGGCGCTTGGTCCGGCACGCTTCCAAGGCGGCAGGGTACTGATAGAGGGTGCGACCCTTGTGATAGAGTTCCGTTTCGGGACTGTTGAGATATTTGGGTTCGGTTCCATCCAGACTGCGGCCTCCAAAGGCCACAAGGGTTCCATCCGACGCCGTGATGGGAAACATAAGGCGGTGACGAAATCGATCGTAGAAAAAGCCCTTGTCCGAACGGATCAGAAGGCCCGAACGCACCGCCGTTTCCGCGTCAATGCCCTTGGATTGCAGATGGCGCAGCAGATGATCCCACCCGGCAGGGGCGTACCCAAGCCGATGCTCCTGAACCAGTTTGGGCGAAAGCCCTCGCTTTTCAATGTATTCTCTGGCGAGACGTCCCTGCTCCGGGTGTTGCAAACGACTGATGAAAAACTCGCAGGCAATCTCCAGGGCTCGAGAGATGGCCGATAAAACCTCGGGTTTTTTTCTGGTGGATCCCAAAGCCCCTTCGGGCAGGATCACATGATAACGATCGGCCAAAGTCTGAACGGCTTCAGGAAAAGTGAGGTTCCAGTGGCGCATGGCGAAGGTGATGGCATCCCCTCCGGCTCCACAGCCGAAACAGTAAAAAAGCCCGTGGGTGACATCGACCTGAAAGGAAGGCGTTTTTTCTCGATGAAAAGGGCACAAACCCACGTATCGGGTGCCGATGCGCTTCAAAGGGACCACGCTCCCGATGAGGTCCAAGATGTCCACAGCCTGCTTAATTCGAGTTGCCGCATCCGTTGTGGTCACCGGCCCTCGCCACCCCGCACAAAGGCTTGCTGTTTGCTGGGATTTAAGCCCAACCGAAAACTTTTGACTTCTATCCTATCCCAAAGGCAAAAGCAATAAGAAAAATGGCCTCTTCAAGCTTAGATTGCGCTCTGCTCCCTGGTTCAGGAACCACTGAGATGAGCTCGCACCATTTCCTGCACTGTTTTTCCGTCGGCACGACCTGTCACACGGGGCATGAGCACTTTCATCACTTTGCCCATGTCTTTGGGTGAGCTGGCACCTGTTTCACGAATGACTTCCACAATCATTGTCTTGAGGGCTTCCACATCAAGGGGTTTCGGCAGGAAAGATTCAAGGATTTTCATTTCCTTCTCTTCTTTTTCGGCCAGATCACCTCTTCCGCCTTTGAGGAACTGTTCGATGGATTCTTTCCTTTGTTTAATGGCACTGGCAATGAGTTGATGCACTTCAGGTTCCGACGGTTGACGTCGCAGTTCTTTTTCTTTGTTCTTCACGGCCGTAAGGAGCATGCGAAGGGCGTTACGCCGGTCTTCATCCTTGCTTTTGATGGCTTCTTTCAAAGCCTGTTCAATCTTTTCAAGCAGTTCCACCGATCCACCTCCTGTCGTTTTCCAATGGTGTTTTCAGGCTTCTGCCCTGGCTTTTTCAAAGGCGGCTCCTTTTAAAGGGAAAAAGCCCGGCGGCCTATGGGATAAAGCTTGGCGATGCTATGAAGGAATCTGCAGAGACTGAAGTCGCTCTAAGGCTTCTCGAAGATTTAAGGTCCCGGTGTAGAGCGCCTTGCCGGTAATGACACCGTTGAGGCCCAAGGGAACCAGGGGCAGCAAGGCCTCGATGTCCTTCCACGAAGCCACACCGCCGGAAGCGATCACGGGTGTGGACAGGGCTTCGCAGAGCCTTCGTGTGGCTTCCACATTAACGCCGGACTGCATACCGTCCCTTTGAATATCGGTGTAGATGACGGCACTCAAACCCATGTGATCAAAACGTTTCGCAAAGGTGACGGCTTCTAAGGGTGTTGTTTCCCTCCAGCCTTCCACGGCCACGTATCCGTTTCGAGCATCGATCCCCAAGGCGATGCGACCCGGAAATCGTCGGCAAGCTGTTTCCACCACCTTGGAGTCTCGAAGGGCCCAGGTACCCAGAATGAGGCGACGGATTCCAAGATCGATGTAGGCTTCAAGGGTTTCCATGCTTCTTACGCCTCCCCCCAGCTGCACGGGAATGGAGACGGCTCTGACAATGGCAGCGATGATTTCCCGGTTTTTGGGTGTCTTGGCGAAAGCCCCGTCCAGATCCACCACATGAAGCCATTGAGCTCCCTGGGACTCCCAATGGCGAGCCACGGCCACGGGATCCGTTCCATAGACGGTGGCTTGGGTCATGTCTCCTTGTTTCAGCCGAACACATTGCCCCTCTTTGAGGTCGATGGCAGGGTAAATGATCATGGCGTCCTTCCGGTTAGGCTTCCCTTAAGGGCACCGTGTTGGAAGAGAGCAAGTCACGAAGCCATGCCGGGGGTTTTAGAGGTTTTCTTTCACCATTCACGCATACATGGACCGTGTAGCCCTGGGCTAAAAGTTCGGGTGGATCCTGACGATGAACGGCATAATCGAACCGAAGCCTGGCCGGCCGCGGAAAATGAAAGCACGTTTCCACTTCCAAAATATCGTCGTAGAAGGCAGGCTTCAAATATCGGCAGTGGGCTTCAATGACAGGCAGAAAGATTCCCTGTTCTTCCAGGCGACGGTACGTCGTGCCAAGACACCGAAACCATTCGGCACGACCCGCTTCAAACCAACGCATGTACTGGCCGTAATAGGCTTGTCCCATGGCGTCCGTATCGCCGTAGAGGACTCTGACCACGGCCCGTGTCAATGTCCCGGTTGTGCGTTCTGAAACCACGGTTTTCTCCAGGTATTTTCAGGAGTCCATGGGCTTTTTCATGAAACGATGGAAAAGAGCGGCCCCGCTTTCCATGTGCAGCCCGGATTCTCGAGCCGCCGCTTCGCAAAAGACCATCTTTTCATTCTTGATAACCCCTTTGGCCAGATGGCCTTGAAACAGGGTGAAAAGAGACGGTTCCGCCACATGGGTTCGAACACTCAAAGGTGTCAGGTGATCGGCGGCCACAAGCACATGGCAGGATTCATAAGCTGCCAGGCCTTTCAACACAGGCCCCACAACTTTGGCGTCAAAATCTTCGATGGCTTGCACCTTTTTGGCCAGGCTTCCTTCATGACTGGCTTCGTCCGGAGCTTCCACGTGCACAAAAGCCAGGTCCACTTCCCGAAGAGCTTTCAGGGCTGCTTCCACTTTGCCGGCGTAATTGGTGTCCAGATACCCTGTGGCTCCCGGGACATGGAGCGGCTCCAAACCTGCATAAATGCCCAGGCCTTTAAGAAGATCCACAGCGGAAATCATCACGCCGCGCACCCCGAACCGATCCTGAAGCGTAGGCATGGACGGCGCCTTTCCTTGTCCCCAGAGCCATACAGCGTTGGCTTCTCTAAGCCCGGCTTGCCGCCTTCTTTGATTGACGGGGTTTTCGGCAAGAATGTCTCGGCATCTTTGTGTGAAGACTCTGAGAACATCCGTTGTTTCATAAACTTTCTTATAGGTCGCCGTGGGTTCTCCGAGAATGTCGTGAGGAGGTGTGGTGTCAAGCGCCGTCCAACCTCCTTCCCAGACCAGCAGATGACGGTAACTGACACCTGGGTAGAGCTTCAAAGGAAGTCCTTCGCACGCCTTTTGTAAATCGCGAATGATTTCATGGGATTCAGCCGAAGGAATGTGTCCGGCCGAATAGTCTTCCATGCGTTCCGTTCCCGTTTCATCGTGGTTCAGGGTCACCAAGTTGCAGCGAAACGCCACGTCGGAGGGGCCGAGAACCACGCCCAGGCTGGCTGCTTCGAGGGGAGCCCGGCCTGTGTGGTACTGCACCGGATCGTAGCCCAAAAGAGCCATGTTGGCGATATCGCTTCCCGGTTCCATGCCGAAAGGGATGGTTTGCACGGTGCCGATTTCGCCCATTTGAGCGAGTCGTGTCATGGACGGCGTGTGGGAGACTTCCAGGGGGGTACGGCCTCCCAAGGAAGCCACCGGATAGTCCCCCATGCCGTCACCCACCAGAATCACGTACTTGGTTTTCATGAGGCTTCGGCCTTATGCGTTGGATGCGGCGTTATCGGTTCGATCTTCGATGCGAATCAATTTCGTCGGGCCGCGCACAATGTCCAAGCGGTCAATGGCTTCCAGGGATCGGCGGACATCCTTTTCCACCGCTTCGTGGGTCAGCATGACAATGGGAACGGCCCCTTCCACTTCCCGCCCTTTTTGAATCACGGCGGCGATGCTGATCTGATTGGTGCCGAGAATCCCCGAGATTTTCGACAGGACTCCGGGACGATCCACGGCGGAAAAACGAAAGTAATATCGTGTGACCACATCGTCCATGGATTTGACGGGAATGTCTGTGGTGTGTTCCGGAAGAAAACCCAAAGGAGGCACCCGATGCACGATGCCCATGGCCATGTCCCGAGCCAGATCGATAAGATCGGCGACCACGGCGCTGCCCGTGGGCATCATGCCGGCACCAAGTCCGTAAAGCATGATGTTCCCCACGGCGTTTCCGTGAATATGAACAGCGTTGTAGGCGCCCCGGACACTGGCCAGCACATGCCTTTCCGGAATCAGTGTGGGATGCACACGAAGCTCCAGTTGCCCGTCGGCATGCCTGGCGATGGCCAGGAGTTTGAGACGGTAACCGAATTCGGCGGCGAACTGCACATCCAACAAATCGATATGGCGGATTCCTTCCACATACACCTTGTCAAAACAAATGGATGTTCCGAAACTCATGGCTCCGGCAATGGCCAGCTTATGAGCCGTATCGATTCCATCCACATCCAAGGAAGGATCCGCTTCGGCGTAACCTTGGCGCTGAGCTTCGGCCAAAGCTTGGGCAAAAGGTAAACCCTCTTCGGTCATGCGTGTGAGAATGTAATTGGCCGTGCCGTTAAGAATGCCGAAGAGGGTGTCCAAGCGGTTGGCGCTGAGACCTTCCCGTAGGGCCTTCAGAAGGGGGATGCCGCCGGCTACGGAGGCTTCAAATCCCACGGATCGACCACACCGGGCGGCGAAAGAAAAGATTTCATTGCCATGGTGCGCCAAGAGGGCCTTGTTGGCGGTGACCACATGCTTTCCGTTTTCTAAGGCTCTCAGGATGAAACTTCGAGCAGGCTCAAGACCTCCGATCAGTTCCACCACAATGTGAATGGAGGGATCGTCCAAAATGTCCTGGGCTGAACGGGTGAGAATCCCGGAATCCACAGCCACCGGCCTGGGAGTTTCCAGATCCAAATCGGCCACGCGCACCACATGCATGGGAACCCCCACGCGTGCGTGGATTTCCGTGGCGTTTTCCTTCAAGGTGCGTAGCATGCCGCACCCGACAGTCCCCCAGCCGATGAGACCGATGCGTATGGAGTCCATAATCTCCGAGTGCTCCTTCCAGATTCAGGGTGCCTCATGCCTCTTGAAAGGCTTTACGAATTCCGCGAATGGCCTGCTTGATACGCATCTCGTTTTCCACCAATGCAAACCGGACGTGATCGTCTCCGTATTCCCCAAAGCCCAGGCCGGGAGAAACGGCGACCTTGGCTTTTTCAATAAGGAATTTGGAAAATTCCACGGACCCCATGGATCGAAACCGTTCGGGAATAGGAGCCCACACAAACATGGTGCCTTTGGGTTTGGGCATGCGCCACCCGACACGCCGTAGGCCATCCACCAGCACGTCTCGACGGGATCGATAGACATCCACGATTTCCTGAACACAGCTTTGGTCGCCGTTAAGGGCGATAATGGCGGCGATCTGAATCGGCTGAAAGATGCCATAGTCCAGATAACTTTTGAGGCGTGTTAACGCTCCCACCATTTCCCGGTTGCCGACGCAAAACCCGACCCGCCATCCGGCCATGCTGTAGCTTTTGGACATGGAGAAAAACTCCACAGCCACATCTTTGGCGTCCGGCACCTGCAAAATGCTTGGAGCCTTATAGCCGTCAAAGACGAGATCCGCGTAAGCGAGATCGTGAATGACCATGAGGTGATGGTCCTTGGCGAAAGCCACCACTTTTTCAAAAAACGGAAGATCCACCACCGCCGTAGTGGGATTATGGGGAAAGGAAATAATGAGCATCTTCGGGCGCGGCCACGTTTGTTTGGCGGCGATCTGAAGATCTTCAAAAAAGTCTCTGTCGGGAGCGATGGGAATGGAGCGCAGATCACCTCCGGCAATCACCACGGAGTACGGATGGATGGGATAGGTCGGGTTTGGTGAAAAGACCACATCCCCGGGATTGACCAGGGCCAGTACCAGATGGGACAGGCCTTCCTTAGCGCCGATGGTGACCACCGCCTCTGTTTCGGGATCCAAATCCACATCGTAGCGGCGCTTATACCAATCCACAATGGCATGACGCAGCTTGGTGATGCCTCGAGACGCCGAGTAGCGATGGTTATGGGGTTTTTGGGCCGCTTCCACCAACTTGTCCACAATGTGCTGCGGCGTTGGAAGATCGGGATTGCCCATGCCGAGATCGATAATGTCCTCACCGGCTCGCCGCCTTTCCATCTTCAAGGCGTTTACTTGGGCGAAGACGTAAGGCGGAAGGCGGCGCATGCGGGTAAATTGTTCGATGTTGAAATTCATGGGGATCACCTCGCTCTTTTTTGAAAGCTTTGAAGCTAAAATAGACCCATGCAGATGTCAAAAAAAAGATGACATCAACGCGTGAAACCGACGCAAGGATTCACAATGGGCGCCCTGAAGGTCCCCATGCCGTCGAATGGCGTCATGGAGGGCTCGGGCGAAGATGTCCGCGCTTTGTTCATCCTGGCAGACCAACAATCCATCCACCGTCGCCAAAAGGCTTTGCCGGACAATGGTTTCGGGCTCATATCGGCCGCCGATGGCCTTCATGTTCATATCATCGGAAAGAAGCACACCCTCAAAGTTCCATGCCTCCCTTAAAAGACCTCTGTTGATTTTCCAGGAAAGGGTCCCTGGCCACTCGGGATCCCAAAAGGTATAGACGGCATGGGAAGTCATGACAGCTCGAACCCCGCCTCTTACGGCTTCGCGAAAAGGAAGCAGGTCCTCTCGAGCCTTCGTTGCGTTTTCCGCCTTCACGACGGGAAGCTGCTCATGAGGGTCCAGCTCTGCGGTGCCAAGTCCCGGAAAATGCTTGGCTGTGGCGGCCACCCCGTTTTCTTGAAGGCATCGAATCCAGAGGGATCCAAGGTGTGCCGTCTTGTGAGGAGAGTCTCCAAGGGATCGGGATCCCAGAAAATGTTCCTGGGGATGCACCACCACATCCAGTACAGGAGCCAGGTTGATATGAATCCCCAGACGACGAAGCCCTTGAGCCGTTTGAGACACTCGAGTGCAAAGGGTCGGGGCACCGTGTGCCGGGTCCTCTGCGTCGGCTGCCTTGGCCAATTCCAAAGCGGAAGGGCAGGGGCCCAAAACATTGGCCAGCCGTTGCACCGAACCCCCTTCTTCGTCCACGGCCCACAAAAGAGGGCGTCCCAGTTCAGAGCGAGCCCAGGCGTTGGCTTCTTGAATCAGGGCCGTCACCTGAGAAGCCTCCACGATGTTTCGACGAAAAAGAACCAAACCTCCTGGACGCAAGGCCCGTAACCAGGAACGCAAGGTGTCCGTCCATTGGGTTCCTTGAAATCCCAGAAACAGATGCTGCCCGGTGGTGTCTTCGAATGATGTTGAAGGAATCATGAATTCTGTTTGAAGGATCGTTTTCGTGTCTTTACCATGGAAAACGGCGCCGCCCTGCAACGGATTCCGCGCCTTCAACGACGAGAGTGTACTTTCGACCAAGAACGGAGCGCTGTCAAGATAGTGTCGAAATGAAATCGAAGCTTTGTCAGGAAGACTTCACCGTCCTATAAGGAAGCTTTGAATCTTCCCGAAAGAATCCGGACCCGGATTTGAAGACGAAAGGGGCTTTTGGTGCATCTGATGATCCTTGCGGCCGGCTACGGCACACGCCTTCGACCTTTGACCCATGTGAGGCCCAAAGCCTTGTGTCCCGTCTGGGGGCGACCGCTTCTGGACCGATGGATTCAGCAAGCGGCCCGGGAAGGTTTTCGGCAGGTTTTGGTCAACGCGCACCACATGCCTGAAAAAATGCTGGCCCATCTTCAATCGCAAACATGGCCGATTCCTGTGCGCGTTCTTGTGGAAAAGGAAATTTTAGGGACAGGAGGCGGGATTCGTAACGCCTTAACCTTTGTGAAAGACGAGCCTTTGGTGGTTGTCAATGCCGATGTGGCATCAAGAGTGTCCTTACGAAGCCTTGTGGAAACTCATCGGGCTCGGGGAGCTTCGGTCACCATGCTTTTGTGTCGCACCCAGAGGTTCGATACGGTGCGTGTCAGCGCCGATGCCGCTCGAGTAATAGGTTTTGGTCGCGAGGTGGATTCCATTCCCCCAAAGACTCTTTTCCAAGAAAGCCTAAACCACACAGGTCTTTGGACCTTCTCGGGCATTCAGGTTCTTGACCCTTTTGCGTTTCGGTCCATAGAGCCCGGAAAGCCTTTTCACATCATCGATCTTTACAGGGATTGGATCGCCGAAGGAAATCCTCCGGCGGCCGTTTGCCGTGAAGACCTGTGGTGGCTGGATGTGGGATCGTTGGAAATGTACTGGAAACTGCACACAGAGTACGCATCCTTTGACGGGCATGATGGAGGTTTTTTGCATGTCCCGGCAGAAGGTGTGAGGGTTCATCCATCGGCGAGGGTGTCTCCTTCCGCAAGGCTGGACTCCGCCGTTGTGGTGGGGGCTTTGAGTGTCGTGAAAGAAAACTGCGTGCTACGAAATGTGATCGTCTGGAATGAATGCCGCCTGGAACCGGGAACGACCCTTGAAAATTGTGTGGTCACCGACGGGGTCGTTGTCCGAGGAAACCACCGAAAAAAGATCTTGTTACCTTTCTCCAACCCGGTCGACATGGACCATCTTTTCAGTGGAATGACGCCACCTTCGGGCAGCTCGAGGGGATAGTGAAGGAAAGCTACGTCACACGCGTCACAGCGACGAGGAGAGAAGGAGGTAGAAAAATTTTTCGGAAACGCACAGAGATTTCCAAAAACCTGGACGGCCGCATGGCCTTAGTGAAGGGGTGCCTTCGTGCGTGGGGCTACGATTTTTCCGAGGACAGTCTGTTGCCTTTGGCCGGAGATGGATCGGACCGAAGGTTTTATCGGCTTTTTCAACCCCATGCACGTTATGTGCTACTGGTCAGTCCTCGAAAAAAGGAACCCGTCGACGAAAACGATGCGGTCTATCAGATTGCAAAACACCTTTATGGGCTAGGCGTGCCGGTTCCCGCCTTGCTGCACGGGGATGTTCATGAAGGCGTTTTCGTTTTTCAAGATCTGGGATCCCTTCATCTTTACGATTTTGTCCGTAAAGGCCTATCCCGAAAACGTCTGAGAGCCCTGTATCATGAAGCCGTCAGGCTTTTGGTGCGGTGTCAACGTCGGGCATGGCAAGGCTTTTCGGCGTCTTGGTGCCATGACGGCAGCCGTTACGACCCGGCTTTCGTTTACGAAAGGGAACTGCTCTATTTTCAAAGGGCTTTCCTGCAAGGACTGATGGCTCTCGATCCGCCGCCATCGGCTGTGGACGACGATTTTCAAAGGCTTGCTCTTAGGGCAGGCGAAGACCGCGGTCATCTTGTCTTTCACAGGGATTATCAAAGCCGAAACCTTATGGTGTGCCAAGGATCCCTATGGATCATCGATTTTCAAGGCATGCGTTTCGGCCCGCCGGAATATGACCTGGCGGCGCTGCTTCTGGATCCCTATGTGATGCTGCCTTCTTGGCTTATGGAAGAGCTGGTGAAGGTCTATTGGCGTTCCATGAAGGATTTTTTAGGTGAATCCTATGATGGGTTTCGCGAGCGTTTGACCACGGTGGCCCTGTGCCGGTGTCTGCAGTTTCTGGCAGCTTTCGCTTTCTTAGGTTTGGTGAAAAAGAAAAGCCAATTCTTGAGGCACATTCCCGCAGGATGGCGGCGTCTCATGGAGCTTCTTCAGGGAAGGGCGGGCGCCTCTTATCCTCGGCTTCGAGACTATGTGCTCACTTTGGCCGCTTGTCAGAGTGTTCAGCAAAAGATTCAGGAGGCAGGGGAAGACGTGCTTTTTCGCACTTGTGGCTGAATCAAAAACCTCGTAAGGGCGAAGCGCCGTTTTGCCCCTACCTTGGAAAAGAACTAGCCCAGTTTCAAACTTGTAGGGGCGAGGCGCCGCCTCGCCCCTACCAAATGGTGTGATTCAGGCCGGCTCCGTCCTCAAGGATCTGTGAGGGCGGACCCATGTGTTTGCTCCGGGGGCTCAATCTTCCACCATATCGATGAACGACTTGTTCTGCGCCTGAATCAAATCCAGAAGAGGCACGAAATTCTGGAGCTCTTCCGGCCGCACTCCTTCGGTGGCTTCAAAGAGATCTTTACGAAACCTCTTTCTCAGTCCGATGAAGACTAAAAGCCCGTCACTGTAGGTTTCCAGGATGGCATTGATGACCATGGCGGTGAACCGATTGCGCAGAGGAATCGCCCGATCTATGACGTTATCGGAAGCTTCCACTTGGTAGGCATGGATCAATTCGTATTCAAAGTTATGGCCGGGGTATCGAGGAATCCGCTGCTTGATGAGTTCCATGGGGGTCCGCATCATGTCCGTTTGGACGGCAAAGTCCAGATCCCCCACATACGGGTAGGAACCGATCAGTTCTCCGGAAGAAGACAGAATATCTCCTGAAACCCCATCCGCGAAGTGGACCGGTACATTTCCACGGCGCAAAGCATAAAGCAATCCGGCCAGCACCCCGACGTCCCCGTGACGTAAAAGGATTTGCTTTTTTTGATCCAAAATAAATGTTTCATTATTGAGTTCGGAAGCGGTGCGCATGTGGACCAGGGTACTGAAGGCAATGGGGTTTTCATCCAAAGCCAGCCGACAGGGAGAAGCCTTTTCCAGGAAGCCGAGCAGCTTCTCAAAAAGGTCCACGCCTCGTTCGGATCCTACGGCCACAAAAGAGGTGATAGGCATGGAGTTCCATTCCTCGCTGTGAAAGACAGATACCCTTGCTTCGCCCATGGTGCCCTGGCCAAAGCCGGCTCGACAGGCCCGAATGGACGCATCCTCGAGCCATGATGACTGGAAAGTAACCTACAAAATTCCATCCTGTCATCCAAGAGAAAAGAAGATACAGGCAGGCTCCGCTGATTCCTGTTTCAAGAAAGGGTTTTTCGTGTCATGAAACATGAAAAGGTCGTGGGAAAGATCATGGGCGGAAAGGCCGTTGTCAAAAACGGTGGCGATTTCGAAACAATGGTTGAAGGAATTTGTTTTCTTAAGCGTAAAAGCATTCGGGCACTGAGCATCGCTTTTCTGGTCGGTTTTTTCGGGGCCTGTCTCGGTGCCTGCAGGCCAGGTTCTGAAGTCTTTCAGACAACTAAGCCCTTGATGGGAACGGTGGTGAGCATCAGTGTGGTTTCCCAAAATTCACGCCGTGCTTACGAGGCCCTGGATGCCGCCTTTGATGAGATAGCCCGCCTGGAAGCCATGATGAGTGTCTTTCGTGAAGAGAGCGAAGTCAGCCGTGTCAATCGGGAAGCCTCGCAGCATCCCGTGCCGGTTTCTGAGGAGCTTTATCAAGTGATCGAAATGTCTCTGACCCTTTCCGGGATCACTCATGGAGCCTTTGATATTACCGTGGGGCCTCTCATGAGCCTTTGGCCTTTTTACAAGAAGGACAAGATTCTTCCTTCCCCGCAGGCTCTTCAGGAAGCCCTTTCCCGTGTGGGGTATCGTCATGTGGTGTTGTCCTCAAAAGATCGAAGTGTCTTTTTCTCCGTTCCCGGCATGGCTTTGGATTTGGGGGGTATCGCCAAAGGTTTTGTCATTGATCGAGCTGTGGCGGTGTTGAAAGACCACGGCATGGCGGCGGCTTTGGTCAACGCGGGTGGAGACATCTTTGCCTACGGCACAAAACCTGACGGCCAACCATGGCGTATCGGCCTCCAACATCCCAGGGATCCTCAAGCCTTGCTGGCCGCGCTGTCCCTTAAGGACAAGGCCATGGTCACTTCGGGAGATTACCAGCGTTATTTCCTGAAGGATGGAAAACGTTACAGCCACATCGTGGATCCTCGAAACGGCTTTACGGCTCAGGAAACGGCCAGTGTAACGGTGATTGCCGACAGAGCCGCCTATGCGGACGGTTTGGCTACCGGGATTCTCGTGCTAGGCGTCAAAGAGGGTATGGCCCTGGTGGAATCTCTTCCCGGAGTGCATGCTCTGATTGTCAAGGAAGGAGAAAACAATGGCTTGGAGCTCTATGTTTCTCGAGGGTTTCCTCAAGCTTTGGATGAGGCTTTCCTGGCCTCTCAAGGAGTCAAACTCATCCCTGCAGATCGTTGAAAGCTTTTTTCACGGAACTTCTTCGGGTTCCACAGCGCACACGGAAGCGACCTTCTGCGGATCCAATCGGTAGGGGCTTCCGGTTCCCTGATAGAAACCATGGGCTTCAATAAGGTGAATGGAAAGATCGGTCCATTGAAGTCTTTCCCCCGTATCCAAGCGTTCCAAATGAATGTGCGTCTTGGGATAAAGGCCTGGATGACCCCAAGGGCATGGCAGACGTCCTCGAAAATCGTGCAGTTCCACACGCCATATTCCATCCACCACCACAGGTCCGCCCCAAGCCTTTTTGGCGGCTTCCGTCAGAGCCCGCAGACGATTCGCGATGGCCTGATGGGTGAGGCCCAAAGCTTTGACTGTGCGTTCATCTTCTGAGAGGATGGTCACAAGGGGACGTGGGTCATCGGCCAAAAAGCCATGCAAAGCTTCACGACCCCGTAGACGTGCTTCCACCGCATCCAGTTCCGGGCTTTGATAAACAGGATATTTTCCCATGGAAGGCACTCTCCTAAAGCTTGTCTGTAGAGCGAAACATGCGATGATTTCCCTGGAAGCGCGGGTCTTTCGGCCGATCATGATGCGGGCGAAATCCCAGGCTTCCAGGGAATAGCCCGGTTTCAGGCTTGCAGGGACGAGGCGTCGCCTCGCCCGTGCTTCTTAGTGCCACTCGATGCCACGGTCTTTGTCGTTGGACCGCTTCCTAACCGAACTTATCGAAAAAGATACGATCTTCTGTGACTCCCTTGGCCGTGAGCAGTTTCACGGCGGCGTTGATCATCAAGGGGTTACCGCACAGATAGGCTTCCATTTGGGAGCCGTCGGTGACATCTCGAGCCACCACATCTGTGACAAACCCTGTTTCTCCATCCCAATGATCTTCAGGAAGGGGCTGCGATAACACGGGAACATAGCGCAGCCGAGGCAATCTTCGCATGAGCTCCTGAATTTCGGCTTGATAAAAAAGGTCCTTAAGACATTTCACTCCGAAATAAAGCGTGCACGGACGGTCAATTTGTTCGTCAGCCATTTGGTACAAGATGGACATGAGGGGAGCCAGGCCGGAACCTGTGCCGATCATGATCATCTGTCGATCGGAATGCCTCAGATAAAAATCGCCGTAAGGGCCGTTGATGAGAACCTCGTCGCCTTCCTTGAGAAAATTGTGAATATAGGTGGTGGCAATTCCTCGTTCCACTCGGGTGATCACCAGTTTGATTTCGGTTTTCAGCCGTGCCGGGGACGCAATGGAATAAGCGCGATAAACGGGTTCCGAGGATCCTGGATATTCTGGAACCTGGAATTGAATGAATTGCCCGGGCTTAAAGACGATTTCGGAGGGTTCAAGGAGTTTCAGATGGACTTCCTTGATGAAAGGTGTGAGCGGCTTTAAACCGATGACCTGAGTCCGGTATTCCTTGATCAGGAAAAAGGCTTCGGGAATTTGAATGCGAATGTTCCTTCGAATACGAACCTGGCAGGATAACCGGGTTCCGTTTCTTAATTCCTCCTCGTTCATGTAAGGCGTTTCCGTAGGCAGGATAGGGCCGGCACCTTCAAGGACCTTCACCTTGCACAGCCCGCAACTTCCTCGACCGCCGCAGGCAGACGGAATGAAAATCCCATGGTCCATGAGGGTGCTTAAAAGACGGCCTCCTCCTTTCACCGTCAGTTCCTTGGCCCCTTCATTGATAGAAACCTGGCATGGGCCGTAATCGGCAAAGACGGTGTTGGCTGCTTCTAAAAGCAAAGCCAGGACGGCGCATAGACCGCTGAGGGCAAGAAGTCCGAGCAGAAGGGTCATCATGAGGGCGCCTCATCCCATTTGAATCATGCCGCTGAAAGCCATAAAGGACAGAGCCATGAGTCCGGCGACGATAAGACTGATACCGGGTCCTTCCAAGGCCTTTGGAATAGGGGCTTTCTTGAGCTTTTCTCGAATTCCTGCCAGAGCGGCGATGGCAAGCATCCAACCGAGGCCCCCTCCGAACCCATAAGCGACCGATTGCACAAAATTGTATTTCCGAATAACCATAAACAAACAAACCCCAAGAATGGCACAGTTAACCGTAATCAGGGGCAAAAAGACTCCCAAGACCACGTAAAGGCGCGGCGAATATCGGTCGATGACCATTTCCACAAGCTGTACAAAGGCGGCGATGACGATAATAAAGGCGATAAATCGAAAATGGATTAGATGAAAAGGGACTAAAAGATAATGATACACGAGATAGTTCAAAGCCGTGGTGCAGGTCATGACAAATGTGACGGCAAGTCCAAGGCCGACGGCCGAAGGAAGTTCTCTGGAAATGGCCAAAAAGGAACACATACCCAGAAAATTGGCCAAAAGAATGTTGTTGGTGAAGATAGAAGCAAAGAAAATGACGGGAGCGCTCAATGAACTTTCCATAACATTTTCCTACAAAATTCTAAGGCTTACCTTGGGTTTTCTTATGTTCCAGCGTATAGGCGATCCAGATGAAAAGCGCGAGCATGAAAAAACCTGCCGGGGCCATAATCATGATCGTCCAGGGAACCCATGTGGCGGGCATCAGGTGCATGCCGAAAAGGGTTCCAAAACCCAAGAGCTCTCGGACGGTGGCGATGATGAGAAGCACGAGAGCGTATCCGACCCCTGAAGCGATACCGTCGAGAAAAGCGGGCCAGACGGGATTGTTTCTGGCAAAGCCTTCACAGCGTCCCATGATGATACAGTTGGTGATGATCAGGCCCACGTAAGGTCCAAGCGCTTCACTGATGTCGGGGAGATAGGCCTTGAGGAAGATGTCCACCATCATCACATAGGAAGCGATGATCAGCACCTGGACCATCATGCGAATGCGTTCAGGGGTGATCTTTCGCAGCGCCGAGACCGTGGCGCTGGACATGGCGGTCACAAAGATAAGGCCCAGCCCCATGATCAAGGTATTGGTCATGAGGTTGGTAACGGCCAGGGCCGAACAGATTCCGAGAATTTGGCGAAAGACAGGATTTTCTTCCCATACGCCTTTACGAAACAAGGTCCGTGCCTGGGTCTTGGCCATGACTTGTCCTCTTTTTTCGGTTCCGTCACACCCGCTGCATCTTTTTTTGTTCCATGAGAAGCGGGATGGTCTTTTTCAGCTCATCATCAAGGAATTTTTCAAGACGCTTTGAAGTTTCGGTGGCTCCCGTGATGGCATCCAGTTCCGTTGGACCTGAAGCGGTTCCCGGTGTTTTGAGGTAAAAAAATCGCATGCCTGTCGAAGGCACCTGCAGAGGGCGGCCTTGAAACTGTTTTTGAAACCAATCTTCCGTGATACGTCCTCCTAGCCCAGGTGTTTCACTGTGCCGATAAAAGGCGATTCCCAGAATGCTTTCCACTCTGGGGTCTACGGCCACCATGGCTTCGATGGCTCCCCAGAACCCGGGTCCGGAAACCGGAAAAGCATATCCGATAACGGTGGAGGCATCGTCACCAAGGCCCACGTAGAGAGGGCGGTCTCCCAAAGACGCTAGACGGATTCTACGGGAAAAAGTGGTGGATACATCGTGGTCCGTGGCCTGAGGTTCAAGATGAATGTTGAGCACATGCAGCACCAGGGCTTGCCTTTTTCTTTCTTCATTAAGCTTGATGCGGTCTTGATGAAGCAGATTCAACCCGCTGACCGCGGACGTAAACACCAAGGACAAGAGGAACATGTAAAGGGTTGAGAAGAGGCGCCCTTTCATGAGGAAATTCCTTTTTCAGCCTTTCTTTTTTGGACGTTTTGCACGGCTCGGTCCAACAAAGGGACAAACGTGTTCATAAACAGCACGGAAAACATGATCCCTTCCGGAAAATTGGACCAGCGTCGCAGCACGATGGTGAGAGCTCCGATGGCCATGCCGTAAATCCACTGCGCCGGTTTGGTCTTGGGACCGCTGATGGGTTCCGTGACCACGAAGAAGGCTCCGAAAAGAAGGGATCCTGCCATCATGAAAGTGATCGGATTGGGGATTCCTGGAATCTTAAGGACATAAAAGGTGGAGGCGGCCAGAAAGGCTCCCAGAAGGCATGAAAAAGCCAGGCGCCATTGAGCTGCTTTTTTGTACAAAATATAAGCCCCTCCCAAAGCGATAAGCACGGCGCTGGTTTCCCCCATGGAACCGGAGACATTGCCCCAGATGAGGGGCTGTAAAGGGACAGGTTGACCTGCATGGATCAGTTTCAGAGGGGTGGCTGCCGTGACCGCGTCCACCGAAGGAAGCCAGGAACTGAATCCCTGCCACAAGGAAGGAAAAGGGTGCACCCAGCCTGCGGTCAAGGCCAAAGGAAAGCTGATGTAAACAAAACAGCGTCCCACCATGGCGGGGTTATAAACGTTATAGCCGAACCCTCCAAAGGCCATCTTTCCGAAAATCACACCGAAAACGATGCCGACCGATGCAATCCATAGAGGCACGGTGGGGGGAAGGCTGAGCGAATAGATCAGGCAGGAGACAAAAACCGCGGAAGTCACCGGTTTGCCTTGACGCCATGTAAAGGCGGCCTCGGCAGCGATTCCGGCCGCCAGCACAACACCTGTCACCAAAAGAGCTCTTAGTCCGAAAAAAGCGACGGCTCCTAGGAGACACGGGATCAACCCGATAACAACCCGCATCATCACAGGCTGCATGAGAAAACGTTTCTTGGCGGAACCTGTGGTGGTTTGTGTTGAAAACATTCCTTGATTCCCTCGATGTCACCGACTGCAGCTGTCGTTTCTGTTTTCAAAGCGGAAAGGTCGCCGCCGTACCCAAGCATTGCTAACGCATCCTCGGCATGTTTTCAAGCCGCCGATACCCATGTTCCAAGACTTTTCGTGCGGTCAAGTGGAGTGCCAAAGGTTACGCGTTCTTCCAGATGCTTTTCAAATCCCGCAGTTTTTCTCCTTCCCCGGGATAGATCTGTCGTTCTCCCTCTGGAATGGGTTCATAAGAAGGCCATGCATCGAGGATGGGATGGGGTCCTTCCAGGGTGACGGCGGATGGAGCCGGATCCACAAGGCGAGGCTCTTTCCTCACATCCATGTCTTCGACGGCGTAGCTGAATTCAATGGCGATACCGTTGGGATCAAAGGAATAAAGGGAAAGGACGAAGCCGTGATCGATGATTTCCGAAGCCCAAAAGCCGGCGGCTTCCAATCGGGCTTTAAGATCCCAAAGAGATGCACGTTCGGCCACTCCAAAGGACACATGGTCAAAGGAAATGGGTCCCTTCACGGGGACCCCGTGATCCTTTTCGGGCACGGGCTCCGACTGAGGCCATTCGAAAAAGGCAACCATGTCATGCTCGGAAAGCGCAAAGAAGTAATGTCGATATCCCGGACGCCCCATGGCCACCACAAGGGGCAATCCCAAAAGATCTCTCCAAAAGCGGATGGTTTGATCCATGTTCCGGGTCACCAAAGCCAGGTGATGAATTCCCGTAAATTTCACCTTTTTCATGGAAAACTCCTTGTTGAAATCTTTTGTCGACGGGCTCCTTTGGGGACGACTTCTCGACCGGCTTCCATGATCCGTGGCAAGCCGGAAAACAGAAATCACGAATTCCCTGCTTGACTTCACCCGGAAGGGTTACTAGGGTGGAGCAAAAGAATGCATTGGATAGAATGAAAATTTCAAGGAGAGACGAATGAAGCGAGTGGAAAAAGGTGATTTTGTCAAAGTGCACTACACCGGGCGATTGGACGACGGTCAGGTTTTCGATTCCAGCGAGGGCAGCCAGCCGCTCCATTTCCAGGTGGGTTCCGGCCATGTGATTCCTGGATTTGAAAACGCCGTTTTGGGCATGGCCGTGCATGAAAAGAAATCGTTCCGTATTCCCGCCGAAGAAGCTTACGGGGAAAGGGACGAACGATTGACCAAGGTGTTTGAACGATCGGAGCTGCCCCCAGACTTCAATCCGCCCGTAGGTCAAGTGCTTTCGCTGACTACAAGTGACAATCAAACCGTGTACGCCACCGTAACAGATGTGACCGATAACACCGTAACGCTTGATCTTAACCATTTCCTTGCCGGAAAAGCGCTCAATTTCGACGTGGAGCTTGTGGAAATCTCCGATGCTCCGTGCCCGTCCGATTGCAGCTGCGGGTGTTCCTGCTAGCTTTTCAAAAGCTGGATAAACCGAAAAAAGTTCCCCCGTGAAGGGCACATCTTCGCGGGGGGTTTTTTTTGCCGGGTTGCGGCACCGAAACCTATCCGGTTCTGTAGCGAGGTTCCTCGTCGATGCGGCCCACGAGGAAAAGAACACCCCCGCATTGAGGGCAAAAAAGGTTGGTGATCAGGCGCTTTCCCGTAAAGCCTGGAGCATCTTCATAGCTGAGGTCCAGGGCGGAAAAGTAGGACGAAATACCGCATTCCTGACACATGCATTCCATTTCGTCGCTCATGGACTTTCCCTCCGTAAGAACTGCAGCCAAGGTGCAATCGACCCGTATTCCCGAGCCCAGTAGGGGCGGCCCCCTATGTCCACCCCATTCTTCCATCCTTATGTGGACGGCTTTCTTGCCGTCCATTTCATTTCTCTGTGGTTTTTGGCCTGGATTTAGGCCTTATAAGAATGGCCTGCGGATCCTACGGGTTGGATGATTCATCCGCACTGCCAGAAAAAGCCCGTTTTCAGACACCTTTCTCATACGCTGTCCGAAAAAGACAAGAAACGTTACCTGCTTTAAAGGTAGGGGCGAGGCGGCGCCTCGCCCCTACATGCGTGAAACCGTGCCTTTTCCCGGGAGCGCGAATCCCTGATCCCTTCGCTCTGCGGGAGGGACGCCCGGGCTCCCAGAGATATATTCATTGTCGGATAACCGTCTAGAGGTCATCCACGTTGGTGCGGGTGATTTTGACGTCTTTCTTGGCCTGGGTCAAGAACTCCTCAACCTTTTGCAAGGCTCTTGCCATTCTAGGCGATGCAAAAGTTTGGGGCAGAGTATAGTCCAGAGGTTCGCACGAGAATTGATCAGGCGTGGGTTGTCTCCGCTGTTTTCTGGTAGAAGACAACCCCTACCCGCCGAATATGGTCTATTAGATCGCGGTCGCTGATGTTTTTAAATATGGACAAGTCAACCGTATATGGCAGGAGCAATTCATCGAGATCGTCCATGATGCGGTAAAGCACCTTAAGGGTTAAATCATCCCCGCCCAAGAGCGTGAGGTCAATATCAGAACCTTTTTTGAAGTTGCCCTTGGCGCGCGATCCGTAAAGGATCGCCTGTTCAACCTGAGGGTAGCGCGCAAAGACCGAGCAGATTTTTCGGATGGTACTTTCTTTCAAGCCGAAGTGAGTCATCTCTGCATCTTCTCTTTCAACGCTTCCATCGTGGAATGTAGTTTCTCAAATTCAGCGAAATACAGGTTGACGATATCAGCGGCGATCTTTTTGGCCACATCTTCATTGTACGTGTGAGTGGTCTGCGTTCTGCTCTTGATCATATCCATCCATGTTTCGCCCTCTTCAATTAAGCCTCGTTGAAATGCCAGACGAAAGGCATCCCGGCTGCCCCTGATTTCTGTTTCTCCCTGATATTCGAAATAGTCTTTTATTGTATTCCAGGCCAATTCATAGGTGTATTCGAACGCCTGTATCAGTCCCTGTTCTTCCAGTTCGTTAAGTTCTCCTTTATCGATAAACTTTTTCAATTGCTTTAGCGCCTTGGAAAAATGATTGAGTCGTTGGACCCAACGGATGTCCTGTGCGTTCATAGGGCTTCTCCATAAAAGGCTTTATTCAACGCCTTGTCTTCTTCGCTGACCTTGAATTGCGCATCGTCTATCTCGCAGAGGTTCATAGACTACTGATCCTTGTCGAGCAATTCCGCCAGCAGGTGCTTCTGTTTTTCAAGACCGTTCGTCTCCTTGCTGGCGGGGACGCAGTCGTTTACCGCTTCCTCGAGCGCCTTTCCACTTAATCTGGAGCTAAATTGTGCGATTTAATGCGGGAAAAAGCCTAATCTTTTTGAGAGGCTTTCACGTTTTCGCATCCGGCTTTCTCGTTGCTTTCTTCAAAGGCGCTTTCTTTGGCGTCGACGTTCGGCTCACCGGAAGTGATAGATCTGGACACGGAAACTATGCTGTTGAATTTGACAGCGGACCCATGTGTCCGCCCCAGACCCATTGTTGAATGGGGCGGACCCATATGTCCGCCCCATTCTTATGTGCAAGGCTTTCTTGCCGCCCGTTTCATTTCTGTATGGGTTTCGGCCTAATGAGGATGGCCTGCGGATCCTGTGGATTGGATAATTCGTCCGCACTGCCAGAAAAAGCCAGTTCTCAGACACCTTTGTCATACGCTGTCCGAAAACGGCAAAAAACGTTAGCTGGTTGAAAGGGAGGGGCGAGGCGCCGCCTCGCCCCTACATGCGTGAAACCGTGCCTTTTCCCGGGAGCGCGAACCCCTGATCCGCTGATTCTGCGGGAGGGACGCCCGGGCTCCCAGAGATATATTCATTGTCGGATAACCGTCTAGAGGTCATCCACGTTGGTGCGGGTTATTTTGGCGTCTTTCTTGGCCTGGGTCAAGAACTCCTCAACCTTTTGCTGAGTCTTTTGCTTTTGCAGATGCTCGGCGATGTTCGGTTGCACCTGTTCATAGGGCACGGTTTCTTGAGGCTTCTTTTCAATGACCTGGATTAGATGATAGCCGAAATCCGTTTCCACAACGTCGCTTACAGCCCCGGGATTCAAGGCAAAGGCGGCCTCTTCAAAAGGCTTCACCATCTGGCCACGAGCGAAAAAGCCGAGATCCCCCCCACGTTCTTTGCTGGGACAGTCGGACTGGGATTGAGCTAAGGTGGCAAAGTCCTCACCCTTGCTGACTCGAGCCTTCAGGTCATCGATCCTTTTGCGGGCAGCCTTTTTATCCTCCGCCGAAGCGTCCGGCTTGACACTGACCAGAATGTGTCGTGCATGCACCCGTTCCGGCCTTTCAAAGAGCTCGTGTCTTTCTTTATAAAAAGCCTTGGATTCTTCTTCGGAAACCGTGATGCCCTTGCTGAACCGGTCCTGGACCAGTTGGTCGATGGCACTGTTCTTGAGTAACTCCTCGCGGATCGCATTTTCCGTTAGGTTCATGCTTTTCAAAGCTTGCTCATAGGCTTCCGGAGTTTCAAAACGTTGCTTGAACTGGGCTATCTGACTATCTACCGCTTTGGCATCTCCCTTAAAGCCGCGTTTCTGGCTTTCCTGGTACAACAGCTCTCGATCGATGAGGCTTTCCAAGACTCGGTTTTTCACATCCCGAAGTTCTACGTCACTCAAAAGGTGTCCCGACTGCAACAGCCTTTGGCGCACCCCGTTCATTTGCCGATCAAATTGGGCCTTGGAAATGGCCTTACCGTTGACGGTCGCCGCCGGTTTCTTATCCATATCCTTGGCACTTTCCGCGCCCATGGCTATGCCAAAACCCAACAGGGCGATCAGGACGCTTGCCGTGACAACGATTCGCATGGTGCTTGATTTGTGTCTCATAAGTTTCCTTTCAATAAAAAAGCACCCCAGGGGATTCCCTTGGGGTGCGCCTCTAAGGCTCTTTCCTAAAGATCCTTAAATTCTTCGAACATTGATCGCCTGGGGCCCCTTGGGCGTTTCGGTGATGTCAAAACTCACGGCTTCTCCATCGGTCAGGGTACGAAACCCTTCCCCCTGAATCCCCGTGTAGTGCACGAAGACATCCCCCTGATTTTCGGTCTCGATGAAACCATAACCCTTCTTTTCGTTGAACCACTTGACTCGGCCTTCCATCTTTCCAAAACTCCTCTCTGCTCTGGTACGCCTCGTCGGGTCTCGTTCGGCGGCTCCCTGGAGATGGTCCTGTCCGAAAGGGGAAGACCGAACGTCCGTGGGCCCCGGAAACCGACCTCAACTGCACGTACGCACAACCATAAAACGCGGGAAAACACATTGCATCCCGCAAACCACAAAACCCTTCTAGCCGAGACCGTGCTAAGACACAAGAAAATTATCGTCTTCTTCCGGAGAAAGTCGATGTAGACTCTGAGGGTGGTGACATTTTTTGCCGTATTCGAAAGGAAGGCTTTGAAGACCCTGTTTGAGAACCAAGAAAAACATTGATTTTTCTAGTCGTGTGGCCCTTCAGGCGGAAATGGATGCCCGGAGGAGTCCCTCGCTTCGGAAAAAGGGCGATTTTTCAAAAGCACCCTTCAAGAATTTCCCGGAGGTTCAGCCGTGACTTCAAAAGATACCGAAAAATCGGCGCTCCCAAAGGAACACGTGACGGCTGTATTTGAAGCACTTGCAAAGGCTTATGGGATGAATCCATGGAACTGGCACACCGACGGCGACCCTTTTCGTGTGCTGGTGGGAACCCTGCTTTCTCACCGCACGCGAGATGCCAAAACCGACGAAGCGGCCCGTGCCTTGTTGGAACAGTACCCGACACCGAAAGATTTAGCCAGAGCCCCGCTGGAACACATCGCAGCACTGGTGCGTCCCGTAAATTTTTACAAGACGAAAGCACGGCGTCTTAAAGAAGTGGCCCAACACTTGGTGTCTCATCATGACGGCAAGATTCCCGACAACACCTCTGACCTGATGGCCCTTCCCGGGGTCGGCCCCAAGACGGCTGCATGTGTTTTGGTCTACGGATTTCACAAACCGGCCATTCCCGTGGATGTGCATGTGCACCGCATCAGCAACAGGCTTGGGATGGTCGCAACTCGAAAGCCCGAGGAAACGCAGGAAGTGCTTGAACGCCTTGTTCCTCAAGAATGGCTTTTAAAGGTGAATGAACTTCTGGTCAAGCACGGCCAAACCACGTGTCTTCCGAGGCATCCCAAGTGTAATCGATGTGCGGTGCGCCTCTGGTGTGCAACGGGCCGGAACAGCTCGGAGGATCCATGAACTTCGGGTCAAAGAGGCCGTCACATCAAGGCCGAAAAGAAGTCAAGCCGAGGAAGCCAGCTCATGAAACTGAATGTCAAGAATCTTCCTCCCCTTTGCGTAAGCCCGCTGTGGCCTTGGGAACGCAAGAAGGCATGGCTGTTGGTGCACACCGAGCATGCTTTTCATCCTTTTCATGTCACAACACGCTTGTGTCTCGAAATTTTCGGGGCATGGAAAAGCCGGCTGTTTTCCCATGAAACCAGATTTTTGGACGTGGGATGCGGCACAGGGATTTTGGCCTTGACGGCGGCGAAACTGGGAGCCCGATGGTGCGTGGGAGTGGACATCGCCTGGAACGCCGTTGAGTGTTCTCGACAAAATGCCGGGGCCAACGGGTTGTCGAAGCGGGTGAGCTGGGTCCATGGTTCCATCGAGGCTATCGGCGGAACCTTTCACACCGTGGCGGCCAATGTGCCGTGGGCATGCTGGGAAACCCTGTTCCATCCTATTCTGGATCGTGTGGCCGAAAACGGCGCCCTTGTTGCCTCCGGCTTTCAGGACATCCACATGCCCGTTCTTGAAACACGCCTTCAAGAAGCGGGTTTTATCGTGGCGGAACGTCGGCAAGGTGACTTAACCTTTTTCGGGATTCCTCCGTCTGGAAGCTTCACCTGGGGCGCCATGCTCGCCATACGGGACTCTGCGGAAAGCTTTAGCCTTTGATCAAAGGCTAAGAGCAGGGTGCTGAGGGATCATTGCCATGTTTATGGAAGGAGGTCATTCATGGAAATCGGCTTGAAGCAGATCCAGCGCGCCTCTGAAATGTTGCACGGCCGGATTCTTAGGACCCCGTTGGTGTATTCTCCCACCTTCAGTCGCCTGTTTGGCGCCGAGGTGTATCTTAAGTTGGAAAATCTTCAAAAAACCGGATCCTTTAAAATCCGAGGCGCAAGCTACAAGATTTCTCTTCGCCGAGATTCTCTGGGCCCTCAAGGCGTAGTAGCCGCTTCGGCTGGAAACCATGCCCAAGGGGTCGCTCTGGCGGCACGCCATGCAGGGGTTCCAGCGCTCATCGTCATGCCGGAATGGGCGTCTCTGACAAAACAGGAAGCCACGAGATCCTACGGCGGCCAGATCCTTCTTCACGGACGAACCCTGGGAGAAAGCCTGGAAAAAGCCAAGGAACTCAGTCAGCAGGGTTACACCTTCATTCACCCTTATGATGACGCCGACATCATCACCGGCCAAGGCACCATGGGCTTGGAAATCCTTGAAGATTGCCCTGATGTTCATGCCGTGCTTGTGCCTATTGGCGGAGGAGGCCTCATTTCCGGCATCGCTTCGGCCGTCAAGGCTCTGCGGCCTGAAACGGAAATCATCGGGGTTCAAGCGGCGGTGTGTCCTTCAGCCTGGCAAGCGCTTCAACAAAACCGAGTGGTGCGTGTGGAAGGAAGCCAAAGCATCGCAGACGGCATTACGGTGAAAGAATTGGGGAATCTGTGCTTTGAAATCCTCAGGAAGACCGTTTCACGAGTGGTTTTGGTGGATGAGGAGCACATCGCCGAAGCCTTGTTGCTCCTTCTGGAAAGAAAAAAGGTGCTGGCGGAAGGGGCGGGAGCCGTCCCTTTGGCAGCCTTGCTCATGGGTGGTTTTCGATGGCCTTCCAAGGCAAAGATCGTCCTTGTGGTGAGTGGAGGCAACGTGGATAGCCCCCTGCTGGGACGTATCTTGACAAAAGGTCTCGTCAAGGGAGGCCGATTGACCCGCCTCACCGTGGAATTGCCGGATGTTCCAGGATCCCTTGCCGGGCTTCTCAACGTGGTGGCATCCCAAGGTGCCAACGTGCTGCATATTTCCCATAATCGCCATGTGCCCCATTTGTCCATTCACGTGACGGAAGTGACTTTGGAAGTGGAAACCAGAGGTTTTCCGCATGCGGAATCCCTTCTTAGCGCTGTGCGTGCATCGGGGCATAAGCTGGTGTCTTCCTGGGGTGGACTGCAACAGAGCGCCGGGGAGTTTCACCCCGCGCGAGGTGGTGGTGCTGAAGGCACGGCTGATTGAGCCGGGAGCGGACATGACGATCTGCGATCCCTGTTGCGGCTCCGGCGGCCTGCTTATCAAATGTCACCTGCGCCTGCTGGAGACGCACGGCGGGCGGGAGAACGGCCGGCGCAAGCTGCCCTCTCATCTCCAGCCGCTGCGCCTCTTCGGGCAGGAAATCAACCCCGCCACCTTACCATGGCGCGCATAAACGCGGAATCCGCCGCCATCCCGGCGACGTCGAAAACCACCGGCACCAACC